>Ga0316630_10000108_pt1 | contig 19949 bp, 15 predicted proteins | sample OWC_May_M1_C1_D6_FD_207658 | JGI IMG/M metagenome (GOLD analysis project Ga0316630, IMG submission 207658) | Wetland soil microbial communities from Old Woman Creek delta, Ohio, United States - OWC_May_M1_C1_D6_A | ecosystem: Environmental > Terrestrial > Soil > Wetlands | place: USA: Ohio...
CGCCGAGGACCGCGACAAGGTCGCCGAGACCATCGATGCGTGCCTGGACGCCAAGAAGGAGTACGACGTGGAATACCGCACGGTATGGCCGGACGGCTCGGTCCACTGGATACGCGAGGCCGGGGACATCCTGCTGGGCCCGAGCGGCGAACCCACGCACGTGCTGGCGGTCGTCAACGACATCTCGAGGAGGAAGGCGCTGGAGGACGAGCTGCACAAGGTCCTCGACAAGGCGCGGGCGCGCCCGGCCGGGGCCCGGGTCCGATGACCGGATTTGCATCTAATCTTCCGGTGAATTGCCTGCAATCTTGAAATAACGACAATAGGGTCGCAGGCATGTCCATGTACCATGGACGGTAGCGGCACCCTCGGACCCCGTGGACCTGCTCTGGGGCCCGAGATATCGTCGGGGGACCTCATCCTCGCCGGTTTGACGCAGGTCGATGCGGCGGCCTCTCGAGCCGACGCGGTCGCGTTGGGACCCGGCACCTTGAGGGACAAGGGAGGCGAGCTGGAATGGCAGTGACCGTGGAATGGCCCCACATCGGGATAGGCGCAGTCATTATCTTCCTGCTGGGCTGGCTCGTATTCGGCCTCCTTCCCGCGATATTACTGGCCATCATCGTACTGGTGTTGATGGGATTCATAAGGATACGATAGGCATCGAATAGAAACGGAGGTGACGAGTAATGGCAAAGAAGAGCAGGGGCGGCAGGATGACGGCAGCGAAGGGGCGCGCGGCGAAGGCGGCCGGTGGACGCGGTCGCGTGAAGGACCGCAAGGCCGGCAAGAGGATCATGAAGACCTGAGAGCCGTGGAAGATCCGTCAGCAGAGGTCGGGCGGCGTTGGAGGCTGCCCGCACCCCCCTCGCGGATGACCTCGGGCCCGTCCGAGGCCATCAATCCCCGGTCGGCAGGAGAGAAGGGCCCAGGCGTCGTGGACGGCGCCACGGTCACGGTCGGTTCACGGAAGGGAGCAGCAAGGCTCGAGAGATATGTCAAGGCTGAGGAGATGGAGCTCAGGATGAGCAAGAGAATCCCCGGGATAGCGCAGGTCGAGGCTGGACGTGTTGCATGTCGCGAGGGTCGCGGACACGGGCATGCGACGGAAACCACGAGGGCCCAGGTGGACGACATGCGGGCTGGGGACGGCAATATGGGACACAAACGCAAGGAGGAAACGACATGGTACTGAAGTCAAAACTGGAAGGAAGCAGCGTGGAGTACAAGATCGGTGAGAGGATCGGGAAGATGAAGGACGTCGTCGTCGACGTGACCGACGCGAAGTGGCCCATCACGGGCCTCGTGGTCTCCCCAGGCTTTGGCCAGGGGGAGGTCATCGTGACGGTCCCGAACGTCGTGAAGCTCGATGAGAAAGACAGCAACATGCTCGCAGTCGGCGCCGACGCGGTGATCAGCAAGGAGGTCCTCGACGTCTCGAGCAGGACGCACATGAAGCTCGACTTCATCGACAACCTCCCGGTTTTCTCCTCGGACGGAGTGAAGGTCGGGAAGATCTACGATGTGGACATCGCCACATCGATAAGGCCCTGGAAGGCCAAGAAGCTGCTCGTGAAGCGCGAGAGCAGCTCGAAGGACAAGTCGAAGAGGATGAGGCTGGACGTCAGGCACGTCACGAATGTCTCGGACAAGGGCGTGCGGCTGGACTTCTCGAGCTCCCAGGTGGACAACCTGTGGGCTGGGGACGACGACGTGGGCCCCTATTGAGGAGAGAACCGAATCGGCATAGGCAGGGGCGGCAATCAAGGCCCCAGCAGGTGTTGTGGCGGGGTATCCTGCCGCAACACCTGCCACAGCCTTTGCAGTGCTACATGCCCGCCTCGCCGCGAAGGTCCCGCAGAGGACGCAATCGGGCTCGCAAAGCGAGCGGAGCGATGCCATTGGCGGTCGGCCTGGCGGCCCATCGCGCCCGAAGGGCTCAACCATGCGCTCGGGGACGCCGTCCCTGCTGGACGGGTGGCAATGATGGCTCCGGGGCAATTACCCCGCTGGGAGCCGGCCAGGGGGGCTTGCGTACGGCAGCAGCTCGGGATGCTGCACCAGGGACATTCAACATGGCTGTCCAGAGAGGCATCCAGGGGATTCCCGTGCTCATGTGCCTGAGCGCGCCAGTTCGGGACCGAAGACTGCCAATTCAATTTGTGCATAATCCTGCATTAAATTGTATGTGATGTTGGTAAAAAGGCATTATTAAGGGAGGGTATCGATGGAGCGATGGAAGCTGATGCCTCCGGCCCGTACGGGTCCACGTCCGTCCCCGAGATATCGTCGGGGGACCTCATCCTCGCCGGTCCCGTGGACGACGTCTGGATATTGCAGATGGCGTCCGCGCTCACCGCGACGGAGGGTCGCCAGTTCGTCGTGGTCGGTGGCGTCCGGACGCCCGGCATGTTCGTGCAGCCAGGCATCTCGGCGGCCCTCGTGACGAGAGCGATGTTCCAGGGAGCTGAAGGGGCCGACCAATCGGTCACGCTCATCGCGGGTCCATCGCAGGACGATGCGGTGTCGACCCGGGCCGACGCGGTCGCGCTGGGCTCCAGCGCCATCATGGGAGATGGGGGCGGGCTGGATGGGCAGTGACCGTGCGATGGCCCCGCATCGGGACAGGCGCCGTCATCGTGTCCCTGCTGTGGTGGCTCATGGTCGGTCCCTTCCCGCGACATTGCTGGCTATCATCGTATTGGCGCTTATGGGCCTCAGAAGGAAGAGATAGGAACCGATAGAGACGGAAGGTGACGAGACATGGCAAAGAAGAGCAGGGGCGGAAGGATGACGGCGGCGAAGGGACGCGCGGCGAAGGCGGCCGGTGGGCGGGGTCGCGTGAAGGACCGCAAGGCCGGCAAGAGGATCATGAAGACCTGAGGGGGGATGGGCGCATGGTCGCAACCCTCGAAGGGACCCTGTTGATGTTCCTGATCGCGCTGCTCATCTCGACCATCATCATCTACTTCATCACGAGCCTGTTCGGGGAGAGCGAGGGGATAGGGACCGCCTTGCTGGCCGCCCTGGTCGGCACGGTCGTCTACGCCCTCGTGTTCTACTTCCTGGGCCAGGGGCTACTGGCGGGATTGGTCGCGGGCATAGTCTGGCTGATGGCCCTGATGGGGCTCTACAACATGGGCTTCCCGAAGGCGCTCGGGACGGCCATCGTCGTCTGGGTCGTCGCCATCATAGTCGGGTGGTTCCTGCCCACGCTCGGCGGGCCGTTCTGAAGGCACTCGCACTCGGCCGGCCTTGAACAGGGCGGCGCGATGTGCGCCGCCTGGCAGCACCAGGCCGTGCCTTCGGTGACTGTCGCGCCGGTGACAACGGGCGGCGCGGCAGCGATTGCGGGGACGCGGGGGTCCGAGGTCCGGACCGCCAGCCCGGGTGGCTGCTGGCGCATCCGTCCGGGCCACGTGCCCCGGGCATCCCCTTGCATGGCCAGGTCGCATTTGATTGGCGTGAGCTGGGGCCTAGGGGAATCCCTGCGTTGTGACATGGGTGCGCGTGCCCGCTTGCGTAGGGCAGATGCCCGCACGTGCTTCGCGGCGGATGTCAGGCGTCCCGTACGGATGGTGGGATGCGCGCCCCGAGGAGGGGGGGGCGCGCTCGACCGCGCTCGGCCCACACCATGCCCTGGTGCTTCAAGAGGGCGACAGCGTGCAGCTCCACGCGCATGCCCGCCTTCGTGTCCTCGACGGTGAGCCTCCAGTCCTCGAGCTTCGCGTCCATGTCCTGGAACCAGTCCCTGAGCTCCACGCCCTTGCTCCTCACGATCGCGCCCACGTCCTTCTTCGCCATGTCGGGGTCCTCCCTGCTCGCGCGGCCGGCGAGGATATTCCTTGAAAAAACAAATTGCAGTAGCGTGCTGGGTCCGGGGGACCGCGCGACGCCGGGCGCGCCCGCGCGACTGCATCGGCAACGGTCCTTCGAGCCCACCGCGCCATCTCGCGCTCACGGGCCCCGCACTCATCCGCGACTTTGTTTATATGGAAGTGCGACATGTTGCGGCGCGGTCGCCAAGGGCGCGGTTGGCACGGCCCCGCGAGGGCCCCGCCGATGGGGACGGGGCGCGAGGGCCTGTCGACCGTCAGACGAGGGACCGCCCAAGGCGCGCGAGAGGTCAATGGACGCTGATGGACATGAGCAAGAAAGAGAGGGTTTCCTCGGTGCTCCGGCTGGTCGGTGGCAGGAGCGAGAACGTCGAGGCCATCGTGGAGGAGATGGACCGGTTCTTCGACAACATCAACGCCAGGGTGGAGGACTGGAAGTTCTCGATGGAGGACACCCCCGACGGCACGCGCATCTTCGCCCGGTTCCAGGTGCTCATGAGGAGGTAGGTGGCGCCACATGGGCGGCGAGGACGTTCGGGGGCGCGTGGCCTCCGAGGAGGGCACTGGTGGTGCAGGCGGACACGGCGACGCGCGAGCTCCGGGGGAGGGCAGGGCCGCCGAGCGATATCTGCTGTGCCCCGAGGAGTGGGACGACCCGGCCGGACGGGACGTCATCTGCGAGTACCACAGCGCGGGGCTCGAGGGGACGGAGGGCGGTGCCGAGGTCGACATAGGCCTCCCCGCCGGGCTGTCGGGGCTCGGGGGCATCCCCAGGCTGCGCAGCGAGTACCACCTGGAGGGCGCGCCCTACATGGAGGGGGGGCCGGCCGGGGGCGGTGCCGCGCCCGCGCAGGTCGATGGCGGGGCTCGCGTGGCCGGCGGCGGCGACGTTGGGGCCAGTGCGGCATCGCCAGGCGGGCGCGAGGCCCCCGGGAGCGGGAGGACGGGAGGGCGCGAGCGCCGCCAGGACAGGGGCAACGCGCGGCCGTCGGACGGCCGGCCGCTCGACCTCGCCACGGCCGAGATGGCGCTCTACGCGGTGTCCAGGGCCCTCTTCGGCAGGGGGGTCCGCGTCCCGATTAGGGTCAGGAACGGCATCGACATGGACCTCATCGTGCGTGACAAGGATGTCATCCTCGACACCAACAGCGTCGAGCTGGTGGTGCCCGAGCTTACCGTGTGGCACATCACTTACGCCTACAAGGGCCGTCCGGTCCTCGAGCTGGGCCGCGGCGTCAGGGACGGGCTCCATCTCCACCGGTGGAACGCGTTCGTCCTGCTGCTCGCGGTCTGGTGGGAGCGCCGCGGCAGGCGCAGGCGGATGGCGAAGGCCGCGAGGGACGCCGGGCGCGAGGAGGCGACCCTCGCCTCGCGTGCGTGAGCATGCGGCGGGAGCGACGGAGGCGGTAGTGGATGCCGGGAGCGGGCGGGGATGATGGCCGTGGCGGGGCGGGACGCGATTTCTTGCACCAGGTTCTCCTGGACGTGCGGCGGACGATGACGGATACCTACGGCCTCCAGGAGGTCGCCATCAAATCCGTTGGCTCCCAGGGCGCGCGGCTGTCCATCCCCGTGAGGATCACGGGCGTGCGGGGGGAAAGCGAGCGCGTCCGGCTGTTCGGCAAGATCATGGGCTCGAGCGACGTGATGTCATCCCACTCGATGCAGCTCGCCAAGAACGTGTGGCTGCGCATGAACGGTGGGCTTCCGCTGTTCGGCCTCTACGGGAACTTGGAGGAGATGGTGAAGGACCAGCACGATCGCATGCTGGCAATCCACCGCTCCGGGGTGCCGACGGCCATACCCTACGGCTACCACCGGCTCGGGGGAGGCATGTGGCTGCTCGTGGTGGAGTTCCTCGATGCGAGGCCCGTCTCCGAGGTGCGGGGCATCAGCCCTGACCACGCGGACGAGGCCTTCCGCCACCTGCGGGCCATGCACCGCAAGAGGATACACCACGGCGACATCAAGCCGGATAACATACTGGTGGACGACCAGGTGTACATCCTCGACATCGGCTACTTCGACAGGGACGCTCCCGTCCGGGCGAAGGTGGCCTACGACGTGGCGAGCATGGCCTGCTCGTTCCTCGGCCACCTCACCCCCGGGGACATCGTGGACGTGGCCCTCAGGCACCACTCGCGCAGGAAGCTTCGCGCGGCCGCACCCTTCGTCGCCCTCGTGCAGAGGCGGCCGGACTTCGATATCGACGACGCGACGAGGGACGAGCTCGTGCGCCTGATGCGGGGAGCGCGTGGCTCACGGTATAGTCGGCGTCCACGCAAGCGACGGTCATTCCCGCTGACCCGGTCCACCCGGGCCTGACCCAGGCTCGCCCCTGCGCTGGGACGGGTCAGAAACAACCTGTGACCCTCGACGACAGGTATGGCACGTCGGTCCACGAATCGACGCCGGTGACGGACTTGGACCGGACCGCAGGGGCCTGAAGGCCCGCACCGGTCCTGTAGGGGAAGGTGGTCTCGCAGGGGCCTGAAATCCGGACCGCCATCACGGGGGGCTGATGCCAAGACCGAGCCCGGCCGCGCGCCGGCGCCGCTCCCCTTGCGCGCTCCCGCTGAAGAATCTGTGATGCAGGCTCGGTGCAATGGATATCCTCGGTGTCGGCCCGACGGGTCACGGGCACGGATGGCCAGGGGCGATGCCCGACCATGCATCGCGAAAAACAGCACGCCTCCGGCATGGAAGGGGGAGAGCACGCCCCGGGAATGAAGGGGCGCGCTCGACCGCTCCTCGCTCACTTCTTGCTGTGATGCTTCACGAAGGCCTTCGCATGCAGCTCGACGCGCATGCCCTCCTTGGATTCCTCGATGGTGAACTTCCAGTCCTCCAGCTTCGCATCGATGTCCTTGAACCAATCCTTGATCTCGGTTCCCTTGCTCTTCACGAGTGCGCTGACGTCCTTTTCTGCCATTACGAATTCCTCCCTGCTCGTCGGACCAATCATAGGAAATGGGCATATAATACTTTGGCCCAATTTACATGCAAAACCGGAGCCGGGGACCGGTGCCGACCCGGCGATGACCTTCCTCCAGGGGCCCGGCGCGATGTCTGGGACGCCGGGCTCGCTCGTGATGGCCCCGGAGCCCCCGGACGATGCCCCCCCCTTTACTGGCCGTTGCCTCCAGGGCCGGCCTGGGCGTCCCCCTCGTCCTGGGGCGACCGATAGGAGGGGGGCGCTTGGGATGTCGACGGCCACGACAGGGAGGGGGGATGACCGTGCGGTCGCGCCGCCGTCGCGCGACCGCTCCTGGCGCGGCCCTCCGGTCATCCCGGTCATGGGCCCGCCCCCCCGGTCCCGGTCCGTGGCCATCGATTTGTTTATAAGAGCGATTGTGCATCCTTTGAGAAGGTCGCCAGAGGCACGATTGGACAAGTCGAACGAGGAAGGGCGGCCTTGGGATAGAGGACCGCGAGGGCGGATGGCCGACCGGGGACAGTGGGAGCAGGCCACGCAGGGCGTGATGCGGGGCCACGTTCCCCACGGGTCGTGGCCCCCGGCGGACCACCGGGGAGCTCCATCGGCCCGCGCGAGGTCCTCAGGCGTTGGTGATCATGAGCAAGAAGGAGAAGGTGGCGTCGGTCCTGCAGCTCGTCGGGGGGAAGCCCGAGAACGTCGTGGCCATCGTGGACATGATGGACGATTTCTTCGATAACATCAATGCCGAGATAGAGGATTGGAAGTTCTCCATGGAGGAGCAACGCGACGGCACGCGGATCTTCGCCCGGTTCCAGATACTGATCAAGAAGTAGGTGATGCCGCATGACTCCCAACTACGAGGAGGAGGAGAGGAACGACCCGCGGGGAGCGAGCATGGGCGGGCGCGTCCTCCTCTGCCCTGACGAGTGGGAGGACCCGGCCGGGCGGAAGGTCCTCGACGAGTATCACAAGGAAGGGCTCCTCGTGCCGCCGGAGTGCAACGACCCTGACGGCGGCCCGGCCGGCGGACGATGGGACATGACGACCTTCACGAAGATGGCCAGCGAGTACCACAAGAAGGGCGCGCCCTTCATGGAGTCGCGCTCGACGCGGGACGGTTACCGGTCGCTACCGGACGGGACCCCTGCCGAGATGGCCGAATCGGCGGTTATCGACAAAGGGCACCGGACCGGGGTCGGTGGTGCCGGCATCAGGGCCGGGGACCGCGGCGATGATGGCGTGCAGCTGCGGCAGCGGGCCACGGAGGAGTCCCAAGTGCGGGACGACCGCTCGCTCAAGGCAAGGTTCCTCAATGTCACCACCATCGAGGTGCTGTCGCTGGGCCTGGTCAGGGCCCTCTTCGGAAAGCGCATCCGCATCCCGATAAGGGTCAAAAACGGTCTCGACATGGACGTCATCCTGGAGGACAGGGACATCATCCTGAACACCAACTCATTGAAGTTCGTGGTGCCGGAGCTGAAGTTCTGGCACATCACCTATGCGTACAAGGGAAAGCCTGTGCTGGAGATGGGCCGCGGGGTCAGGGGCCGGGTCAACATCCACTTCTGGAACTTGGCCGTGTTCATCGTCGCGATTTTGCGGGGGAGCCGGCAGGTGAGGAAGGAGCTGGAGCGGGCCGAGCGCGAGGCCAGCCGGAGACAGGCCGCCCATCCCTCGGGCGCCCGAGCGGGTGAGGCGCGGGACGGAAGGGATGACAGATGACCCCCGAACAGGAAGAGGACAGCTATCGCGATACGCAGCGCTACTTCTACTACCACGTGCTGCAGAACGTCCGCAAGATCATGGTCGAGGGCTACGGCCTGAGCAGGGTCACCATCCGGACCGTCAGCTCGAAGGACGCACGGCTCTCCATCCCCATCAGCATCACGGGCCTGAACAAGCAGGGCGATCGGGGCAGGTACTTCGGCAAGATAATGGGCAGCAGCGACCTCATGTCCGCCCAATCCATGCAGATGTTCAAGAACCTCTACCTGAAGATGAACGCCAAGACGCCCATCTTCGGGATCCCCGCGTCGGTGGAGGACATGGTCCGGGCCCAGTACGAGAGCCTCCTGGCCATCCATCGGAACCGGATACCGACGTCCAGGCCCTACGGCTATCACTGGCTCGACGGCGTGATGTGGCTGCTCGTACTGGAGTACCTCGATGCGAAGCCCATCTCCAATGTCAAGGAGCTCGACCCGAAGCAGGTCGACACTGCCTTCCACCACCTGCAGACCATGCACCAGAAGAGGATATACCACGGCGACATCAAGCCGGACAACATCATGGTGGCTGACCGGGTGTACATCCTCGACCTCGGCCGGTTCAACGAGGACGCGCCCGCCATGAAGAAGCGGGCATACGACATCGCCAGCATGATATGCTCGTTCATAGAGCATTATCCGGTCGAGGATATCGTGAGGATCGCTGGCAAGCACATCAGCCGCCGGTACCTGCGCGCGGCGGCGGAGTACGTCGAGCTGGTCCAGAGACGCCCGGACTTCGATTTCAGCGATGCGACGAGGGACGAGCTCGTGAGGCTGCTGAAGGCCTGAGGTCCGGAACGGTCCTGGACAGGGCTGGCACGGAGGGATGGCACCGCTCGCCTGAAGGGCCGGCCCCTACGTTTGCGTCGCACGCCTGGGTGGACAGTGTGGGAGGCGCGCTTGCCGAGGGCGGCACGGACGTCTCCCTCCACGGCATCCCCGGCCCGCTCACCGATTCATCTCGTCCTCACCGTGCGGCTTCAAACCCCTTCTCCTGAGTGCCACCAAGGCAATGGCTACGAGCACTAGAACGACGATGAGAATCGCGGCGTAGAGAAGTGCGTTATTGGCCGTGACCGTCACGGTAAAGGTTTTCGCAGCCGAGTTGCCTTCCGCATCGTAGGCGGAGAGGGTGACGGTGTGGTCGCCCTTGTCCTTGAAGGCATAGCTGACGGTCGCGCCCTCCAACTTGACGTCCTTACCCCCGTCACGGAACGTCCACTCCCACTTCACGATACCGACGTTGTCCGTCGAGGCGGCGCCATCGAGCCGCGTCCGGTCCCCCATCTTGCAGGTGATGTTGTTCGGTGGTCTGACCGTTGGTGCTATAATGTCTCTCACGCGCACAAGCAGCACCGTATCATCCTTGTTACCCTCCGCGTCCTTGACCGTGAGCGTGACGTTGTAGTGGCCTGGCGAAGTGAACGTGTACCTCTGGAGCTTACCGGAGAGCGTGATGGGAGTGCCTTTGTCTACGAACGTCCACTCCCACTCGACGATGCCAACGTTGTCGGTCGAGTACGAGCCGTCGAGCGCGAGCGTGTTGGACTGGTCGACCGTGACCTCGGGGCCGGCGTCGGCGACCGGCTCCGTCGTGTCCTTGACGGTGACGGTGAGCGAGTCGGTCGCGGTGTTGCCGGCCGCGTCGGCCACGGTCAGGTTCACCGTGTACGTGCCCGCGTCGTCGAAGAGCTGGCTCCCGGTCCCGCCCTGCAGGGTGACCGGCGCGCCGCGGTAGGTGAGCGTCCAGGTCCAGAGGACGATGCCGATGTTGTCCACCGAGCCCCTCGCGTCGAGCTCCACCTTCTGGTGCTGGTCGATGTGGACGTCGGCGCCGGCCATGGCCACGGGCGGCTCGATGTCGCGGACTGTCACCGTGAGCTTGTCGGTCGCCTCGTTGCCCATGGCGTCTTTGACGGTGAGCGTGACATCGTACACGCCCGCCCCTATGAACGTGAAGTCGGTCAGTAGCCCGGTAAGCGTCCTGGTGCTGTCACCGTCCATTAAGGTCCACATCGCCTCCGCAATCCCCACGTTGTCGGTGGACGCACGCCCATCCAGGGCGATGGTCTCGCCCTGGTCAACGGTGACGTCCTCGCCCGTGCGTGCGACGGGTGGGTCAACGTCCAGGACGATGACGATCATCGTGTCTGACGCGGTGAGCCCGCGCTCGTCGCGCACGGTGAGCGTCAGCATGTACTGTCCGGCATCGTTGAAGAGGTAAGTGTATATTGCCCCCCAGAACGAAACCTGCATTCTGATATAGACAAAAGACCACGTGTAGTTCACGATTCCCACATTGTCCCAGCTAGCGGAGCCGTTGAGGATGACTCGGGTGTGCTGGTCCACGGTGACGTCCGGCCCTGCGTTCGCCGTCGGCGAGGTGCTGTCCCTGACTCCGACCGTGAGGCTGTCCGTAGCCCAGTTGCCCTCGACATCGGAGACGTTGAGGTCGATTGTGTAGTTGCCAGCGTCGTCGAACGTGAACGCCTGCACGGCCCCTTCCAGAGTGACAGTGTCCCCACTGTAGGCGAACGTCCACGTGTAGTTCACGATCCCGACGTTGTCCGACGACCTGGCGCCGTCGAGGTCGATACGCTCGTGCTGGTTGATCATGCGGTCAGGGCCGGCATAGGCAATCGGCCGCGTGATGTCGCGGACGGTGACGTTAAGACTGTCCGTCGCCTCGAGACGCGCGATATTGCGCACTGTCAGGGTGATGGTGTACTTGCCGGCATTGTTGAACTGAAAGGACCGGAGCCGACCGTAGAGGGCGATGTCCGAGTCGTTGTATCGGAAGGTCCAGGTCCAGTTCACGACGCCCAGGTTGTCCGATGATCTCGAGCCGTTGAGCTCGACCGACTGGTGCTGGTCGATGATGACGTCGTCCCCCGCATCAGCGATAGGCGGGAGCGCATCAAGGATGAACCTGCATACGACCCCAACAGCATCCCCAGCCCCCCCTGCATTCTTCGATTGCAAGGCATCCGTGGTCACGGGAAAGTCGATGGAATCCGATGCTCCCCCGAGGTATAGGCTGATGTTGCCGTCATGGGTGATAGCATTAACCTCATCGTAACGACTGCCGCCGAGATAGGTCGAGTAGGATAGGTTCTTGAGGTCGCTCGAGAGCCGGGAGACGAAGGCATCACTGAGACCGTAGAGGCTTGTCTGCTCTGCGTCCGGGGTCGTGGGAAAATCATCCGAGTATGTACCTCCGCTGGCCAGCACATCGCCGTCTGGGGTGATGCAGAGACTCTTGGGATATTCCGCATCCATCCCGCCCAGGTACGTCGAGGCGAAGATATCCGTTGCGTTCGTGGTCAAGACCGTGATGAAGCAGTCTTCAACGGTGCCGGTAGGTCTGGTCTGGTACGCCCCCGTGGTGGTCGGGAAGTCCCTCGAGTTCGTGAACCCGAGAACGACCGGTCGCCCGTTCGAGTCCAAGGTGATGTCAATGGCATGCTGGGATGTGGAACCTGCGAGATATGTCGACCAGACCAGGTCCGACCCATCGGCAGTGAACTTGGAGACGAACGCATCATACAGCCCATTGCGCTGTGTCGAGTACGTCCCATCAGTGACAGGGAACAGGATGGAATAGGTTGATCCAGAAATGTATGCACAGCCTGTCGAATCAATGACTATTCCACCAGAAACATCAGTCCTCTCACCCCCGAGATACGTCGAATAGATGTATTGTGTGCCTTTAGAGTTGAGCTTGCATACGAAGGCATCGTTGTATCCCCCGCCCATGGTGCTTTGGAAAGACCCATCTGTAACTTCGAGGTCAAGTGAAAATGTCCAGCCAAGAAAATAGGCGCAGCCCTGGTCATCTGCATCCACTGATATGACCTGTTCCTCATTGCTCCCGCCCACGTAGGTGGCATAAATGAGCGAGCTACCCGTTGAATCGATCTTGCAGGCGAAACCGTCGCTCTCGTTTGAACCCATGCCAATCGTGGACTCGACCGCATCCACGCTCACCGGGAAATCGTCGGACCACGTGGTTCCGACCAAGTAGACGTTCCCATCCGCATCAGTATCGAGGCTCTCTCCCACTTCATCTGATGATCCACCGATGAAGGTGGAGTATTCGAGGGTGCTGCCATCGAGGGAGAACTTCGTCACGAAGGCGTCCCTATCGCCTCTAAGCCGATCCTGGTACGCCCCAGTGGACGTTGGGAAGTCATTCGAGGTTGTCTCACCGATCGCGTATAGGCCCCCATCGGAGGCGTTAACCTTGATATCATGCACGATGTCGTATTTGCCACCACCCAAGTAGGTCGAGTACACGATGGGGTCGATGACGAGCGACCGGGATATATCGCGCACGCCGACATCGAAGGTGTAGCAATCCGAGGAGGCGAGCACGAAGCCGCACTCGACTGTCGCGGCCGGGTCGTCCCTGTAGTACGCGAGAAGCCCGGCGTCGACGAGCCGCCCTATGCTGGTGTCGAGGACGATATCGGTGCGACCGTCGACCGCGAGGGAGGACTGCCCATCCGCATGGACTCGTATCATAGACGGGTCCGTACCAGGGTCCACGAGGAACTCGTACTTCACCCCATCCGGTGAGGCCCTGTAGACCAGGTCGATGCCCTGGTAGAGTCCAGCGTACACGACCTCGGAGTAGGCCCGAACGCCTAGGTGCCACTGCGCCGGGCTACTGCTCTTCATGAAGTTGTACTCGCCTGGTATAGGCCCCCTTCCCACTGGTCGCACCCGGTCGGCACCGACGAAGTCGAGCCTGACGACGCAGCCATCGCTCCCCCCGGCCGGCGCCGTGGGGCCGTCGCGCTGTGCCCCAAGGAGCGCTGAGGGGCCATGGCCAATGGCATCAAAGGGGGTGGGGAGTCCTGCCCTCAGGTCCATCAGCACGGCGCTGTCGAGGAACGCGACGCCCAGACCAGGCGAGTCTAGGTAGAACGAGATCCCCTCATCGTCAAGCTGCCCGAGGTTCTCGAGGAAACCCCGCGACCCGGCCGAAGCGACTTGTATGTCGGTCAGGCCCCCTATGTCGGAGGCGGTAGGTCCGCTCGCGTCACTGGCGGCTCCCCCCACGGGGATCGATGCGAACACGGAGGCCACCATCAAGTACACAATGAGCGCGGACCTGAACGAGACGCGTTTTATATGGTACAATCCGTGGCTGCCGCTATGTCGCGACAGCGATATCGAAGGCCGAGACGATGCGTCCAAGTCTGACCCCTCACACCATCCAGTGTGAAGGATGGATATATACCTTCCTGGATTGCCCGTCCAAGGATGGCTCGGGAACCTCGCCCACAGTTCCGTTGGTAATACAGCACGGGCCATACGTCGGCGACATTGGAGAGCGACAGTAGTGGGGGGACGTACCGGAAATGGAGGACCATGCACATTCCGCGATGAGGGGGACCTGGATATGCACGCAGGCTGATCGCCTGCTTCCCAGGAGGTGCCTGCACCTCTTCCCGGGGTGTCTCCGGCCCGCTCACCGACCCTTCTCGTCCTTTCCCGATGGCCTGACAGGCGTGAAGACGAGCCAGAGCACGGCGGCGAGGACGAGGAGGAACACGACGGCGAGGGCCACGAGCCCCCATGGCGCCTTCTCGGCCTCCGCCTTGCCGACGGTGACGTTGAAGGCGTCCTCCGACGTGCCCCCGTAGGCGTCCTCGACCAGGAGCGTGACCGCGTAGGTGCCAGGGGCCTTGAAGGTGTGGACGGGCCTGAAGCCGTGGAGCACGACGGTGCTCCCTCTCTCCGTGAACGTCCAGTCGTACCGTGCTATCCCGCCGATGCCGGTCGAGGCCGAGCCGTCGAACATCACCTCGTCGCCCGCGCGCGCCGTCAGGTCCGGCCCGGTCCGCGCCACGGTCGTGACGCCGCTCATGATGGCCCCGCCCGCGCCGAAGACCGACAAGTGCGTCGCGTTGGCCCACAGCACGCCCGCGTAGCGCGTGCCGTAGAGCTCACGATCGGCCGTGTCGACCCCCGTCCCGAGGACCCAGCCCAGGTCCGTCGAGAGCTTGGTCCACCTGCCGGCGGCCTCGTCGAGCACGTAGAGGGCGAGCGTCCGCTCGTCGATGTCCACGGGGTCGTCGGCGTCGCCGTCGCCCGTCCTGTCCAGGTCCGATTCGGTGTAGTAGAGCCACACGACCGCGCCCGCGACCGCGTGCGCGCTCGCGTTCACCTCGCAGCCCACGTAGCGCCCGAGCGTTATCTCGCCCGGCCCGAGCCCGGTGTCCCCGCTGAGCCGGACCGGGAGGTCCGTCTCGGAGAGGCCCGCGACCTCGATGCTGAAAGTCGTCGCGTTGTCGAACCTGGCCCAGACTGCCGCGCCCGTGGCCTTGACGACATCGATGCCGTCCAGCCTGGCGTCGGGCCTGGGGTCGGCGCAGGCGTATGTCAGGGTGCCCTGGCCTACGGTGACCTGCACGCCCTTGAGCAGGCCGATGACACGGAAGTGGTCGGACATGTAGGCCCGGGAGAGCATCACGATGGTCTGATTGGGGGCCCATTTCCCGTAGCGGATGGCGATGTGGTCAGCCTCGGAGGGGTCCTTGAGCCTGGCCAGCACGTCCGGGGCGTCCGCGAGGAGCGTCCTGGTGAGCGCGCCCGCGGTGCCCTTGCCGGCCTTGGCGGGGTCGCCAAGGATGACGATGTACCGCGCGTCGGTGTGGTTGGCCAGCAGGTGGTCCGGGGCGATGACCTCCACGTTCGCCGCCTCGCCCAGGGCGTCCGCGAGGCCGACTGTGTCGGCACCGGTATCAATGACCAGGTAGACCGTGCCCTCGAGCACCAGCTGGGAGGGCCCGTCCTGGCCGTCGGGCACGCCGTCGCGGTCGCTGTCGCCGCTCTTGGGGTTGAGGCCCTGCTCGAGCTCGGCCGAGTCCGTGACGCCGTCGTCGTCGGTGTCGTCCGAGAGGGGGTCGATGCGCATCGCCACCTCGAGGCCGTCCGGCAGCTCGTCCCCGTCGGTGTCGCCCTCGATGGCGTCGGTGCCGTAGAGGTCCTCGTAGCCGTCCTGGATGCCGTCGTCGTCGAAGTCCGTCTTGTCCGGGAGGGCGCCCACGTCTGCCTCCCGGGCGTCGAACATGCAGTCGTCGTCCGAGTCCGCGTCGGTGAGGTTGGAGCCGAAGGCGACCTCGCGCCAGTCGTCCATGCCGTCCCGGTCCGTGTCGTTGGAGCGCGGGTCCGACCCCCGCAGCAGCTCCTCGCGGTCGGTCACGCCCTCGCCGTCCGTGTCCCCGTCCTGCGGGTCGGTGCCCAACGCCAGCTCGACGCCATCGGCCAGGCCGTCCCGGTCGGTGTCGAAGTCGCACGGGTTCGTGCCGATGTCCGCCTCCATGGCGTCAGGGGCGCCGTCGGCGTCGGTGTCGATGGACCGGGGGTCGGTGCCGAGCTCGTGCTCCCGTGCATCGCCCAGGCCGTCGAGGTCGGTGTCCGGGGCGACCGGGTCGCTCGTGACCACGAGGGGCACAGTGCCTGCGGCCTCGGTCGTGATGTTGATGGTCCAGGGGGTCGTCTCCAGCACGTCGAGGAGGCCGTCGCCGTCGGTGTCGGGGAATGGCTTGGGCTCGGCCTTCACGATGCTGATGTTCTGGTGGAACTTGTATATCCCCCCATAGTTGTAGTCCGTGAGGAAGACGACGTCGTCGGCGGTCACGATGATGTCGCTGGACCACAGCTCGGTCCCGTTGGGGGTCATGTTCCCGTCGTAGGTGGCCATCCACCTGCCCATGGGGTCGCACTTCTGCACCCGATTGGACATGCCCTCGACGACGAAGACGTCTCCGGCCTTGTCGAAGGCGACCGCTATCGGGGATTCGAAGGGCTCGCCGCCCGGGACGCGGCCGTCGTAGTACCTGACGTAGCTTCCGTTCTTGTGCATCACGTGCACCCTGTCGGTCACCACGTCCGTGAAGTGGAGCAGGCCCTGCGCGTCGATGGCCAGCCCGCCCATCTCGGCGTAGAGCCCATGGCCGGATGAGCCCGTCGTCGCTATCTCGCGCAGGAAGGTCCCGTTCCTGTCGTAGACCTTCACGCCCTCGAGGTAGTCCGGGTACGCGCCGTATTCGTCCACCACGAATATGGTCCCGTTCTCGTCGATGACGATGTCGCCTGTGTACGTCAGCTGGCCGGGGCCCCCCTGCTTGCCGTACGTCGCGAGGGCCGTCCCGTTGGCGTCGAACTTCATGATGCCCCCCTCCTGGTCGCACACGTACACGTCGCCCCGGGAGTCGACCTCGATGCCGTTAAGGTTCCAGAAGACCCCGTCGCCCCCCCACTCCCTGAGGAGGGTGCCGTCGGGGCTGTACTTCTGGACCCACTGGGCGCGCAGGTCGAAGGGCCCCACCGCCACGTAGAGGCATCCGTCCGGGCCCATGGCGATTCCCGTCGGGGCGCCCCTGTGCTCGCCCGTGAAGAGGGGCGGGAGGTTCTCGAAGGTCGTCTCCTGGTAGTCCCTGAGCGCGTCGGGTGCGCCGTCGGCGTCGGTGTCGCTCGTGCGCGGGTTCTGGAGCGTGAGCCACTCCTCTCGGTCGGTCAGGCCGTCACCGTCGGTGTCGTTGACGAGCGGGTCGCTGTAGACCCAGCTGGCGAACTCCTTGCCGCAGTAGGTGAAGTCGACGACCCAGCCCCCGTTCTCGAACCGGTCGGTCAGGCCGTCACCGTCGCTGTCCTTCTTCCGGGGGTCGGTGCGGTAGATGTGCTCCCACTTGTCGTCGAGCCCGTCGTGGTCCCCGTCCGCCTGGACGGGGTCGGTCCCAATGTCGCGCTCGTAGGAGTCGCCCAGGCCGTCGCCGTCGCCGTCCCAGCTCCAGTATCCGAAGCTGGATTCCTCCATGTCCGCTACGCCGTCGCCGTCCTCGTCCGAGGAGCGTATCTCCCTCCAGCGCATGAAGTCGCCGACGCTGCCCGGCATCACGTCGAAGTAGAGCGTCATCGGGTCGGCGTAGACCGTGCCGTTGGAGTACTTCCACTCGCGGTGCCATCCGAACAACCAGTACGCCTCCTCGTACATGATGGCGTAGTCGACGCGCGGGAAGATGGTGACGGGATAGTTCACCATGGCCATGCCCGGCTCGGCCCACGCGGTGGACGTGGTGGTCCGCTCGAAGCCGCCACTGCCGTCGGCGATGGCCACCCCCTGCTGCGTGTTGGTCCCCGACACCGCGGTCGCATACGGAGGGACGCTCAGGCCCGCCACGTGCCTGAGATATGTGGTCTGGACCGTCATGGCCTCCACCCCCGTGGGCGCGATGGACACGTCCCACGTCCGCGAGTAGGTGATCCTGTCACCGACGTCCAGGCCGTTCCTGTCCTTGTCGTCGATCGTGACGTCGATCTTGTCCTCGACGACGGTGTACTCCGTGAGCACGGTCACGTCCGTGAGGACATCGATGATGAGGTCCGTGAGCATCGTCGTCCAGCCCTTGCCGAAGATGGCCCACACGATGAGGTCCGAGACCGAGAGTATCGTCGAGATGATGGTGAAGACTATCCCGACGTAGGGGATGAACGACAGCAGCGTCAGCACGAACGTGATGATGGTGTAGGCGGCCAGCATGATGCCGGTTATGGCGGCCGTGTAGATCCCCAGCCCTGTCCAGCCGTAGGAGGCGCTGATAGCGAAGAAGGATATGATGGCGGCGCCGATGCCCAGCACGAGCCCTATGACGCAGCTCCACTTCAGGATGTTGGATATCGTGTTGAGGGTGCCGAAGAAGCCCGACGTCGCGCTCATCACCCCCCCGATGGTGTCGGCGACGAGCGAGATGAGCCCCACCTCGAGCCTGAGCTCGAAGTCCAGGATGTTCTCCGCCGCGAAGAGCGTCTGTATCGCCGCGGTGAGGACGATGTTGCCGAGGTTGACGATGACCTGGTACGCCGTGTAGAGGAACATCGACCCGTAGTAGATGGCGCTCCAGATGCCCTTCACGGCGGTCACGCCGTAGCCGATGATCTTCCACGTGTTGTTGATGACCTGGTCGATCTCCCAGATCGAGCGCTCGATGACCTTGGGCCCGACGCTGATGACCGCCTCCTCCCCCGCGCTCCAGTAGATGACGAGGGACACCATGACGGAGAGGTCCTCGGGCGTGAGGTCCCAGTCCCTCATCTCCCATATCGCGCGCTCCACGGGGACGGACTCGTTCTGCGTGCCGTTGAACCAGGTCGTCTTGAGGTATCTCTTGACTATCGGGGGCTCGGACGCGACGTCGAACGCGAGGCTGCCGCCGTCGCCCAGCCTGCCCTGCCCCTGGTAGGCGAGGTCCGCCTGGGTGTATCGCTGCTCCACGCAGGTCATGACCGGGAGCAGCATGCCTTCGGGGAACCCGGCCTTGGCGGCGCTCATCAGGGTCTCGGCGAGGGCCTGGACCGCCAGGTCCATGCGCGCGTAGGACGCGAGGATGACGCCCGTGGCCGCGTCCATGCTCGCGAACAGGCGGGGGATGTCCGTGACCCCGTTGGTGGCGTTGCGCAGGAACTGGTAGGCCAGGTACATGTTCGCGGCGACGGCCCTCTCCATGCTGTCGTTGCGGTAGACCAATGCGAGGTCGGTGCCGAACTCCTCCTGGACGTAGACGCCCGTGAGGGCGAACCGGTCGGGGTAGGCGGCGAGGGGGACGTAGTCGGAGACGACGCCCATGTCAGTCCACGTGAAGGCGAGGTCGGCGCGGTAGTCGCCGTAGTCGGCCTCAAGGACGTTTCTCGAATCCTCGCCATGGACGGCGAGGAAGAAGGCCTCGGAGAACTCGACGCCGTGCTCGTCGTCGTAGAGCTCCATGTGCATGCTGTACTTGCCGTCGCCGCGCGGCTCGAACTCGATGACAGTGTTGTCGTTTATCTCCGTGGCGCTCGCGCTGACGGCGGAGCCGAAGGTGCTGGAGAGCAAAAGCCCGTTGCTGGCCCTTAGCGCGTACTTGCCGTCGTTGAGGTCGACGGCCCGGAAGCGCTCGTTCGGGCCCACGCCCCTGCCGTCCGCGAAGATGTAGCCGTTCTCGTGCAGCGAGAGGAACCTGTTGTTGCTCGCCTGGAGGGCCACGACGGGGGTGTCGGTCTTGCCCGTGACCTTCCACACGAGCTTCGCGTCGAGCGTGATGCTCCCCGGCGCGGAGCTGGCCGGGAGGAACATCTGCCCCTGGAGCGCGACCGTCTCCCCGTAGTCGTCTATGGGGTAGAGGGGCACATAGGCCACGTCGGACGCGACGACGATGCCGTACTGGGCGAGCTCCTCGTCGACCGGGAGGCCCTTGCCCTCGAGCATGAGTATGGGGACGCAAGTGACGTCGACGGTGGAGTTGTCCAGGTCCCGCATCGCTCCCTGGGTGTCGTAGGGCCAGTCCCACGTCTGCCTGATGAGCGCCATCGTCGCCGGGTCCTGGGTGCGCAGCTGGAGGTTTACGGTCGTGCCGTAGC
>Ga0316630_10000109_pt1 | contig 19861 bp, 16 predicted proteins | sample OWC_May_M1_C1_D6_FD_207658 | JGI IMG/M metagenome (GOLD analysis project Ga0316630, IMG submission 207658) | Wetland soil microbial communities from Old Woman Creek delta, Ohio, United States - OWC_May_M1_C1_D6_A | ecosystem: Environmental > Terrestrial > Soil > Wetlands | place: USA: Ohio...
ATCCGCGCGGTGCGAGCAACAGCGCGACCCCGACGCCCGCAGCCACCAGCGCCCACGGCGCCGGCGCCGCCTGCGCCCAGAGCGCCGCAGGCCAGCGCGCCAGCGCCTCGAGCAGCGGCCACAGCCACTCCAGCGCGGTCCCGGCAATCAGCAGCGGCCACACGGCCAATACGTCGGGCAGCGTGAACAGACCGAGCACGCCGAGCAGGGTTGCCGGGATGACCACCAGCTCCACCACCGGGATCGCCGCCAGATTGGCCAGCGGACTGGCGACACTGGCCTGCTGGAAAATGAACAACAGCAGCGGCAGCAAACCGAGCGTCACCGCCCACTGCACGCGCCCGAAGGCCAGCGCTCGTGCCCGCCAGCCCGGGCTGCTTCGGCCGCCGGTGACGACGTACAGGATCACCGCCACCGCCGCGAACGACAGCCAGAATCCGGGGGCCAGCACCGCGAACGGATCGAATACCAGCACCGCCAGCAACGCCAGCGCCAGCAATACCGACGGCGCCGTGCGCCGGCCGAGCAGCACCCCGAGCAATCCGGCCGCCAACATGACCAGTGCACGCTGGGTGGGAATGGCGAAGCCCGCCAGCGCGGCATAGCCCGTTGCAGCCAGCAGCGCGCTCACCGCCGCCACCCTCGGCGCCGGCAGCCACAGCACCCCCACTCCGGTCAGCGACCACAGCCAGCGCGCCAGCATGAATACCAGACCGGCCACCAGCCCGATGTTCATACCCGAGATTGCGATCAGGTGGCCGGTGCCGGTGCGGGTCAGCACCTCCCAGTGGTGGTCCGGAATACTGTCGTCATCGCCGTTGGCGAACGCGGTGATCATCGGCGCGAATGCATGCCCGGGAAGCGCGGCGCCGATGCGCAGCGACAACTGCTGGCGGAAGCGGTTCAGATGGTGAGCCGGACTTCCGCCCGCCTCGCCCAGGGTCGCGAGCCGCTGCGGCGGTTCGTGGTCGCGCACGTAGCCGGTGGCGCGCAGGCGCTGCTGGAGCAGGTAGGCCTCGTAGTCGAAGCCGCCCGGATTCTGGAAGCCGCGCGGACGCTTGAGCCGGACAGTGAATTGCCAGCGATCGCCTACCGCGAGCGCCGGCAGCGGGTCGTAGGTACTCAACTGCACGCGCCGCGGTACCGTGACGGGGTCATCGCCGGATCGTGCGGACTCGATGTCGAAGGCAAAGCGGACACCGTGCTCAGTCGGCGCCGGGATCCCGGCGATCCGGCCTTCTACCCGCAGGTCTTGCCCTTCGAGTGCGAGCGGCAGCTGCTCGGCCAGGACCAGACCGGCGCGGAACGTTGACCACAGTACCGCGGTCAACAGGAACAGCAGCGGCAGGAACAACCGGGGCCAGCGCCAGGCCAGCCCGGCCAGCGGCACCAGCAGCCCGGCCCAGGCGAGCGACGGCAGCGCCGGCAACTGCTGCACCAGCAAAACCCCACCCAGGAAACCCAATGCCGCAAGACGGATGACAAGCCTCCCTGCCTGGCCCGACAATAGCGCCACGCGCCTGCCCTGGCGCGCCTGACCAGATTAATGTAACTCCATGGCCCGCAAAATGATCCGCCGGTGGCTGCCGGACCCGAAGCACATCCACACGCAGCCGCTGTTGCGTCCAGTCGCCCAGTGGCTGCACGACTCGAATCTTTGGTATCTCAACCGCCGCAGCGCCGCGGGCGCCTGCGCGGTCGGACTGTTCTGGGCCTTTATCCCGATTCCCTGGCAGATGTTGCCGGCCGCCATCACCGCGATTGCATTTCGGGTGAATCTGCCGGTGTCGGTGGCGCTGGTCTGGATCACCAATCCGCTCACCATGCCGCCGATCTTCTACTTCACCTACAAACTCGGCTCCTGGCTGTTGCGCACACCGCCGCGACCGGTTGAATTCGAAATGACCTGGGCCTGGCTTACCGGCGAGCTGACGGTCGTCTGGCAGCCGTTCCTGCTCGGCTCACTGGTGGTGGCGACGCTCGCGAGCGTGCTCGGCTACTTCGCCATGCGCGGCTTCTGGCGGCTGCATGCGGTGCGCGACTGGGAGCGCCGCCGCGACCGGCGCCGCCACACGCACGGCCAGAAGGAACGGCAGCGGGTCAAGCGTCCTTGAGCGTGCCGTCCTCGAGTTTGAGGACGCGATCCATACGTCCGGCGAGCTGCGGGTCGTGGGTCACGACCACCAGGCAGGTGCCGAGCTCGCGGTTGAGGGCGAGCATCAGGTCATAGACCGCCTCGGCATTGTGGCGGTCGAGATTGCCGGTCGGCTCGTCGGCCAGCACGCACAGCGGATTGGTCACCATGGCGCGCGCCACCGCCACCCGCTGGCGCTCGCCGCCCGAGAGCTCGCCAGGCTTGTGGTGCAGGCGATGCTCGAGCCCCACCCGCGCCAGCATCTCGCGCGCGCTCGGCAGCGCCTCGTCGAGCGGCATGCGCCGGATCAGCAGCGGCATGGCGACGTTCTCTTCCGCGGTGAATTCCGGCAACAGGTGATGGAATTGGTAGATGAAGCCGAGCGCGCGATTGCGCAACTGGCCGCGCCGCGCCTCGCTCAGCTGGCTGAAGTCCTGGCCGTCGAGCTCCACCCGGCCGGCGGTGGGCGTGTCGAGGCCGCCGAGCAGGTGCAGCAGCGTGCTCTTGCCGGAACCGGATGGGCCGATGATCGCCACCCGCTCGCCGCGATTGAGCCGCAGGTAGACCGCCTTCAGCACCTCGACGTTGAGATCGGCCTCGCGAAACACCTTCGCCAGACCGGTCACCCGCAGCACCGGATTGTCGCTGGCCGTGGTCATTCGTAGCGCAGCGCCTCGGCCGGCTGGGTCTGGGCGGCGCGCCACGCCGGGTACAGGGTGGCGACGAAACTCATCAGCAGCGCCGCGACCGTGATGCTGGCCACATCCAGCCAGTCGAGCCGCGACGGCAGATCGCTGATGTAGTAGACATCGGCGGCCAGGAACTGGATACCGAACAGCCGCTCCAGCGCCGGCACGATCGACTCGACATTGAGCGACAACAGCACACCCAGCACCACGCCGAGCAGCGTACCGACCACGCCAATGATGCTGCCCTGCACCATGAAGATCGCCATGATGGAGCGCGGGCCGGCGCCGAGGGTGCGCAGGATCGCGATCTCGGCGCGCTTGTCCGCGACCATCATCACCAGCGTCGAGACGATGTTGAACGCCGCCACCGCGACGATGAAGAACATGATGACGAACATCACGGTCTTTTCCATCTTGAGCGCGCGGAAGAAGTTGGCGTGTTCACGCGTCCAGTCACGCACCCGGTAGCCCTCGCCGAGCTCGACCTCGAGCTCGAGCGCGCGCCGCGGCGCCTGGTAGATGTCGTCGAGCTTGACGCGCACACCGCTCACCTGCCCGGTCATCTGGTACAGCCTGGCGGCGTCGTCGAGATGCAGCAGCACCAGGCCGCTGTCGAACTCGTACATGCCGATCTCGAAGATCCCGACCACGGTGAAGCGCTTCAGGCGCGGCAGCAGCCCGGCCGGCGTCAGCTGACCCTCGGGTGTGACCAGGGTCACGGTCGAGCCGGTCTGCACACCGAGCTTCCACGCCAGCTCGCGCCCCAGCACCACACCGAACTCGTCCGCGCGCAAATTCTCGAGCCGCCCCTCCACCATCTTGTCGCCGATCGCGGCCACCTTCGGCTCCTCGCCGGGAAGAATGCCGCGCACGATCACGCCGGCGGCGGCGCGCCCGTGCGTGATCATCGCCTGGCCCTGCACGAACGGCGCACTGGCCACATGGCCGGGGAGTTTGGCGGCCGCGGTCGCAACCCGCTGCCAGTCTTCGAACCGGCCGCGCTCGCCGCTGACGGTTACGTGCGACACCACGCCGAGGATGCGCGCGCGCAGTTCCTCGCCGAAGCCGTTCATGACCGACAGCACCGTGATCAGCACCATCACGCCGAGTGCGATGCCGATCATCGACGTCAGCGAGATGAACGAGATGAAATGGTTGCGACGCTTGGCGCGGGTGTAGCGCAGGCCAACCAGCAACTCGAAGGGACGCGCCATGCGGCAGGGAACTCGGGGTCGTTATCGGGAGGTAGCGTTGTCCGGCGATTAGAACACAATCGGCGCGATCCGAGAACCGCGCGCCGACCGAATCACCGGGCAGTCGTGTTCGCGCTTCCCGGCTGCTGTGCCACGGCGACCGGCAGTCGCACGATCGCCACCCCGGCCTCGTTGGCCACCCGCGTCTGGCGCGCCGCCGACAGCTCAGTCAGCTCCGCCACCACGCGCTCGGCGGCGGCCGGCGGGAGCGGCCGCGGCTGGAACTCGACCTCGAAGTTGTTGACGCTGATCGGGTGCATGCGCAACTCGCCCACCCGGTCGCCGTCGAATACCAGCTCGGCGACCGCGCTTACCTGCGCGCGCCGGCTGTAGGAGCCGAAGGTGAAGTTGCCGAGGCTGTAGAGGATCACCCCGTCCCGGTAGTGTTCGATACCCTGAAGTATGTGCGGGTGGTGGCCGATGACCGCGGCCGCACCGGCGTCGATCGCCAGTCGCCCCAGCCGGACCTGGTACTCGCGCAGCTCGGTCTTGCCCTCCTGACCCCAGTGAAACGACACCAGCACGATGTCGGCCTGCTTGCGCGCCGCCTGAACGTCGGCGCGCACATGGCCTTCGTGGCCGAAGGCGGTACCGGGCTTGCCCGGTGCGGCGTAGAAGTTTTCCGGCAGCGTCAGCGAATAGGCCAGGATCGCCACCCTCTTGCCGCCGGCCTCGAGAATCGCCGGCCGGCGCGCGGCCTTGAGGTCCGGCCCGGCGCCGGCGTAGGCGATACCGGCGGCGTCGAGTGTTTCGATGGTCTGCACCAGGCCGTCGGCACCGTAATCGAGGGTGTGATTGTTGGCCAGCGACACCACGTTGAAACCGGCGCCGGCCAGCGCCTGGCTCACCTTGTCCGGCGGCGAGCGGAACACGTAGGTCTTGTCCTGCTCGGCAGTGCCGCGATCGGTGAGCGGGCCTTCGAGATTGCCGAATATGATCGGCGCGGCGCCGAACAGGTGCTTCACGCCGGCAAAGGCGTAGTCGTAGCCGTTCTGCGCCAGTACGGGACGTGAGGTGCCGTCCAGCATGATGTCGCCGACAGCAATTACGCGCAGCGGCGCGTCTGCAACCGGCACCGCCGGGACCACCCCCTCAAGTGACGCCGCCGGCGGCGTCGCCGGTGCCGGCGGCACGGTGCTGCAGGCACCGAGCAGTGCGACCAGGGCGATTCCAGCGACACGATAAAAAATATGCACAGGTGAAAGTTTCCAGGTAGAAAAATCGAAAATCAGCGACCGGACTTGCGCCCGAGGCGCGCGAGCGCTTCGCGCAGCTGCGGGTCGGCGATATCGGCAGCAACCGACTCGAGCAGGGAACGGGTACTGCTCGACAGGGCACGCGGCTTGCGTCCGGTGGCACGGCGAGCGGCGGCCCGGTCGAGCGGTGCGGCCCGCACCTCGATGCCGATCAGTTCGCGAAACAGCGGTACCTCGCGCAGCTGGGCGGCCAGCGTGTCATGCAGGTGCCGCACCTTGCTGACCCATACCGCCGAATCGGCGCGCAGGATCATGCAGCCGCGGGCGTAGCGGATCGGGTAGACATGCCGGGCCAGCGACTCCCCGACCACCGCGGTCCAGGCATCGCGAATCTCCGGCAGGCGCACCACGTCGGCCGGCATGCCCAGCTCGCGCAGGGTCAGCGGCGTGATCAGGGTACCGATCTTGCGTGCTCCGTGGCTCGACATCCGGCTCGCTCCGTGTATGCCTGAAGTTTACCGTGTTGCGCGGGAATTTGCCGCCCCGACGCTATACTACCGGCCGGATGGAAACGACCGCTCTTCGTGCCACGATCGCCGCCAACCTCGCCCACGTGCGTCAGGCGATTGTCGACGCCGCTGTCGCCAGCGGTCGCCGCGCTGACGAAGTCCGGCTGATCGCGGTATCCAAGACCCATCCTGCCGAGGCGATTGCCGCCGCGATTGCCGCCGGTCAGCGGGTGTTCGGCGAGAACACCGCGCAGGAAGCGCTGCCGAAAATCGCCCGGTTCCCGGACGAACCACTCGAGTGGCACTTCATCGGCCACCTGCAATCGAACAAGGCCAAGCTCGTCCCCGGCAACTTCGGCTGGCTGCACTCGCTCGACAACCTCAAGCTGGCCGAGCGCCTGGCGCGCTTTGCCCGCGAGCGGGGCGCTATCCTCAACATCCTGATCGAGGTCAACATTACCCGCGATCCGGCCAGGCATGGTGTCGCACCGGAGGCCGTGGCGCCGCTGCTCGACGATCTGCTGCGCGCCGATCTCGCCGGCCTGCACCTGCGCGGCCTGATGGCGATCGGCCCGTACCCGGCCGGGGCGGCCGAGCAACAGGCCGCCTTCGCTGCGGTTCGTGAACTCCACGACGCCTGTCGCACGCGATTTGCCCTCGCTGAATTCACCGAACTGTCGATGGGCATGAGTGGTGATTACCGGGCTGCAATCTCCGAGGGGGCGACCCTGGTGCGCGTCGGCAGTGCAATCTTCGGTGAGCGTGACTACGGTCGGTCGCGCGGCTGACACCGGCCAAGTCCGGAGTCGCGACGCGGTGATGCAGCAAGGCTTTGCGAGGGGCGGTGCAGTCGGCCGGGGTGAGTGCGGCACGTTCCGACGCCGACCCGGGTTTGCGTGATGTACCTGAAGCGGATTCTATTCCCTACGTTTCCACCCGATTATCGCCAACCCGCTGCCGATTGTCGGAAATTCGGCATGTTCCTTGCAAACCACTGTGACCCGAGGAGCCGTGGCCGTTCATCCGCCAGCCGGGTTGGAGGGCCTTCGGGGTTCGCCGTTAACTAACAACAAGAGTCGACTTCCATGGAAAATGAAAGCAAATCCGTGGACTTGGGACAGTCTCGGAAGTTGGTGGACGAGTATCGGCAAATCAAGGAAGGAGTCATGTCACTGCTGGCGACCGGCGTTCCGGAAACGCTGTTGCCGGCGCAAAAGGACGCGCTGCGGCAGGCGATACTTGCCGTGGCACGTCAGGCCTGCGCCTTCAACCCGGGCGACACGGCCACCCTCGATCGACTTCGCGCCTGCTACGCCTCGCTCTCCGGCTTTCTGCCCCCCGAGCAGGCCCTGGCCGCTGCCGAGCTGATGCGGGCCTCGCGTGTGGGTGACCGTTCCTACCTGAACTCTCCGGACGCGCTGCGCGCCATGACCCGCGCCCGGCAGATCGAACTCGAAGCCGCGCATCTGGGACGCGAGTTCGACCGTTTCGTCTGCAAGCAGCAGTGCGCCGAGTTCGCCGAACTCGACGCCTACCTCGACAGTTTGTCGCGCAAATACGGGTCCGCGGACGGTCGGGCCCGGCGGTCACCGTCAGCACCGTTCGCGGCATCGAGGGTGGCGCGCGCGGTCAGATAGGCACCGATCAAGATGAGCGCCCCGCCCGCCCATTCGGGCGCGCTCACCACCTCGTCGGTGAGCAACTGCTGCGACACGGCTCCGGCGACCAGCTCGACCAGCGCCAGCACCGCCGAACGGTGCACCGGCAGGTGCGTGACTCCGTACTGTACCAGCACGGTCATGAACAGGATCCCGAACAGGCCGAGCGCCACGGTCCCGGCCAGGGTCGCGTGCGTGAAGCGCGGGACCTCGCTCGGCATGAACGGCAGCAGCAGCATTGCCAGCACCACGACCCCGGCCCACACGCCGAGCGACTTGGCGGCCACCGACACATCCGACATCTTGCGCACCAGCACGTTCGACAGCGCGAATGCGAATCCGGCCGACAGCGCCAGCCAGTCGGCCGTGTCGCGCGGCCACGGCAGCCCGATGTCGCGGTCCCACAGCATGATCAGCGCACCGCTCATGGCCACCAGCAGGCTCACGAGCGCGGTGCGCGAGAGGATTTCGCGCAGCAGCAACCGTCCCAGCAGCACCGTCCACAGCGGCGACAGGTAAAACAGCAACAGCACCCGCAGAATGTTGCCGTGCAGCACCGCCTCGACGAAGGCGATGTTGGTCCAGCCGGCGGCCAGCATCAGCAGCGGCATCAGCCCGGGGCGGCGGCGAAACTCCGCCAGCGCGTACCAGGTGAACGGCAGGCTGGCGAGAAAGGCCGTGAGATACAGGCTTAACGTCAGCCCCACGCCCGCCACGCCGCCGGACTCGATTATCCGCAGCGGATACCAGATCACGCCCCACAGGCTGGCCCCGAGCATGATGCTCGCGGCCGGCAGCAGGCGCGGCGGCGTTGCGTTGGCTGGCATGCGGGGGATTCCGTTATAATTCGCGCTTTCCGACCCGATCCGGACCGATGAATTCCAGGCTTGCAGCCCTGCAGCCCTACCCTTTCGAGAAGCTCGCCGGGCTGATCCGCGGAGTCACGCCGCCGTCAGACCGCGCGCCGATCCGGCTTTCCATGGGCGAGCCGCAGCATGCCGCACCGCGCCTGGCATTGGAAGCCTTGACGTCGGGCCTTGGCGGCCTGTCCAACTACCCGCTCACCAAAGGCAGCGTCGAACTGCGCCGGGCGATCAGCGGCTGGGCCAATCGCCGCTTCCGGCTCGAACGCATGCCGCTCGATCCCGAGCGCCATGTACTGCCGTGCGCCGGTACCCGCGAAGCGCTGTTCTCGATCGCTCAGGCGGTGGTCGACCGGCGCGCGCACGCGCAGCAGCCGGTCGTGATCATGCCGAACCCGTTCTACCAGATCTACGAAGGTGCGGCCCTGCTCGCCGGCGCCCGGCCGTACTTTCTCAACACCGTAGCCGGCAACGACTACCGCATGGACTTCGCGCGCGTGCCGGGCGAGGTCTGGGAGCAGGTGCAGCTGGTCTATGTCTGCTCGCCCGGCAACCCGACCGGCACAGTGCTGAAGCACGACGACTTTGCCCGGCTGCTGGAACTGGCCGCGCGGCACGACTTCGTGATCGCGTCCGATGAATGCTATTCGGAGATCTACGGCGACGAGGATTCACCGCCGCCCGGGCTGCTGCAGGTCGCGCACGATCTCGGTGTCACCGACTATCGCCGCTGCCTGGTGTTCCATTCGCTGTCGAAGCGCTCCAACCTGCCGGGCCTGCGCTCCGGGTTCGTGGCCGGCGACAGCGACGTGATCGCACAATATTTCCAGTACCGCACCTACCAGGGCTGCGCCCTGCCGCCGCCAACCCAGGCCGCCAGCATCGCCGCCTGGAACGACGAGGCCCATGTGCGCGCCAACCGCGACCAGTACCGTGCCAAGTTCGATGCGGTGCTCGAGATCCTCGCGCCAGTGCTGAAGCTCGAACGCCCCGCGGCCGGATTTTACCTGTGGCCGGAACTGCCGCAGGATGACGAAACCTTCACCCGTGAACTGTACGCGCGCGAGAACGTGCTGGTGCTGCCGGGCAGCTACCTGTCGCGCCCGGCGCAGGGCACCAACCCCGGCGCCAGCCGCGTGCGGCTGGCGCTGGTGGCCCCGCTCGCCGAGTGCGTCGAGGCTGCGCGGCGCATTCGCCGCTATGTCGAGTCGTTGCGCTAGCTCTCCGGAAGACAGCGCGGAGTACGCAGAGGCGCAGAGATCGCAGAGTTATTTGTGAAATGCGGATCTTTGCGTCCTCTGCGCCTCTGCGTCCTTTGCGTTACTATCGCGGGCTGAACTGAACAGATTGCAATTTTACGGAGCAATGCCATGAGTGACATCCAGTCCATCATCACCGAGGCCTTCGAGCGCCGCGCCCAGATCACGCCGCGCAAGGTCGAGACCCACGTCCGCGATGCCGTGCACGACGCCATCAACCTGCTCGATTCCGGCAAGGCGCGCGTGGCCGAGAAAAAGAACGGCCAGTGGGTGGTGAACGAGTGGCTGAAGAAGGCGGTGCTGCTGTACTTCCGCATCGAGGACAACCAGCTGATCCGCGGCGGCTACACCAACTACTGGGACAAGGTCCCGGCCAAGTTCGCCGACTACAGCTCCAAGCAGTTCCGTGACGGCGGCTTCCGCGTGGTGCCGCCGGCGGCGGTGCGCAAGGGCTCGTACATCGCCCCGAGCGCGGTGTTGATGCCGAGCTACGTCAACATCGGCGGTTACGTCGACGAAGGCACCATGGTCGACACCTGGGCCACGGTCGGCTCCTGCGCCCAGATCGGCAAGAACGTGCACCTCTCGGGCGGCGTCGGCATCGGCGGCGTGCTCGAGCCGGTGCAGGCGGCGCCCACCATCATCGAGGACAACTGCTTCATCGGCGCCCGCTCCGAGGTGGTCGAGGGCGTGATCGTCGAGCACGGCTCTGTGATCTCGATGGGCGTGTACATCGGCCAGAGCACCAAGATCTACGACCGCGAAACCGGCGAGGTGACCTACGGCCGCGTGCCGGCCGGCTCGGTGGTGGTATCCGGCAACCTGCCGTCGAAGGACGGCAGGTATTCGCTGTACTGCGCGGTGATCGTGAAGAAGGTCGACGAGAAGACGCGCTCGAAGGTCGGTATCAACGAACTGTTGAGGGATATCTGAGAGGCAGCAATTAGCGGTTGGCGATTGGCGGTTAGCTAACAGCCAACCGCTAACAGCCAATAGCTAATAGCTGATAGCCAACACTCGTCGACTACCCATGACCGACAAGACCCTCGAACTCGCCAAGCAGCTCATCGCCCGCCCGTCGGTGACGCCGGACGACGCCGGCTGCCAGGAACTGATGATCAGCCGGCTCGAACCGCTCGGCTTCGAGATACACCGGCTGCGCTTCGGCACGGTGGACAACTTCTGGGCGCGGCGCGGCGGTGCCAGGCCGCTGGTGGTGTTTGCCGGCCACACCGACGTGGTGCCGACCGGGCCGCTCGAGAAGTGGACCAGTCCGCCGTTCGAGCCCACGGTGCGCGACGGCTATCTCTATGGCCGTGGCGCCGCCGACATGAAGGGTTCGCTGGCCGCCTTCATCACCGCGATCGAGGACTTTATCGCCCGCCACCCGGACCACAATGGTTCGATCGGGCTGCTGATCACCTCCGACGAGGAGGGACCGTCGGTGGACGGCACGGTCAAGGTGGTCGAGTGGCTGAAAGCGCGCGGCGAGCAGATCGACTTCTGCCTGGTCGGCGAGCCGTCATGCGTGAACTGCCTCGGCGACACCATGAAGAACGGCCGGCGTGGTTCGCTCAACGGCCAGCTCACCGTGCACGGCAAGCAGGGCCACGTCGCCTACCCGCACCTGGTGCGCAACCCGATCCACCTGGCGGCACCGGCCCTCGCCGACCTGGCGCGCACCGAATGGGACCGCGGCAACGAATTCTTTCCGCCCACCAGCTTCCAGATCTCCAATATCCAGGCCGGCACCGGGGCCGAGAACGTCGTGCCCGGGCATCTGGACCTCAAGTTCAACTTCCGCTTCTCCACGGCCGTGACCGAGGACGAACTCAAGGCCCGGGTCGAGGAGACGCTGCGCCGGCACATGCTCGACTACGAGGCCCGCTGGCAGCTCTCCGGCAAGCCATTCCTGACTCAGCCCGGGGCGCTGGTCGAGGCGCTGCGCGCCGCCGTGCAGGGCGAGCTCGGCGTCGACAGCACCCTGTCCACGACCGGCGGCACATCGGACGGGCGCTTCATCGCCCCGACCGGCGCCCAGGTGGTCGAGCTTGGGCCGGTCAATGCCACCATCCACCAGATCGACGAGCGCGTCCTGGTGGCCGATCTGGCACGCCTGGCACGGGTCTACGCCCGCACCCTGGACCACCTGCTGGTCTGACCGGCCGGCGCTTCCGTCGGCCAGGATTTTGCCCGAACCCGCTTTATGTACTATGTATTAGTTATTGATTAGTATTAATTTTTTATAAAAATCTCGGGGGGCACATGGCAACCGGCGCGGTGCTGAGGAGAGATTGGTTTGTCGCCCTCGTATTCGCGCTGCTGTTTATTGTCGCGTCCATCAATGGCGTCGACTTCCTGCAACGCCTCGAATACCGCGCCTATGACGCCGGCCTGCGCGCCGCCCGTCCCAACCTCGGTGCCGTCGAGCGCATTGCGCTCGTCACCATCGACGACGAAAGCATCCGTCGTATCGGTCCCTGGCCGTGGCCACGCAACATCCTCGGCGAAGTGATCGTACGCCTTGCCGCGGCCCGACCGGCGGCGATCGCGCTGCAACTGCCCCTGAGCGATCCCCAAACCGACGCCGGTCTCGATTACATCCGCCGCCTCGGCACCCTGCTCGACCGTCGCACGCTGCGCGGCCCGGCGGGCGCGCTGATTCGCCAGGCCGAAGGCGAGCTCGACACCGACCGCCGCCTCGGTGAGGTGATTGCCTCCACCCGCCGGGTGTGGCTGCCGATGGACTTCGTGCTCGGCCCGCCGGACACCGGTGCGCGCACGCCGCTGCCGGACTACGTGCAGCGCAATGAATTGTCGCGGGTGTTCACCCGCGCCCGCACCGGCCACGACCGGATACCGACCGCCCGCACAGCAACCGTGCCACGCCCCGAGTTCGGTGAGCCGAGTATCGGGATCGGCCATGCCAGCACGATTCCGGACAGCGACGGTGCCATCCGGCGCGCGCCGCTGGTGGTGAACCACTACGGCGACTATTACCCCTCGCTCGCCCTGCTGCTGGCGGCGCGCGGGCTCAATCTCCGCCCCGGCGACATCACGGTCAATCTCGGCGAGTCGCTGCGCCTCGGCGAGCGCTCGATCGCCACCGACCGGGCCATGCAGATCTACCCGAGCTTCTACCGGCGCGCCGACGGCAGCTCGCCGTTCGCCAGTTACTCGTTCAGCGCCGTGCGCGACGGCCAGGTTCCGCGCGCGCGCTTCGAGAACCGCATCGTGCTGATCGGCGCCAGTGCCGACCGGGTTGCCGCCCGCAGCGCCACGCCGGTCGTGGCCGCCATGAGCGGCCCGGAGCTGACCGCCAACATGGTCGCCAGCCTGCTCAACCAGGATTTCTACTCCCGGCCGCGCTGGGCGCTCGCGACCGAGGGGCTGATCTACCTCGCGATCCTCGGCTATCTCATGTTCCTGCTGCCGCCGCTGCCGACCGGTACCGCCACCGTGCTGTCGCTGGTGCTGGCGGTGCTGCTGCTGGCCAGCGGCCATTACCTGCTGCTGCGCGAGCAGGTATGGCTCAAGACCGCCTCGCCGGCGGCGATGCTGGTCCTGGGCCACCTGGTGCTGGCCGCCAAGGGCATGATCTTCGGCGGGCGCAGCATGCGCTGGGGGCGTTCGGATTCGGCTCAGACCAATCGCCTGCTCGGACTGGCGTTCCAGAACCAGGGTCAGCTCGACATGGCGCTCGACAAGTTCCGCGCCCTGCCGATCGACAATTCCGTGCTCGACCTGATCTACAACCTGGCGCTCGATTTCGAGCGCAAGCGCCAGTTCAGCAAGGCCGCGGCCGCCTACGACTACATCCTCGATCACAACGCACAGTACCGCGATGCTGCCGAACGCCGCAGCCGCGCGCGTCAGGTCGACAGCACCATGGTGCTCGGCGGCGGGCGCGCCGGCCCCGGCGGCACGCTGGTGCTCGAGGGCATCGACCAGAAGCCGACCCTCGGCCGCTACCAGATCGAACGCGAGCTCGGCAAGGGCGCCATGGGCGCGGTCTATCTGGGGCGCGACCCGCGCATCAACCGGGTGGTGGCAATCAAGACCCTGGCACTGTCGACCGAGTTCGAGGGCACCGACCTCGCCGAGGCGCGCGAGCGCTTCTTCCGCGAGGCCGAGACCGCCGGCCGCCTCAAGCATCCGAACATCGTCACCATCTACGATGCCGGCGAGGAACACGATCTCGCCTATATCGCCATGGAATTTCTCGAGGGTCGGGATCTCACCGCCTACACCCGCCCGGAGAAACTGCTGCCGGTCGAGGAGGTGCTGGAGATCGTCGCGCAGGTGGCCGAGGCGCTCGCCTACGCCCACGCCCAGGGCGTGGTGCATCGCGACATCAAGCCGGCCAACATCATGTACGATCCGGCCAGCCACAGCATCAAGGTCACCGACTTCGGGATTGCCCGCGTCGCCGACACCCGCCAGACCCGCACCGGCGTGGTCATGGGCAGCCCGTCATACATGTCCCCGGAACATCTCGCCGGCCAGCGCGTCGACGGCCGCTCCGATTTGTTCGCACTCGGCGTCACCGCGTTCGAGCTGCTCACCGGTCGCCAGCCCTTCGATGGCGAGACGCTTGCGGCGCTGACTTACCAGATCGCCAACGCCCCGCACCCGGATCCGGTCAAGCTCCGGCGCGAGCTGCCCGGCTGTCTGCGCGCGGTCTTCGACAAGGCACTTGCCAAAGACCCCGAACAGCGGTATCAGACAGGAACCGAATTCAGCGAAGGGCTGCGGGATTGCCTGACAACCAGAACCAACAAGAAAAGAAGATCCTCGGGGGTGGCATGAACGGCCTCATCATGACCGGGCGCACCGACACCGGCATGGTGCGCGAACACAATGAGGATTGCTTCCTGATCATCCCGGAGAGCGGCATCGCCATGCTGGCCGACGGCATGGGTGGGCATCTGGCCGGTGAGGTGGCGTCGGCCCTGGCGGTCGACAAGATCACCCATCACCTGCTCAAGGCATTCGCCGAGCACCGCAAGGCCCGTCCGGCCAACAGCGAGAGCTTCGAAGCGCAGGTCCTCGTGAACGCCATCAAGGGCGCCAACACCGCCATCCACCAGGCGTCGCTCAGCAAGGCCGAGCAGTCCGGCATGGGCACGACGATCGTGGTGGCCAGCTTCCACGACAACCGCCTGACCGTCGCCCACGTGGGCGATTCGCGCCTCTACCGCTATCGCCGCCAGGTGCTGAGCCAGTTGACCGAGGACCACTCGATGGTGCAGGAACTGTTGCGCCGCGGCCTGATTTCGGCCGACGAGGCGCGCACCTCGGTCAACCGCAACCTCGTGACCCGCGCGCTCGGTGTCGATCCGGTCGTCGAGGTTGACGTTAATGAGGAAACCGTCGAGAAAGGCGACCTGTACCTGTTGTGCTCGGACGGACTCAACGATGTCCTGTCCGACGAGGAGATTGGCACCATGCTTGCACAGCATGGCTCCAATCTCGAAGCCGCCGCCCAGCAGCTGATCACCGAGGTCAACGCACGCGGTGGTCCGGACAACGTATCAATCGTTCTGATTCAGGCTAATGGACGCTTCACCCGCGCCAAGGGTCATTAGCCGTTCGGCTCGACCGGGCACCGACCACCGACCACCGACATCGACAACAATTTACAGTTGAAACGCAGCGAATCAGACAGCATGACGGACAACAAGCCTATGGCCAAACTCATCATCAAGTTCAATGACGTCGTGATCGACCAGGTGCTTATCCGCGCGGGAGATATGAACATTGGACGGCGCCCGGGCAGCGATGTCCTGCTCGACAATCTCGCCGTCAGCGGCAGTCATGCCACCCTTTTCACCATCGGCGAAGACACCTTCGTGCAGGATCTCAACAGCACCAACGGCACCTTCGTCAACAACAAGCGGATCAGCAAGCATCATCTTCAGGATGGCGACACCATCACCATCGGCAACCACACGCTGACCTACGTAAACGAAAATGCCGTCAAGGCCAACCCCAACCTGGCCAAGACGGTCATCATCAACCCGCAGAAGCAGGAAGCGATGCTGGCCGATGCCGGCAAGGCCACACCCGCTCCGCCTCCGCCACCCGCGCCCGCCAAACCGGCTCCGGCGGCGGAACCTGCCCGGGTCGCCTCGCTGTTCATTCTGAGCGGCGCCAACCCGGGCAAGCGCATCGACATAACCATGCCGGTCACTAACCTCGGCCGCGCCGGCCGCCGCGCCGGTGTCATCTCGCGTGCCGGCCAGCGCTTTATGCTGTTGCCCGGCGATGAAGGCCAGACCCCGCGTCTCAACGGCGTCAAGGTCGGCACCGCCGGAGAGGAACTCAGGCACGGCGACATCATTGAGATCGCCGACTCGCGGATGCGCTTTCACTTGCAGTAAGGATTTCAAGACTCAACGCGGAGGCGCGACAAAGAAAGTTTCGGGTTACGGGTTAGAGGCGACGCCCGATACCGACTGGTCGTCGGTAGGGTGCAATAGGCGCAGCGAATTGCACCGCCACCCGCGTGCCACCTGCGCCGACTCCAAGCAACAAGTCCAGACCTTCGCGTACCGAACTCGAGACTCGCAACCCGAAGCCCGAAACCGGTTCGGTGAGTCCGCCTAGGAAAGAATCACCGCCAGCGCCTCATCCAGTCGCCGCACCGGGTGCAGTTCGATGCCGGCCTCGCCCTTCTTCGGCATGTTGGCGGCCGGCAGCACCGCGCGCTTGAAGCCGAGCTTGGCGGCCTCGCGGATGCGTTCCTGGCCGCGCTGCACCGGGCGCACCTCACCGGCCAGGCCGATCTCGCCGAACACCACCAGGTCCTTGCCGAGCGGCCGGCTGCGCAGGCTCGAAACCGCGGCGCACAGCACCGCCAGATCGGCAGCCGGCTCCAGCACCCGCACCCCGCCGGCGACATTCACGAATACGTCTTGGTCGTACATGGCAATGCCGGCATGCCGATGCAACACCGCGAGCAGCATCGCCAACCGGTTGGTGTCGAGGCCGATGCACACCCGGCGCGGATTGGGCGCGCGGCTCTCGTCGACCAGCGCCTGCACCTCGACCAGCAGCGGGCGGGTGCCTTCCTGGGTGGCAAGCACCACGCTGCCCGGCACGCTGTCGCCGAGCCGGCTGACGAACATCGCCGACGGGTTGTCGACCTCGCGCAGCCCGGTCTCGGTCATTACGAACACGCCGATCTCGTTGACCGCGCCGAAGCGGTTTTTGATGGCGCGCACGATCCGGTACTGACTGGCGCTCTCGCCCTCGAAATACAGCACCGTGTCGACCATGTGCTCGAGCACCCGTGGCCCGGCCAGCGTGCCTTCCTTGGTCACATGCCCGACCAGGAACAGTCCCATGCCCGACTGCTTGGCGAAGCGCACCAGCTGCGCCGCCGACTCGCGCACCTGGGCAACGCTGCCGGGGGCGGACTGCAGGATCTCGGTATAGATGGTCTGAATCGAGTCGATCACCATGACCGCCGGCTTCTCGCTCTGGGCGGTGGCCAGGATCTGCTCGATGCGGTTCTCGGTGAACAGCCGCACCTTGCCGGCGGACAGACCCAGCCGGCGTGCGCGCAGCGCCACCTGCTGGCCCGATTCCTCGCCGGTCACGTACAGCACGGGTGCGCTCTGGCTCACGGCCGCCAGCGCCTGCAACAGCAGCGTCGACTTGCCGATGCCGGGGTCGCCACCGATCAGCACCACCGAGCCGGTAACCAGGCCGCCGCCCAGCACCCGGTCGAATTCCGCCAGTCCGCTCGGTATGCGCTCGATCCGCTCCGAGGGAATCGCATCCAGCGACTGCACCGTCGGAGCCTCGGCCGGCACGCCAAAGCGCCAGCCGCGCTCGGGCCCGGCCTTGGCGGCCACGGCGCTCTCGATCATCGAGTTCCACGCCCCGCAAGCCGGACACTGTCCGGCCCACTTCGGCGACTGGGCCCCGCAATCGTTGCAGCTGTAAACCGACTTGATTTTGGACATTAGCGAAGAGAAACCAAAGACCTGCCGCACAGGCGCAAAGACGCGAAGAAAAACTGATATGACTTCTTCAGTCCCTTTGCGCCTTGGCGCCTTTGTGACGGATGTTTTTTATTCTCCCGACGCATTCCGCTCAACGCGCGGCACCCGGGCCGTCACCTGGCACAGCAGCTCGTAGGAAACGGTGCCGGCGAGCGCGGCGATTTCATCGACCGGCAGGCCCTCGCCCCACAGCACCACCCGGTCACCGACCCGCGCCTCGGGCTGGGTGCGCAGATCCACCGTGATCATGTCCATCGACACCCGCCCCACGATCGGCACGCGCTTGCCGTTGAGCAGTACCGGCGTGCCCGGCGGCACGTGACGCGGGTAGCCGTCGCCGTAACCGATCGCGACCACGCCGACCGGCATGTCTTCCGGGCAGATGAAATCGCCGCCGTAACCGATGGTGTCGCCCTTGCGGCGCGCATTGATCGCGATCAGCTCGCTTGCGAGTGTCATCACCGGGCGCAGATCGAGCTCCTTGGCGGTGAAACCGATCATGGGTGATGCGCCGTACAGCATGATGCCGGGCCGCACCCATTCGAAGTGGCTGGACGGCCAGTTGACCACACCGGCCGAGTTGGCCAGCGAGCGCTCCACGTTGAGGTTCTGGCTCAACTCCTCGAACTGCCGGACCTGGTAGGGTGCGGTGGTGTCGAAGCGGTTGTCGGCCGAGGGAAAATGCGACATTACCCGCACCCGCCCGGCGGCCATGCAGGTCTTGAGCCGGCGGACCACCTCCGGGACGATATCGGGATTGAACCCGATGCGATGCATGCCGGTGTCGATCTTGAGCCAGACGTCAACCGGCTCATCAAGGGGCGGGGCGTGCTCCAGGTCCCACAGCTGGCTTTCGTGGTGCACGACCGCATCGAGGCGGAACCGGACCAGCGCCGGCAGCTCCTCGGGGTGAAAAAACCCCTCCAGCAGCACCACCGGCTGGCGGATGCCGGCATCGCGCAGTGCCGCGCCCTCTTCCACGCTCGCCACCCCGAAGGCATCCGCCTCGCGCAGGGTACGCGCGGTCCAGCTCAGGCCATGGCCGTAGCCGTTGGCCTTGACCACCGCCATCACCTGCGCCAGCGGCGCGAAGCTGCGCACGCGCGCGAAGTTGTGGCGCAGGGCGTCGGCGCTCAGCAGCACGCGTGCCGGCCTCATGGCCTGCCCTTCCCCACGTGGCCGGGTTGCGGCATGCGCTCAGCTGTCCTCGTAACCGGTGTTGATATAGTTCTCGAAACGCGTGTATTCGCCGAGGAAGGTCAGCTTCACCTTGCCGGTCGGTCCGTTGCGCTGCTTGCCGATGATGATCTCGGCCGTACCCTTGTCGGGGCTGTCCTCGTTGTAGACCTCATCGCGGTAGATGAAGAAGATCACGTCCGCGTCCTGCTCGATGGCGCCGGACTCGCGCAGGTCCGACATCACCGGGCGCTTGTTGGGGCGCTGTTCGAGCGAGCGGTTGAGCTGCGACAGGGCGATCAGCGGTACGTGCAGCTCCTTGGCCAGACCCTTGAGCGAGCGGGTCACGGCCGAGATCTCCGTGGCGCGGTTCTCACCGGTCTCAGGGGCCTGCATCAGCTGCAGGTAGTCGACCACGATCATGCCGAGGCCGTGCTCGCGCTTCAGGCGCCGCGCGCGGGCGCGCAGCTCGAGCGGCGTCAGCGCCGGGGTGTCGTCGATGTACATCGGCGCCTCGGCCAAGAGGCCGATGGCGTGGGTAAGCCGCGGCCAGTCGTCGTCGTCGAGCTTGCCGGTACGGACCTTGTGGGCGTTGATGCGCCCGAGCGAGGCCATCATGCGCATCGCCAGCTGTTCGCCCGGCATTTCCATGGAGAAGATCGCCACCGGCTGCTTCGATCCGACCGCGGCGTTCTCGGCGATGTTCATGGCCAGCGAGGTCTTGCCCATGCTCGGGCGGCCGGCCACGATGACGAGATCTCCGGGCTGCAGGCCCGAGGTCATGTCGTCGAGATCGCGGTAGCCGGTCGATATGCCGGTGATCGCCGAGTCCGAGCGGAACAGTTCGTCGATGCGGTCGACCGCCTTGGTGAGCAGGGCCTTGAGCGGGGTGAAGCCGCCGCGCCGGTGCGCGCCCTGCTCGCTGACGTCGAAAACGCTCTTCTCGGCGAAGTCGAGGATATCGCCGGCGCTGCGCCCTTCCGGGTGGTAGGCGCTGTGGGCGATGCGGTTGGAGACGTGAATCAGGTTACGCAACAGCGCGCGCTCGCGCACGATGTCGGCGTAATTGGTGATGTTGGCCGCGCTCGGGGTGTTGTTGGCGAGCTCGGCCA
>Ga0316630_10000111_pt1 | contig 19836 bp, 17 predicted proteins | sample OWC_May_M1_C1_D6_FD_207658 | JGI IMG/M metagenome (GOLD analysis project Ga0316630, IMG submission 207658) | Wetland soil microbial communities from Old Woman Creek delta, Ohio, United States - OWC_May_M1_C1_D6_A | ecosystem: Environmental > Terrestrial > Soil > Wetlands | place: USA: Ohio...
CGATGCGCCATCCAGTGTCACCTGGAAGGAGCCAAACAGGCTGATCGTGAGCTTCCCCATGCACTCCTCCCCCTGGGTTATCCAGGAAGATCGGGCTGGAGGGGGGAATCCAATTGTGAAGAAAACCGCGATGCCCTCTGCATAGATTATAGAGGTGAAAGTGGGAAAAATCAACCGTCCTGATACTTTCCTGATAGGGGCTGTGTATATTGTAATAAAGCTAATCAGGCGATGAGGAGAGACAACCATGTGGCTCAACTGTACCCGAACCAGAGTGAACCCGGCAGACGTGGGCATGGTGGTGAAAATCCTGAATAGCGAGCCAAGCCTGGCCCCCATCCGAGCAGCGTGGGGATTTCGCGGCCTTTACCTGGTCGAGTCAACCGAAGCGCCGGGCGAGCTGGTGTCCATCAGCGTCTGGGAGAGTGCCGAGGACGGGCAGGCCTACCTTGCCAGCCCGGAGTGCCGGGGAGTGGTCGAGTGCATCCAGGAGCACCTGGTCAGCCCGCTCGAGCGGCAGTATTACGAGATATTAATCCGATCGGTCCTAGAGAACGAGAGATTCACAGCATGAGGGCCATTTCCAGTCTTGAAAGATAGGAGGGAACAGGAAAACCGATCTTACTGAAAAGCAACCAGCCCGTCGTCAGGTGTGTATGCCGGTTATGTCGGCCTGAAAATGGTAAATGATTAGATAACATTCAAAGGAGAAAAAAATGAAAACGCGCGTGATCGTCCTCACCCTGTTAGTCCTGCTCACCCTGGGGCTGACCGCTTCTGCCGCGGCCTCCGACTTGCCCTGACCAGCCGTCGTTATCAACCGACATGATTCCGACGGCCTATGTTGGGTAACATGGGGACGCTGGGAGGAAGGTGAAATAACTATATCTGATACACTCGGCACCTCGACATATGTTTATGTACCGCGGACAGGAGGATGGGATGCCATATGCGACGGATTTATCGATTTTGATGATCCGTCGTTCCTAACAATCGAAGAGGCATGCGCTGCCTTCTCCGATGTCACTTCCTGCAGCAAAAGCACTTTCATACTTAAAGATACGTTGTGGTGCTTTGGTGATTATAACATCACCACAGATACCAGCTACATCGTCAATCCGAGCGGCCAGGCTAAATTGGTATGCCATTTTAATCCCACTCGACCGACTGAACCCTAGGCTATTTCTCTGAGTCGTAAAACGGATCATACATCTCTCACCTGCCTGTTCCGCGAGCCGCAAGAACCGTGATCAGTGGACTTCGGTCCGGAACTCCACCTGGTTAATGGCCAGCCCATCAATATGAGAGGTGGGGGAAAGTGAAAACTCATCAGCAGGCTGGCGAATTTGTCAGCCTGCTGATGATCTTCCGCGCCGTATTTTCAACACCCCATTATTATCTTACCTCTGGTTCCGGCGCCCTGCCTGGGTCACCGTAACGGTTGGTAGCGGGCGATCTTCAGGTCGCCATTCGTCGCGTCATAATAGCTGATCACCGGATAGCCCTGGGCATTCAGCTCAAGGGAGGGATATTGGCCTGTATCGCCCAGGCTGTCCGCCACCTGGATAATCCAGGCCGCGCCATCGTAGGTAGCCAGGCGCAGGTCCTGGTTAGCCCGGTCGTAGTAGCTGATGAAGGGCAACATCCCAGGTCCGAGCGCCAGGGAAGGCAAGTCGCTTGAGTTGATGTCGACGGTTTGTTTCGCGAGCGCCGAGTAATATTTCAGAGCTTCGGCTCCTGAGCTGGTTAATGAGAGGTAGCTGACATAGATGGCGTTGCTGCCATCCAGTCGCAGGCTGGAATGATCCCCGTGTCTTGAACAACTTACTTGTGGGAACGCTGCAGTACTGCCCTCCGCAATTGAGCCATCCTGTGGCTGGTCTATGGTCTCGCTGGCAGGAAAGTTTTGACACCAGCAGTTACCCCCATCGAGCGCTGAAATTCTCCAGGCAGTCCCATCAAAAACAGCAGTATATAAGCCTTGGGAAGAATAGATCAGCTTCGTCCCGCAGAAGTTATTAACGGTGTAGGAACCCATGGCATAGGTGATGTGCGGCCGGCCATCCAGATCAACCGCGATCGAAGTTCCCGACCCTAAAAATTTTCCACTCTGTGGGAAAAAGGTCGAGGTGCTCGTGTAAATGACCTGCAAATTCCATCCAGCCGTGCTTCGGTATCCGTGCACCAGATAATGATTGACAACACCCGGAGCAGTTGTGATTGTGTAGATGTAGGAGACGTGAGGAGCACCGGATCCATCCAGTGCCATGGCGATCGATTTTCCAGATGCTGTTACGGATTCGATATGCCACCCAGAGGCATCCTGATAGGCATATTGAATGGCAGCGCCTAAGGTGTACAGGATGTGAGCAAATCCCTGGTTATCCAGGCGCAGTGAGGTATTGCCCCCACCCTGAATATCCACCGTTTCGATGTGCCATCCTCCAGCATCCTGGTAGGCGTACTTGAGATCGTCGTTGGTAGAGTCGTAGTAGCTGACATGCGCATAACCGGCGGCGTCCAGCTCCAGGGAAGAGTACGCTCCCACGTTGCCTGTGCTGTCAACCACCTCGATACTCCAGGGGGTTTTCCGCGGGGGTTTACCAGCAGGCTGCCCGGATTTCTGAAATCCCATCTCGACTTGCGCGGTTTCCTGAGCTTGCTTTCCGACGGCAACCAGCTCCGAGAATGTTGGTTGCCCCATATTGCCTGGTTGGCTAGCTCCAGGATTTTCCCCTGGGGTCTCAATCCCACCCACCGGCGTGCCAACAGTTTCTGGAGGGACATATTGGATAGGAAGGGGAGTTGGCTCAATGATAACTGGGGCAGGATACGGTTCCTGCGTGCGGATGGGGGCAGGGTACGGATCATGCGCCAGCGCAGTGCTATCGACTTGTTTTGTCGCCGTCCAGCCGATAGATGCGACCACAATTAACAGGGTTAATAGTATTGTATTTGTTTTGTTCATCTCATCCTCGCACTTTTTTATACAACGGTTGCTCTGGGTTATATCAGCCTCACGCTTGCAGCCAACCGATAAGTGGAAGAATCCCGTGAATCGTCGCCTATCACGGATCCATCGGTCGCCCTGAACGAGTTCATCCAGGATAAACTCCGAGCGCTCCCTCAGGGCCTGCCCTGAATGCAATGAAGGGATGACATAAGAGGTACATCTTGAGTAGTTGGCAGCCTGATTTAACTGTAGCAGACCGCTATCAGGAAAGTATCAGGAGAATGGCAGGAAATATATTAATCTGGCTGATGATCCGCTGTGGGGAGGCTGGTGTAGATCCCTACAAGAACAAGTGTGTAAGGACTTGCTTCATCTGTTTCGCTTTGTTTTTTCGCTGTTCAAAATTTTCCGGAGCGCAGCGAAGGGCCTGTCCTGAGCAAAGCGAAGGATCCCCTTGTCGCCCGTTCACTCCCCCATGTAGAAAATGCGATACACCTTTCCCCCTGCATCATCCGAGACGAACAGGCTGCCGTTCGGGGCGGTGAGCACATCGGCCGGGCGGCCCCAGGCGGAGCCGTCCGCGCTGAGCCAGCCGAGGGCGAAGTCCTGGACCGGGCCGGGCGTGGCGCCGTCCATGGGGATGCGCACCACTTTATAACCGGTAGGCACGCTGCGGTTCCACGAGCCGTGGTAAGCGACGAACAGGTCGCCGCGGTACTCCTCGGGGAACTGCTCTCCGCTGTAGAAGGTCAACCCGAGAGGAGCCGAGTGGGCCTGCAGCTCGACGGTGGGAGGGGTAACCCCATCGCAGGCGCCCTGCCCGCCGTACTCGGGGTCTGCGATGCGCCCGGAGTGGCAGCGCGGCCAGCCGAAATCGTCACCCTGGCGGACGAGCTGCACCGTGTCTGGGGGCAGGTCATCACCCAGCATGTCGCGGCCGTTGTTGCTGGCCCACAGCTCAGCCGTGCCCGGGCGGGTGGTGATGCCCACCGCGTTGCGCAGGCCGGAGGCGAAGATCTGCTCGCCGCTGCCGTCGGGGTTGTAGTATAAGATGGCCGCGCGGCGGGAGTCTTCCTCGTCGCACGCATTGCAGGAGGAGCCCACCGAAACGAACAGGGTCGTCCAATCCGGGCTGAAGAGCACGGTGCGCGTATTGTGCCCGCCGGCTGGCAGGTCGTCCACGATCACTTCCCGCCCCTGGAAGACGCCCTGCGCATCGGGCTGGCTGAGGCGCAGCACGCGCCGCGTCTCGCCGACGTAGAGCGAGCCATCTTTGTAGAAGGCCAGGCTGCTGGGCGAGGCGAGATCCACTCCAACGGCCTCGACCCCATCGGCAATGCCGTCCCCATCGCGGTCAGGCAGGCGCACGATGCGCCCCGCGCCGCGCTCAGCAAGGTAGAGATCACCGTCCGGACCGATAGCCATCATGCGCGGGTCGTTCAAACCGCTGGCGTAGACAGTGATGGCGAAGCCGGGCGGCAGCGAGATGGGCTGCTCCGGGGGGACTACCCCGGGGGCCTGCAGGGGGGCAGCGGTGAGGGCGAGCGGGATGGACGTGGGGGCAGGGTTGTCGTCCGTGCGCGTGCGGCTGCCAATCCGCAGCGTGCAGGCGCTGAGCGCCAGCAGCAGCAGGGCGGAGATCAAGGTACGCCGGTGCGCCTGAAGACGAGACATGATCAAAGCCTGTGACGGGGGTACGAGCCGAGCAGGCGCAGGGTGACGGCATACTCGCCCAGGTTGTCCAGGGCGTGCCTGACGGGCTGGTTGGCCAGCGAGCCGGCGATATCGATGTAGAAGAGGTACTCCCAGGGCTGGCCCACCAGGGGGCGCGATTCGATCTTGGTCAGGTCGATATCGCGCAGAGCGAAAACACTGAGGGCTTTGAACAGGGCGCCCGGGGAGTTGCGCAGGGAGAAGACGATGGACGTCTTGGCGTCGCCCGGCGGTTCCAACGGCTGGGCAGCGACCACCAGGAAGCGGGTGAAGTTGGCAGGGTCGTCTTCGATGCCCTCGGCCAGGATGGGCAGGCCGTAGAGCTCGGCGGCGCGGCGGGAAGCGATGGCGGCCTGGGTCGGATCGCCGCTCTCCAGGATGAGCTTGACACTACCGGCGGTGTCGAAGACAGGGGAGGTCTCGACGCCCAGGCGGTGCAGGAATGCCGCACACTGCGCCAGCGCCTGGGGATGGCTGATCACCTTGCGCACCTGCTCCAGGCCTACGCCGGGCAAGGCGATCAGGCAGTGCTGCACGCGCAGGTACTGCTCGCCGACGATGGAGAGCGGGTGCTGGAGCAACAGGTCGTAGTTGCGGTGGATGCTGCCCGCCAGAGAGTTTTCGATGGGCAGCAGGCCGCGCTCGCACAGCCCGCCCTCGACGGCGGAGAAGACTTCTTCAAACGTCTCGCAGGGCAGGGTGGCGGTGCCCGCTCCGAAGTGGGCAACGATAGCGGCTTCAGAGTAGGCGCCGGGCAGGCCCTGGAAGGCAACTTTAAGCATGCGCCCGATTATAGCAGAAATGATCTTGTGATAAACTAGGACGGTTCGTACGGTTTTTTCCAGGACTTTTAGCAGGACAAGCATTCATCTTGCCCCACATTTTCAAAGGAACCCGCCATGACCACACCTCGCCAGACTTACCCCGTAGAGATTGCCGGTTTGCAGCGCCAGCTGCCCTTGTTCGAGGTAGCCCCCGGATTGAGCATCGCCGTGCTCAATATCCTGGGAGATACCGAGCTGGTGCAGGCCTGCGCCAGGGAGCTGGCCAGCAAGTTAGCCGGCCTCGACTACGACATCCTGGTGACCGCTGAGGCCAAGAGCATCCCGCTGGCCCACGCCCTGTCGGTCGAAATCCACAAGCCGTACGTGGTGCTGCGCAAAGTGTACAAGCCCTACATGGGGGTGGCGCTCTCCGCAGAGACGCTATCTATCACTACCGGGGAGCCGCAGACGCTCTACCTGGACGAGAAAGACCATCTCTTACTCCAGGGCAAGCGGGCGGTGCTGCTGGACGACGTGATCAGCACCGGCTCGACCCTCCAGGGGATGCGCCTGGTGCTGGAAAAATCTGGCGCTGAGGCGGTGGCGGAAGCGGCGATCTTCACCGAAGGCGAGCGCGCCCAGTGGCGGCACATCATCTCCCTGGGGCACTTACCCCTGTTCACCGCTTAGCGCGACAACCACAATGGGCTCTCCACGCAGGTGGGTGAGGAACAGGGTGCGCTTACCATCGCCGGAGAGGCGCAGGTCCCGGATCAGCTGCTCAGGCTGGAGCGGAGAGCCGCGCTTTTTCACCGTCACCTGCCCCACTTGGTGCTGGCGCAGGTAAGCTCGCAGGCGCTTCAGGCTGAACGGGAACCAGGCTTCGATCGGCCAGCAGCGGGCGAAGGGCGTGGCCACCGGCTGCCCGGCGGTGAGATAGGCAATGTCGGGATCGAGCTGGCAGGCGCCAAGCTGATGGCCTAGCTCCGCCACCAGGCCGGCGCGCAGCAGGCTCGGGTCGGGCTCGTAGATAAACGTTTGCGGGTCGCTCAGTTCCAGCCGCAGTTCGCCAGAGGCAACCAGCGTATGCCCCCCTGGCAGCAGGGTGGCCCGGCGGGTGGCCGATACCAGCGGACCGAACCAAAGCACTGCTTCCTTCAGCTCGCCGTGTAGGGAGATAAACTCCACCTCAGCGTCATAACCATGCAGCTCACCCAGGTCTACGCCAGGTGAGATCTTGACCCCAATCGCAGACGAATATGCCGCCCAGGCGCGCAGGATTTCCAGCGGCGGCTGGTAGCGGCGCACCGAATGCAGGCGCCTCCCCTCCGCGCGGCGCGCCGGGTCGAAGAAGAGCGCCAAGGACGGGTGTCCTCTGGGCAAGGGTAAGGGGGAGAGCAGATCAGCCTGCAGCAAGGCGGCTCGCCCACCCAGGCTTAGAGCGTCCAGGTTCGCCCGTGCCATCGCCAGGCGCAGCGGGTCGATATCCATGCCGATCACCGGGGCGACTTCAGCCAGCGCCAGGGTATCCCCACCGACCGAGCAGCCCAGGTCAGCAAGCAGCTCGAAAGGGCGGAAACGCCCGCTCCTCCAGGTGGACACCTCCCAGCCAGAAGCCTGCTCCAGGGCTTCACGGGTGAGATAGAGCTGCGCGGCAAAGGGAAGCTTGGCCGCGGCACTCCGGCGCAGGATGGCAACTTCCAATGCCGCCCGGCTCAGCTCGGGATCGTAACGACGGCTGAGCCCCTGGAAGTGCGCCAGGAAGTCGACCTCACGCGGCTCCAAAGCCTGCGCGGCGCGCAAGGCTTCCTGTCCATCAGGCTCGAGCAGGCGGCGAAAGGTAGCGAGGCGCATGCCAGGTCTTAAGGCGGGCTGGGAATAGCAGTCAGCGGCTATCTCCACCCTGCTCCAGCATGAGGCGCGCCGCCTTGCGCCCGATCTCGACCGCGAAGTTCGTGCCGCGGTCCCAGGGGTAGACGTGGCTCATGGAGGCGAAGTACAGTCCAGGCAATGGTGTTTGGATGGAGGGAATATGCTGCGAATGGTTAACCAACGGCACGGGCTGAGCATAGCTGGTGCGGAACACCCAGGACTTGATCACCCAATCCGGGGTGAACTTTGCATTGAAGCGGGGCAGGGCGGGTAAGAAGCGTCCCAGCAGCTCTTCCTGGCTCAAATGGAAGTGCTCGTGGTCGGTTTCCAGGTAGTCCCCGGCGTAGACGATGCGCTCCCCGGCGAAGTGCTCCGGCGAGACGAAATTGGTGTGCTCGACCAGCGCCAGGAAGGGATAACCCGCCGACTTGGGCAGGTTGTACCAGTAATAGCCTTCTTCCGAGAGCTGGTGTTTCAAAGACAACACCATCACCACCGCCCCCATGCTCTTCAGCGCGAGCAGGCCAGCCAGGTACTCCTGCGGCAGGCTGGGAGCCAGCCGGGTGAGCAGAGCCGGCGAGGTGGTCGCCAGGCACTGGTCGTAACGCCGCACGGCGCCGCCGGTCAGCAGCTCGACCCCTGCACCCGCCACAGGCGAGATGCGCTCAACAGGCGTGGAGAGCTGGATGGACACGCCCATCTCCTGCAGGCGGGCGGCGAAACGATCGGCAAAGGCCTGAAAACCGCCGTTAAAGGTGCCCAGCCGGGTAGTGCGCGCTTTGATGCGTGCCCACATCCAGGCCATGTTGACCTGCTGGGCATACCTTTCGCCGAACTTGCCCACCAGGAGCGGCTGCCACATCATCTCGTAGACGGCGTCGCCGGCCCACTTGCGCAGCCAGGCGTCTACGGTCACTTTCTCCAGCGGGCGCCAGTTGTTCGTCAGTTTGAGGTACAGCCCCACCAGTCCAAAGCGGGCCTTGTTGATCCCCCATCCCAATCCGGGGAAGAGTATGGCCTGAGGGATGGAGTCGAAAGGATAGAACCGTCCCTGGTGATACATCACGGTGTACGGGCGGGGAAAGAGCACCTGGTCGCTCCAGCCCAGCTCAGCGATCAGGCCGAGGATGTGGCGGTCGCTGGCAAACCAGTGATGGTAATACCTCTCAACCGTCCAATCCCAATGCGGCTCCTTGAAGCCGCCCGCCAGACCGCCAACGGTGTCTGTCGCTTCATAGATCGTGACCTGGTGCCCGGAGCGGGCTAAGTCGTATGCAGCGCTGAGGCCGGCGATGCCAGTACCCAGGATGGCGACATCCTTCATCTTTCTGCCCTCGCCTGCTCCAGCTCGGTGCCCCAGCTCATCCCCTCGCGCGCCATGTAATACAATCCCAGGGCAGTGATGGGGAACCACAGCGCGGCGTGCAGCACCAGGGTGTAGACCACTGCCAGGGTGCGCTCCACCCCGTAGGCGGATAGCACGGCGATCCCGGGGGCGTCGAAGGTGCCGATGTAGCCCGGCGCGGAGGGGATGGTGGTCGCCAGGTTAACGATGCCGTTCATCAGCATCAGGGTGAAGAAGTCGACCTCAAAGGGAAAAGCGTGCATGACAAACCAGTACTTGACGGTCTCGAGCAGCCAGATCACCACCGAGGTGACGAAGATCATTAAAGCATCGCGCGGCGAGCGCAAGGCAGCCAGGCCCCCCAGAAATTTACCCGCCAGATCCACCAGCTTCTGGCGGTAACGGGCTGGCGCCAGGCGCATGAGCCATGTGAAAATGGCCAGCGCCCGCTCCGGGGCCATGGCAGCCAGCAGAAATACCAGCAGCACGCCGAAAAACACAACCGTCCCAAACACAGCCAGCGTGCGGATATCCCCCACGAAGCCGGAATCGGCTGTCAGGCCTGCCAGCTTGGGCAGGTTGATGAAGATGAACGCCAGCATTACCACCCCATCGTACACTCGTTCGACGATGATCGTCGCCAGCGATGCAGAGATGGCAACCCCTTCGTGACGCTTGAGTACTACGGCGCGCAAGACTTCACCGGCGCGCGCCGGAAAGATATTATTCCCAGCATAACCGATGGTGACAATGGGGAACAGCTTCCCGGTAGGGATGGCCTTGATCGGGCGCAGCAGGTAATGCCAGCGCCAGGAGCGTGCCCATACCGCCACGAAATAAACAGCAATCCCGGGCAACAGCCACCAGTAATCCAGACCGGGCAGCTCCGCCATCAGCTCAGCCAGCGACAGGCCTCTTAACGCCAGCCAGAGAAAAATCACGCTGATGAGCAATCCAATCCAGAAACGCCAGCGCTTCATGAGTGACATTCTACCACGCCGCACTCCGGCCTTGTTTTCAGGCAGGCCCACCTTAGTGAATTTCCGACCGCTACAACCTGCCGATTACGGGATTATAATCCCCAGCGTGAAACTGCGCTGGATTTTGTTCGTCCTGATCGGCCTGAGCCTGATGGCAGCCGCTGGTCTGGTGTATCTGCAGGGGATGCCGCGAGTAGTAAGCGTAGACCCCGTCCCTGAAGCCAGCAACGTGCCGGCTGGCGCTGCGCTGCAGCTGACATTTTCCCACCCGATGGACGCCGAGAGCGTAGCCCAACGGTTGGCCATCGAACCCGCCCAGGATGGCGAGCTTACCTGGGACGGAAACACGCTGATCTTTACACCCGCCAGTCCCTGGCCGAATAACGAGGTGGTTACCGTCAACCTTTCGCCAGGCGCCCAGGCGGTGGACTTTCCACGATTGTCCACCCGCCAGGAATACTCCTGGTCGTTTGCCATCGGCCCGCCGCGCCTGGCCTACCTCTACCCGTGGAACGGCGCGGCTGAGCTGTACCTGCTCGACCTGGCGAGCGGTGAGAGCGAGCAGCTCAGCGAAAGTCCCGCAGCTATCCTGGATTATGACAGCAACCCAACCGGGACGCGCTTCTATTTTAGCGTCGATCTTGGAAATGGCGGCAGCGCCATCTATGCACTGGAACGGCTGACCGGCGAGCAGAGAATCCTGCTGGATTGCCCGGCAGCGCTTTGCCGTTACCCGCAAGTCTCCCCAACAGAGGACTATCTGGCTTATGAGCGCACCGGGCTCTCTGCCAGCGAGCGCCCTAATTACCCACAGGTATGGTTGCTGCCGCTCACCAGTGAACCGGGCGAGCCTACCCTGGTTGCCGAGCAAGACCACCAGACTCGCCAGCCCCAATGGGCACCCGACGGGCAGCTCAGCTTCTACGATTTCACCCTGGCGGAGTTTATCTCAAAAGACCTGGTCAGCGGCGAGGCCGTGGGCATCCCCAGCCAGACCGGCATCCCGGGAAGCTGGCATCCCGCTGGCAGCAGCTACGTTTTTCCCGAGATCTTCACCAGCACCCCCAGCGATCCCCGCTCCCTTCCCGACCTGGAGATCCTGCCCGCCAGCCACCTGCTCCAGTTCCAGTTCTCCGATGGCAGCCTGCAGGACCTGACCGCCACGGATGACCTGGATGACACCTCCCCGGTCTACTCTCCGGATGGCTCCAGCATCGCTTTCGCCCGCCGCCAGCTGGACATTGTCCATTGGACGCCCGGCAGGCAGATTTGGCTGATGGGGCCAGATGGGAGCAATCCCCGCCAGCTCACCCAAGCGGTCTACCACAACCATTATGACTTCTCCTGGAGTCTTGATGGCAATCTGCTGGCCTATTCACGGTTTAATAAAAACGTTTTGACTGAACCGCCCGAGATCTGGCTGATCGGCGCCGATGGCAGCGGTGACAGGCTGCTGTTGGTGGGCGGCTATGCCCCTCAGTGGGCCCCGTGACCGGGCTGAATGTTCAGCCGTTCAACTTGCCGCGCGCTTTTATCTCCTGGGGGAGCAAGCTGTAATAGAAGAAGGTATTGACCGGAACGGGGATGCCCGCCTCCTGCCCCATGCGCACCACCGCGCCACTCTGGTAGTCCAGCTCAGATGGTTTCCCAGCGACAATATCACGCATCAGCGACGGGGTAGAGCCAGCCGGCAGGCCTTCCACAAAGGCCACCGTCCGGGCGACAGCATCATCCGGCAGGTTTACCCGGCGCGCCCGGGCGACTGCATAGATCTCCTCCATCGCCCTTTCCAGCATGCGCCAAAGCTCAGGTTGGCCGTGCAAGGCGCCGGCCGGCGCTCGGGTCACGGCGCTCAGCCCACTAAAAGCGGCGATGAACAGGAACTTCTCCCACAGGGCAACCCGGATATCGGGAGGGATCTGCGCCCGCACCCCGGCGCGCTTGAATGCGTCAAGCAGGCGTTCGGCAAGCGGGTTCGACCTGCCATCCAGCTCGCCGAAGGCAATGTAAGGCTCAACACCGAGATGGCAGATGAGCCCCGGGGCAGCGACCATGGCGGAAATCTTGCACAGGCCGCCTAACACGCCCGCCTGACCCAACACGGCGCTGAGCTGGGCTGAGGCGTCCACACCATTCTGCAACGGGACGCTGATCGTGGCCGGCCCCAGCAGGGGTCGCATGGCAGCGGCCGCCTGGCTCACCTGCCAGGCTTTTACACCCAGCAGCACGGCATCAACGGTGCCGACCTGTCCCGGGTCGCTGGTTGCCTGGGCAGGGTGGATGGTGAAATCCCCCAGGACGCTCTCTACCCGCAGTCCGCTCTGCTGGATGGCTCGCAGGTGTTCGCCGCGGGCGATGAAGAACACGTCTTCTCCCGCCTGCGCCAGCCGCCCGCCAAAATAACCACCGACGCCCCCTGTACCAAAGACAGCCACTCGCATGTGCACCTCCGCGCAGTTATTATATCCGGAAACAGCTTACTCTTATTCACCCGCCTGGGTGCGGGATAGGGGATGAGAAAGCCGAGGATCTTCGACTTTGTGAAAGCCCTGCCCTCCCAGCATGGTTTTCACAAAGGAGGGGTTTGGGATGAGTGCGGGCGGCTAAGCCGCCCGCACTCATCCCAAGTTTCTCCTTCCCACTCGCCTGGGGTTGGGATCAAGCGATGCGAAAATCGAGGAGTTACGACCCGGTGAAAGCCCTGCCCTCCCGTCAGAGTTGATTGACATGAGTTTATACCCGTGGTATCATCCCGGCATAATATCATAGCCTCACACGGCACTCTTATCCAGAGAGGTGGAGGGACCGGCCCTGCGAAACCTCGGCAACCCCGCACGATCGTGGTGTGGTAGGTGCCAATTCCGGCAGACGGATGTTCTGGAAGATGAGAGGGCGACATCTAGTCCTATAATTGCCCTTTCTTTACGCCGGGAGGGGCAATTTTGTCTCTGGAGGACATGTATGAGCACGACTTTTATGAATTCACCCAGCCTGCTGTTCACGTCCGAGTCGGTCACGGAGGGCCATCCGGATAAGATCTGCGATCAGATCAGCGACGCCATTCTGGATGCCTGCCTGGAGCAGGACCCGCTCTCTCGCGTGGCCTGTGAAACCACCACAAAGACTGGCTATGTGATGCTGCTGGGCGAGATCACCACCCAGGCTACCCTCAATTACGACGAGCTGGTGCGCAAAGTTATCCTAGAGATCGGTTACGATGACAGCCAGAAGGGGATGGATGGAAATAGTTGCGGTGTGCTGGTTGCTATCGCCCGCCAATCAGGCGACATTGCCATGGGTGTGGACAAGGCCCTGGAAGCCAAACAGGGTATGATGAGCGCTAACGAGGTGGATACCATCGGCGCCGGCGACCAGGGGATGATGTTCGGCTACGCTTGCAACGAGACCGACACCCTGATGCCCATGCCCATCTACCTGGCCCATAAGCTCGCCCGGCGCTTGAGCCAGTTGCGCAAGGACGGCACCCTGCCCTGGCTGCGCCCGGACGGCAAGACCCAGGTAACAGTAGAGTACAGCTACGGGCGTCCCGTGCGGGTGGCCACCGTCCTGGTCAGCACCCAGCATGCACCCGAGATCAGCCAGGAGCAAATCCGAGCCGCGGTGATCGAGCACGTCATCCGGCCTGTCATCCCACCCCACCTGCTGGCTGGCAACCCCCAGATCTATGTCAACCCCACCGGTCGCTTTGTCATCGGCGGCCCGTTGGGCGACGCCGGCGTTACCGGCCGTAAGATCATCGTCGATACCTACGGCGGCATGGGGCGTCACGGCGGCGGCGCTTTCAGCGGTAAAGACCCCACCAAGGTAGACCGCTCAGCAGCCTACGCTGCACGCTGGGCTGCTAAAAACGTGGTGGCAGCCGGCTTGGCAGAGCGCTGCGAGATCCAGGTGGCCTACGCCATCGGCGTTGCCCATCCGCTAAGCGTAAACGTGGAGACCTTCGGCACCGGGCGCCTACCCGACGAGCGCATCGCCGGCCTGATCCTGGAGCACTTCGACCTGCGCCCCGGCGCAATCATCCGCGACCTGGACCTGCGCCGGCCAATTTTCCGCCAGGTAGCGGCTTACGGCCACTTCGGCCGCGACGACCTGGACCTGCCCTGGGAGCGAACTGACAAGGCGGATGCCCTGCGTCAGGCTGCTGGGTTACCCCTGGAGGCCAGGGTGCCCGCCGATTAGCCCTGCTGTAGCAGGAGAAGAATCATCCAGTGCGATTCCAGCGAGTGTGGATCGCACTTTTTATTTGATTGCTAAATACTCAACCGGGGCGCTCCAACCCATGCGCCTCGAGCAAGGCCACATCCTGCATCAACTCAGCGGTCTGCCCATCCACCACCACGCGACCCTCATCCATGATCACCATGCGCGGGAACAGCTCGCGCACCATGAGCATATCGTGCGTGGAGGCCAGCATGGTCAGGGGTAGCTCCCTCAACAAACGGATCAGCGAGCGGCGGGAGCGCGGGTCTAGGCCGGCGGTGGGCTCATCCAGCACCAGCACTTCCGGCTTCATAGATAACACGGTGGCGATAGCGATGCGCTTTTTCTCCCCCACACTCAGGTGATGCGAGACCCGCCCGGCGTAATCGCTCATCCGCACGGACGCCAGTGCCTCATCCACGCGGCAGCGCACTTCATCGGGCGGCAAGCCCTGGTATAGCGGCCCAAATGCCACGTCGTCGTAGACCGTGGGCGAGAATAGCTGGTCTTCTGGCGATTGAAAGACCATACCCACCATGGCGCGCAGCCGGCCGAAATTCTCCTTCCTGGCCTCCAACCCACAGACGCACACGCTCCCCTGTCCCATGAGGATGCCGTTCAAATGCAGGATCAACGTGGATTTACCCGCCCCGTTGGGACCAACCAGGGCCACTTTTTCACCTGGCTGGATGCTGAGCGACACCTCGCGCAGCGCCTGGTGCCCGTCGGGATAGGAATAGGATAGGTTCGTCACTTCAATGGAATGGTGCATGTTTCACGCTCAGAATAAATACGAAATCAGGAGCAGTAAAGCCAATAATATAAACCCGGACAGCAGGACCACCCAATGGGACGGTCTCAGCTCCGGCATGGGCATGGCGCGCACCTCCCCGTCGTAACCGCGGGAGACCATCGCCATATAAATGCGGTCGCTGCGTTCGATGGCGCGCAGAAACAGGCTGCCCGCCATACCTCCGGCGACTCGCGCCCGCCATGCCAGGCTGCCGCCTGTCTTGAGAGCCGGGTCGCCCGTGTTGCCGCTACGGGCGGTGCGCGCCCGCAACAGGCGGAGCACTTCGTCCACCAGCACGAACAGGTAACGCCACATCAGGCTGAAAATTGCCACCAGCAAGCGCGGGACACGGATCGCCCGCATTGCCAGCAGCAGGTCGGGAAACGAGGTGCTCGCTGCAAGGACAACCGCCGCCTGCACCGAGATCCAGGATTTAAAGGCGATACTAATAAAACGCTCCAGGCCGGGTTGAGTAATCGTGAGCGTCCAGGGTCCTATGGTCAGTTCAAGAGCTGGGGCTCCCTGGGCAGTGAAGATCACTGGCAATGCCGCCAGCACAAACGGCAAAGCCAGCAGCGAGCGCTTCAGCACATATCTAACCCCAAGCTCGGATAGCACCTCTACCGAGAGCACCAGCGAGAGCAGCAGGAGATACACCGGCCAGGCGCCGGGCGGCGTGAGCGCCACGCTAAAAAGGAAGGCTATGGCCAGCACGAGCTTGACGCGCGGATCCAGGCTGTGCACCGGGCTGCGCCGCGGCCGGTAGGGGTCTAAGAAATGAACATGCATTGGTTAAACGGTTCGTGCGGCGAGCTAGCGGTTTTTCAGGGGCTGCCGGTTGCGGCGCAGGTACGCCACAGCAAGCGCCACGCCGAATACGATCAGCACACCGATCAAACCTGCCAGCACGGTTGCCAGGGCCTGGTTCGAAATACCGGGCAACAGGTAATTGGGAATGACCTGGTAGAGCGGGCCGCGTGCAGTATCTAAAAAGCCCTGTTGCCTGGCAACCCACTCCAGCCCATCCGGGTTCGAGGAGGCCAGCGGTGAAGCGATCGCCAGCCCCAGCGCCAGCAGCAGCCCGGCAGCCCAAACTGTCTTACCACCAACCATAACCAGGCGCGTTTTCCCAACCTGAAGCAGGTCAGGCCGGGCGGCGATAACAAACGCCACTGCCCCCAGCGTGATCAACCCTTCACCGACTCCGATCAAGGCGTGCACCGCGGCCATCGCCGGGATAGCAATGTTCGCCGGTGAAGTGCCAGAGACTGCCAACTGCAGGGCGACTGCCAGCGAAGCAATCTCGATGGAGAGCCAGGCCGAGATGAAACTGCCTGCAAATACGCCCCATTTCCTGCCTCCCGACAGCTTGAGAACCGTCTGGTATGCCATGTAAGCCACCGCGACACCCACCACAGCCATGTTGAAGGCGTTGGCGCCCAAGGCCAGCAGGCCGCCGTCCTGGAAGATCAGCGCCTGCACTCCAACCACCGTGGTGAGCACCAACACGGCTGCCCACGGACCGAGCAGGATCGTTGCCAGTGCAGCGCCCATCAGGTGCCCCGAGGTGCCTCCCCCTACGCTGAAATTGAGCATCTGCCCGGCAAAGATCGCCGCAGCCAGCATACCCATCAGCGGAACCTGTCGCTCCCCCAAATCACGGCTGACTTGCCGCAAGGCATACAGGACAACCAGAGCAGTCACCACCCACATAGATATAGAGACGGTAATGGAAAGGAAACCGTCCGGGATGTGCATGGCTTCGGGGGAGTAGAGCATATAACCTCCTGGTTTATTTTGGGTATTTAGAGCGGCAGTCTGTGCACAAGCCGACCAGAGAGAGATGTCCTAGATCTGCCGTGAAGTAATATTCCCTGAACAACTGCTCCGCCAGCGGGTAAAGCAGCGCGGGATCGGCGCTGCTCTCTTGCCCGCAGGAGCGGCAGGTCAGGTGGATGTGCGGGCCATGATCGACAGCGGCGTAAACCACACAGCCGTCCTCCAGACCAGCGCGGCAGGCCAGGCCGTTTTCTACCAGCAAATCCAGCGTGCGGTACACCGTGGCGACGTTGATCGCCCGGTTGCGCTCGTGCACCTGGGTATAAATCTCCTTGGCGGTGACGTGTTGCCCACTGTGCGCCAGCGCTTCGATGATCAGCTCACGCTGGGGGGTGATACGGTATCCGAGTTCACGCAGGGTCTGGATGTAACTCTGGCAATGAGGCATTGCGACCTCTTTCTATTGCAACTATTCGCAATAAGATTTTACCAGATAAATTATGCTTTGAATCTTAAAAAAAACAGGGCAGGCCGTAGACCCGCCCTGCACACCAGGTTTCTACTTATCTATCATACATAAGCGCCAAGCTTCGCCACAATACGGTCCTTGGGCTGGTAACCAGAGAGGCGCTCGCTGGGCTTCCCGTTGACGAAGAGCATCAAGGTGGGCACGCCCATCACCTGGTACTGCATCGCCAGCTCTGGGTTGTGGTCCACATCGAGCTTCACCACCTTGACCTTGCCAGCCCACTGCTCAGCAAGCTGTTTGACGATGGGATCGAGCATCTTGCACGGCCCGCACCAGACGGCGGTAAAGTCCACCAGCACTGGCTGGGTGGAATCAAGCACTTCGCTTTGAAACGTGTCCCCACTTACGTTGAGCATTTCTGCCATGACTCCTCCGCTAATACTGCTTAGTCTGGCAGAGATGGTAACCAGAGCGGGGTAAAAAGTCAAGAGGCAAAGCGCGTTGACGTTCAATTCGGCTCGTGATAGAATGCTCAACGCCGCGGGCGCGTAGCTCAATGGTAGAGCAGTGGCCTTTTAAGCCATTGGTTGAGGGTTCGAGCCCCTCCGCGCTCATGACCCCCATATCTGGGGGTTTGTTTTATTAACATTCCGTATATGGTGGGCTGCCGAGACATCTTCGGTTTGATCCCTACATATTTCCCTTTGTCTACTTAAAATATCTGCTAGTCCAATGTACTTGACAGATTATTGGCAAGCAATGTCAACGCCAGTCAACAGGTGTCAAAACTGGTTAATGTGGAGTCACTATGCTACTTAGAATGCACATTTCCGCCGGTCTCAATTGCGTTGCTCTTCGAGCAGTATCAGATTTTCCAATCGGCGGTGATAAAATGAATTATCCCGTTCATTTTTGGTTTACACAAAATACCCTGAATTGAGTATAGCTAGATCGGGAGGCAGCAAAAATGAACTCAATGAGTAATCAGCGAAAAGGTCATATCGTTGTGTTTCTACTCGGCGCGGTCGAGGCGGGCTGTTTATGGCCTTCGCTGCTAAGGCTATCCCCAAGATGATGACCCAATTGATGTCGGGAATGATGCAGAACATGATGTCCAATATGAGTGAAAGCGGTTGTGATCCTACGGAGATGCGACAGCGCATGTTTGCGGGCTTCGTTGAAGCCCCGAAGGAAAAATAACTATCCTGGTGACACATATGGAAGGCAATGAACCTGAGCTCCAAAAAACCAATGAGATAGAAAAGACGCTGCTTATCACCAAAATATATGTCCCACCGCCTTGCCAAATCCTGGTTTCCCGGCCTCGGCTAACAAATGCGTTATCGAGAGCCCTGATAAGCAGCCTGACATTCGTGTCAGCCCCGGCCGGTTATGGCAAAACCACGTTGGTTAGCAGCTGGCTGCGCGAAAACGATATCTCTTCTACCTGGCTTTCACTGGATGAAGGCGATAACGATCCTATTCGCTTCCTGCAATACTTCATCAATGCTCTTCAAAAAATCGTACCTGAAATTCAGGTGGACCTGCCGGGTGTGCTCCAAGGAATGCAGCCGGCTCCATTCGAAGCGTTGATAAACAACATCATCAACGAGATCGTCGAACACGTTAGCCCATTCATTTTTGTTTTGGACGATTTCCATGTCATTCATTCTGGACCTGTATTAAAAATTTTCGCGTACTTGCTGGAACATCTGCCGCCTCAGATGCACCTGGTAATCCTTACCCGGATCGATCCCCCTCTGCCACTTGCTCGCATGCGAGCCCGCAACATGCTCACGGATATCCGCGCCGACCAATTACGCTTTTCGCGTGATGAGATTGCCGCTTTTCTAAATGATGTAATGGGATTGGCATTATCCGCCGATGATCTCTCCGCCATGGAAACACGGACAGAAGGATGGATAGCCAGTTTACAGCTGGCTGCCCTTTCGATGCAAAGTAGTAAAGATATTCACGGTTTTGTCTCAGCGTTCACCGGCAGTCATCACTACGTCATGGACTATCTGGTCGAAGAAGTACTAGGGCTTCAGCCCAAAAAGGTGGGCGATTTCCTCATACAGACGTCGATTCTGGATCATATGTGCGGACCACTGTGCGAGTTTGTCATCGACCCAGATCCGGAAGAGCCTGTGGACGGGCAAGCAAGGTTGGAAGCCTTGGAACGAATGAATCTCTTTGTCATACCGCTTGACGATGAACGACGCTGGTATCGCTATCACCATCTCTTCGCGGATGTATTACAGAAGCGCCTGGAACAACATTATCCGGGTTCGCTTCCCAAGCTGCATCAGCGTGCTTCTCTGTGGTTCGAGCAAAACGGGCTTGTCCCCGAAGCCATTCGCCATTCGCTGAAAGCCGGCGACCAGGACAGAGTAATCATGTTGATTGAGCAAAACGGCCCTATCCTTTTAATAAGCGGCGAGTTGAATGCGCTATCCAATTGGATCAAGGCAGTTGAATCACAATCTCAGATGCATCCCTGGATTCACATTATCAAGGCCTGGTTGTACATTCTTACCGGACAGCCTGAACGAGCGGAAGAAGGGTTACAGATCGCCGAGAAACTGATTTCACCTCTCGAGACGGATACACAAATCAAGATCATGCAAGGTGCTATTGCTACCGGTCGATCCTATCGATCGTTCATAAATGGCGACACAAACCAAACTGCAGCCTTCGCCCGGCAGGCTGTAGAATATTTGCCTGATGTTGATCTTGTCTCTCGTAGTATACGTAGTATAGCTACCGCTCTCTTAGGGGAAGCCTGCTTGATGACTGGCGAGCTCGAAGAGGCCCGACAAGCCTATACGGAAGCAAAAAAGATCGGCCAGGCTGCCGGTGATGTTCCTGTGGTCATGATTGTAAATTGCACCCTGGGTAGGGTATTTGTGGAACAAGGTCTACTCCATCAAGCAGCTGATATCTA
>Ga0316630_10000112_pt1 | contig 19803 bp, 21 predicted proteins | sample OWC_May_M1_C1_D6_FD_207658 | JGI IMG/M metagenome (GOLD analysis project Ga0316630, IMG submission 207658) | Wetland soil microbial communities from Old Woman Creek delta, Ohio, United States - OWC_May_M1_C1_D6_A | ecosystem: Environmental > Terrestrial > Soil > Wetlands | place: USA: Ohio...
CGAACTTGAACGAGATGGCGTCCACGTTCGAGTAGGTGCCGGTCACCGTATGCCACTCGTTGTCGCCGGTATCGCACAATTGACCCATTGGCGGACCCGCTGGATACCACGTCGTACCCGACCGCCATGTCACACCCACGATTCCACGGCTTCTGACTCGAATTGATGTCGTGGTCGATGAGGGGGTGCTGTTCATCCAGTACGCGACCCCGCCGAGAGGATAGCCGCCGCGCCATGACTGGCTCTGGCTTCCGGTCACCGTCGCCGGTTCGATGTAGACATGGTGATGTGTCGCGGAGAGCGACCCGAAGGTGTAGTCCTCGACGCTCGTGCCGGTGAGCGTGGTCCCCTCGCATTTGATGGTCTTGGACCCCGGACCGAGCAAAACCCGGACTGAAGTCGATTTCGGGATTAGGAACTCCGCTGTCCCTGAAATCCCGTATGCCACACCTCCCGAGTAGTCCGCACCATCGACCTGTTCGTACGTCCCCGACTGATACACCGAGCTGGCGTGGACCGCAGTCCACGGCTGCGTGTCGGCGGGCTGCGACCAAATCGCCGTTCCGCAGACCGCAAGAAGGCAGTCGCGGGTTCGGGTGATTGCCTTGACGGGGTACGCGCCGAGCGAATTCTCATTGGTCGGGACGTACCCGTGGCGACGAGTGATGCCGCCGGTGAGCAGGATGTCGCAGTTCAGCATCGCCGGGGTCATGTTCGGCGGAAGCATCGACGGGTCTGTCGCGGTGTTCAGACCACCATCGAATTTCGTGAAGGAAAACGTCTTGGTCGCCATCGGGCATCACCACGTCTGCCGAGGCAGCGTGCTCATGTCCGCCGTCCTCGTCCGAATCGTCTGCCACTCGGCATTTTGCAGGTCGTCGTTGTAGAGCGCGGTGAGACGGTCAGCCGCCATGTAGTCACCGAGCTGCTCGTACAGACGCGCCTTCACGTACTTGGTGAGGATGAAGTCGTACTGGCTGTCGAACGCCGTAGTGCCCGATGTCTCGGTGACCTCTGCCGGGAGACACGTCCGGAAGAAACGGATGGTTCCCGAGACGTCAGGCGTGGGGTACAGCCACAGGGCACCGTCGGAGACGAGGTAGCGGTCCGGGTCTCCCGTTGCCGGTTGCTGCTGGTAGTACGTGAAGTCCATCTCGTTCAGGCGGGTGAGGGGTTCATCGTCCCCATTGAAGTAGACCGCCTTCACGTCGATGGTGCCCGTGGGAAGCGAGTAGCTCGCCTGTCCTGCGAGAGCACCGGCGTACTCTTCGTCCTCCCACGGGCGTACCTTTTTCGCGAAATCGCGGGCAGCGTCGTTGTAGTGACGCAGGATGGAAGCATCGGAGAAAATCGACGCTACCGGTTCCTCGACGTCCTCGCGGATTCCAGAAAGAACGGTGTTCCAAGCAGTCATCAGTCTGTCCTTTCAGTCCACGAGATTTCGTCGGAATCTCGTTCGGTCCACGTACCGGCTACGGAGCCACGTTCGAGCCACGACGAACCTCCGCCGGGGACGACTTCAGCCCATGCCGCAGTAACCGGTTGCTGCTCGGTCCACGACCGTACATCGGCACCACGCTCGTTCCAGCCCAGCCACACTTCGGGCAGGTACACCGTCAGGGTGTCGGTGACCACCACGTTGTCCGAGACGCTGCGCTTCGGCTGCGGTAGGACATTGGCGGTATCACGGACAACGATGTCGTCCGAAACGGAACGGAGAATCGGACCGCTGATGTTGAGCGTCTCTCGGACGACGACATTGTCGGTGACGCTGCGGACGATGTCGGGGCGCACCTGAACGGCTTCTGAAACACGGATTTGGTCGGTGACGGTGATGCAGACCGGCAGACTGACCGGTTCTTCAACGTGCCCAATCGAGAAGTCATCAATCCAGACGGTCTTGCCCGCGTTGGACGCATCGGTGGCGTACGTGCCGATGAGGAATTGGACGCTGCCCATGTAGGACGAAGCGACCTCGAAGCCGTACCACACGAAATTCCACTTGCCGCCCTCGACGAACTGGCGATGGAGTGCCTCGGGTCGAGTAAGACTCCACGTACCGTCGGGAGCGAGGTAGGTATAGGCGTTGACACCGTCCCATACCGCAAGGTCAACGTACGTGTCGGTCGCGCAATAGACCCACGCGCCCATGTAGTGTCGGACACCGGCGTCGAAGATGCAGATGTCCCACCAATCGCTGTTGTACCCGCCATAGCTACCCGAGCCGTCGTAGATGATGTGCAGCGAGCATCCCCACGTACCATGACCGAAATCCGTCGCGATACCGAGGTCCGTGGTGCCGTCGAACACGCCAGCGTAGCCCATGCCGTTGTAGACACTCCGCGTGTCTATCGACGCCTCGCGGATGGGGTCTTGGACGGTGACGGTGTCGGTGACAGAGACCTTGATGTCTCCGACCTTGATGGATGGCGTGTCGGAAACGGTGACCGTATCGCTCACCGACCGCTGGATGTCCAGACTTTCCGGACTACCGGACGCTGTATCCGAAATTCGGATTTGGTCGGTGATGTCCGCTTCGACCGGATGCCATACGTACGAGTAGTAGAGGATGTTCGATTCGTGGGTGTCGTCCCCCGAATCGTCCGAGACCATGATGAGGTACTCGCCGTACTTCCACGGCACGATAGGGAGATTCGTGTCGATGACGCTGCTTGTGCCGGGTCCCAAAGGACTTCCGGGCACGTTCGCCCACGTCACGACCCATGAGCTTCCGTCATGGAAACGGTGCTGGACGTAGATGAGGGTCTCGTTCGTGGACATATTCGTCCACTCGACCGTGATGGTGTTGTTGTCGTTGTACGTCGCCCGGAAATTCGTTGGGTCGAACGGGCTGTATTGCAGATTCGGCTCACGGACGACGACGTTGTCGGAAACGCTGCGCTCGATGGTCGTTCCCACGCCACCGGTAAGCTCGACGGTGACCTCGTCACGGACCACGATGGACTCGGTGTAGACCTGCTCACCGAGCGCGTCATGCACGGTGACCGTATCGGAGACCGAGACCGGGATGGAGAGCTGCCGGTCCGCGCTGTCCGAAACCGTCAAACCGTCAGAAACCGAGACCGGAATCGACAAAACACGGCTCACGGTGTCGGAGACTGTGAGCGTATCCGTGATGTTCGCGACCACATTCAAGCGCACCGTGACCGTATCCGTGACGGAAACGGTGTCGGTGACCGATTTGTGATGCTCTGGCACCCGGACCGCGACGGTTTCCGAAATCCGGATTTGGTCGGTGACCGAGGGTACGAGGGTCACACGCACTTCGACGGCATCCGACACGTTCGTCGTGTCCGTCACCGTCTTTTCGACCTCGGGCACATCCCCGTCAACGACCTCGGCGGTCGTCCCGTCGGTATCCGAGATTCGGATTTGGTCGGTGACCGACTTCACGATGTCGAGACGGACCGTGACCGTGTCCGAGATGGTCGCCGTGTTGGTCAGGGCGGGCACGTTGATGGGCGTGACGTTGCGGGAGACCGTCTCCGAGACTCGGATTTGGTCCGTGACATCGACCGACACGGGGAACACGTTGGTCGAGACCGTTTCCGAGATACGGATTTGGTCGGTGATGTTCGCGGTCGCCGCAGCAGGACCGGCGGTGGACGAGATGATGCCGGTGAACTGCGCGTGGTTCTGCGACGCGCTGCCGGTGACGGTCGTGTTGCCGACGGTGCCCGCCGTGGTGTCGTGACCCGTGATGACGACGAGACCGCCGCCGTTGCCGACGTTGCGCATATTGTTGATGCGGATGGTCGGGCTGGAGAGGTCGCTGTTCGACGGGCTGCTCCACCACGTCGTCGATGACGTGTCCGCGCCAGCCGTGGCGACGGCGATGACCAAGCTGTTGTCCGCCGGTGTGGTGCCGCCGGGGATGGTCGCGTTGGTCGCGGTCGTCTCGCTGGTGTCGGTGTAGTAGAACGGGTTGCCCGAGCTGATGGGCATATCTTGGATGGTGATGGTGCGACCGACGAAGTGGTTTCCGGAGGTCAGCGTCACCTCGTAGGTAGAGTCACCCGACTGCCACCAGCGGTAGAACACGTAGACCTTCGTGTAACCGGCGGCTTCCGCGTAGGAATCCGCGAGCGTGCAACCGGCGACCGTGAACGCCGACTCCGTACCGTCCGTCTCGAAGAACAGCAGGACGAGGTCGCCCGTCGTGGTGCCCGTGCCTGTTCCGATGTATGCCGACGTGGTGCCGTACTGCAACGTGCCGACTGAACGCACTCCAAATGCCATGTCACACCACCCTCACTCCCCCGACCATGTAGGTCGGGTTGTCGGGGGCGATGTTGATTTCGATGGCGGCGACGGGACCGGCAGGGACATCACAGTCCGCCGTGTCCTGAACCGTCACCGCGTCGCTGACACTCAGGTTGTGCTCCGGAACCCTCACCGTAACGGTGTCGTTGACGGTCAGAGTGTCCTGCGCTTGCTTGGCGACGTCGCCGGTCGATGCCGTCGCGACGTCTTGGACGGTCACGGTATCGGTGACACTCTTAGCAACCGGACCGAGCTGCACCGTTACGGTGTCGGAGATGGTGACTGTATCCGATGCGGCAGGAACGAGGTTCAGCCGCACTACTGCCGTGTCGGATACCGTCACGGTCTCCAACACAACAGGGGATGGGGGCGGCAGACAGATGACGGTGTCCGCCAGCGTCGCGGTGTCGATGACGCTGATGAGACTCGTGTAGAGCAGCGCGACGGTCTCTGCCGCCGTCACCGTGTCAGTCACGGAGCGTACGATGGTCGGACGCACCTGAAGCGTATCGACGACTGCCACCGTGTCGGTGACCTCGCGCTCGATAGCTGCTGGCTCGGAGCTGACGACATCGGCGTCGGCGGTGTCGTGAATCGTGACCGTGTCGGACGCCGACTTGTGGTGCTCCGGAATCCGCATCGTGACGGTCTCGGAGACACGGATGTTGTCGGTGGCACTACCCGTCGCCGCCCCACCGCCGCGTTCGGTGTAGGTGAAGCTCCCGATGCTCGGGTTGGTCCAAGACAGCTCGAACGAGCCGCTTGATAGACCGCCGCTCACATTCACAGCTTGCGAGCCAGCGATTGACGTGGCATCCGTTCCGAACGGGTCATCGCTGTTGTTCAGCCAGCCGGTGCTTACCTCGCTCCACGAGTTATCGTCCATGACGATGAACTCACCGGCGATGTACCAGCCGCTCGTGAGGTTCCACGTGCTTGCTTCCCAGAACGCTACGGCGGCGACTTCGTTGATACCCGTAGAGTCGTATCCCTCGTTATGAGAGGTCACGGTCCCTGTCGGGGTGGTCCGGTAGCCCCACCGCGCCGTGAAGTATCCCGTCGTGGCGGAGGTGTCCTCGGAGGTGGCACTACCCGTGTAATAGAGCGTGGTGGTAGCCATGACTCACCACCTTACGTCGGGATGCCGTCAGGGAACTGCTCCGCGATGTGGGGATAGGTGGCGAACACCTGATTCCACTTCGCCTCGGTGTCCAACACGGTCACGTAGTCGTCCGCGTCGAGCGCGGAAGGTCCGTCCATCCGCAGCACCGCGAATGTCGGCAGGGTGTCCTCGTCGCCTTCGACGTACTCCTTGTCGTAGTACGCGGTGAAGCTGTGCTGGTAATACTTCCGATGGACCCTTTGCGGAATCTGTGTCGTGCTCCCGTCATGTTTCGTGACGGTCCACATCTCCCACGAGTAGGAGTGCTGCGGTTTGGTCGCAATCACTCGTTCACTCGCATCGGGCGATTCGATGAGCCATGCACGGACGAGATACCACACGACCATGCCATCACCCCATCGAGTCTCCGGAGCCGATTCCGTCGGTCACTTCGATGCGTATCGGCTCTACTTCGCGTTCGGAATCACGTTGCTCGGCGGGAACATCTCCCCGTCGATGTTCACGTGGCGGCAGAAGATGTTCGTATCCACCAAGAACGGGTACTTTTTCCTTCCGATGCTCTTCCATCCTGCCCTCTCAATCACGTTCTGCTCCATGACACGGGTACACCAATTCAGGTCACTCGTGCCGGTCGCTGATGCCCATCCCCCGCTCTCGGGGTCGAACCACGTGCCCGAGGGCTGGTCGAACACCCGCCGGGTGATGGTGCCCGAGACGAGGTACTCGGGAGATTCCTGCCACATGAGCTGAAGAATCTTCCCGTTGATGAGAAGGCACCCGGTCGGTACACCATCCGCCCACACCTTGTCCCCGAGTTTGAAGTCGTCGTAGTAGCTCGTGCCGCGACCGCGATATACCAGCGGCTCGGGCGGCAGCGACTTGGTGTAGTACAGCCCCGAGACGATGGGGATGGATTCGTCGCGGATGTACTCGTTGAAGCGGATGAACGTGTCGGGCGGGGGGCACGTGTCATCTTCGATGAGCAGCAGCCAGTCCCAATTCCCCTCCACGACCTGCTTCACGATGAGGTTCTGCGCGTCGGCGACGCCGTAGCCCAGCGGGGCGAAGGTGTCGTACGCCTGAAGCATATGACCCATCGACCAATTGCACGGGATGATTTGCCCGTAACGGGCGAGCACCCACTCGATTCTCACGGTCCCTCGCGTCGGGGTGCCCACGAACAGGCGGTTCCCGATGTCGTTCTTCTTCGGATTCTTCACGAGCGTCACAGCCATACCCCCTGATGTTCGACCGTCCACAGAACGGTCTTGATGAGTGAATCGTCGAAATCGACCGGGTACTCATAGCCCGAGTTCAGGAGCTTCGAGGAATCCAGCGCGTAGCGCAGGTCGTGACCCGGACGCTCCGAATGGAAATCGACGATTTGGTACTTGAATCCCTTATCGAGAATCGCCGCGATTTTGCAAGCCAAATCCAGATTCGAGATTTCCTCTACCCCGGCGATGTTCCACTCGTCGTATCCCGCATATCCGAGGTTGATTATGTGCAGGAGTGCATCAGCGAGGTTGCGGGCGTGCAGGTACATCCGCGACCCGCTCTCGCCGTCCGCTGTTCCGTGAATCGGAATTTGCTTTCCGTCGAGGATATAGCGGATGCACTTGGGGACGAATTTCTCGAAATGCTGACGCTCGCCGATGATGTTCATCGTGTGCGTCGTGATGACCGGGACCTTGTACGTGTTCGAGTACGCGATGCCGATGGCTTCCTGCGCACTCTTCGACGCTGCGTACGGGTTCGAGGGACGGTGCCACTCGAATTCGCGAAACGCATATCCGTCGGGTGCCGGTCCGTACACCTCGTCCGTGCTGAAATTCACGAACAGACGAAGCTCGGGATGCCGCCTCGCGTAATCGAGGATGTGCGTCGTGGCATCCACGTTGTTGCGGATGAACCACGCGGGGTCGGAGATTGAGCGGTCAACGTGGGACTCGGCGGCGAGGTGGAGGATGAAGTCCACCTCGCCGACCTCGGCATCCACCGCGACGGGAATCGGCAACGTCAGGTCGAGCGAGTAGAAGCTCACCCTGTCCTTGTTGCTCTCCCAAATCTCGATGTCGGAAAGCCGGTCCTGCGTCAGCGACGCATATCCCAGCTTGTCGAAGATGACGATGTCCCAATCCGTGTTCTTCAGCAGATGCTCGACGAGGTGCGAACCGACGAAACCCCGACCGCCGGTGACGACCGCCCTAGCCATAGCTCTTGTCCCAAGCACGCTTTTCGAGGGCGACCTCGATGTTGCCGCCTTCCATGTACGTGTTCGCGACAATCTTCCACGGCTTCGGCTTGTAGATGCGCCACAGCAGTCCCTTGGCGTTCGGCTCGATGGGGTCGAAGTACGCCCACGTGACCTCATTGACCGGGTTCACGTGGGTCGGGTCCTGCACGAACCCCTTCGAGTAAGCGTACGGCGCGGAGATGAGCATCTTGCCGCCCACCTCTAGGATTCGCCAGCACTCGTCCATGAATTTGAGGAACCCGCCCTTGGCAGGGTTGATGTGCTCCACGAGATGCGAGCACAGAATCAGCTCGCAGCACTCGTCAGGCAGCACCCACGGGTACTCTTCGAGGTCTTGGACGATGTCCACACCCTTCACCGGACGGACGTCCACACCGACGAAGCCCTGCTGCTTGTTCTCGCCGCAGCCCAAGTCGATGCGGACGCCACTCGTCCGATGCTTGTCGAGAATCTCTTTGACGTCCAATGCTACCCCCTAAGTGGTCTACGCCGTGGCGAACGCGAGGTTGTAGGTCACGTTCACGGCTTGGTTGTTGGTGCAGGTTGCGGCGGTGAAGCTCTGTGCGGCGAACAGCGTGCCGGTCGCCGAGCTGTTGAAGAGACCGACCTGCCCGATGCGGCAGGACGAGCCGGTGACGTCGGTGTTCCAGCTCGCAGCCCACGTCGCGTAGATGGCGAGCGACTTCGCGCTCGTCGAGGTCGAGAACGTGGTGCGGACGTAGCTGCCGTTCGTCTTGGTGATTTCGCTGACCATCGCGGTCTGCGACGCGGAGACGGCGACCGTATCCGAACCGAGGGCGATGTGGGTGAGCGAACCGGCGTCGGCAGAGCTGCCGAGTGCCTTCACCATGTACTGCGTGAAGCCGTTGTCCACGACGATGTTCTTCTGCCAGCCCGAGTCGTGGGCGACAGTACCGTCCGGGTCAACGACGTGGAGACGGAACATCCCTCGAATGGCGATGCCGTCCCCGCAACCCTTCTTCTTACGAGGCATCTGCTTCCTCCTTCTTGTCTTTACGTGCGACTGCGATAGACGACACCGGATACCGTGTGTCCATCTGACCCAACCAGCCCTCCGTCAGCGGATGGACCGGAACCCCCGACTTCGTGAACTGGACGTGGTCCCTCCATTCCTGTGTGAACGTCTTGCCGTTGGTCTCCAGATGGACGCCTACAAGCCCCGCCTGTGACACGCACAGGTCGAGTGCTCTCACATGAACGCCCCACAAGCTCTCGCCATCCTCGGCGTAAGCGTTCGGGGCGGAGAGAAGGAGATAACCCCCCGGCTTCAGTACACGAGCGCACTCCTTGACCACCACCATCGGGAAGATGCACAGATGGAGCAGGTCGGAGCACAGGACGGTGTCGTAGGTCTCGTCGTCCTGCGGAATCTCGTGCGCGTCACCTTCGATGTCGCCGATGGGTCGGAAGTCCAGACCGACCCACTCGCACTCGGGAAACAGCCGCTTGTAGGGCTTGCGACCGCATCCCACGTCGAGGACCTTGCCTTTGACGAATTCGTTGCCGTTGGCGGCGAGGAACGCCCGCATCGGCATCTCTTGGATGGTCATCGGGTCAGCCATCGAGCACCTCCCTCAATTCCAGAAGGAAACGCTCGGTGGAATTCATCTCGTGCCAGTACGCCGCCGCTTCCAAATCCGGTTCGGTGTATTTGAGCGTTTCGCGGATTGCGACAGCGATTGCGATGAAATCGTCGTGCCGCACGCGCCTCGCATAGTCCAGCTCGTGCGTCACCACCGCACGGCGACCGGCTTCCATGAATTCGCGTGGGCTTGCGGCGGAACCGTCATGGGTCGTGAGACGGATGCACATCGTCGATTCGGCGACGAGCTGCTTCATCATCGCTTCGTCGTACTGCCCGAATTGATACCCCACGAGTCTGACATCGGGCATCTCCTTGGCGAGCCAGTCCCCGACGGCTTGGAACATATCGTTGCCGTACTTGTAGGGGTTGGTGCCGAGGTAGCACGCAATCTGCGGGGTCTCGGGGAACGGGGTGACGTCGAAGTGGTGACGGGTCGCCCACATCACCGTCGTCGCATCCACGCCCTTGTCCCACAGCTCGCGTCTCAGTCCGTCCGAGTCGCAGACGTGAATCGCCTCGGGAATGGAAGTGATGTCCTCCAGATGGAGCACGTCGCTCCCGCACCAATGGATGATGCGACGTTTAGCCCGAGAAGTCCGTTCGAGCGTCGCATCGTACGAAGGTGGGTCGTACATTCCGACGATGTGGCAGTCGTTACAGTCTCCGACGTACCCGGCGTTGACGAGTTCGTATCCGAGGGCATCGGCGCACACCCTTCCGAAGAAATCCATCATGGGCGGAGCATAGACGACGTTCCTCATCGCTCCCTCATCCATTCGTAGGTGCGGCGAACGCCCTCTTCGAGCGTCACCTTCGGCTCGAAGCCGAGCGAGCGGATGTGGGAGAAGTCGGCTTTCTTGACCTCCGAGACGAGGAACGCCGGTGGGTTGGTCACCACATAGCTCCCGGTGCCCACGGTGTCGATGACGATTTTGGCGCAATCCTCCATCGTGCGGTACTCGTCGGTCCCGATGGAGAACGCCTTGTAGTCCTGCCAGTTCGGGGGTGTCGCCAGAACGAGGCGCAGCCCGTCGATGAAGTCGTCCACGTGGCACCATGACCGCACGCAGCCCCGGTGCGCCTTGATGATGTCGCCCTTCATCGCGGTGTCGATGAAGTTCGAGACCGCAGACCTGAATTCGCCGTTGGGGACCTCGTGCTTGCCGTAGACCATGAACGGGCGAATCGAGTACGCCCGGATAGCCCCCAGCTCGACGTAGTGCTTCACCACGCCCTCGGCAGCGAGTTTGGTCAGTCCGTAGATGCCGTTCTGTTCAAGGATGTCCGGTTTCCCGAAAACGGAATTGTGCCCGTACACCTCGGACGTGGAGAAATTGATGAGCCAGCATCCCGCCTGATGACACGCGTTCACGACGTTATACGTGCCCTCGCAGTTCGAGCGGAACGACGTCAGCGGGTCGCTTTCGCCGGTGAGCCGTCCGACCTGTGCCGCCATGTGGATGACGACATCGGGACGCCTTGCGGCGATGAAACGCTGGAGGAACGGACCGTTGCAGACGTCGTGCTGCTGTTCTGGCTCGTCGAGGATGTCGTAGACACTAACGCGGTGCCCGTCGTCGATGAGCGCGGGCACAAGGGACTGACCGATGACACCTCTGCCACCGGTGACGACTATTCTCATTTCACTACCCCCTTGGAATTCTGTTCTCTTCGTCGATGTACGGGCGCAGGAAATCGCGCACTTCCTGTCCGATGAGCGGGCGTTCCTCACCTCCGGTCGCCGACTCGCTGCTCCCGTGCTGGCGGTACTTGTAGAGCGGATTCGCTCCGAGGTAGACGACGCGGGGCTTCTCCAGAATCCAGTTCATCACCGTCGCGCCATCCATGAATTTCTTCGTGTGCTTGAATTCGTGCATCCGCAGCTTGCGGTCGCGGACCCATTTCCCCGAAAGCCCCGCGAACAGGGTCACCGAGACGCCGGTGATTTCGTACATCACGCGGACCTGCTGCTTGGTGTCGGTGGGCATCCAATGGAGCTGATTCATGCCCATGTCGAGCTGCCCGTCCTCGCCGACGTGGTGCAGGTCGGCGAACGCCCAATCCGCATCCTCCGGGATGACCTGCGCGAGACGCTCGGCGGCGGTCGGATAGAGCATATCGTCGGCGGAAAGCGGGATGATGATGTCGGTCGGCTGTCGAAGCAGGGATTCCCATCCCCATTTCGCGCTTCCCGAATTCCCGGCGTGGCGGACGAGCTTCACCTCTTTGGGGAGGTGCAAGAGCACTTCTTTCGTCTCGGGGTCGTCCGATGCGTCGTCGAACACGACGACACGCGCCTCGTGGGTCTGATTCAGCGCGGACTCCACAGCGTCAGGCAAGAAGCGTCCGAGGTTGTAATTGATGATTCCGATGGTCACGTGGGTCATGTCAGCACCTTTTCGTACAGCTCGACGACCGGGGCGATGTGGTAGCTCATCGTATAGCGGTAACGCATGAGCCGGACATCGGTCCGGAATTGCTTCGCCGGTGGCAGGTGCTTCATTTGGCTGAAATCGTCGAGGTAAACCCCCAAACCAAGTTCGCACACCGATTTGAGCAGCGGATTGTTCAATGCCACGACGGGGATACCGGCGGCGAGGTACTCATACGCCTTGTTCGGGCTGGAGTGCTCCCATGCGTCGCACGGCTGCAACGTGCCCGAGAACCCCCAATCGTGCTGCGCGAGCCGGTGCGTCAGCAGCCGGTATTCGAGAACGGTGGGATGCTTCGTCCCTGTGCCGTAATCCACGCCGCCCCCGCCGGGATAGTAGTGGAAGTCGTTCCCCAGAAAATCGGCGAGCGGCGACAGGTCTCGCCATGCGTGCTTCGCGCCTCGCTTCTCCATACCGCCCGCATACACCACTCCCCCGAGATGGGGCAGTAGCTTGCGTTCGACAAGCGTGGACGAGCTGGCGTAGTTACCGACGCACGCATACGGCTTCCCCTCGATGTCGAATCCCTTGGAGATGGCGAAAGTACGCTGTTGCTCCGTGACGAACACGAAGGCGTCCGCAGCCGCGTAGGACTCCGCTTCCATGATGAAATTCGGGTCCTCCGGATGCGGGGGACGAGCCGAGGTCACGTCATGGACGTTGAAGATGATGGGGCGGTCGTCAATCTCGCGGATGTAGGGCACGGTCCAATTCGGCTCGTTGTGGATGTGTATCAGCTCGCCCGGAAGCTCGTGGACCGCTTTCGCCACATCGTCCCGCGTCCCGCTCTTGCGGGTGACGATTCGCTCGTAGACATCGGTGAATTGCGGTGGGAGCTGGCGTCCGACGACGCTGTGCCCCCACCCATTCTCTTTGAGTGCCTCGGCTATCTTGCCCGCACGTACGCACGGGTAGGAACCGGACACCATGACGGCATGACGCATCTGTTTACCCCCTAGAGTGCCGGGGCAGAGAAGTGGGGGGTAGTCGCTCCCCTGCCCCGGCAAAAGGAAATGCTAGATGCCGGTCGGCGCAGCAGCGTACATCCGGAGACGCTGGACGTAGTTGCTGATGAGGACCTTGGCACCTGCGCGGAAGGTCGAGATGACCTCGTCGCCACGGGCGGAAGCGTCGCGGTCCTTCTCCAGACGGAAGTCACGCGGCTTCCACAGACCGACGCCTTCCTTCACGAACATGAAGCCAGCCGCGCCCGAAGAAGCGGCGACGTACGCCAGCGAGTGCTGGTAGACGTCGATGTCGCCCCAGAGACGCTGCACGAAGTACCGGCTGACGACCTGCTCGCCCACACCCGGCATCGCTGCCGCGTAGGTCTGCGTGTACGTGGACTTGGCAGTCCAGTACCACGAGTACGCGGGCACGACGGCGTTCTTGGTTCCCGGCACCGAAATCTTGCTGGCGTCGAGACGCGCCTTCGCAGCGGCGTAGTGGGTGAAGGTGAAGCCGTTGGTGCTGTTGGTGCCCGTCACCGTACCGGTGGTCACACCGGCGGCGATGCGGTTGAGAATCATCTTCTCCAGACGGACGGCGCAGGTGTAACCCTGCTGCCGCGCAATCTCGCCCGGAATATCGACGATGGCGTCCTCCTTGACCACGTCGGTCACGAAGGACGTGATGCCCATCTCGGACGCGGTGATGATGACGCTCGCGTTGGTGAGCTGGGTGTAGTTCACGAAGTCGTTGACTTCGTTCAGGACCGAGCCGCCCTCTGCGATGGTCGTGGGGTCGAAGTACGGGTAGACGATTGCCGACCCCTTCTGACCCTGACCGATGGGCTTGCACAGGCGAGGCAGGACACCCTCGTCGTACAGGAGCTTGTACGCCTGTGCCTCGATACGACTGATGACGCCGTTAGTGAACTGACCGGAAAAACCGGTAGTCGCGTTTGCGCCCTCATAGGTCTTGGTTGCCACGGGTATTCATCTCCTTGTTGGTTTCGGGAGATGCCTAGAGGATTTCCTTCGCCTCGTACCAAGCGATGCGCTGCTCCGGGGTCATCATGTCGAAGTCGGGATTCGGGTTCGGTCCGGGGTCAGCAGCCCGCTTGGGCTTGACTCCCTCGACCTGAATCCCCTTCGCGGCGAGTTCCCTCAGAACCTTCGCCCGCTCTTCTGCGGCGATTGCCTCGCGATTGACCGTGCTTCCCTCACGAATCAACGACGCCTTTTTGAGAGAGGCGCGGATGTCCGTGAGTGACTTCGCGTTGGGCTGGAGGTTGTTGTCGATGATGACCTGCTTCAGCTCTTCAGGGTCGATTCCCTGCTTCTCAGCGAAGCTCTGAAGCTCTGACTCCGCCAAGTCGTTGTAGAGAACATCGACTTGGTTGAGCTGGCTACCGTACTTCTGCTGGAAGTACGAATCGACCGCCAATTGAGCTTCCGGGGAAAGCTCGGGGACATCGGTCTGCGATGCCGCTGCTGCGGCTTGCGCGGGCGTCATGTTGTCCGCGAACCTCTCCACGAGCTTCTCGCGTCGAGCGATTTCCTCGAAACCGCGATTTAGGTCCTTCTCGCGCTTCTCCAACGCTTTCCGCTCCGCTTCGAGCTGCGCTCTCCAGTCAGGGACCTCTTCGGTCTCCTGCGCTGGCTCATCAGCAGCTTGCTCGGCGAATTCCGCGTAGTCTGCGGTGACGGTCTCCCTTCCTAGCACGCTCGGCTCTTCTACTTCCTCTTGCGGCACCTCTACTTGCTCGTCCGACATGATTGCTCCTTTCGCTCGAACCGCGTGGGCTGGGCGACCGCCATAACCGCGAAATGCGCGTGTTACGGTCGCTGTCCCCGCGTGTGGGCGAATGAGGTATGGGGGCTAGAAGCGGGGGGACGAATTCCCGCTCTCGCCAAGCACACAGCCGTCGGTGAGGTGGTAAAGCCCCACGTTCTCGGCTGTCAGCTCCTTGCAAACGACCGGCTTGCGGTCGGGATGGAGATTGCAGGTGAAGTCGTCCATCAACGCCTTACAGATGGAATCGACCTCATAGCCGCCATCAACCTTCTTGACGTCGTTCTTGCGGACCAAGACCAAGTCGAGCAAGACCTTGGCTCCGTGAAGGATGAGGTAGTCGGCGTCGTCGCGTGTTATCTCGGGCACGTCGAAAGCCCAATACCACTCGCTGAAGTCGTCGGGTTCGATTTGGAAGAACAGGTGGCGGCAACACGAAGCGCGGCACCTCCATATGTTCTCGATGCAATTGGGTTGGTCAGACTCGGAGTGCTCGGTCACGGTCTGCCTCCGCGTCGTAGATGTGGAGCTTGACGTTCATCAGACCGGCGACGCACCGGTAGCACCAATTGTGCAGCCGGTCGCCCATCGGATTGCGGTTCGCGCACGCCTTGGCGCGACGCTTCACGTCGAGCACCATCGCGGCTTGGTCGTCGATGTCGTCGGTGGCGATGAAGTACGGGCAGAGCTGGAGCTGCTGTGCCATCTCTTCCATCTGCGGGTAGAACTCCACGCGGGCGACAGCCCTCCACTCGAACTCGTCGGGGACGACCATCGCGGGCGGATTGTCGGAATACGGCATCTACACCTGACCCCCTGCTCCTGCCAGCCCCATCGCCGAGAGCACCTCTTCGGGTGCCATCCCGTTCGTCTGGGCTACGGCTTCGACCATCTCCAAGATGTCCTCGGGACTCATGCCCGAGAAGTCGGTCGGCATCCCCGACATCGCGCCTTCCATCATCTCGTCCGGAGACCCGCCCTGCATCATCAGCTCGGGCGGCATCGGTGGTGCCTCGCCGCCGGTCGGTGCCGGGGGCGGTGCTTGCAGAGCCGCGTTGAGCATATCGGGCGTGATTTGACCGCCAGCTTGCTCGGGTGGCAGCGGGTTGCCGTTCTCGTCGGTGGGCATCTCCGCCTGTGCCGCCATCTGCGCCTCGCGGTCGGCGAGGATTTGGTCGGCAATCTGCGGCGGGATGTTGGTCAGGTTGTACTTCAGGGCGTCCTCGGGGGTCACCAAGCCCATCCCAATCCACATTTCGAGGTTCTGCATCTTCTCCTGCTGTGTGGCGGGAAGCATGGACGTGTCGGCGACGATGAGGTCCATGTCAATCATTTCCTTGGTGAAACTGCCGTTCTCCCGCTTGGCAATCATGCGACCCTCGAACGGCACCTGACTCGTGACCATCTCTTCGGTCTCCGGGTCGCCCGGAACCGGCTGCATCCCCGCGACGGTGACCATCCACTCGAAGTCGGGATACTGCGCCATGAGCGCGAGCACCTGATGTCCGACCCGCTTTATCGCCCACGTGAGCCAGCGCGAAGCCATGCGGACGCGGGTGCGGTCGGACTCGGAGATGATGGCGATTTCCTGTGCCGTTGCGGGGTTGCCCTGCCCCTGCTTGCCCTGCGTGATGTCGTGGATTGCCATGACGTCCATCGCATCGGTGTCGAGCATCCCGATGTAGTCGAACACGTGGCGCGACGGCGTGGGGGCACGTTCGACCCTGAACTGGTTCACGTCGCGGCACGGGAGAATCTGAATCGGCGCGTTGTTGACCTTGTCCGAGTCGATGCCGCTGCCCTGACCCACCAGCACGTAGCCGCCGCCGCTTCTCACCGTGGCGTCGAAGATGAACTGGCTCATCCGGTTGCGCATGACTTGGATGTTGATGAGGTCGTGGATGTCGCCGCGCCCGTAGAACCGTCCCGGCTCGGGATAGGCGTGGATGGGCGTGAACGGCATCTGCCCGTGGGCGTTGGGGTTCTTGTCGTCGTTGATGACCTGCCCACCGGCGACGATGATGCGGCGACCGCCCTTGTACTTGGGCTTGGTGCCCACGGCGACCTCGTCGGAATTGACCTCCGCCTCCCACTCGATGCGCGTGGGGTCTCGATACCACAGCTCGTAGACCTGACAGCTCGTGGCGGGGTTGGTGTTGTCGTACTTGCGGGCGTAGAGTGCCTCGTCCCCGTACGGCATCCCGATGTTCCAGTCGGGGTCGAACGTGGACTTGTCGATGGTGTAGTCCTTGTTGGCGAACAGGTCTCCGACCTGTGCCCGGTAGGAGTACACGATGTAGGTCGGGTTGAAGTCGTCCACGGTGCAGTCGGGGTCCACGAAGATGTTCTCGGGATGGATGAACCGCACTCGCGGTCGCTTCATCTCTTCGTCGTAGTAGGTGTAGAACCACCCGATGCCGTAGATGCGGCTTGCCTTCACCGCGAGCGCGACGGTCGCCTCGAACGCCTCGATGTCGTACCAGTAATTGACGACCGCCTCGACGATGTCCGCCAAATCCTCATCGTTGGGTTCGCGAGGGATGACGGTGAAGGTAGGTCGCGAGTCGGTCAGCAGCGTCGTGTAGGTCTCGACGCCTATCTTGGCGATGTTCTTGACCGGGCGTGACGCCCAGCCCGCCATCTTCCCCGAGAGGTCGTACTGGAAACCGCGATAGAAGCGGTCGCAGTAGTACCACGTCGATTCGAGGTCGCTGCCGTCGAACGGGTTGAGGATTTTGGTGTCCTCGACTTGGAACTTGCTCCCCTCGCGGTAGCACGTGGCGACAAGCTCGATGAGGGGCAATTTGGTCATCTCATTCCTCCCATGTCATCAGGGTCCGCACTTCGGCGGAGACGAAGAACGAGGTCATCTCGATTGCCCCCTCGATAGCGAGCGCGAGAGCCATGACGAGGTCGTCGTTCATGCCCTTCGGAGCACCGGTCGCCACGCCGTCGTCCTTGATTTCGTAGTGACCAAGCTCTTCGACGGTCGCGGAATCGTTCAGGAACAGCTCGGATTTCGCCATTTTCTCGGCGAGATTGGCGATGAGGCGCGGTTTCGTGGATTTGTCGGTCCAGAAGCCGAGCATATCGAGCGGCTTGTTGAAATACGCCTTGTCGATGCGTGCCCGCCTGACGTAGACGTTCACGTAATCGACTTTGAGGTGGTCAACGAGCACCTGACCGGTGTTGTTCGCCTCGGGGACGAGATAGGCGTCGTTGTACCAATGACCCGCCTTCTTCATCTCGATGGCAAGCTCCACCGGCTCGCATTTCGCCTGAAACGTGGCGACCTGCTCCAAATGCTTGTCGCCGACCAGTTTGAGCACCTGACACGTCGCGTAGTCGCCCGCTTGCGACCCACCGGACGAGTCACCGCCTATGACGTACTTGAATCCGGGTCGCGGCGGCTCGAAGATGCGCCAGCGTCCCCGAGAGTGGGGACTGACATCCACAACCCCGGCGGCGTTGAATTCCAGCAGCCCCCGAATGATTTCGGGGTTTCGATTCCGGATGTCGTCGGCGTAGCCGTTGACGATGCCCAGCGGGAAGCGGCAAGACGCCGAGATGTAGAACGCCTCTTGCTCAGTCGTCGGGTAGATGGCGCGGAAGGCATACTCGTCCGCCTCCGGGTTCTCGAAGAGGAACCGCTTCTTCATCGTCTCGTACCACGGGGCGTTCAGACGCCCTCTGGCGGCTCCGTGCATCAGCACGTGGCGCGGAACGGACTGCGCGGGGACCTCTGTGCCGTCCTTCATCGTCAGAATCGCCCCATCGAGCCGCGATGGGTCGTCCCCCCACCAAAAGAAGTACGGAACGAAGCCGTTGTCGCCCCGTTTGGCGGCTTGGTAGAACCAAAAGAAGTCGTCTTGCCCGTTTCCGTTGGCGATGACCGCTCCGACACCTCCGGAACCGTCCAAAGTCGCCATCATCTGCTGCAATTTCTTCTTCAGGTCCACGTGGAGCGTCGCTTCGTCCAAATTGATGTTGTTCGAGGCACCTTGGACGGATTTGACGGTCGAAGTGACGATTTTCATCTCCGAAAGCCCGAACGAGATGCGCGTGATGGAGTCGGAACGGTCTTTGCGCTTCGCAATCCCCGTTTCGAGGGTGTTGCGCTTCTGCGCACGGTCCAACATCCACTTCGGAAGGCGGTCCTTGGTCGCTTGGACACGCTTCAGGATGTCTTTCGCCTTCTCTTCAGACGAAGAAATCTCGTCCCACGTCTCCGCCTCGTGAAAGATGCAGTCCCACAGCCCGAAATGACCGACGGTGGTCGTGATTCCGAGCTGGCGGGCTTTGACACCGCACAATGAGCGGTGACTTTGCAGGTCTCGGAGCACCCATCGCTGGATTTCCCACAGAAAACGACCGTCCACGGGGTCGTGCCACTTGCAGATACGCCCCTCGTCGATGATGTAGGCATACCGCTCCATCCAATACTCGACGTCCTCTTTGCAGCGACGCCATTCCAGCTCCCGCCACGCCGCGAGCTGCACCTCAGAGCCACGGTCATGCTCGAAATCGTCGAGCAGGAGTGCCTCTATGAGTCGCTCTCGGTCTCCTTGGGCTTCCACGGCTCGGGATACAGCTCCCGTGGCTCTTTCAGGGGCATGGGACTCGGGTCCATGTCCATCTCCCGAAGCGAGATTGCCATCTCGTTGCGGGTCTTGAACCCCTCTTTCCATCGGGCGAGCGCGACGTCGCCCCGGCTCACCCCTGCCGTCCAGCCCACGTACAGACCGGCGACGAGGATTACCACTCCGACGGCTACTGCCGCCAGCATCTCCAGCCACATCTAGTCCCCCTTTGCCAGAGCGATGAGCCGCTCTTCGGTCAAATCCTCGCTCGTGAGGTTGCGAGCACGGTACAGAGCCACCAGCTCGGAGTTCGGCAGGTGCTCGTACTCCACGGTGGGCTGTCGGTTACTCACGTCCTTGGTCTGGGCGAGGATGTCTTTGAGCACGGCACGCTTCTCGGTGGCGGACTTGGACTTGTGGTACAGGTTCTCCAGCTCTTCGAGTGCCCATTGGCGGGTCCGAAGGGCGTAGACGTCCGTGGATTCACGAGCTTCCTTCATCGTGGCGTCGAGCGCACGTATGAATTCCTCGTCCTTGTTCCGCCAGTTCCACAGCGTCTTAGGGTCGATGTCCATCCGCTCGCAGAACGCCTTATCGGTCACCCCGCCACCCAAGTCCGACGCGACGATGTGGTTGATGGCGGCGACCTGAAAGCTCGTGAGAGGCATCTACTTCGCCCGCCTCTTGGCGGTCTGCTTCGGCTTCGCCCACCCCTTGCGCTTCCCGGCGGGGTTGACGACCTTCTTGGGCTGTCCGCCGGGGTTCGGGGCGACCTTGCCGCGCTT
>Ga0316630_10000116_pt1 | contig 19634 bp, 15 predicted proteins | sample OWC_May_M1_C1_D6_FD_207658 | JGI IMG/M metagenome (GOLD analysis project Ga0316630, IMG submission 207658) | Wetland soil microbial communities from Old Woman Creek delta, Ohio, United States - OWC_May_M1_C1_D6_A | ecosystem: Environmental > Terrestrial > Soil > Wetlands | place: USA: Ohio...
CGATTATCATCATTTCCATCTTGTACCAGGTTTCCCACATCTCTCTTCCATATATGCCTTTTAATGTTATTGCCTTGAAAATAATATCGCTCCAGGGCACTTCGAAATTTGATGGAAGTATCCCGAGTAATGAGATACTTGAGCCATTGTACATATTACCTATCATTTCGACAAATGCCTTTGGTGAGCCTGACATCTCCAGTCCGATATCAAATCCCCTCAATCCCAGTTTTTTAACTGCATCGGAAATTTTTTCACCTTTTGAAGGATTAATTGTCATTGTCGCCCCCATTTTGCTGGCTATATCGAGACGATAATCGTTCAGGTCGCTGGCAACGATAAATCTTGCACCGGCATATTTTGCAATGGCAACAGCCATACTGCCGATAAGTCCGGATCCGGTGATAAGAACATCTTCTCCCAGAAGGGGGAAAGAAAGAGCAGTATGTGTGGCATTACCGAAAGGATCCATGATTGCTGCCCATTCATCGGGTATCCTGTGGTCAAGAGGTACAATATTGGCAGCCGGAATTTTTACATATTCAGCAAACGATCCGTCAATATGTACGCCGATCCCCACGGAGTTTTCGCAGACGTGCTCCTTCCCACGACGGCAGTTCCGGCAATGCCCGCAGGCAAGATGTCCTTCTCCTGTCACTCTTTCCCCTATCTTAAGATTTGTAACTCCTTTTCCCATACTTTCAATATAGCCCATATACTCGTGTCCGATTATCATGGGGGTCTTTATGGTTTTCTGTGACCATGCATCCCATTCATAGATATGAAGATCTGTGCCGCAGATTGCCGATTTCCGGACTTTAATAATAACATCATTAAGACCAGGTTCAGGCACAGGAGCCTCTTCCATCCATAAACCTTTCTCCGGTCTTGCTTTTACTAAAGCTTTCATCTTTTTCATACAGATGTGTTATTGAATTTATTGTTGTTTATGATGATAACAAAATTAATATAAATCTGGTGTTCAGGTCCTGATTTGTACATAAGTATTATATGTTACAGGGTTTATCTATCTTTACAGTGAATTTAACAGATATTAAGCAATATGCATCAGGTACGAGTACGTTTTGCCCCCAGTCCCACAGGTCCTTTGCATATCGGTGGTGTGAGAACAGCTCTTTATAATTATCTCTTTGCAAAAAAGAATAATGGGATTTTTATCTTAAGGATTGAAGATACTGATCAGGTAAGGTTAGTGGCGGGTGCTGAGGAATATATAATGGAGTCGTTGAAATGGTGCGGGATAATTCCGGATGAAGGAATAAATGAAGGAGGGAAATATGGACCATACCGGCAGAGTGACAGAAATCATCTCTACAGGCAATATGCCGACAGGCTTGTTGAAAAAGGTGACGCTTATTATGCATTTGATACTCCCGGACAATTGGAAAAACTAAGGACGGAATCAGAAAAAAGGGGTGACACATTTATATACAATGCTTCTGTCAGGGGGAAACTGAATAACTCAGCTTCATTACCTGTATCTGAATGGAAAGCTAATCTGGAAAAGGATAAGCCATATGTAATACGTTACAAAATGCCGTTGAATGAGGATATTCATTTTGACGACCTGATACGCGGACATATTGTAGTAAATACCGGCACTCTTGATGATAAGGTTTTATTCAAATCAGACGGAATGCCAACCTATCATCTGGCAAATATTGTCGATGATCACCTGATGGGTATAAGTCATGTTATTCGTGGTGAAGAATGGCTTCCATCACTCCCGCTCCACGTTATGATATATCGTTCATTCGGCTGGGAGGCCCCGCTCTTTGCACACCTCCCCCTGCTTCTTAAACCTGACGGAAAGGGGAAATTAAGCAAACGAGACGGCGACAGAATGGGATTTCCGGTATTTCCCCTCTACTGGCCATATGACGAAACAGCAAAAGGTTACCGTGAAGAGGGATATTATCCGGAAGCTTTTGTCAATATGCTTGCACTTCTTGGATGGAATCCTGGAACTGAACAGGAAATCTTCAGCATGGACGAGCTTATTAATTTGTTTTCAATTGAGCGAGTACATAAATCGGGTTCGCGTTTTGATCCGGAAAAGGCTAAATGGTTTAACCACCAGTATCTTCAGGGCAGAACAAATAATCAGCTCGCCCTTGAATTCAGGGATTTTGTGAGAGCTCGCGGATATCATATGGATATTGTCGAACTTGAAAAACTGATTGGCCTGGTAAAAGAAAGAGTGAGTTTTGTTAAGGAAATATGGCAGGAAACAGATTTCTTTTTTAAAGCCCCTGAGTCATATGATCAGGAGGTAATTAAGAAACGATGGAAACCTGAAACAGCTGAACTTCTTCTGGAGCTAAAATCCGTACTGGGGAACCTGGAGGTGTTTACTCCTTTATCCGCGGAGCAGGCAGTGAAAACATGGATTGAAGAGAAAAAGTATAATACAGGTACAATCATGAATGCTCTCAGGCTGGTTATTGTTGGTGAATCCCGCGGACCTCATATGTTCGATATTATTGCCTGGATCGGCAAAGAGGAGACACTAAAACGGATTGATAAGGGGGTTACTGTAATAGGTAAGCAGATATAATGAACGTACCTTGTACAAACGATTACATTGATATTCATACCCATGGTTCGGATCAGGTTCCGGGGATTTTCATGGTAGAAAACCTGATGGCTCACGAGGGTAAATCGCCGGCAGATGCTCCCAGACTTGCTTTTACTTGCGGTATCCATCCATGGTACCTCAGCGATATTAATCATAACAAGCTTATTGACAATGTTCTAATAACTATAACCAATAAATCTGTAATCGCAGTCGGTGAGGCAGGTTTTGACAAGTTAAAGGGACCTGCTATGGAATTGCAGCGAAGAACATTTGAAGAGCAGGTAACCATTGCTGAGGAGTACAAAATGCCGGTCGTTATTCATTGTGTAAGAGCGTGGGATGAACTGCTTTCAGAACATAAGAAGCTCAGACCAAAAATGAACTGGTTGGTCCATGGTTTCAGAGGGAATAAGGAACTTGCATCTCAACTTATTTCAAAGGGAATGTATCTTTCATTCTGGTTTGATTTTGTAATGAGACCCGAATCTGCTGACCTGTTAAAAAGTCTGCCTGCAGACAGGATTTTCCTTGAAACTGACGGAGCAGATATTGATATAAGGGATATATATAATAAGGTATCTTCAGATCTTGGTATTACTACTGACAAACTGAAAACAATTATACTATCAAACTATAATTTTTTTTTTAAATTAAATACTTAGTGCTCTTGGTGCGAACTTTATGCCCTGTCTGCCGACAGGCAGGCACAAAGATCACAAAGGAAAATCACAAAGAGCACGAAGGAATTTAAATAAAAAAATGGATGAATGGTTGACACGGACGGAATTGCTTCTGGGGTCTGAAGGGCTTGATAAATTGAAAGCCTCGAAAGTCCTTGTTGTTGGATTAGGCGGCGTGGGGGCATATGCTGCGGAAATGATTTGCAGGGCAGGTGTCGGTTCTATGACAATTGTCGATGGTGATAATATTCATTTTTCGAACAGGAACCGGCAGCTTATTGCACTAAAAAGTACTGAAGGATCATCCAAAGTTGAAGTAATGGGTTCAAGACTCCTGGATATCAATCCTGATCTGAACCTTAATGTGATCGGGGAATTTATCCGCGATAACAGGATTGGAGAAGTCCTTGATGCCGGATTTGATTATGTTGTAGATGCAATCGATACGCTGTCCCCTAAAGTCTTTCTTATTTATCACTCTCTTCAGAGGGATTATCACATTGTAAGCTCAATGGGTGCGGGAGGTAAGTATGATCCGTTGAAAATATGTATTGCCGACCTGTCGGAAACCACTGATTGCAGTCTCGCACGATTAATTCGTAAAAGACTTCACAGGTTATGTGCGATAGAAGGTGTTACTGCAGTCTTTTCTCCCGAAACAATTGATAAAACTAAAGTCATACCGGCATCAGGAGATCTTAATAAAGCATCAATTGTAGGTACAATTTCCTATATGCCTGCTGCTTTCGGAATAGCTTGCGCTTCAGTAGTTATAAGGGACCTGGCTGGTATTCCAGGATGACCTTTTCTCCGGAAGATGGACATAGACAAATTCCGGGGGCAACCATATTATGGGACCTTACCGGATTGGGCTTGCGTTGTCTTTTTAAAGAAATAATAAGCAGGAATTCCAACAATAACAGTCAGGGAAGCAATTGATGATTCCATTGGACGTTCCAGAAATGAGAGGACCAGGATCATTATTCCGACTATTAAATAGATTATTTGTGTAAAAGGATAACCCGGTAATTTCAGGGCTTGCGGATTATTCTTTCGCATTTTGAAAACGCCTGCTATCGTCAGAACCGGAAATATACCCAGTGCAAAACCCATATAGGTGAGTACCTGTTCAAATGTACCTGACAGTGCAAGTATGACAGCAATAAGGCATTGGAGAAGAATGGAGTTTGAAGGGACCTGAAACCGGCTGTGGATTTTAGCTACTGACTTGAAAAAGAGTCCGTCTTTTGCCATTGAATAGTATACTCTCGGCCCAATAATTATAAAGGCACTCAGTGAAGAAAAAAGAGCAAACGCAATAAGGAGGGAGAATAATATTTCAGCTGGTTTGCCAAAAAGATTTCCCATCGCCAGACCTCCGACAGATATAACATCTTTCATCTCCTCTGGTCTGATGCTGTAGACATATAAAATATTAATGGCCAGATAAAGAACAATTACTATAATAGTACCATAAATAAGAGACCGGGGAAGGATTTTCGACGGATTCTTTATTTCAGCACCCAGATAAGTAGAAGCATTCCAGCCACTGTAAGCAAACATGATCCACATGAGTGAAAGACCTATGGTTTTCCACCCTGCCAGCCCAGACATCACCTTGCCGCCTTCGCTGAAATTTGTTAAGGTGCCGTTGCCTGAAGAGAATCCTGCAATCAAAAGTACGACAATTAGAGTGATCTTCAGAAGTGTAAGCACATTCTGAATTTTTGCCCCATATTTTATTCCGCGGTAATGTATGAATGTGAATATGATAATTACGGCAACTGCGAGAAATTTTTTTGTCAATTCAGGTCCCATTATACCTGAATTTTCGAACCAGGCAGGAAAACCGGGAACTGCTCTTGAAAAATATTCACTGAATCCCAGGGCTGACGCTGCAATAGGTGCTGAAAATCCTACCAGAAAAGATACCCATCCGCTGAGAAATCCAAAGATAGGGTGATAGAGTCTTGAAAGAAATAAATACTCACCACCGGCTCCCGGCATTGCTGCTCCAAGCTCTCCATAGGATAATGCTCCGAAAAGTGCAATTATTCCACCAACAATCCAAAGTGCAAGCATAAGGATAGGATTGTTCAATCCTGTCATTAAAAGCCCTGATGTGGTAAAAATCCCTGCACCAATCATATTGGCTATGACAATATTAGTAGCAGGGAAAAGACCAAGCTTTCTCTGGAGTTTTTCTTCAGCCATTAATATGTGTGATTATTTTTCAGATTTTTTGTAGCTTATTGACACACCCCCTCCGCCGTTGTTTACGGTAGTCTCATAGTTGGGGAGGCTTCTAATATATGAAAGGAAAGATCCCTGTCCGCCATATCCTCCATACCCGCCACGACCTCTGTCAGAAATATTGTGTGCTGTAAAGCAACCGCCGACTTTTAGTTTTGGGTCAACATCAATAAAATAATTCTTATACCAGTCCTTGTCAGCATCGCTGAACACAAAATCAAACGGCCCTTTAAGTGCTTTTACCAGTTCATGGGCATCAGCAAGTCTTGCATCTATATAATCTGAAAGGCCGGCCTGCCTGAAATTCTCCAGTGCCTCTCTGTGCCGTCTTTCATCTATATCTATTGTAATTAATTTGCCGCCTGTTTTACTTAAGGCCCATGCGATCCAGATACCTGAATGGCCGGTTGATGTACCTATCTCAAGAGCACTTTTATAATTATTCTTAACAATAATATCATATAATAGCTGGCCATCGGCTGCGGGAATATTCATATCGTACCATTGCCGGGAATGGTCAGTAAGAAATTTTTTGACTTTTTCATCAACAGCCGGATTTGCTTTGCCTGACTGAGCTATAATCAGATTTGTGCTGAAAGCCAGGCATAATAAAAAGCATATTGAAATTGTATTCAGATAATTTCTTGTCATAATCCTGATTTTAGAGATGGCATCAAAGCTATAAACAAATGACATTATTCAAAAGGAATTTATTCCAAAACAATGAATCAATTGATATTTATCATATACTTTTCTTTTCATAACTTACAATCAATTATTGATACCTGATAACATTTTTCTGATCCGGACATGAAAAGAGAGACTAATATCCAATATGTGAACATTACGATCGCAGCTCTGGCTTTATTTAATGTAATACTTCATCTGGTTTTTTCCTTCAATCTTGAATATCAAAGGGACGAACTTCTCTACTTTTCTCTTGGATTGCACCCTTCTTTCGGGTATGCGACTGTACCTCCGCTGACGGGATGGATAGCCATGATCATGCAGAATATCTTTGGATATTCCCTTTTTGCAGTCAGATTTTTTCCGGCATTATTAAGTGGGTTGATGGTTTTTCTGATGTCAGGATTGGCAAAAGAACTGGGAGGTTCCGGCTATTCCAGGATCCTTGCTGCTATTGGTATTATCATTTCAACTTTCGGGCTCAGGACCTTCCTCTTGTTTCAGCCGGTACATATCGACCTGATTTTGTGGACACTCTCATTTTATCTGATAACAAAATTTATAAACACCTCTTCAGGTAAATACCTTATACTGTTCGGGATAACAGCCGGTTTAGCATTGTTAAATAAATATCTTATTGGATTATTATTCCTTTCATTTTTAGTAATTATCCCCTTTACCTGTTACAGGGATATTTTCAGGAACAGGAAATTCTGGTACGGGATACTGGCAGGCACTTTAATCTTCCTTCCCAATATTATCTGGCAGATCGCAAACGGTTTGCCGGTTATTAACCATTTTGCCGAACTCAGACGAACGCAGCTTGTAAATGTCAGCCAGGGTGCATTTCTGCTGGAGCAGATTGCAATACCGGCTGCAGCTTCTTTCCTGACTATAGCAGGGATTTTATTTCTCTTAATTAATAAAAATGCAAGGAAATACAGATTCCTGGGAGTAGCCGCTATTATCGTAATAATTACACTGATGATTCTCCATGGCAAGAGCTATTACACGCAGGGAGTATTCCCATTCCTGATTGCCGCAGGTGCAGTTTCATGGGAGAGGCTGCTCAGGAAAACCTGGTCAAGAATAATTTTAGCTGCTTTTATTATAATAATTACATTACCGGTTGTACCGATTGGTGTCCCGGTATTTAAGACCGACCGACTGATAAAATATTTCAATTATATGGGATCAAATTATGGGATGGATTTTGTCCGGAGATTTGAAGATAATTCAATTCATTCCTTGCCACAGGATTATGCAGACATGCTTGGTTGGGAAGAGCTGACCGCTCTTGCTAATAAAGCATGGCAGATGGTTCCTGATAAGAAATCCGGCTTTATTTACTGCGAGAACTATGGACAGGCAGGAGCAATAACAATCATTGGTAAAAAATACGGGCTCCCTGAAGCAGTATCTTTTAACGAAAGCTTCAGATACTGGATCCCAATGGAATTTAATCCTGATATTACTTCGTTAATTTATATAAATGATGAGCTTGGTGATGATGTAAATGCACTGTTCGCAAAAATCACAAAGGTTGGCAGCATTTCGAATCCTGATGCCAGGGAATATGGCACTGCAGTTTACCTTTGTGAGAATCCTGTAACAAGTTTTAATAAATTCTGGACTGAAAGATTGAAAATGCTCAACCAGGAGAACTAAAATAAAGTTTGTATGTTTATTCATAATGGAAAATATCAGGTGGAAATAAATTTATAATTTTACACAGTGTCATAACTCAAGAATATATCAATTTTTCAATTGTAACTATATGAATTTTTCAGACTTTATTACAGATCATGGAAAGAGGGTGAAGAAGGAAGCATTTATTCGTCTTGTCCAGGTATCGAAAACTGATGGGAAAATGAATAATGAAGAGCTTGAACTTCTGCATAAAGAAGGCAGGAAATTCGGTCTTACAGAGCCTGAGATTGATAAGCTTGTACATTCGGAAAAGACCCATAGCTATCATCCTCCCTATTCTCTTGATGAGAAATTCGAACACCTGTACGATATTGCTGAAATGATCCTGGCAGATAATGTGGTAAAGGATAGTGAAATGAAGATGATAAAAAGATTTGCTATTGAAGCCGGATTCAGTGATAAGACGATTGAAATTCTTCTTGACCTCCTGCTCGAAGGAGTCAGGAGAGGTGAAGATGAGGAGACGCTCTTGCGTCAGTTTAAAAAGAAGCTTCATGATTGATAAAACTACTCTGACTGCTTCGCATTCTTCTCCAATGAAGGGGAGATAAAATCATTACTTTACACAAAGAATTTATACCAAATTCTTGATGCCTACTTTAGGGGTGACAAAGGAAAGTGTTGTTTAGTATCTAAACTATTTGTAATTTTGTTTAGCATCTAAACAAACATATCATGAACAAAGAGCTTCAGACACTAATAGACCTGTTCCTGAAAATACTTCATCTTTATTCCGTAATAAACAAAAAACCAAAGGATTATGGAACAGGTGACCTGCTCTATTTCACCGAGATTCATACAATAACTACGGTCGGAAAGAACAGGAAAATCAATGTAACCCGGCTTGCAGAAATAATGGGAGTTACAAAAGGGGCCATATCACAAACCATAAAGAAGCTGGTTAGCAAAAATCTTATTCTGAAGACCAACCTGCATAACAGGAAGGAAATCAACCTGAAACTATCTGATAAAGGCCGGCTGGTCTATGAAGGACAAAAATCATTTCAGAAGGATATTTTCACATTTGCAGCAACACTCTATAAAAGAGGTACTCCTGAACAGAGAGACCTGGTCAGAAGATTATTCATTGAAATAGCTGCAAATATGCAGATGCGGGTAAAAGTTCAGGAATCAGCAGATTAAATTTCAAGATATGAAAATCAGGTTCATTATTATAATTTATTTAATCCCGGGTATTATATGCGGGCAGACGGTGCTGAATGATTATGTAAGATATGGCCTGGAAAATAACCTGGCATTAAAACAGAAACAGTCAGGTTATGAAAAAAGCATTGAAGCATTAAGGGAAGCACGCGCTTTATTTTACCCAAATATTAGTTTTAATGCAAGATATACCATATCCGAGGGAGGCAGGATTATAGATTTCCCTGTCGGAGATCTTCTGAATCCTGTTTATGCCACGCTGAACAGCCTTACCTCATCGGGTATGTTCCCAATGATAGAAAACCAGGAGATCAGGTTTCTGAGACCTACGGAGCACGAAACTAAAATCCGCATTGCCCAGCCACTATTCAATTCAGATATTTATTACAATTCCAGGATAAGCAAGGAACTTTCTGCAGTTGAGGAAATGGATGTGGAACAATACAGACGTGAATTAACGGCAGAGATTAAAAAAGCCTATTATAACGCCGCCATGACCGATGCTCTGTTGTCGATGCTTAATGATTCCAGGAAGCTTTTAGTGGAGAATGTCAGGGTAAGCCGGAAACTTATAGGGAATGATAAGGTAACTTCAGACTTTCTGTACCGTTCCGAAGCAGAACTTGACAAATTTGATCAGGAATTGCAGAATGCTGAAAAGAACAATAAAACAGCCTGTGCATATTTCAATTTTTTGTTGAACAGGCCTTTGAGGGATAGTATTATCATCCAGATACCTTCTGAATTTCCGTTTCTGGCACAATTGACAGGCGACTATACCCGGGCAGCTCTGGAAAACAGGGAAGAGCTCAGGAAACTTGAGAACTATGAGAAGATATCAGATCTCCGGATAAAAATGAATCAGTCGGGAAGGCTTCCTGATCTGTTTGTTGTCGCCGATTATGGATTTCAGGGGGAAGAGTATGTTTTTAACAGGGATCAGGATTACATGCAGGCTTCTGCAGTTCTGACATGGAACCTTTTTGAAGGATTCCGGAATAAATCGAAGATCAAACAGGCCCTGCTGCAGAAAGAGATGGCAGAAAATCAGCTTGAAGAGGCAAGGAAACAGATCGAATTGCAGGTTATAACCTCACTCGATGAGTTATCAGCAGCAGAAAAGGGAATTTTAGCTGCACGAAGCCGTTTAAAGAACTCACGCGAAAGTTACAGGATTGTTGAGAGGAAATATGGAGAAGGCCAGATCACGCTGATTGAGTTTATTGATGCACGGACAACATTAACCCGGGCAGAGGAAAATCTGATTATCTCAAAATTTCAATATTTATCAGCATTTGCTGAGTTTGAAAAAGTTGCAGTGACAAATAAAATTAAATAACTGTAAAAATCAATGAAGTCAATAAAATTTATATTATTAATAATCTTCATTTGCCAGGCTGGATGCAGGAATAAGATTATTAAAGAACCCGTCGACGAAGCTACAAGGGTAAAAGTCATTGAGATTACACCGGAAACTGTGAGTATCCCGGTTCATTCAAGTGGTATCCTTGCTTCAAGCGAAGAAATGAAATTATCTTTTAAAACAGGAGGTATTGTTGCAAAGATCAACTTCAGGGAGGGTGATAAGATAAAAAAAGATCAGGTTCTGGCAGCATTGAACCTTTCAGAGATCAGGGCTAATGTGAATCTGGCAAGGAACGGATATGAAAAAGCCCTGCGGGACTGGACTCGTGCCAAAAGCCTTTATGCTGATACAGTGGCTACCCTGGAGCAGTTACAAAATGCCACAACTGCACTGAATATAGCAGAATCCAATCTCAGCATTGCTCAGTTCAACCTTTCACACTCGGCAATCCTGGCTCCGGATGACGGAGTAATACTTAAACAACTTGTCAGGACAAATGAAATGGTCGCCTCGGGGTATCCGGTATTTCTGTTTGGCACTTCAGGAAAATCCTGGAAGGTAAAATCGGGCCTCTCTGACCGTGATGTTGTCAAAATTAATCCGGGTGATTCGGCGTCAGTAATTATTGATGCTTATCCTGATATATTATTTTCTGCGGTTGTCGATCAGGTCAGCGGGATGTCAAATCCATTAACCGGCACTTATGAGGTTGAACTAAGCCTGAAAGATTTGGGTTACCGTCTGGCTGCAGGTTTTGTAGCAGGGATTGATATTTATCCTGCTGTAAAACAAGCTTATATAATGCTGCCAGTAGGAGCAGTTGTTGATGCAGACGGAAAAAAAGGATTTATCTGGTCGGTAACCGATTCAGGTACGGTAAAAAAACTCGAAATAAAAATTGAAACACTTTCGGGTCAAAAAGTTGCAGTCAGAGGTATTCCGGACAGTGTGAGGGCAATTGTATCTGAAGGTGCAGCGTATTTGAAGGATGGAATGAATGTGAAGGTGGTTAAATAAGGCTTAACGGTGTAATGGTAATTGATACGGGGTAAAAAGCACAGGTGAATGAAATCCTGAAGCAATCCCCTCCTGGGAGGGGAAGGGGTGGGTAAGAAAAATTTGTCATTAGTTATTAAGCTATCAGGGTATTAAGTAAACAATTAATTGAGAGAAAAATGAAAATATCCGAATTTGCAGTTAAAAATTATCAGTTCACAATAGTCATTTTTCTTTTGCTGATTTCCCTTGGGATTTATTCCTATCTGAAAATTCCACAGGCTGAGGATCCTGAATTTCCTGTTTCAATTTTTCCGGTGTTTGCAATATATCCCGGTGCTTCACCTGCAGATATCGAGGAGCTTGTTGTTGACAAAGTTGAGGAAAGCCTTAATGAGCTTGAAGACATTAAAAAGATTTACAGTGAGATAAAAGAAAGTGTCGGGATTGTTGTTATTGAATTCTCATCAGATTCTGATCCCGATAAAAAATATGATGAAATCCTCCGTCAGATCAATTCAATCAGGCCTTCCCTGCCACAGGATCTCTACAGCATTGAAGCCATAAAAATCCAGGCCGGGAATACAAATATAATTCAGAGCGCCCTGGTTTCTGAAAATGCTGAATATTCTGAATTGAGTGGCCTGGCTGAAGATCTGAAAGATAAGATTTCAGTTCTTCCCGGGATCAGAAAAGCTGAAGCAGTTGCATATCCCGGGCGGGAGATAAGGGTGGCCATTGATCTGCCTAAACTGGCACAATTACATATCACAGTCAGTCAGGTAATTAACGCAATACAAAGTGAAAATGCTAACATTCCGGGCGGCAGCCTCGAGATAGGACCGAAAAAATTCAACATAACGACAAGCGGAAGTTATCAAAGCATCGGAGAGATACAGAAAACAATTGTAGGAGCCAGTATGGGTCATGTGGTATATCTGAAAGATGTTGCAGATGTAAACTGGCAATATGAAGATCTGAAATACTTTGGGCGATATAATGGTAAAAAAGCTGCTTTTATCATCGCGAGCATGAAAAAAGGACAGAATATTCATGAAATGCGAAACTCAATCTATAACGTTTTTAATTCATTTGAGAAAAGACTTCCTGCCGGCATAGCTCTTGAGAGAGGTTTTGATCAGTCAGAGAATGTAAAAACCAGGCTTGGCCGCCTTCAGCGGGATTTTCTTTTTGCATTTATACTTGTCCTCATTACCCTGATGCCTTTAGGATTCAGGGCATCAGGGATTGTAATGATATCAATTCCGTTATCTGTATTGATAGGACTGACCGGACTTTACCTGGTAGGATTCAGTATAAACCAGTTAAGCATAGTGGGAGCTGTTATAGCGCTTGGACTGCTTGTTGATGACTCAATTGTTGTCGTTGAAAATATTTCAAGATGGGTACGGGGAGGTACAAAGCCTTTTGACGCATCAATACTGGCAACAAAGCAGATCGGTCCCGCAGTTATTGGATGCACAGCTACCCTGATTCTTGCATTTCTTCCTCTGATGTTTCTTCCGGGTAAAGCAGGACAATATATGCGTTCACTCCCGACATCAGTGACCTTCATTGTGCTTGGATCCCTGTTTGTAGCGCTTACCATAATCCCGTTCATCACAAGCAAAATATTAAAAGGAGACATAGATCCCAGAGGGAATATTGTTCTGAGAGGATTTCATAAGGTGATAGATTTTACATACGGACGTGCACTTCACTGGTCTCTTCAGAATCCAGTTAAAACTGCACTGCTTGCAGCAATTTTCTTTATAAGCTCCCTTTTCCTTATAAATCTTATCGGCTTCAGCCTTTTTCCCAAGGCAGGTTTGCCACAGTTTCTTATTACTGTTGAAACACCAAGGGGAAGTAACATACAGGAAACCGACAGAGCTGTAAGATTTGTTGAATCTGTTCTGAGCAGAAGACCTGAGGTCGTTTATTATATGTCGAATATTGGCAAGGGAAATCCCATGATCTATTATAATGCCTATCAGAAGAGTGAACAGGCAACACTTGGAGAAATTCTATGCGAAATAAAGCGGGAGATTGTACCAGATATAGGAACTTTTGTTGATAATCTCAGGGATACGCTTAATAAATATGTGAATGCAAGGATATATGTCAATGAATTTGAAAATGGGTCCCCTGTCGATGCACCTGTTGCCTTAAGGCTTGTCGGAGAAAACCTTGATACTCTTAAGCATTATTCCGGCCTGATTGAGAATATTTTCAGGGCAAATGAAGCAGCAACCTACATTAAAAATCCGCTTAACCAGTCGCTTACCGGATTAAAAGTGGAAATTAACACAGAGAAAGCCGGTATGTTTGGTGTTCCGACAGTTGAAATTGACAGAACTATAAGACTTGGACTTGCCGGTATTGTTGCTGGTAAATACCGTGATGAAAACGGGGAAGAATATTCAATAAATGTAAGGTTGCCTGAAGAAGAGGCCAATCCATCCGGAATCCTCGACAACATTTATGTTTCATCACTGGCTGGTGTGCAGATTCCTCTTTCTCAGCTAGCAAGAGTTGAATTTTCAAATTCCCCTACTTTAATCCAGCATTTTAATAATGAAAGGTCCATGACGATATCATCATCTGTAAGAACAGGTTATAATACAGATAGGGTTACAAAACAAATACTTGAAGATGTTGATAAGATTAAGCTTCCTGATGGATTTAAGATTATAGAAGCAGGTGAGATTGAAAGCAGGAAGGAGAGCTTTGAAGGAATCGGAACAGCAATCCTTATCGCCATTTTCGGAATTTTCGCAGTACTTATCCTGGAATTCAGAACCTTTAAAGGGACGCTCATAGTCCTGTCTGTTATACCTTTAGGTGTAATGGGAGGGCTTCTGATGCTCTGGCTTACCGGCTACACACTTTCATTTGCAGCAGCAATAGGATTTGTTGCCATGATAGGTATTGAAATAAAAAATTCGATATTACTTGTCGACTTTACAAATCAATTGCGACAGCAGGGAACTGAACTTAATGAAGCAATAATTAAGGCAGGTGAAATACGGTTTCTGCCAGTCTTGCTGACAACACTTACAGCTATCGGCGGATTATTACCAATAGCATTGAGCAGATCAAATCTTTATTCGCCTCTTGCTTTTGTAATTATAGGAGGACTTATAACATCAACACTGCTTGCAAGGCTTGTAACTCCTGTAATGTATAAGCTTATACCACCTAAAATATAACGAAGAAAAAATAATGTTATAAATTACTCATACCGGTATAATTTAACCCTCTGAACACTTTCGTTATTCCTGCCGAACTTTAGGCCCGTTCCTGTTTTGTTTTCCAGCGCTTTATTTGCGAGGTCATAGCTTATCATTATATCATCGCCGTTAAGACGTCTCCCCTGTATCCATTTACCATTTTCAAATTTTCCTTCGTCAAGCTTTGCGATGGCTGCTATTGCAGGACCAGCAGTATCAGGTGAGAAAGAAACCTGGATGTTGCTCCCGTAAATAATATATTCATCGGGACCTGAATTGATTATTATACCATATCCATCTCCTGTACCGGGAGCTGATGATGCCCGCCAGCTCCTGGCCAGCTCAACAAGAATCTTGTAATCTCCGAGTGCCAGCTCTTCTGAAGGATTCTGATCCGCTTTCAGCAGCACAGACGTAATAGCTCCGTTCCTTTGAGCTTCAAGTATTACCGGGGCAAACCATGTCAGAATCTTATATGCCGCTGCAGCAGGTTCATCTTTATTATCTGCAAAAATATTTTCGACACCAAAAGGGGAATATCCTATAGCACTGTGTTTTCCTATGGCATAGAATAATTGTCCGGCACCCTGCTCTCCGGCCCTCGATTCAGGAATAAAGAGAACATTGTTGTTACGTGCATACAAAGCACAGATTTCTGCAAAATCCGGCAGGTAAATATCCGGACATAAAAGATCAATATCCGGCGCACCCGCTCTCCAGAGGTCAAGAACATGTGCCTGAGGACCTCCGGAGGGATAGTCTCCGGGACCTTTATCTTCAGGCTGAACGATCCATGCATTCACAAACATGGGTATCGGGTATGCTTCTTTGGCAATCCTTGCACATTCATTGAGATACCTGGCATAATTCCATGCCATGAAAAATTCATCTGTTTTAACTCCTTTGCCAAAAATATCCTCCCAGCTGCCTGATGTTCTGAAACCATTAGCCGACCATACTTCAAGCAGTTCAGGCAGAAGTGTCTCCTTGTTTTTCACCATATAATCAATCAGCACCTGCGGAACCGGAGCACTGAAAGCTGTGTTGGCCAGGTCATTGTGATCACGGGAAGATCCGAGTATTCCTACTTCATTCTGAACCTGGACCATTATTACTGTCCGGTGCAGGGAGTCTGTCTCACTGACGTGTTTCATCATTGCCGCAAATGCTTCTGAATCGGATTTGAGAGTCTCTTTCCCGAAAGCAGAGAGTATTTCGAGGCTTTTACCGTTTCCGGCTTTGACTCTCGGGAAACGGAAATAGTCTTTCTTCACCCATTCGGGCATGTAATGCGATTGGCCGTTTTTCCATGCACCGAACCACAATAAAATCAGTCGCAGATCATTTTTTCGTGCATCTTCTATCAGGTTATCAACTACTGTAAAATCAAATCTGCCTTCTGCAGGTTCCACGAGAGCCCATTCAACAACCGCAAGTACTGTATTCATTCCTGAAGCTTCCAGTACCGGCCAGTATTGTTTCATATATTCCCGGCTCGAGGAGCTCGAATTCCGGAGTTCTCCGCCAAGGACAAGAAACGGTTTTCCATCCACGATCAATTGTGTCACATTCCCGTATTTCTCAAGATACGGCAATGGAAGATCAGACTGTTTAATGCAAGAGTATGTAAGAATCATTGCAAAAAATACCACCGGAATTTTAAAGAATTTAGTTGCTTTCATATTTCAGATTATTATGTTGAATATGATCAGGTAATATTTATTTTCTTTTGATAATAAATTTAGTTTCCCATGGATCAAGGGAAACAGCAGAACCTTTAGATTCAGAAATCTGACCGGTTGTTGCATTCCATGTCTGATATTTCCCTTTACCCGGGATGAAAATGTTAAAGGAAACAGGATTTTTACTTTCATTAAAAATGAAGTACAGATCGGCATCTTTCCATGAACGGTGCAGATATTTCAATTCAGGAATAGATTTATCGATCTTAAGATCCGGGGATGGCAGTTCTTCAAGAATGCGTGGAGTCAGTGTTCCGGAATCTTCAATTATTGCCCATGCTAAATCTCCCGGATTCCGGGCATTTAAAAAATTCTGTTCAATAACTGATGATGGTACTTTCCCGAGGAATATCACTTTTCCGCCGGAAGAAGAAAATTTCTTCAGCTGGTCCAGTGATGCTTCTGAGATCACACTTACAGAAGGGATGATAATCGCCCTGTATTCCTGCCCGCTGAGGTTTTTAAGAGTGCTGTTTCCAGGGATCAGTGGTGAAGTAAGCGCCTGTTCATCAATATAATCAAAATCCCGTTGGGCTTCCAGCAGTTGCCTGGCAATTTCAAGGGTGTTTGTATTTGATTCATTATCACCATACCAGAGGCTCAGGGTCGGGAAATAAACGCCGATCTGTGCAGCTGGTCGTCCCAGCGACAACAGGTATGTAGCCCTGTTGATATATTGTGCAACAGTCGGGAAGGAGTCGGACTGGAAAAAGCTGGTTCTCGGGACTGGCTGGGTGACAGGTTTTGCCGGAATATTTGCCGGGATTGTTCGTGGGGTGGATGCTGACATGAACATGATCTGAACAAAATTTATTCCCCTGACAAGCTGATAATCAAGAACCCATTTTGCCTGTAAAACTGAAGGCCGGTATGTATAGGCGGCAAAGCTTTCGGTAAATGCGCGTGGTCTGCCATAAAGATGTGCTGCAGATGAAGCAAGCTTAGGATAATCAGCTACATGATCCATCCATATCTGTGCCCAGATAGCATCCACCCCAGGTACTCCGACATGGCGCATGTTCCTGAAAAAGTCGCCGGACGATCTTACCAGGCCGGGAACCTGGTCCTCATGGTTGAGATGTACAATATATTCAATATTGTTTTCCCTGCACCAGTCAGCCTGTACCGTAAAAAAGTTATCCCTGAAGAGACCGGACCAGACATCCCAGTAATCTGCTTTCATCCGTCTGGCTTCGTCACTCAGCTGCGGGGTAAAGAATGAGGCCAGATAAGGTTTTATATCATACCCTTTCCTGGTTTTGAATTCTTCCGGCATTTTTGGTGTCCACGGAGTATAGGCAAAATCCGGTTCGTCACCCATGAAACCCATAAATGTTTTGCCAAATTCACTGCCAAAATATTTCTTGTATTGTTCATGAGTCCAGTCAATAAATTGTCTGGTTGCCAGCGGATTAAGGTAATCCATCAGCGAGGCGGTAGTATCTTTTCCCCTTGTAGGATTATTGACAGAGCGGGTAACGGAAGACCTGAACCGGTGTCCGGCAAGGAAAATCCTCCAGTCGCCGGCAGGTACACTCCAGTTCAGCTCTCCAGAAGAGATATCGATTATTCTGGTTGTCTTATCCTCATTATTATATGCAACTGCGCTTAAAGTATAATAAGGTAGCTTTTTTGAGATCTTTTCGCCTGCAGCTGCATCGATCCTTTCCGTAACGACCAGTCCGCGCATTTTAAGATCAGGACGCTCGCCGGAGAATTTACCACCGGCAAAACCGCTGGGATATTTCCCCTCATCTTCTATCCATACGATCATCCCGCGTTTTTTTGCCTCTTCGACAGCAACTTTAACAAGTGCAAACCATTCAGGTGTCAGGTATTTTGCTGTCATGCCATACCCGGCTTCGAGCATTACTCCCCGGAATCCCATTGCTTTGATCCGGTCGAGATCACGCCTGATGACAGTATCAGTCATAGCCCCATCCCATCCCCACCAGAGGATCATTCCATATTCAGCCGGCGGAGATTTAAAGTCTGCAGCTATTCTTTTCAGGCCCGGATACGATATCTTCTGCCATGCACCCTGTGCAAATATTGTAACCGCAGCTGACAGAATAACAGCAGATAATAATATCTTTTTCATAGAAAGGAGCTTATTTAATTTTAAAATAAAATTAGTTCAATATGTGATTTATTATGATTTTGTTATCTTTTATTTTGTAATTTATTGTTAACTTGTACGGATAATTACCTGATCTGTAAACTAAACATATATTAAAATGAGAATCCTTATTACCGGATTGGTTGCATTCGTGATCTGGTGTTTTATTTCAGCATGGTTATATAACGATAAGCTTTTACCCGTGCTGAAACCTGTTCAGGAGATGGCAATTCCTGATTCCCAGATCAACGCGGCAGATTCTTTAATGAAACTTAAAGCATTAATGCCGAAGGACCTGATGATCTACTTTGAATTTAATGAGGCCGAATTCAAGGCTGATCCGCAAACCGATAACAGCATTGCTGAATTTAAAGCATGGCTTGATAAGTATCCCGGTGCGATGCTGTCTGTAACCGGGCATGCCGATCTTGTCGGAACACCTGAATACAATCAGGATCTTGGATTGAAAAGAGCTCAGATTATAAGCAAGTATCTGGAAAGTCAGGGGATAAGTGCCGGCAGGATAATTACGGAATCAAAAGGTGAAAGCCAGCCTGTCGCCAGTTTTATTACCACGGAAGGAAGAGCAAAGAACAGAAGAACAGAAATATCAATTAAAATGTAACAATATGAATCCATTATTTATACTACTCGCCCAGTCTGTAGCAGGAGCTGTAATTACAATAATTGCATTAGGTCTTGTTGCAGTTATCATCGGATATCTTACAGCATGGTTTTATGCCAAATCTGTCTATACCCCAATAATCAAAGGTCTTGAAGCAGAAAAAGCAGATCTTCAGAAGCAGGTTGCCGGCTTAAAGGATGATATCAGAAAGCTGAATACAAAAGTTGAAGGATTAAACGGTAACATTGCTCGCCTCGAAGAAGAGATAACCAAAAAGGAGAAAGAGATAAAAGAGCTCCAGAAGAAGATTAAGGAATAAAATTAAATTTATGGTACCGATTACAAATCGGCGCCAGCAATTACTTCTGTATTCACTGCGGGTGCGGATATGCAATCCGTGCCTACAGCTGGCGCGGATTGCATATCCGTGCCTCAACTTAATCTGCAACACCCGTTGGCG
>Ga0316630_10000117_pt1 | contig 19521 bp, 18 predicted proteins | sample OWC_May_M1_C1_D6_FD_207658 | JGI IMG/M metagenome (GOLD analysis project Ga0316630, IMG submission 207658) | Wetland soil microbial communities from Old Woman Creek delta, Ohio, United States - OWC_May_M1_C1_D6_A | ecosystem: Environmental > Terrestrial > Soil > Wetlands | place: USA: Ohio...
CCGTGAACGCCATAGCGAGCAACACCGTGCTTGCCGGCAGTGCCTGCAGGTGTCGAACGACGTCATGCCAGGAGCGGTCGTCCAGTTCGCGGTGGATGACGAACAGCAGGCTGGCGAAAACCAGCAGCGACACGAGTGGTCCGACCCAGCGGACCCAGCCGTCGAATGGATGCCGTGCAGCCTGCGCCATTTGACGCCCATCATCCTCTCGACACTGGAGCGCGTACAAGAATCAGTCGGACAGCAGCTTGCCCTTCCTCAACGGCTCGCGGCCCGCGATGTTGGCGACGCGGGCGCCGGCCGTCGCCAGTCGCCGGCTCTCCCTCGCATAGAGCACGCCATCCACCGGGCTCGTGAGCAGGGTCACGAGACCGCTGAGCGGGTCCACGAGATCTGCGATGTGCTCGCCACGCCGGACGTCCGCTCCGAGCTCGCGTCGGAATACCAGCACACCGCCGTGCGGTGCGGTCACCGGCATCGCGCCCGCGAGCGGCGTCGGCTCACGCCTCAGGTCTGGCAGTGGTAACGTCACACGGTCCACGAAGCCGCGCCACGCGAGATACTCGATCAGCGCATCGGCGTCCGCGGCAGCGAGTTCGTGGCTTACATCGGTCTCGCCGCGCAACTCGACCGTGGCCGCGACACAGGCGGCCGGCAGCGCGATCGGCCGTCCCAGCTGCCGTGAGATCAGCGCGGCCAGACGCGGCCACACCGTGGAGCACGCTTCGTCGAACGAATCGTCGCCGGACTCCGCGGCCAGCAGGCACACCTCGGCGCCGAGCAGGCGAACCAGCGGCTCAACATCGGCCCACAGGGCTGGCGTCGTATAGACGTGCATCACGGCTTCGTTGTCGCTGTGCAGGTCCAGGACCACGTCGGCGTCGATGGCGAGGCCGAGCAATGTCCGGCGCAAACTCTGCAATTCGGTCGCCGCCGGCTGATCCACGCACGCCTGGCGCAATGCGCGGCGCACGAGCGCGACATTCGCGAGCTCTTCGTCGACCAGCTGGCGCTCGACCATCTCGCAGACTCGCGGCACGAGGTCCGCAAAGTGACGGTTGAAGTTCTCGCCGCTTGCGAGGTCGAAGCGGCCCTGGTGGCCGTGCAGGACGCGCTGCGAGAGCCCGATCGGGTTGGCGACGGGAACGAGCACGACCTCGCCGCGCAGCAGGCCACGCCGTTCGAGCCCGGCGAGTCGGCTGCGGAGGTGATGCGCCACCAGCAGGGCGGGCACTTCGTCCGCATGGAGCGACGCCTGGATCACGGCCTTTGAACCACCGGCGGCTGGCCCGAAGTGCAGGCTGTGCAGCTCGCGAGTCGTTCCGGGGGCGGGTGAAATGAGCGAATGTCGATTCAGGATCATGACGTCACCGCCGCGATATCCGCACGGGGGTCACGTCGAGGTAGACGCGGAAGCATGCGGCCGAGCCTCCCGCGATGGACAAGCCGACTCGATGGTTGCATGGCCGTGGACGTCATTGGCTGGCAATCATGCCATTGCCCGGTGCGCCGGTGGCTTTTACAGCTGCGTGCCCCTAGGCCATGATCCCGGCCATGGCGCAAGACGAAGGGATCGCCGAGTTCACGCTGAAGGCCGTCGCCGTCGGCGTCGTACTGGGCATCGTCTTCGGCGCCGCGAACGCCTACCTGGGCCTTCGTGTCGGCATGACCGTCTCCGCGTCGATCCCGGCGGCCGTGATGACGGTGGCGGCGTTCACGCTCTTCCGCACGCGCGGCACGATCCTCGAGGCCAACCTCTCCCAGACCGTCGCATCGGCCTCGACGTCGCTTGCGACAGGCACGATCTTCACGATCCCTGCGCTCTTCCTGTGGGGAGTCGTGCCGCCGTACCTCCAGGTGGTCGCGCTCGCCTTTCTCGGCGGCGTGCTCGGGCTCACTGCGATGATCCCGTTGCGACGACTGCTGATCGTCAATGCGCACGACGAACTGCCGTACCCGGAGGGCACTGCCTGCGCCGAGGTACTCCGGGCCACCACCAGCGAATCATCGGGTGCTGCGAGTGGCAGCGCGTGGATCTTCCGCGGCATGGCCGTCGGCGCCGCGGTGAAGATACTGATCTCCCTCGCATACCTGATCCCGGGCGAACTGCGTGCAGCCTTGCCCGTATTGCCCAAGGCGGAGCTCGCGCTCGAGGTTGCGCCCGCGCTCCTCGGGGTCGGCTACATCCTCGGCTACCGGCAGTCGGCGGTCTGCGTCGCCGGCGCCCTCATCTCCGCGGTCACGATCACGCCGCTCATTGCGTGGCTCGGCGCGAGCATGACGACGCCGCTTTTCCCGGAAACCGTGCGCCTCGTCTCGGAGATGGACGCGGGCGACATCTGGGCGCGCTACGTGCGTTACATCGGTGCGGGCGCCGTCGCGACCGCTGGAGTCCTCACGGTACTGCGCGGATTGCCGACGATGGCAGGCGCGTTCATGGCAGTGGCACGCGGACTGCGGCGCGACGCCATCACGACGGAGGGCCCCGTCGAGCGCACCGATCGCGACATGCCGGCCGGTTTCGTGCTCGGCGGGATCGCCCTGGTGGTAGCGGTGGCGGGCCTCGTGCCCGGTGTCTTCGCAGGCGACATGAGCGCCCCGCAGCGCGCCGTGCTCGCAGCAGGGGTCGGCTTCTTCGGCGTGCTTTTCGTCACCGTCGCGGCCCGCATCGTCGGCATCGTCGGGGTCTCGTCGCAGCCGACTTCGGGCATCACGCTGGTCACGCTGCTCGGCACCGCCTCGATCTTCGCTGCCGCGGGCTGGATCGACCCCGGCGCCCGCGCCGGCGTGCTCACCGTCGGCACGATCGTCGCGGTCGCGGCCAGCAAGGCCGGCGACATCTCGCAGGACCTGAAGACTGGCTGGCTGGTGGGCGCCACGCCCGCGCGGCAGCAACTTGGCCAGTTGATCGGAGCCGCGTTTGCCTGCTGGGCGGTGGCCGCGACGGTGATGCTGCTCGGCACCGCTTACGAATTCGGTTCGCGCGAGATTCCCGCGCCGCAGGCTACCCTCATGAAGACGATCATCGAGGGCGTGCTGGCCGGCGCCCTCCCGTGGGACCTCGTGCTCACGGGCGCGGGGCTCTCGATCGGTGCCATGCTCTGCGGCGTTTCGGGTCTCGCGTTTGCGATCGGCGTATACCTGCCGCTTGCAACCATGGCGCCGCTCTATGTCGGGGGCTGCATGCGCGCACTGGCTGAACGGAATCGCGGGCCGCGCGCTGAAGGTGCCAGCGATCCAGGCATCCTCGCGGCGTCAGGCCTCGTGGCGGGAGAAGGCCTTGCGGGCGTGGTCGTTGCGGGTCTCGTGGCCGCCGGCGTCGCACCGAAGGCGATGGACCCGAGAATCGGCGGGCTCGCCGGGGAGGCCCTGGCGCTCGTGGTCGCCATCGCGGTCTGCGCCTTCCTGGTTCGCGGCGGACGGGCCCGTCGAGCCGCACGCTGATGAGCCCCCTAGGCCGCGCGCTCATTGCCGTTGGGATCCTCGCGCTACCGCTGGCGACGAGTTCGGCAGGCGGGATCGTCCACCAGCGGATCGCGTTCGCCGGGGTCGATCGATCGTTCGACCTGTTCGTGCCCGACGGGCTTGCACCCGGCGTGCCCGCGCCGCTCCTGCTGCTCCTGCACGGTTCGCATCAGACCGGGCGGGCGCTGCTCGACCACTGGACGGACCTTGCGCAGCGCGAGGGCGTGGTCCTGGTCGCCCCGGATTCCGCGGATCCGGTTGGCTGGCAGATGAAGGCGGACGGCCCCTCCTTCATCCGCGCCGTCATCGATGACGTCGCGCGCGATCGTGCCGTGGACTGCCGGCGACGCTACCTGTTCGGTATCTCCGGCGGGGCCGTGTACTCCCTCACGCTGGCGGTGCTCGAGTCGGAGTATTTCGCCGCAACCGCCGTCTTCGCCGGTGCGTGGCGCGACGACAGCTTCTACGAACTCCTGCCCCACGCGCGACGACCGATCCCGATCGCGATGTTCGTCGGCACCCGGGATCCGTTCTTCCCGATGAACACGGTGCGCAGGACCGCGGCTGCCTTCGATGCGGCAGGACATCCGGTTCAGCTGCGCCTGCTCAAGGGCCGTGGCCACGCCTACAGGCCGGTTGCCGACGAGGTCAATGCGGAGGCGTGGAGCTTCCTGCGCCCGGTCCAGCTGGAGTCGATGGGCCAGGATTGCGCTGGCTCGATGGATCGCCGCGGTACGTCTCCCGCCCCCCCATCACCGTGAGCAGCACTCGCGTCTCGAGCAGCTCGGCCGCCGGAATGGACAGGATGTCGCGCGACAGCACGACGAAGTCCGCGACCTTGCCCGCGGCAATCGTGCCCTTCACGGATTCGTCGAAGCTGGCGTAAGCCGCGTCGCGCGTGTAGTGCGCAAGTGCCGACTCGACGCCGATGCGGTTCGCTGGATACCAGCCATCCTCCGGCGTCCCATCGCGGGTCTGCCGTGTCACGGCTGCATGGATCCCGAGGAGCGGGTCCATCGGATAGACGGGGTAGTCGCTGCCGAACGCCTGCACCGCGCCTGCATCGTCGAAGAGTCTGAACGCGTTCGAGCGTGCTGCGCGCTCCGGTCCGAGCAATGGCGCGTAGTTCTGCAGTGTGCTGGCATCCGGCGTCGCGAAAATCGCCTGCGTGGACGCGATCACGCCCAGCGCGCGGAACCTCGCCAAGTCGGCTGTGGCCGGCACTTCGATGTGCTCCACCCGATGCCGCCGGTCACGCGCCGGGCTGTCCGTCGACGCATGTTCGTAGGCGTCGAGTGCCATGCGGATGGCCCCGTCGCCAATGGCGTGCAGCTGCACCTGTATCCCCGCGCGATCGTAGGAGGCAACCGTCCGATTCAGGTCCTCCTGCGTCCACATTGCAAGCCCGGTGCCGCCGCCGACGTACGGCTCGAGCATCGCCGCGGTCTTTGCATCGACGGTGCCATCGAGCATGCCCTTGGCGAAGCCGTACGTGAACAGCCCACCGCGGGTCGAATCGATCAGGGACACGTATCGCGCGAGCTGCTCCGCCGTCACGTCCTTCTCGAAGGGTACGGCTGCCCGATAGCGCACCCGCAGCTTGCCTTCGGCCATGGCCCGCACGACGGCGGCATGTTCGTTCTCGGTGAGTCCTCCCTCGGTGGCGTCCTGCACGGAAGTCAGCCCGAACGAGGCAGCCGCGGCGACCTCGTCCACGAGCAGCGCGTAAGTATCGTCTGCCGTGAGCGCCGGCAGCAGGCCCTTCACGAGCGCAGATGCGCCTTCCTTCAGCAGCCCGGTGGGCTCGCCGTTCGCGTCACGTTCGATGCGGCCGTCCTCGGGGTCCGGCGTGTCGCGTGTCACGCCGGCGAGCGCCAATGCGCGTGAATTCGCCAGCGACTGGTGTCCGTCGCGATCACGGATGAAGACCGGGCGGTCCGGAAAGACCTCGTCGAGGTAGCGGCGGTGAGCCGCATTGCCGGGAAAGTCGACCGGCGTCCAGCCGCGCCCCGTGACCCAGGAGCCCGCGGGCAGCGTGGCGGCGTAATCGCGCAGCCGCCGCTGGATCACGGCGACGGACCCGGCATTGTCGAGCCGCGCATCGCGGCGCGCGGGCAGGTGCCAGTGCGCATCGTTGAAGCCCGGCACGACGCGATGGCCGCCCAGATCGGTCACGACGGTCGCCGGGCCGGCGAGCCCACGCACCTCGGTGTTGGAACCAACGGTGACGAACCAGTCGCCGCGGACAGCAAAGGCCTCCGCTGCGGGCCGGGCCGGATCGCCTGTCCAGACGAGTGCATTGAAGAACACCTTATCCGGCGGCTCGCCGCCTTGCGCCGCGAGCGACACGAAAACGCAGGCGAGAAACACGAGGCGAGCGGCGCGGGTCATTGCTAGAGCTTGCGGGTGTTCAGCAGGAGACTGGTCTCGGTGCTCGCGATCCCCTCGAGCAGGCGGATCCGGCTCAGGACGCCGTCAAACGCTTCCAGGGTATCGGCGCGCAATTCGGCCACGATATCCCAGCGACCGTTCGTCGTATGCAGGGCCTCGACGGCCGGATCGCCGGCCAGCGCCCTCAGCACGACCTCGCTGCGGTTGCCTTCAACCGCGACCGTCATCAGCGCCCGGATGTGATGACGTTCGGCCTGCGGTTTGAGGCGCACCGTGTAACCGACGATGGTCCCATCGCCCTCGAGCTTGTGCATGCGATTCTGCACCGTGCCTCGCGAGACCTTGAGCGCCTTCGCGAGGGAGGCCACGGGCCGGCGCGCGTCCGCCCGCAGCAGTGAGATCAGTTGCCGGTCTATGTCGTCCATCTCGACCCCCCTGACTGGCGTTCTGGCAGATTATTCTGCCAGATCGATCAAGCATGCCACCATTTCTGGCGGTTTCCTGTCTATTCACTGGCGCGCGGGTCCTCGATCATCCGGAAACACGTGACTTGGCCACAGGCCGGTCCGATGGCGGGGAGAGTGGTCATGGTCGATTACATCGGCATTTCCGACATTCAGGAACTCATAGCGGAAGCGGGCACCGCCGCCTTCATCGACGGCATCGCCGCCGAGATCGAGGCCGACTACAGGCGCTGGGACGAGTTCGAGAAATCGGCTCGCCTGGCGAGCCACTCCGCCGTCGGTGTCATCGAATTGATGCCGACCAGCGACGGGCGCCAGTACTCGTTCAAGTACGTGAATGGACACCCGAAAAACACGGCGGCCGGCCTCCTGACCGTCACCGCCTTCGGCGTACTGGCCGACGTCGACACCGGATACCCGCTGTTGCTGTCGGAAATGACGATTACCACCGCGCTGCGCACGGCGGCCATGTCGGTGGTGGCCGCACGATGGATGGCCCGGCCGGAGAGCCGCGTCATGGCGCTGATCGGCAACGGCTCGCAGAGCGAGTTCCAGGCCATCGGCTTTCACCACCTGCTGGGCATCCGCGAGCTGCGTCTCTACGACGTGGACCCGCTGGCCACGGATAAGCTCGAGCGAAACCTGCGCGGCACGCCTGGCCTGGACCTGCGCATCGTGCGCGCGACGTCGATTGCGGACGCGGTACGGGGCGCCGACATCATCACGACCGTCACCGCGGACAAGCGCAATGCGGTGATCCTGACGCCGTCGATGATCGAACCGGGCATGCACTTGAATGCCCTGGGCGGCGATTGCCCGGGAAAGACCGAACTGCACGCAGACGTGCTCACGCGCCCGGACGCGCGCGTGGTCGTCGAGTACGAGCCGCAATCCCGCATCGAAGGTGAGATCCAGCAGCTGTCACCGGACTTCCCCGTGACCGAGATCGCGCGCGTGCTGCGCGGCGAGGCGACCGGCCGCGCCTGCGCCAGCGAAGTGACCATCTTTGATTCGGTGGGCTTCGCGCTCGAGGATTATTCGGCGCTGCGATTCCTGCACCGCCGGCTGCAGGAACGTCGCACGAGCGCACACCAGATCGACCTCGTTCCGGAACTCGGCGACCCGAAGGATCTCTATGGCCTGCTCGCCGCAGGCCAGGCGACGAAGTACCTGCGTCGCGTGGTGTAAACGTGGCGCTGCCCGTGTCCATCATCGGCGCGCCGACCGACGTCGGGGCCAGTACTCGGGGCGCATCGATGGGCCCCGAGGCGTTGCGCGTGGCCGAATTGCAGCCGACGCTGGAGCAACTTGGCGTCGAAGTGATCGACCGGGGAAACCTCACCGGCCCAGGCAACCCGCAGCTCCCACCCGTCGACGGCTACCGTCATCTTGCGGAGGTCGTGGCCTGGAACCAGGCGGTGCACGATGCCACGCTCGCCGAGTTGCGACTCGCCCGACTGCCCGTGTTGCTCGGCGGGGACCACAGCCTCGCGATCGGCTCGATCAGCGCCGTCGCGCGCCATTGCCGCGAGACGGGCCGGAAGCTGCGCGTGTTGTGGTTCGACGCGCATGCCGACTTCAACACGAGTGCACTGACGCCGAGCGGCAACCTGCACGGCATGCCGGTCGCCTGCCTCTGCGGGTTCGGCCCGCACGACCTGGTGCACATGGCCGGCGACGTTCCCGCGATGGACCCGGCGTGGGTGCGGCAGGTCGGCATCCGCAGCGTCGACGCCGGCGAGAAGCGCTTCGCGCACGAACAGGACCTCGAGGTCTTCGACATGCGCTACATCGACGAGATGGGCATGCGCCAGACGATGGAACTCGCGCTCGCGTCGGTCGACGACCGAACCCACCTCCACGTGAGCTTCGACGTGGACTTCCTGGACCCGGAGATTGCCCCCGGGGTCGGGACCACGGTTCCCGGCGGACCGAACTACCGCGAGGCGCAGCTGTGCATGGAGATGATCGCCGATACCGGCCGGCTCGCCTCGCTCGACGTCATGGAACTCAACCCGGCGCTGGACGTGCGCAACAAGACCGCTGAACTGGCGGTGGACCTGATCGAATCCCTGTTCGGCAAGAGCACGCTGATGCGGCTCTGAACGGTTGCGTCGGGAGCAACCGGGCGCCGTGTGCGCACCGTTGCGGCCGTATTCGCGCGGGCGCACTATCCCGGCGACCGCCGCCACCACTCGCATTCATGAGCACGAGCGCGTCCGACATCGAGGAAGCCCCCGCGCATCTCGCTCCGGAGCAGGCGCGCGCGTATCTCGACGCGCGCATTCAAGGCCTCTGCCACGAGGGTGCGCTCGAGGTCGCCCTCGGCTTCCACAGCCGGTCGGTGGCGCCTTTGCTGGCGCCAGTTGCCGACGACGGGGATGCGCCTCCCCGCCAATTGAACCAGGCCTGGCTGCAGCACGGCGTCGACGTGCTACTGCGACGGGATACGGAACTCGCGGCAGTCGTCGACCGCATCGGCGCACCGCCGCTTTGGGCCCGTCAGCCGGGCTTCCCGACGCTCGTGCGCATCGTCCTCGAGCAGCAGGTGTCGTTGTCGGCGGCCCGGACGATGTACCAGCGACTCCGCGGCCACGTGGGAACAGTCACGCCGGAGACGATCAGCGGCTGCGGCGTGGATGGCCTGCGCCGGCTGGGGTTCACCCGCCAGAAGGCCGCCTACTGTCACGGACTGGCCGAGAGCCTTCGCGCCGGACACGTGGACCTGCGGGCGATTGCCCGCGCCCCCGATGACGCGGGGCGCCGCGCGTTGCTGCGGGTACGCGGACTCGGCCCGTGGAGTGTCGACATCTATTTCCTGATGGCCTTGCGCCGGCCGGATGTCTGGCCACAGGGTGATCTCGCACTCGCCGTCGGGTTGCGTGAAGTAAAGCGACTGCCGCAACTGCCATCGCGTGATGAGCAGCGTGCCCTGGCCGAACGCTGGGCTCCCTGGCGATCGGTTGCGGCTCGAATCCTGTGGGCGCACTATCTCGCGGCCCGTGGCCAGTACTCGCCATCACGCTGATCCATGTCCACGCACGGCTTCGCGCTTTTCGACACGTCCATCGGCCGCTGCGGCATCGTGTGGGGCACGGGTGGCATCGCGGGCGTTCAGCTCCCTGAGCCGCGTGTCGCCGCGACGCGCGCCCGGGTACTCAAGCGATTTCCTGGAGCCGTACCGCAGTCGCCGCCACCCGACGTCCGACGCGCCATGGATGGCATCGTCACGTTGCTGCGCGGCGAGACGAGCGACCTTTCCACGGTGAAACTCGACATGCTGGGGCTTCCCGACTTCGACCGCAGCGTGTACGAAGTGGCGCGCACGATCGCGCAGGCATCGACGCTCACGTACGGCGAGGTCGCGGCTCGGATCGGCGCGCCTGGTTCTGCACGGGCCGTCGGACAAGCGCTGGGGCGCAATCCATTCCCGATCATCGTGCCGTGTCACCGCGTGCTCGCGGCGGGCGGCAGGACCGGCGGCTTTTCGGCGAGCGGTGGCGCCGAGACGAAGCTGCGCCTGCTCGCAATCGAGGGCGCGTGTCCAAACGGCACCCTGCCGTTGCCGTTCGGATGACCGAATGAGGATCGACGGGAAGATCGCGGACGAGGCATCGCGCATGGAGACGCTGGAGATCAAGGTCTCGCACCTTGAGCGCGCGATCCAGGAGTTGAGCGATGTCGTGTACCGGCAGCAGCAGGCGCTGGACGGTGCACTGGAAATGAACCGGCGCCTGAGCGAGCAACTCGAGGACCTCGAGAATCGCTCGAGCGATCCGACGGCGGTCGAAATCCCGCCGCATTACTGATCTCCGGCGATCATGCAGAGGAGACTGCCACCGCTCCTGCTCACGTTCGTGCTCGCGATCCTGATGTGGGGCTTCGCGCGGACCTGGCCACGGCTCGCGTTCGACTTGCCTGCCGCACGCTGGCTGGCGGCGGTGATCGCATTGGTCGGCATCGCCATCTGCACGCTCGGAGTCGCGTCCTTCAGGCGCGCGCAAACCACGGTGGACCCCACGAGGCCCGCGAAGGCGTCGGCCCTGGTCGTGGGCGGCGTCTACCGTCTGTCGCGCAATCCGATGTATCTCGGATTCCTGCTGCTGCTCGTGGCCTGGGGCGTGCTCCTGTCGCACCTGCCGTCGCTGCTGCTCGCACCGCTGGCCTTCGTCCTCTACCTGAACCGATTCCAGATCCCACCCGAAGAGCAGACGCTCGAGTCGTTGTTCGGAGACGACTACCGGGCCTACAAGCGGGAGGTTCGCCGGTGGCTGTGACGCACGACGTGCACTCGCCCGGTCGGCTGAGTCAGGCGACTCGAATCTCCATGCCGAGTCGGATCGTCCGGCCCGCCCCTGCGACCACGATCACGTTCTGCCCGAATTCGACGCCGCGCAGGCTCGAATTCCACCGATAGGTCTTGAGGGTCCGCAGCGGCTCCACGCCGTCGACCTTCCCGGTGTCCTGGTCGGTGGTCGTGATGGCGCAGCGAGTGCACGGTTTTACCGCCTTGAGCCGGATGTCGTCTCCGACGACAAACTCACCCAGGCCATCCTCGCCATGCGGACCCAGTCCTTCCAGCACCAGGTTCGGCCGGAACCGGTTCATCGGCAGGGCAGTGTCCAGTCGCGAATTGAGGTCATCGAGTGATGCCTGCGAAATTGCGAGCAGCGCGTAGCCGTCGGCGAAGCGCGTGAATCCAGGCGTGTGGCCGGTGAAGGCCTGATCGCTCTGCCGGCGATGAGTCTCATCGAAGCGGACGAGGCGCAGTGGTCGACCGAGGTACGCAGCGAGCCATCGGGCGGCACCATCGCCCTCGTCGCGGGCGTGGCAATGGTCGCGCCAGACGACGACTTCGGCCGGGGTGCCGGCGCGTTGGAACGTCACCTCCAGGGGCCGGGCGCCCGGCGCGGACAGCCAGAGCGCATCCGGTTCCAGGCGGGTCGAGATCAACGCGAGCCGCGGCTCCTCGCGTTGCGTCAGGAATCGCCCATCGGGCGTGACGATCATCCATTCCCGATCGTGCTCGAGGCCGGCCGCCGTGAGGACCGTCGCATCGATCCCGATCCCGCGGCACGACTTGACGGGATAAACGAACAGGCCCGCGAGCGTGATCACACCGTGTCAGCCCGCCAATGCGAGCGGCTGCGGGCGGCCGACCTGGTAGCCCTGCACGAAGTCGACGCCCATGCGGCGCACGGACTCGAGCGCACTCATGTCCTCGACCTGCTCGGCGATCACCTGGAAGTTGAGCGAGCGCGCCAGCTTGATCATCGCCGTGACCATCGCCTGGTTGACGTTGTCGGAGGCGAGGTTGCGGATGAAATACCCATCGATCTTCAGGTAGTCGAGCGACAGGTTCTTCAAGTTGGCGAACGAGCTCAAGCCGCGGCCGAAGTCGTCGAGCGCGAAGTGGCAGCCCATGCCGTGCAGCACGCCGATGAAGCGGCGCGCGTGCTCGATGTTGGTGATGACGGAGTTCTCCGTGACTTCGAAGCAGATGCGGTCGGGCGCGACGCCGGTCCGGTCGAGGCAGTCGACGACGAACTCGAGGAATGCGGCATCGCCGAGCGTCTGGCCCGACAGGTTGATGCACAGGCTGCGCCCGGGCGGCAGGCGCACGGCGCCGCGGCCCAGCGCCGCGAGCGACGTCTGCACCACCCAGCGATCGACGTGCGGCATCAGGCGGTAACGCTCCGCGGCCACCATGAATTCACCCGGCGCGACGGACGCCCCGCTCTCGTCCCTCAGTCGCAGGAGCACCTCGAGCCCCGGACCGGACGTCCGCTGGTTGTCGACCGCAACGATCGGCTGCGCGTGCAGCTCGAACCCGCCGTTCTTCAGTGCCGATTGCAGCAGCTGCAGCCAGTGGATCTCGCCTCGCTGCCGGGCGGCCGCCTCGTCACGCGCCGAGTACACGTGCACGTGACCACCCTGTTTCTTGGCCACGTAGCAGGCCGAGTCCGCCGCGCCGATCAGGTCCTCGATCGATCCGCTCTCGCGCGAGACCTCGACGAGACCGACGCTCACGCCGACGTTGAAGATCTTGTCCTTCCACACGAAGCGGTAGTCCGCGACGGCCCGCACCACGTCGTCCGCAATCTGCCGCGCCTTCTCGAGCGGACAACCCATGAGCAGCATGCCGAACTCGTCGCCACCGAGGCGCCCGACGGTGTCCGAGTCGCGGACGGCGTCCTTGATGAGCGCCGCCACCTCGCGCAGCATGCTGTCGCCCGCCGCGTGACCGCACTCGTCGTTGACCGCCTTGAACCGGTCGAGGTCGAGGTAGCAGAGCACGTGGCGATGACCGCCGGAGTGCGCGGCCTCCAGGCCCTCCTGCAGGCGCAGCTCGAACTCGCGCCGGTTCACCAGGCCGGTGAGCGCGTCGTGGCTCGCCTGGTAGGACATCTGCCGGGTCAGGCCGCGCAGATCGCTCACGTCCCTGAGCGCGATCACCGTGCCGGAAAGCTCGCCGGTGGGGTCGCGCAGGGGGGACACGGTGAGCTCGATCGAACGCTCGCCGCCGCCGTCGTTCGACACCAGCATGCCGCGCCGGCCGAGGTGCACTCGCGCGCCGGTCGTGAGGCACTGCCGGACGGGATCACCCAGGCTCCGGCGGTCGCCCTCCTCGGCCAGGTTGATCACCTCGAGCAGGGTGTGACCCAGGGCGTCCGCGGCGGGCTTGCCGATCAGGCGCTCCCCCGCCAGGTTCACGTAGACGATGACCCCTTCGGCGTCCGTGGTGAGCACTCCCTCGCCGAGCGCGTCCAGCGCCTCCCAGGCCGTGACGCGACCACGGCCTGGCTTCGCCTTCACTTCGCGCGGCGTCATTTCGACCGCCGACACCAGCAAGGCCGCTTGTCCGTCGAACGTGATGCGCGAGAAAGTGAACTCGAGGCGCGGCGCACGGCCATTCGTGGACAGCAGCTCGGCCTCCAGTCGTTCCGGGGCTGGCCGGCCCTCGCGGTGGCGCCGCAGATGCTCTGCCAGGAGGTCCGCGAAATCGGGATGCACGAGGTCGGTCAGCTGGCGGCCCACCAGCTGCGACGGACTCGCGGCGCCGCACAGTTCCGCGAAGCGTGCGTTGGCGAGCTGGAGGCCATTGCGGTCGACCGCGACGGCCTCGTGCATCGCTTCGGTCAGCCGGCGATAGACGAACTCGCGTTCGGCACGCGACGTGCTCTCGGCCTGGAGGCGCGAGATCAGTCGATCCGCGTTCTGCGCGAGTTCGCCCGCGCTGCCTTCCGGCGCGTGCGGCGAGAGGCGCTCGCCGAGGTCGCCGGTCGTCGCCACGGCGGCCAGTCGCTCGCCGATTTCCTGGACGTGCCGCGCCTCCCGCGTTCGCCGGTACAGGAGCACCGCCAGCAGGATGGCCAGCAGCCCGACGGCGACCAGGGCGGCGATCAGCATGTCATTGTCTGGACTGGCCATGTCCTCTGGCTTGCAGGGGCACTGGGCACCCGATCCCCTGAAGAATTGTTGTTGTGCCTCAGTGTCGCTAGAGCATAACGGAACGGGTCGCCGGCACCCGTGAGATTCACCATAATCATGCGGCAAGATCGGCTTGTCGCTCGAGGTCGGAGTCCTTAACCTTCGCGCCTCCCTGCGCGGCAGCCGCCGCCGCCAATCGCCGCACTCCGGGATTCTTCGCCATGATCGACATTGCGTCCGCCCGCCGCCAGATGATCGAACAACAGGTCCGCGCCTGGGAAGTGCTCGACTTGCGGGTCCTGGAAACCATGGAGCGCGTGCCGCGCGAAGAGTTCGCACCACCGGCGTATCGCGAGCTCGCGTTTGCCGACCTGAGTGTCCCGCTCGGCCACGGGCAGTCGATGCTTGCGCCCAAACTCGAGGGTCGCATCCTGCAATCGCTCGAGGTCCAGGCGGATGACCGCGCGCTGGACGTCGGCACCGGCAGCGGCTTCTTCGCCGCCTGCCTCGGCGGGCTGGCCCGGAGCGTCCGGTCGATCGATATCTTTCCGGACTTCGTCGACACCGCACGTGCCAGCCTCGCGCGAACCGGCGTGCATAACGTCATCGTCGAATCGATGGACGCAATGACGCTTGCGATCGACGGCGCTTATGACGTCATCGCGCTCACGGGCTCGCTGCCGGTGTATGACCCGCGGTTCGAGCGCGCGCTCGCCGTGGGCGGCCGCCTGTTCGTGGTGGTCGGCCGGGGGCCCGTCATGGAGGCCCGGCGGATCACCCGCACGGGGCCCGCGGATTGGGTACGGGAGAGCCTGTTCGAGACCGTGATGGATCCGCTGATCCACGCGCCGGAGCCCCCAAGGTTCGTGTTCTAGGGCCGGATCGCACCAGGGGCTAGCCAGCACCTCGTCAGGTGATATAGTCTACTACAACACTAGTTGACCCAGGGGCGGCCCGGCCGCCGGACGGTGAATGCATGCAAACGAAGTCCTTTGTCCTCGCATTCGGTATCGCCCTCGTGCTGGCCGGCCCGCTCGCGCAGTCGGAAAACCTGCTGGAGGTCTACCAGGCAGCAGTGAAGAGCGACCCGGTCATTCGCGAGGCCGAGGCGCGCCGGATGGCGGCGCTGGAAGCCAAGCCCCAGGCACGCGCCCTGCTCCTGCCGCAGTTGAGCGTCAGCGGACAGGCCTACACGCAGAACACCGACACGGAGGGATTCCAGCGGCAGTTCGCCGAAGTGGTGAACCCCGACACCGGCGAGACCTCGGTCGCCGCCGTGTCCGTACCGTTCAAGAACGAAACGGACACCAGCCGGTACTGGGACTACGACGCCCAGATCACGCAGACGATATTCCGCTGGGACCAGTGGCAACGGCTCAAGCAGGCCGACTCGCGCGTCGCGCTGGCTGAAGCGAACTATCGCGCGGCGCAGCAGGACCTGATGGTGCGGGTCGCCCAGCGCTACTTCGATGTGCTTGCCGCCGACGACACGCTCGGCGCGGCCGAGGCCACCCTCGAAGCGGTCAATCGCCAGCTCGAGCAGGCGGAGAAGCGCTTCGAAGTCGGGCTGATTGCAATCACCGACGTGCAGGAGGCACGTGCCGCCCACGACAGCGCCACGGCTGGCGTGATCGCGGCGAAGCGCGCGCTTGCGAGCGCGCACGAACTGCTGCGTGAACTGACCGGCGAGGCCTACCAGCAGCTCGTGAAGCCCGCCGACTCAATGCCGCTCGACCAGCCCCAGCCGCTGGACGAGCAGGCGTGGGTGGACCAGGCGACCGAGCAGAACCTGAACGTGATCGCAGCGCGACTCGGCGTGGACATCGCCAAGGCCAACGTCAAGATCGCGCAGGCTGGCCACATGCCGACCGTCGACCTGTTCGCGCGGCACGGCGAGTCCGACTCGACTGCGGACTCGCTCACCACCGTCCCCGCGGAGTTCCAGGACCCGACGCAGCCGGCACAGTCGTTTCCCGCGGACCTGAACCGCGTGGACGACCAGATCGGCGTGCGCGTCACCATCCCGATCTTCAGCGGTGGCGGGACTCAGTCGCTGGTGCGTGAGCAGACGTACCTGCACCGCGCAGAGCGCGAGCGGCTCGAGGGCGCGATGCGGGGCGCGGAGCGCGAGACGCGCGACGCCTACCTCGGTGTCCTCGCCGAGAAGGCGCGCGTGCAGGCACTCAAGCAGTCTGTGCAGTCGAACCGGACCGCGCTCGAGGCGACCGAAGCCGGCTTCGAGGTGGGCACGCGCACGACGGTCGACGTGCTCGACGCGCGCCGGCGGCTGTTCGAGGCCGAGCGCGACTATGCGCGCAGCCGTTATGACTACCTCATCAATCTCGTGCGGTTGAAGTCGGCCGCCGGCGGGCTGGCACCGACGGACCTCGCGGCGATCAACGGTTTCCTGACGGCGCCGACGGCCCTGCCGCTCACGCGCCCGGGCGGCTGAGCAGCGGCACCACCATCGCGACGAGCCGGTCGACTGCGCCCCGGCTCTGCGCGACGGTCTGCTGGCCCTGCGCGCCATTGGCCCGGGCGCGCTCCGGGTCGTCGAAGTAGCTGCCCACGCGCTGCGCGAGCTCCAGTCCGCTCCGCACGATGTGCAGCGCTCCGCATTGCTGCAGCAGGTCCGCGATGTCCTGCGCATTGTGCGTGTACGGCCCGGAGAGCAACGGCATGCCCAGCACCGCCGGCTCGAGCAGATTGTGGCCGCCGATCGGGACCAGGCTGCCGCCCACGAACGCCACGTCGGCCGCCGCATAGAACATCTGCAACTCGCCGAGCGTGTCCAGCAGGAAAGTGTCGTGCGTCGCGGCCGGCACCTCGCCGGCACTGCGCTGCGCGAATGCGTTGCCTCGCTTGCGCAACAGGTTCCGCACGACTTCGAAACGCTGCGGGTGCCGCGGCACGAGGATGAGCAACGCCTGCGGATGGCGCGCACGGACCAGCGCGTGCGCCGCGAGCGCGGCCTCTTCCTCGCCCTCGTGCGTGCTCCCGGCGATCCAGACTGGGCGGTCCGCACCGCAACGGCCGCGAAACTCGCGCCCGGCGGCGATCGTCGACGACGGGATGTCCATGTCGAACTTGACGTTGCCAGTGACGCGGACCCGGTCGGCCGCAGCACCGATGGCCCGGAAGCGCTCGGCGTCCGCCGGGGTCTGGGCGCCGATCAGGATGCCGTGCGACAGCGTCTCCTTGAACAGCGAGGCCATGCGGCGGTAACGATCGACCGATCGTGTGGAAACGCGTGCGCTCGCCATCACGAGCGGGATGTGGCGCCGACCGAGCGCGTCGTAAAGCGTGGGCCAGATCTCGGTCTCCAGGATAATCGCGACCTGCGGCCGGATGCGATCCAGGAACCGCCGCACCGGACCCGGCAGGTCGTATGGCAGGTAGCAATGCCGCACCTTGTCGCCGAACAGGGCCCTCGCGCGTTGCGCCCCGGTGGGCGTGACGGTGGTGATCACCACCTGCAGCGCCGGGAACCGTCCCTTCAGTGACTGGATCAATCCAGCGGCGGCCTGCACCTCGCCGACCGACACGGCGTGCACCCACACGCAACCGGGGGTTGCTTGCGGCGGGACGATGCCGAGTCGCTGCGACAGCCGGCCGCGGTACTCCGGATTCCAGAGCGCCTTCCAGCCTTCCATCCCGATCACGACCGGCGCCAGCAGGTACGTGAGCAGTACGTAGAGGATGCGCATCATGTCGCCGCGTAGCCCTGCAGGAGGGACCGCCAGGCGGTCTCGTCGAAGCGTCCGGGCGGCAGCCCGGTCGTGACTTTCGTGAGCGACCGTCGCAGGCGCTCGAGCACTGCCTGCTCCCATGCGCCACGCGCGCGGATGCGGCCGCGGTCGAAATCGAGTACGTAGACGCTGCCCCCCGCGCCGAGCAGGAGGTTGTGCGCATTCAGGTCCGCGTGGTGCACGCCGCGCGCATGCAGTCGAGCGATGCAGCGGCCGGTGGCCCGCCACAGCGCGGCGTCGAGCGGATTCGAACGCAACGCCTGCGCGAGCGTCGTGCGCGTCGGCAGTTCTTCCGTGATCAGGTCCGCGCGGTACACCAGGCCCGACTTCGCATAGCGCGCCGCGATCGGCCGCGGCACGGGCAGCTGCCATTCGCGCAAACGCCACAGCAGCCGCCATTCGGCAAATGAGCGCGTCCGCTCCGCGCCGGTCCAGAGGTACGTGTCGTCGAATACCCGTGCCACCAGGCCACCGCGCCGGTAGTGCCGCAGCACCCAGCGCTGCTCGCCCTCGCGAACGAAGGCGATCGTTCCGCGACCTCCGGCGCTTTCTTCCAGCGCACCGCGCGCACGCCAGTACGGCAGAGCGAACACGTCCTCACGTGGCTGGCCGATGCACGATGCATCGTATAGCATCGCGCCGCGCGCCGTGATCGTCGCTGGTGGCTGAGTCACGGGACGGATTGTTCACCATCGGATCGTCGCTGCCTACCGCCCATCCCCATGCAGCCACCGCTCTTCCCGACGCCCCCGGACCGGATCTGCGTGCTGCGCCTCTCCGCGCTGGGTGACGTCTGTCATGCACTCCCGGTCGTGCGAACGCTGCAGGACGCGTGGCCCCGCACGCAGATCACCTGGATCCTGGGCGCGCTCGAGAACAGGCTGCTCGGGCACATACCGGGTATCGAGTTCGTCGTCTTCGACAAGAAAGCGGGACTCGCCGCATACCACGCCCTGCGCCGCCGGATGGCGGGACGCCGCTACGACGCCCTGCTGCACATGCAACTCGCGGTCCGTGCCAGCGCGGCCGCCGCCATGGTGCCGGCCCGCATCAAGGTCGGATTCGATCGCGCGCGTGCGCGCGAGCTGCAATGGCTGTTCACGACCCACCGCATCGAGCCACGCGGCCGCGAGCACGTGCTCGACAGTCTGTTCGGCTTCACGGAGCGACTCGGGATACGCAGCCGATCGATGCGCTGGGACATCCCGTTGCCCGACTCCGCGCTTGAGTACGCACGGCGCGCCATCCCGGACGGGCACCCGACGCTGGTCGTCAGCCCCTGCTCGAGCCATGCGCTGCGCAACTGGAGTCCCGAGGGCTACGCGGCGGTGGCCGATCACGCCGCCTCGAAGCACGGCCTGCGCGTCCTGATCTGCGGCGGGCGCAGCGCGCTCGAGCAGGAATACGGCGCGCGAATCGCCGAGCTCATGCGCGAGCCCTGCGTCAATCTCGTGGGCCAGGACACGCTGCTCGAAATGCTGGCCACACTTCAGCGTTCGACCGTGCTGCTGTCGCCGGATTCGGGTCCGGCGCACATGGCCACGACCGTCGGCACGCCGGTCGTCGGCCTCTATGCCGCGACGAATCCGGCCCGCAGCGGACCCTACTTCAGCCGCGAGTGGTGCGTCGACCGCTACGAGGCCGCCGCGCAACGGTTCCTGGGCAGTCCGGCCGCGGCCATCCCCTGGACGACCAAGATCGAGCAGCCCGGAACCATGGGACTCATCACGACCGGCGACGTGGTCGAGCGCCTCGACGCCCTGCTGGCCGCCGGCGCGCCGCGGACACCCGCAGGCTGACGGCCTGGCGCGGCTCGGCGATAATGCGCGCCCGGGTTCCCCCAGAGACGGCGCCGTGACGGCCGAACGCAGCGAGAAGCTCATCCAGCCGAATACCCAGCATCACTACGAGGTGACGCCGGCCGACCTGCCCCTGTCCTGCCCGATGCAGGGCATGTACCTGTGGAATTCGCACCCGCGGGTCTATCTGCCGATTGAAAAGACTGGTTGGGCGAAGTGCCC
>Ga0316630_10000122_pt1 | contig 19297 bp, 22 predicted proteins | sample OWC_May_M1_C1_D6_FD_207658 | JGI IMG/M metagenome (GOLD analysis project Ga0316630, IMG submission 207658) | Wetland soil microbial communities from Old Woman Creek delta, Ohio, United States - OWC_May_M1_C1_D6_A | ecosystem: Environmental > Terrestrial > Soil > Wetlands | place: USA: Ohio...
ACTCTGCACGCCGATGTGCGACATCGGCGCAGCGTGATCAGGAGCACAGGATGAAACCATGGATCGCATTTCTATTTTGCAGCTCGCTGCTGGTTCTCGGCGCGAGCCAGGTGCAGGCCGCCGTTCCGCTCGCCACCCCCGAACAGGACCGATACGCCAAACAGGCCGTGCCGCCGTCCGGCAAGGCGTTGATCTATGTCTATCGCCTGGATGATACCAGGCCCCAGACGTCGCCCGGAGTCTGGCTCAATAAACGCGACTCCGGTCGCCTGGAGCCGCGTACCTACGGCATGTGGGCGGCCGGCCCGGGGCGGCTCGAAATACGCGCCGGCCGGGCGGATGCCACGCCATTTACGCTCACCTGTGAGGCCGGGCGCATCTATTTCGTGCAGCTGGCGGTGAACGCGGACGGAAGCATACGCCTGCGCCAGGTACCGTACGGCACGGGTCGCACAGAGATGGGGCAGGCGCGTCTCGTGCTCGATCCGGCGATTGCCGCGCGTGCTGCGGCCGCGCCCAAGCCGGCACCCGTGCCGGCACCGGCCCCCGTACCGCCAAAGGCAGCGCCGGCAGCGAAGACGGCTCCGGCGGCCAAGAAGGCCAAGGAGCCGAGGGACGTTGCAGTTGAAGAAGACGCAGGCGAAGGTAGAAGCGGCGTAACGCTGATCTTCAAGGGCGGCAGTTTCTCTCTGGGTAGTGACGTCCAGAACATCGATGCCGAGAGCAGTGGTGTCCTGACCACCTTCCAGACTACCTTCGGTGGATCCGCATCAGCGTTCGGTATGGAGGCAGAGTGGCGTGCGCGCAATGGCTGGGCCTTCGGTGGCGAGGTGCTGGTGCACTCGCATGAATTCACCACCGTGCCCACTGTCCCGCTTGGCCAAGGCGACATGCAGGTGGTGACGGTGCTGGCCAACGCCAAAAAGTACTTTCGTCCCGAGGCAATTGTGCAGCCCTATCTTGGGGCGGGTGTCGGCATCGCGGTGGCGAGCATGTCCGGACAACTGGAAGGTACAACCACCGGGTACTCCATACAGGCTATGGGCGGCGTCGCATTCCGCTGGCAGCACATCGGGATTTACACCGAGGCCAAGTTTCAGGCAAATAAGACACCCGATGTGGATGCTTCCGGCACCGGCCTGTTCGCCGGGATGAGTGTGCACTTCTGATTTAGCCTAGTCCGGGCGGTGCGCTTACTGCCGCTCGCCAGGTGCGGCGGGCGGCAGAGAGAGTATGAAGATCTCCCCCAGAGTCTGACGAATCTCGCGGATCGTCACGTGCCGACCGAGGGCCGGGTGCGACCATTGTTGGCAGGTCAGCCAGCGCACCTGCGGTTGGCGTTCCGAGCGCAGGTCCAGGATCGTGCGGAAAATATAGAAGCTCGGTGATTCATTGGATATTCGCAAGCCATGTGAGCTCGTTTTCAGCAAGCCGGTACGCTCAGCGGTTTGCGCCTCCTGACGTACGCGGCGCACCACGAACTCGTCGGCCGTCACGGTTTGAGTCGTATCACGCACATCCTGGACTTCCAGCCGGCAATTCGGGTGATATTGGTTGACGTCGTTGTCGCTCATCACGCGCCCACCCTGCAACGTGACATGAGCGCTGCGGGCCGGGATGGTCAGGTCCTGTTTCAGCACCAGCCGGCTGCCGGATGGCAGGACATGGAAGGGTGAATTTTCATCAAGCGGTCCTGTGGTCTGGCAGGCACTGAGCAACAGGCACAACGGAAGCAGCGCAATGATTCGCATGACCCCTCCTTGTCGCGTTATTGGTTTAAGGCAGTATGTCCCTGAAACTGTGGATAGCAGAAAACTCGCCGACATCTTTCTCCGGCTGTTTTGAGTCGGGATTGCGCACCGCCAACAGGTGTGCGATGCCATAGTTCCGGGCCGAACGCAGCACCGGCAGGCTGTCGTCGACGAGCAGGGCCGTGTCGCGCGTGAACGGCTCGACCTCCTGCATCTTGTCCCAGAATGCCGGTTGTTCCTTCGGCAGTCCCAGATCATGGGCACACACCACGGCGTCGAAGTGACCGTTGAGACGGGTGCGGCGGAATTTGATGTTCAGGCTCTTGCCGTGTGCATTGGTGACCAGCACCAGGCGTTTGCCCTGGGCGCGTACCGCATCGAGAAAATCAACCACATGCGGATGCACGCCGATCAGGTGGTTCACTTCTTCCTTGAGCAGCGCGATATCGAGATCGAGCTCGCGCGTCCAGTAATCCACGCAATACCAGTCGAGCGTGCCTTCGATCTGCTTGTAGCGGCCGCGCAATGCATCTTTGGCGGCTTCCAGGGTGAGCGCGTGCTTTTCGGCATAGCGGCGCGGCACGTGCTCCAGCCAGAAATGATTGTCGTAGTGCAGGTCGAGCAGCGTGCCGTCCATGTCGAGCAGCACGGTGTCGATACGTGACCAGTTAAGCATAAGGCCTCTCACTCAGATAGGGCGGAGATGGTGGCGTACAGCGCCGGTTTCAATGCCGCACCCGGGACGCGCTATTATAAGGACATTCATGTCCTGTTGGAGATAGGCAGTGAACCTGTACCTGCGTTTGTTCAAGCTGCTGTTTCTGTTGCCGTTCGTGCGGCGTCAGGCATTGCTCGACGCCGGGCGCATCGCGTTTCGCGTCTGGCCGAACGACTGTGACCTGAACCTGCATCTCAACAATGGTCGTTACCTTACCTTTATGGATCTCGGCCGGGTGCATCTGCTCGCCCAGATCGGCCTGTTGGGCGAGTTGTGGCGCCGCCACTGGGCGCCGGTGCTGTCTGCGGCCGAGATCAACTTCATCCGCCCGATCCAGCCTTTCCAGAAGTTCGACCTGGTCACGCGCCTGCTCACCTGGGATGAGAAATATTTCTACATGGAGCAACGCTTCGTGGCCGGCGGCCGGTTGTGTGCCGTGGCGCTGGTAAAGGGGCTATTCTTGCACCGGCGCGAGCGCGTGCAAAGCCGTGCGGTGCTGGCTGCGCTGCATATCGATGTTGCGGCACCGGACATGCCGGAAGTAGTGCGTCACTGGAACGATCTTGCCACCCTCAAAAAGCAGCACCTGAGTTGAAGCCATGACCGAAACCTCCTGTCCTCTCTGCCAGACGCACAACGAAAACATCTTGTGGCGCGATGCCCTGCTGCGTGTGATCCGGGTGGACGATCCGGATTATCCGGGTTTCTGCCGAGTGATTCTCAACCGGCACGTGAAGGAGATGACCGATCTGCCGCCGCAGGAACGCGCACACCTGATGCAGGCGGTGTTTGTCGTGGAAGGCGCGCTGCGCGAGCTGCTGCAACCGGACAAGGTGAACCTCGCTGCACTCGGCAACCAGGTGCCGCACCTGCATTGGCACATCATTCCGCGTTTTGCCGACGATGCGCACTTTCCCGACCCGGTGTGGGCGGTCGCGCGCCGTGCCGGACGCGCCCACCCTGTGGATGAGGCGCGGCTCGTGCAGATTATTGCCCGGCAGCTGACTACAGGCTGAAAGACGCAATTCCGAGTTCATGCCCGGATTGAGCATTCCCTCCTAATCCTGTCTGCCATAAGCACTATTTTCACGACGCGCAAATCCGCCTTTGTTCCCCGGAGTCGATGGGATATCGTGCTCGCAAAGCACATAAAAATAAAAACGTACTGAAGCCCCGCGCAGGAAAGCCACGGAGGGCCACAATGAATCCGTATCGCTGCCGGAACCACCACGCGCATGGAAAAGGACCTCAAGATTCTGATTGTGGACGGCTCGCGCGTGTCGCGCAGCATGATCCGCTCCGCGCTCGCGGCACATCACCACGCCGAGCATGTGCAGATCGCCGCCGTTAGCAGTGCCGGCGAGGCGCTGCACCGGCTCGCCAACGAGAAGTACGACATCATCACCTGCGCTCTGCAATTACCCGACATGTACGGTATCGATCTGTGCCGCACAGTCCGCGCCCAGCCGATCTACCGCTTTACGCCGTTCATTGTGGTAACGGCCGAACCGCACGAGCGCCACATGAAGGACGGTTTTCGCGCCGGCGTCACCGACTATTACGACAAGACCCACGGCATGGACGAGTTCGCGCCCTTTATGCGCGGACTCGTGGACCGCTACACGGCGCTGTCCGGCAAGGTGCTGTATGTCGAGGACAGCGATGTCGAAGCCGCCCTCATGGCCGAGATGATGGAACGCCATGGCCTGAACGTGGTGCGTGCCTCGAGTGCCGAGCAGGCGCTGCGTCTGGTGGATGACAGCTTCGACCTGGTGATCACGGATTTTTATCTGGGCGACGAGATGTCGGGTGGCGATTTCCTGCACACGCTGCGTTGCGGCAAGCGTTACAGCCATGAGGAGCTGCCGGTATTGGTGATCACCGGTTCCGGCAACGCCGATATCCAGGCGGAGATTTTCCATGCCGGCGGTAACGATTTCGTCATCAAGCCGGTGGTCGAGGAGGTGTTCATCTCGCGCCTGCGGTCGCTGATGCTCGTCAAGAAACAGTTCAACCTGCTGCGTCGCCAGTCCGAGGAAATGCGCCGCATGGCGAGCCAGGACATTCTCACCGGCGTGTACAACAAGCGTTATCTGATCGAGCGCGCCACCCAGTTTCTGGCCGACCCGCTCAATCATCCGGCCTGGGTGGTGGTGCTCGACCTCGATCACTTCAAGATCATCAACGACCGGCACGGCCACATCACCGGCGATCATGTCTTGCAGGCGGTGGGCGCGCTGCTGCGTGGCATTTTCCGCGATGGCGACGTGATTGCACGTTCCGGCGGTGAGGAGTTCGTGATGCTGCTCAAGGGCCGTTCACGCGAGGAATGTCTGGAGGAGATGGAGGAGCTGCGCCTCCGCATCGAGACATTGCGCCCCGAGGGACTCGACCTGACGGCAAGCATCGGTGTGGCCAGCAACATGTTGCGCACCGATGCCGGCTACGAGGAAATCCTCGATGAGGCCGACCGCGCCATGTACCGCGCCAAGGACCTCGGCCGCAACCGTGTGGTCATGGCCGGGGCCACAACGCGTCGCCCGGCGCCGCCGGTCGAGTTGCGTTAGTCATGCAAACCCTTCGTCATCTTCGTCTCGGCCATCGCGATCTGGAGGTGCGTCTGACCCGCGCCGCCCAGGCAGCGATGGCCGCAGGCCCGCTGGTGGTCGAGATGGAGCTCTATTTCAGCTGCCTCATCCGCAAACGCGTGTTGTTTCCGGTCGCAGCACACGCGGATGCAACCTGTGCGCGACTCGATGAACACCTCACGGTTTGTTTCCGACCGGTCATGACCCGGCAATGCGCCATAAATGGCGCGCAAGACAGTCCGGAACTGGAGGCCTTTCCCATCCGGCGCCCCGAAGCATTCCTGCCGAAGTGGCTGGCAGTCGATTTCCGTCATGGCAACTGGTCGGGTGAATTCGGCTTTTAGTCGGGGCACGGAAAATATTTGCTGCAGGTCATTCCGCGCAAGCTGTTGTCCGTATGTGCAGGATTGAACCCGGTTTCCATGCATCTCGGGTTCGTGGCGGCAACACGATCCCGCGTTAACATCCGAGTGTTGGACTCGGTCATGGCAAGGCGATCTGCTTGTTCCGCTCTGGGCCGTGGAATAGACTGATTCGTATAACACCGATCCCGCAACCAGTTCGTTCATTTTGTAACTCGCATGTTTCGTCGTCTCTTCGCGTTTCTGGCATTCGCGGCGGTCCTTCTTCCGGCATTCGCTGCCGGAGTGCCGGAACTGACCTTCACCACGGCGACCGGTGAGCCGCTGTCGCTGGCCACGCTGCGCGGCAAGGCGGTTTATCTCGATTACTGGGCCTCGTGGTGCGCGCCGTGCCGCCAGTCGTTTCCGTGGATGGAGCAGATGCAGGCGCGTTATGGCGAGCGCGGATTTGTAGTGCTTGCCGTGAATGTCGATCGCGAACGCGCGGAGGCGCAGCGTTTTCTGGCTGCATCTCCGGCGCAATTTCGCATTGTCTATGACCCGAATGGCGATACTGCGCGCTTGATGAAAGTCAAAGGCATGCCCAGTTCGTTCCTCATCGGGCGCGATGGTGCGATCGTTTCCAGCCACATCGGCTTCCGCGACACCGACCGGGCGCCGCGTGAGGCCGAGATCAGAACGTTGTTGGAACGTTGATTCATGTACATCCCGGAGTCGCCCATGCACCGCGCCGTTCTGCTTGCCCTGACTCTCGCACTCGCTGTGCTCGGCGGTTGCGCGCTCGAGCGCGTGCAACCCTGGGAACGCGACGTGCTCGCCCGCAAATCCATGCAACTGGATGCCTACCCGCTCGACACTTATCTCGATGAACACATCTATTCGAGCAAGGAAACCGCGCGTGGCGGACAGGGAGTCGGTGGCGGGGGCTGTGGATGCAACTGAAAAAAACAGTCTCGATCCACCAGGCATTGGCACTCGCCAGCTGTTCGCTGCTGGCCGGCGTACAGCCGGCGCGTGCCGAGGGCTGGGAGACATCAGCCAGCATCCTGTACTACAGCGAGCAGGATCGTGTGCAGGCCATCGAACCGGTGGTGCGTGTAAAAAAGCAGTTTTCCGAGGACGAACATCTCGCCGTGCAGGTGGTGGCGGACTCGCTCACCGGCGCTTCGCCGAATGGCGCGGTGCCGACGACTACGCCTCAGACCTTCACCTCGCCATCCGGCGAGAAGACCTACACGACGCCGGCGAACGAGATTCCGCTCGACCCCACCTTCCGTGACGAGCGCTTCGCGTTATCGGTTGAGTGGGCACGGCCGCTCGGGCGCGAGCTGCGCAGCGTTTTTCAGGGACACTTCTCCGGCGAGCACGATTATAAATCCATGGGGCTCAGCGCCACGTTGGCGCGCGACTTCAATACCCGCAACACCACGCTCACCGGCGGCCTTTCCTACAACAGCGACGAGGTTGATCCGGTCGGCGGCGTGCCGGTCGGCCTCTCCGACGTAACGCTGCGGCAAAGAATCAGCGGCACCGAGAACAAGCAGGTGCTGGAGGCGCTGCTCGGTGTGACCCAGGTGTTGAGCCGTACCACGCTGCTGCAATTGAATTACACCTTCGGCCAGGACAGCGGCTATCTCGCCGATCCCTACAAACTCGTGTCCGTCGTGGATACCGGCGGCATTCCAGTGAGCATCGTGCATGAGAAGCGCCCCGAGGAGCATATCCGCCACGCGCTGTATGCGCGGACGCTGACCGCCTTCGGGCGCGACGTGCTGCATGCCTCCTATCGCTATTACTGGGATGACTGGGGCGTCAACGCCCATACCGTGGACCTGCGTTATCGCCTGCAATTCAGCGGCGGCCATTACCTCGAACCGCAACTGCGCTATTCGCTGCAAAGCAGCGCGGCCGACTTCTACCGGCCGTACCTGCCGCAGGGCGAGACCGTTGAGCATGTCAGCGCCGATTACCGCCTCGCCACGATGACCACCACCACGCTCGGCGTAAAGTACGGCATCCCGACACGTCGCGACGGGGAATTTGCGCTGCGTGTCGGCTACATGCTTCAGACCGGCGATGATAATCCGGCCGGCGCACCCGGTCAGCTCGCCAGCCAGGATCTGTTTCCCGACACCAAGGCGATTATGGTTCAGCTGAACTATTCGCTCCTGTTCTGACGCGCGACCGCATTGTTGCCACGGTTGCGCCGTGTGCAGGGCTCCACATGACAGATCTTGTGATCGAGCGGGCCGAAGATCACTGCGTCGCCAGGTTCCGCGCGATGGCCGGCCCGTGCGCGCTGTTGATCGACACCGACGACGAATCGCTGGCACGTCACCTGGCTCACGTGGCACGCGACGAGGCGCTGCGCATCGAGCACAAGTTCAGCCGCTATCGTGATGACAACATCGTCGCACGTCTGAACCGCGCCCAGGGCGAGACCGTCGAGGTGGATAATGAGACGGCCGGATTGCTGGACTATGCCGACACCTGTTTCCGGCTGAGCGAAGGCCGCTTTGACATTACCACGGGGGTATTGCGCCGCGTCTGGCGCTTCGATGGCAGTGCGCAGCTGCCCGAAGCCGCTGCGATTGAAGCGTTGCGGCCTCGCATCGGCTGGCAGCGGGTCCGCTGGCAGCGGCCGCATTTGACACTGCCTTCCGGCATGGAGATCGATTTCGGCGGCATCGGCAAGGAATACGCCGTGGATCGCACCGCGTCATTGCTCGCCGCGGAAACCGGCTGTGCCCTGCTCGTGAACTTCGGTGGCGATCTGGCGGCGCGCGGACCGCGCCGGAATGGCAGCGGCTGGACCATCGCTATCGAAGATCCGCAGTCTGTTGCTGATGTGCAAGCCGGTACGATCCACTTCGAGCTGGAACGCGGCGGCGTGGCCACGAGCGGTGATACCCGTCGCTATCTCTGTAGCAACGGTGTGCGTTATAGCCATATCCTCGACCCGCGTACCGGCTGGCCAGTGCCTGAAGCGCCGCGCTCGGTCACGGTTGTCGCTGGCACCTGTATCGAGGCCGGCATGCTGGCCACGTTCGCAATGTTGCACGGGCCCCAGGCGGAAAGCTTTCTCGATGCACAGGGTTTGCGCTACTGGTGTCTGCGTTGAGAAGTATGGGAAAGCGCCGTATACCGTCACAGCTCGTGGATGACCGCACGCGTGGTGCTGTCCGGCCGTCAGGCCGGGGCGATGGCGATTCGTTGTAGCAATGTCGGGCGAATCCAGTTTCTGATCTGATTTTCCTGCGCGCACTGAACAGGGTAATCTGCGTATTCTGATTACCGGCGAGGTCCGCGACATGAATATCCCTGCTGAGCCTGGTGTATGGCTGGAGGAAGTGGTGGCGCTTGCCACCGAGGCCGGTCGCCGCATTCTGGACGTGTATGAGCGCCAATTTGATGTCAGCCGCAAGGACGACGGCTCGCCCCTGACTGATGCCGACCGCGCCGCGCACGAAGTGATCGTTGAGCACCTCGCGGCACTCACGCCTGCCATTCCGGTGCTGTCGGAGGAATCGGCCAAGATCGACTATAGCGAGCGTGCCGGCTGGCAGCGTTTCTGGCTGGTCGATCCGCTCGACGGTACCAAGGAGTTTGTGAACCGCAACGGCGAGTTCACCGTGAATATCGCGCTTATCGATAACGGCGCGCCGGTGCTCGGCGTGGTGTACGTGCCGGTGACAGGTATGTGCTATCTCGCGGTGCGCGGCCAGGGCGCGTGGAAGGAGCAGGGCGGTTGCAACCGCATGCCGATCCGTGTGCGCAGCTACCGCGGCGGACACGCCACGGTGGTGGCGAGCCGCTCGCACCGCGGCGACGCGGTGGACAAGTTTCTCGCCAACCTCAAGGCGCGCGAGGGTGAGTATGACACCACCAGCCTCGGCAGTTCGCTCAAGCTGTGCCGGGTGGCGGAAGGCGCCGCCGACGTTTATCCGCGTCTCGGGCCGACTTCGGAATGGGATACGGCCGCTGCGCAGTGCGTGGTCGAATCGGCCGGCGGGCGCGTGACCGATCTCGATGGCCAGCCGTTGCGCTACAACAAGCCCAACATCCTCAACCCCTGGTTTCTGGTGACCGGCGGGGATGGCTACAACTGGCACGCGCTGCTCGGCCATGCCGGCTGAACGCATCCGTCCACTCTATCTCGCGCTCGATCAGGGCGGGCATGCCTCGCGTGCACTGGTATTCGATGCGCACGGCGTGGCACAGGCGCGCAGCCTGCGTGAGGTGCAGGTGCATCATCCGCAAGCTGACTGGGTTGAGCAGGATCCGGATGATCTGGTGGTGTCGCTTCTGGACGCCACGCGTGAGGTGTTGCACGAACTGGGTGCGCGTGCCGCGCAGGTTGTTTCGGCAGGTCTTGCCACGCAGCGCTCCAGCATCGTGTGCTGGGACCGTGTTACCGGCCAGGCACTGTCACCGGTGATTAGCTGGCAGGATCGGCGGGCACACGAATGGCTGGCGCGTTTTGCGCCGCACGCCGAGGCGATCCATGCGACTACCGGCCTCATGCTCTCGGCGCACTACGGCGCGAGCAAATTGCGCTGGTGTCTCGACCACCTGCCGGCGGTGGCGCAGGCCGAGACCGAAGGACGCTTGGCCTTCGGTCCACTGGCCAGCTTTCTTATTTTCCGGCTTACCGCCGAACACACCTTGGCCGCCGACCCGGCGAATGCCGCGCGCACGCTCCTGTGGAATATCAAATCCCTGGACTGGGACGCGGGCCTGCTGCACCTGTTCTCCATCCCGGCGCGCGCCCTGCCGCCGTGCGTGCCGACATGCCACCACTTCGGTCATCTCGAGGCAGACGGGCAACGCATCCCGCTCAGTGTTGTTAACGGCGATCAGTCGGCCGCGCTGTTTGCCTACGGCGCACCGCATGCCAACAGTGCCTACATCAACATGGGCACGGGCGCATTCGTGCAACGCACATCCGGCGATTATCCCGGTCACCAGCCGCGCCTGCTCACCGGCATCGTGTTGCGCGATGCTGACGAAAAAACCTATGTGCTCGAAGGCACGGTCAATGGCGCGGGCGCGGCGTTGCAATGGATCGAAGAAGATCTTGGGCTCGAGGATCTCGAGCAGCAATTACCGGCATGGCTCGCGCAGAACAGCGCGGAGCCGCCGCTGTTCCTCAATGGCATCAGCGGTCTCGGTGCGCCCTACTGGGTCGCGGACTTCGAATCGCGTTTTTCCGCCGAGGCCGAACCGTGGCAAATGGCCGTGGCAGTGGCCGAGTCCATCGTGTTCCTGTTGCAGGCCAACCTTGATCTTTTCCAGAAGCTGGCTTCGCCACTGGAGCAGATTATCGCCAGCGGCGGACTCACCTGGTACGAAGGCCTGTGCCAGCGCATCAGCGATCTGTCCGGCCTGCCGCTCTACCGGCCGGCCGAGTACGAAGCCACGGCGCGTGGCACGGCCTGGCTGCTCGCCGGCAAACCCAGGGACTGGCCGGAACCGGAATTCGGTGTGTGGTTCAAACCACGCGCCAACCCGGCGCTGCACGCACGCTACCAACGCTGGCGTGCTGCCATGGATGCGGCCCTTGCCGGTCATGTCCGGAGTTGATGCTCAGCGCCGCGCGTCGGCCTCGAAGCTGAGCGAGGCCCAGAAGCTTTCCCAGTCAGCCTTCGCGTCGGCCGGCGCCGGAACCATGTGCACGGCCGACAGCATCCAGATATCGGCATGCGGCAGGACAAAGCGCGCGCGTCCGTCCGCATCGGTGCGCTGCACCAGCTGGGTCTTGAGTTTTTTCTTCGAGAACGCCACCAGCTTTGCATTGGCGAGCGGCCGGTTTTCGTACAACAGCTGCACCTCCAGGCTCTGGCCGCGTTTCAGCCGGTAAATCGGGGTCTGCGGCACAATCTCCAGCCGCAGGCCGATCGGCCGGCGGGCGTCGAGGCCATCGTCGCGGCCACCGACCGCGAGCAGCGACTTGGCGCAACGCGAGTACACCTCGCGTACCGGTTTGTCACGCGTACCGCGCTGCGCGCGCAGGCTGCGAACGGTATCCAGGCCTTCCTTCTCCAGATACTGCTCGAAGGTAACGGCATCCATGTCGAGGGTGTAGCGTGTGCTCTGGTAAGCGACGAGCAGCAGTCCCGGCTCAGCCGGCGTCAGGCGCGCAGCCGGATCGTCGCCGGGCAGGCCGGGCACCTTCTGTGTGCCGCGCGCCGTGACGGCCTCGAAGCGCTCGAAGGCTTCCGGCAGATAGATCATGGTATCGCCGCGGAACTCCTGGCCGACCAGCAGACGCACGTCCAGTGGCTTGCCAACCGGCGGCCGGAAGTTCGCCGGCTCGATCCAGAATTCATGCGCGGCGGCCGGCGCCGCCGACCCGAGCAGGACGGACAGCAGCAATCCGAATCGGCTACACTCGCGCCACACCGTGCTCTTGTATATTTTCACCAATCGGTTGCATCGGTTTTCGAGATGATGAATATCCTGAAGCATAACACGACCGGCCAGATGCCGATTCACGATCCATTCAGACTGCTGCTCGGATTCCTGCTGTGCCTGGGCGCACTGCCGGTCGCGGCGCATGAGATTCGTCCGGCGGTCGTCGATGTGCACTTGCAGGTAGACGGAAGTTATCGGGTTGCCTTACAAGTAAACATGGAAGCGGTGCTGGCGGGAGTGAGCCCGGCGCACAGTGACACCAACGAGTCGCCGAATGCAGAGAGTTATAACCGCCTGCGTGCCTTGCCGGCACGCCAACTCGAAGAACGCATCCGCGCCTTCTGGCCACAGTATGGCGATGGTCTGCATCTGGATTTCGACGGCGTGCGCAGCACGCCGCTGCTCACGGCCCTCGACATCCCCGAGCCCGGCGATCTGGCGCGTGCACGTCTCACCACCCTGCGGCTCACTGGCAGCATTCCACCCGGCGCCAAGACCCTGCGCTGGACCTATGCGCCGCAGTATGGCGGCAGCGTGTTGCGCCTGCACCGTGCCGGCGCCAGCGACATCATCGCCGCCTGGGTCCGGGAAGGCGCGGCAAGCGCGACCTACCCGCTCGCCGGCGACATCGCCGCCACCACGCGCACTGCGGTATTCGGTCAATACCTGGTGCTCGGTTTCACCCACATCCTGCCCAAGGGGCTGGATCACATGCTGTTCGTGCTCGGCCTGTTTCTGTTGAGCACGCAACTCGCGCCACTGCTGTGGCAGGTCACGGCGTTCACGCTCGCGCACTCGATCACGCTGGCCTTGAGCATGTATGGTGTGATCGCGCTGTCCCCGGCCGTTGTCGAACCGCTGATTGCCGCATCGATCGTGGCGGTGGCGGTGGAGAACCTGCTCACCGCGCGCCTGCACGCGTGGCGGATATTCGTGGTATTCGGCTTCGGTTTGCTGCATGGGCTCGGCTTCGCCGGCGTGCTCACCGAGATCGGCCTGCCGCGCGATGAATTTGTTACCGGCTTGATCGCCTTCAATGTCGGTGTCGAGGGCGGGCAGCTGGCGGTGATCGCACTCGCGTTCCTGGCGGTTGGTTACTGGTTCCGGCACAAGCCGTGGTACCGCACGCGCGTGGTGTTGCCGCTGTCGGCGGCGATCGCGCTCACCGGCGCATACTGGGTGGTAGAGCGTCTGGCAGGTTGATGCGCCCGCTGGCCGGGCAGGTCCGGATCAGCGGCGCGCCAGTTCGCGGTGGCGGTAGCAGTGCACCAGGTGGTCGTTGACCAGGCCGGTCGCCTGCATGTGCGCGTACACGATGGTCGAGCCGACAAAACGGAACCCGCGTTTCTTGAGATCGGCGCTGAGCGCGTCCGATTCGGGCGTGCGCGCCGGGAGTTCCCGCAGCGTGGTCCAGCGGTTGACGATCGGACGGCCGCCGACGAACTGCCAGACATAACGGTCGAAACTGCCGAACTCCTTCTGTACGGCAAGAAAGGCGCGCGCGTTGCTGATCGCCGATTCGATCTTCAGGCGGTTGCGGATGATGCCGGCGTTCTTCAGCAGCGTCTTGACCCTGCGCGTATCGAAGCGTGCCACGCGCCGCGGGTCGAAACCGGCAAAGGCGGCGCGATAGGCGGTGCGCTTGTGCAACACCGTGCGCCAGCTCAAGCCGGCCTGCGCGCCTTCCAGGATCAGGAACTCGAAATGTTTGCGGTCGTCGTGCACCGGCACGCCCCATTCCTGGTCGTGGTAGCGGAGCATGTGCGGGTCGTTGGCCGGCCAGGCACAGCGCGGTTTCACGGCATCAGCTGCGGCCGCCTTGAGCTGCGCCTTGCGTTTCGCCGGCAGCCGCTTCCAGTCACAGCCGCGTAGCGCGCCCTCGATGGCATACACCAGGTTGAGGCTCGCATTGTAGCCGTGTGCCTTGAGGATCATATAGGCATCGACCGCACCGAGCTTTTCCAGGTCGCGGCGGGTGTGCACGCCGATGGCATTCAGCCAGCGCGTGCTCGTCGCGCCGAGGTTTGGCAATGCTGTGAGCGTGCCGGTTCTGGGCATGGACTGGGCCGGGAAGTGACGCTGGCAGGCTAACATGTTCCAAACCGCGGCAGTACCCACACTCTGCACCGGGCGTCACCGGCTATCTGCGGCAATCGGGTCAGCGGCCGGTGTGACATGGGTCCCGAAGAATCAGTGACTTGGAATATATGAAATTGGCTTATTGCTGCGGCGGTCCGTGGCATATTTGTTGCAAATGTTGCTGAAAATCTGGCGCCCACGCATGCACGCATTCTCGACCGGAAATAATCGCCACCTACTCACCGCTGCCGTTACCCTGGCACTTTTATTCACGCTCGCCGACGTGGCGGTGCATGCGTGGCTGGATGCGTCGGGTGCGGTGACTGAGCAGCCGTGGTGGTCGGTTCTGCTTGTGGAGTTGACCGCACCCGGCGCCCGTGAGCTGTGGACGCGGGCGTTGGGTGCCGGTCTGTTTGTATTGTTTGTCGCCTATGTTCTGTATGAGCGCCGGCGCACCGACCTTCAGCTGCATTATCAGGCCAGTCACGATTCGCTCACCGGCCTGCCCAATCGCAAGGCATTTCTCGAACAGCTCGACGGCGAGGTGGCGCGGGCGCATCGCAACCATCAGAAATTTGCCCTGTTGTTCATCAACCTCGACAATTTCAAGGCGGTGAATGAAACGCTCGGCCACGACGATGGCGACTGCCTGCTGATGGTGGCGGCCCAGCGTCTGTGTTTCGTGCCGCGCCAGTCCGATTTGCTGGCCCGGATCGGTGGCGACGAGTTCGTGTTGCTGGCGCGCGATGTGCGTGATCCGGTTGCCATCATGGCCATGGCCGAGCGGCTGCTGGAGGCCATGTCGATGCCATGGGATATCAATGGCCACCCGCTGCAGGTCACGGCCAGTATCGGCATCACGGTTTTCCCGGACGACGGCGCTGATGCCCAGACGCTGCTGCGCCACGTCGACATCGCTACGCATCACGCCAAGAGCGGGGGCCGCAACTGCTTTCAGTTTTTCGCGCACGAAATGAACGAGCGTGCCGTGGCGCGTGTGCATCTCGAAAGCCGTCTGCGCCAGGCGCTGGAGCGTGGCGAATTCGAGCTGCATTACCAGCCGCAGCTTGATCTCAACACGTTCAGGGTGATCGGCGCCGAGGCATTGATACGCTGGCGCGATGCGCAGGGCAATCCGATTCCACCGATGCAGTTTATTCCGCTCGCCGAAGAGAGCGGGCTGATTGTGCCGATCGGCGAATGGGTGTTGCGCACCGCCTGTGCCCAGGCCGTGGCATGGCAACAACTCGGGTTGCCGCCTATGTGTATTGGCGTGAATGTGTCCGGGCGGCAGTTGCGGCAGAACGATTTTGTCGCCGTGGTGCGTTCGGCATTGTGTGACACCGGGCTCGAGCCGCGCTGGCTCGAGATCGAAATTACCGAAAGCCTGCTCATGGAGAAGCTGGAAGAGAGCATCGGCAAACTCCAGGAACTGCGCGCGCTCGGTGTCCAGGTCGCCATCGACGATTTCGGCACAGGCTATTCATCCATGAATTACCTGCATCGCCTGCCGATCGACCGTCTCAAGATCGATCGCAGCTTCATCCAGAGCATCACCCAGAACGGCGACGACCCGGTGGTGGCACGCGCCATTATCGCGCTCGGCCATGCGCTCGGGCTCAGTATCGTGGCCGAGGGCGTGGAAACCGAGGTGCAATCCGGGTTCCTGCGCGACCAGCTTTGTCAGACCGTGCAGGGCTTTCTGTACAGCCGCCCACTGACCGTGGGGCAGTTTGAGGCGCATCTCGCCAATCCGCCCGTTCACACGCCGGTCAAAGAAATCCGCCCCGCGCTGCACTGATCGCCCGTCCGGGCCTCACCCCGACTGCGCGTGTGGATGGCGGTGCTTGTCGAGCGCCACGAACCGGCCGCGAAATTTCACTGCCGTCTCGCCGTCGGCCGGAATCAACACCTCGAGTTCGATGCGCGCCATGCCCTTGCGCGCGAGGCTGCGCAGAAACTTCTCCAGTTCCCCGGTTTGTGGCATTGCGCAGGTGGCCTGCATGTCTTCGGCGACCGGCCGCAGGTACTGCACACTGCTTTCCTGAATCACCACCGTTACCGGCCGTTGTTCGCGCAGCAGAAGTTGCAGCAGCCCCCAACCGGCGAGCGTGGCCAGTGTCGCCAGGCTGCCGCCGAACGCAGTGCTCTTGTGGTTGATGTTCGGTTCGAGCGGGGCACGCAATGTCAGCCCCGTGGCGTCGAAGTGCGCAACGCGCACACCCATGGCGCGGGTCAGTGGAATCTCTGCATGCAGGGTCCGCTCCAGTTCCCGCAGTGCCTCGTTTGCAGGCGGCTGCATGGGCTAGTCCTTGAGCCGTAGTGTGGCGGTATCGGCGCACACCGGCCGCACGGGTAATGCCGCACGCAGCAACGCCAGCGTCTTCTGCGCGGTAGCACGGTAGCCAGTGAGCTTGCCGCCATAGATGCTGACCAGGTGCGGTTGCTCCGGCGCGTCGGTGCGACAGAGGGTTTCGCGCGGCCGGTGGAAGGCCGCGCCTTGCGCCAACGGCAGCACACGCAGGCCGGCAAACTGGTCGCGCACCTGCATGTCGCGTTCCGGGAAGTAACGGCGGAAAGTACGCAACAGGTACTCCACCTCCGCCGTCAGCGGCCGTACCTGCGCCGGATCGCCGCTGAAGCGTGTTTCGGTAGTGCCGACCAGGGTCATGCTGCGCCACGGCATGACAAACACCGCGCGCCCGTCCTCGGCCTCGGTGTAATACGCGCCGCGTTGCAATGGCCCGTCGAGCACGATGTGTGTTCCCTGTACCAGCTCAATCGCAGAGGGTGGTACATGCGGCGTGATGCGCGCCAACACGCTGTTGATCCATGGTCCGGCGGCATTCACCAGCGCCGTGCAGTGACTCTCGGTCTCGCCCTGCGGTGTGCGGTAGCGCACGGCATAGCCATTCGTCGTGCGCTGTGCAGCGAGGAACTCACCCGGCACAACCAGCTCCGCACCAAGCGATTGCGCCGAGTGCATCACCGCCCGGGTGAGCGCGGCGTCGTCGGTCTGGGCATCCTGATAACGGAATACCGCCTGAAGATTTTCGGTAGCGAGGCCGTCGAGCTCGTCCCACTGGGTGCGCGCTAGCGCGTCGAACCACGCGTGCCGGCGCAGGTTGCCGAGCAGTGCGTAGAGGCTGAGGCCGGCGCGGATCTGCCATGCGCGGCGCGCGGTGTGGCGGTATATCGGGATATGGAATGGCACCAGCCGCACCAGCTGCGGTGCGATCCGCAGCAGAATATCGCGCTCGCGCAGGCTTTCGCGCACCAGATTGAGTTGGCCGCTTTCCAGGTAGCGCAGCCCGCCATGAATGAGTTTGCTCGAGCGGCAGGAGGTGGCGCTCGCGACACCGGATTGTTCCAGCACCAGCACCGAATGACCAGCGGCTGCTGCCGCCTGGGCTGCGCCCGCGCCGTGGATGCCGGCACCGATCACGACCAGATCGTGCTGTCCGGTCATGCCGGTTTTTTGCGCAGCGGCTCGAAGGCGGCGAGCATCTCGCCGATGGCGAAGGTCTCGATAAAACCCACGCCGCGCTTCGCCAGCTTGAGCGCGGCTTGCGGGTCGGTGATTTCGTACACCACGATTTTGGCGCCGGCCTTCTCGAGATCGCCGAAGTGCGGCAGGTCCACTGCGTCGCAGAACAGATAGTCCGGGTGGATGGCCTGTACGTCGTCATTGCGCTGGTGGTGCCAGCGTTCCAGGATGGCACCAACGCTGTGATAGCCCTGTTGGCGCGCCGCCGCCAGCACCGGCACGTTGTAGGAGATGAGCACGCATTGCGCCAGCACCGGTGCCAGCGAGCGCAGTACGTTGTCCAGCACCGTCTGCGCACCGAACACCTCGATCGACACGCGCTTGAGTTCGATAAACGCGGTCACCTGCGGATGGCGCGCGAGCAGTGCGCCAAGTTCGGCAAGTGTCGTGACCGGATTCTGCGCGAACTTGTAGCCGAAACGCTCGAACTCGAACACGTGGAAGGCCTTGAGCTCCTCGCGCGTGTAGCGGTGGATCATGCCCTGCGCGCGGCACAGCCGGTCCAGGGTGCGGTCGTGGAACAACACCGGCACCTTGTCGGCGCTCAACTGCACATCCACCTCGACGTAGCGCGCGCCGGCGCGGATCGCCGCCTCGATGCCGATCAGCGTGTTCTCGGGGTAGTGCAGCGCGTAGCCGCGATGGGCGACCAGTTCCGGGATGTGCAAGTCAGCGTGTTCCTGTCGTCGGGTCAGTAGCGGGACTTTAGCATCCTGCGGGCGCAACCGCGATCAATGCTGTTCAGTGCGCGCGCACCACCCGCAGCAGCGCGGTCGCCATGATCGCGAGGCCGACAAGGTACAACGGCCATGCGAAGGTACCCGGCATCCAGCCGCGCAACGCCGTTGCGTCGCCGGCCAGCAGCGGCCAGGCCGGTGCGAGAAAGGTGGCCAGGGCAAGTAGCGCTCCGATTACGAACAGCAGCGCATCTGCCCGTCGTAGACGCAATTCAGCCGGTGTGGCCAGCGTCCATCCGCCCCAGAGCGCGAACAGCAGTGCGATCAATGCCGGCGCCAGCCACGGCCCAAACCACGGCCAGGGAATGAGGAACAGGATGTCCCATTCCAGCCACTGTGCGGGCCACCCAAGGTAAACCTTCAGCCAGAAGTAATAGAAGAGATCCCACAGTCCGAACACATACACGAATGCCGCGAACCGGCGCACGAAGCCGCGCGCGGCGAGCACGGCGACTGCGAGAATCATGAGCACGGTGGCCAGTTCGCGCGCCAATTCGAGCGCGAGATCGTCGGAGCTCAGCAAGCGCAGTGGGAAAAGCGCGCGTGGGTTCTCCGGATAGTAGACGTGCCGCAGGTGCACCACGATGGCCGCTTCGACCAGCGCCATGGCAATGGCGAAGGCCGCGAGCCACAGCAGCAAGGTACGCGGCTTCATACCGGCCTGCCGTGCACCGTCGCCCGTGCGGTCGCATGCGGCCGCCACAGGATCCGCAGCGGGATCAGGTGATAACGGGCGTGGTGCGTGGTTTCGCGCACGCGGCCGAGATCGGTGTGCGCCCCGGCCAATTCCAGCTGGTTCATGGGTTTGCTATCGGTTGATCGAGGACCGGTCAGCTTGCAGGCCTCTGCGGCCGCTGATTTCCTGCGCAAAACATACTACTACAGAGGCTGTCTGAATAGTTGACAATGATAGTCAACATTAGCGTATTATGTTGACTGATTCAGTCAACTTACGGCCGCCGCGCGGCAGAGGCGGTCGTTGCGGAGGCAAAGATGGCGACCGCAAATCCCGGCATTGAGGCACTGGTTCGGCGCGAGTACACCCAGGGTTTTGTCACCGAACTCGAGGCGGACAGCGTGCCGCCCGGTCTGAACGAAGAC
>Ga0316630_10000123_pt1 | contig 19182 bp, 18 predicted proteins | sample OWC_May_M1_C1_D6_FD_207658 | JGI IMG/M metagenome (GOLD analysis project Ga0316630, IMG submission 207658) | Wetland soil microbial communities from Old Woman Creek delta, Ohio, United States - OWC_May_M1_C1_D6_A | ecosystem: Environmental > Terrestrial > Soil > Wetlands | place: USA: Ohio...
TTGTCGTCGCCCACTTCGGTATGTTGCCCGCAGTGCCACTCCCGCCCACCTTACCGTTAAATGTGTTCCAGTCGGCCCCAGATAGGTAACCCGACACACCGGAGCTTGCCACGGTTACCTGTATCGTAACATTTCCGACAACCGCTCCGGTGCCTCCGGTTATGGTGAGTACGGAAGAGGTCGCTTCTGTCAGGTTTCCCAGGGACAGCGCGTTTTGCTTCCCGTTAAACGTTGTCCAGTCCGCCGCGCTCAAATACCCCGCCTGAGCCCCAGAAGCCTGCGCGACCTGGATAGTGGTGCCCGTGCCGATTACAGCATTAGTGCCCCCCGTAATGGTAAGTACAGACGATGTCACCTCCGTAAGGTTGGCCAGGGTGCCGCTGAGTTTGCCATTGAACGTGGTCCAGTCCGCTGCGCTTAGGTAGCCTGCCTGTGCCCCGCTTGCCTGCTTTACCTCTATTGTAGTCCCAGCTCCGATTACAGCCCCGGTACCTCCAGTGATGGTAAGTACAGACGATGTAACCTCCGTAAGGTTGGCCAGGGTGCCGCTTAACTTGCCGTTAAACGTGGTCCAATCCGCCGCTGTCAGATACCCGTCCACAGCCCCGGTAGCTGCCGGTATGGCAATCGTGCGGTTGGCTGAAAGGTCTCCTCCGCCCGTTAAAGGGGCGGTCGTGGATATCGTTCTCGCGCTCGGTACAAACCCGGTGTGGCCCGATACTGCATAGGCCAGATTGAGCAATGCCGCGTGATCGCTCGTGCCGCCCCCGCCCCCGCCCCCAGTTGCGGGCGTGCCCGTGGACCCGGTAATAGGCAGGGGAGTCTTGCCAGTAGATGCAAGAAGAGTAACCACCATCTTGCCAAACTCTGCGGTCTTGAAATAACTCTTTGTGACGTAGTCTGTATCCAGGGCCGAGGTCATGATAGGGCCGTCCCTTACGGGATAGCCCCCCATGTCCAGCTCGTTCTTGTACGACATTGGAGCTTGTTTGCCGTCTTGATTGCCAATCCTGTCAAAGATTTGACGCAGGGCAAAGTTCAGCCTTTCCCAGCGAAGATACTCTGGGGTGCCCTTTGGCATGTCAAGAGGTATCTGATAAAAGTCGGCCATAGATCCTAGAACGTTTGCGGCGGAACCATCTGCTCTCGCCGGTAACCGTCCTCACTGTTCAGGTCCTTCAGTTCCCACTCACTGCGCTCCCAATACAACTGGAATGCAAAGTTGCTCGTAAAGATGATGCGAATCAACCTGCCCTTAATCGCGCTCTCCAGGTCTATGCGCCTCTTCGAGAATCCGGTGGTCCGTGGTTCTGCGGCTATTGTCTTTGTGGTTTTAAGAACCTCATCCACGTATACATCCATTGTAACATCTGCGTCTGGATTTTTCATGGCTATCCAGAACCGGCGAAGCACCTTGAGCCTTGGGAAGGACCATAGATAGTCGTAGGTATCTGAGAACTTGACATCAGCCGGGTCCTTATCTATTACGTACTCTACTCCATAGAACCTAACGCCCTGAGGCAAGCAACAATTCCGGTCATAGAAATCCTCGTTGAGAGTGAGCCTGCCCAGCTTGCCAAACGAATCCTGTTGCAGAGAATACGTAACGCGCTCTCTGCCGTTGAGGGTTTGCACGGTGAAATTCTCGTGTACCTTGCCGTCCAGCCAGAAACTAAAGTTGACCGGTATCCCCGCCGTATCTATGTCCAACAGGACTTCTTTCCATAGCTTTGGATATGGCCACCCCTCGTGCGTCCAAGGAGTTTGGATAGTATTGATTTGCGGGGGCTCGGGCATTACCTGGAAGTTGTGGTCCCAAACCTTGATTTCGTTTTCGCCCGAAGGCACGAACTTTAGACGAGCTAGCGTTCCCCTAAGATCGGGTACCAGACCAAAGTACAGCTTCTGTTGACCGGTCACCGCCGCAATGGGGGTTAAAATCTGCCCAACGCCCTGGTCTATTTGTACCTCGATTTGCTGCAACGGCTGACCAAAAGTATCCATCTCAACCCATAGCTCCCTAAAGAACTTGGGTCCCGGCGTACCGTAATCGGACCAGTCGGTAACAAAGGTTCTGTGCTTTAGGGGCTCGGGCAATATACGATGAACAACCTTAAAGATTCTCGTAAAACCGGTGGCGGTTGTTTCGGTGCTGGCTATGATTCTAAGGGCACATCTTATGGCGAGCTTGCTATCGCCCTCTCCCAGCAACACGGGTAGAATGGTTCTCTGTCTACCCACGGTCTGGAATATACCTATGTCCTCGTAGGGTCCGATAACGTTCTGGTAATCGGGCCGGGCGATATCCCATGCTACCTGAAGTCGAACTGCCGTGCCCTGGGTATCGGCATCCATCACAAAGTCGAAGAACCTTTTCTCCTGGTCAGGCATACCGAGATCGTAGTCCTTGGTGTCCACTGCCCAGAATATTCCCCTGAATCCTTCGGGGTCGTTGCACTGATCGGCAAACCCATTCTCTAGGCGCATGTTCCATGGGCCGGTCCAGTGCTGACCGGAGAAGTCCCCATCGAGCACCTGATCCCATTGCACAACGTTACTACCCACAAGGATGTTGTTTTCGGGCTCGGAGAATAGATTCTGGGACCCATACATATACCAGTGCCATCTCTCGTAGATGGTATCCCAGACGAGAGTGGCGTCATTTGTCAATCCAGATGACCGCGCAGTTGTCGGATAACTAAAGTAGACCTTGTTATCCCAGAACCCCATGGCCACGTCCCCCTCCCTTCCCGCATAGACGGGAGGGAGTTCATTGACAAACTCATTAAAGAATAGTGGGTTGATAATCTCGCTAATCTTGCGGCCACTAGGGAACTCATAGATGCCGTCATAGGCATACATATAGACTGACCGAATCCCCTTTACCAAGCCGTGAGGCGACCGCAATCCTTGGTTGACTGCGGTTCCCACGGCTCGGTAAACGCCGCTGCTTCCGACGATACGGAACACCTTTGTCAAGGTAAACACGAACAACTCTCCATCGTGTTCGAGGCAATTTTGTATTTCCTCAGATCCGGTACCGACGTAAACAAAGTTGGTCTGTACGGGGAAACTCTCTACATTTACTGACTTAGAAAAGCGCAATCGATTAGGCGGCTCTTCGACAACCGTGCCATCTGAAGTGGTGTATCTTCCTCCCCATACCCACAGGCGGTCGTCCCACATGATGCATCCCTTTACTCCATCAGGGGGTAACTGATTGTCCGTATTCAGAACCTCACCTAGCAAGCTGTCTGGGGTATTGTCGGTGTAGGCGGCAGGCACGGCCCCGCCAACGTAGTCAATCTCGTCTGGCAGTCGCCTATAGTATTGTGACGTGCCCCCCTGGCGGTAGATACGGATTGTATCTGGGTCCGCGAGCGGAGGGGTAGTAGGTGGGTTTATAGGGAATGTCAGCGTGTATTGACCGCTCTCGACCGGCTTAGCCGCCTCAACGGGATCGGAGTAATCGCTCTCAGTTCCGGTCTTGGAATTGTAGTAGGTAATCGCGTACTTATAATCTACGCCATATAACTTGCCGTCGATAACATTGCAAGTGTCAAAGATTACCCAGCAATCCTTGCCCCCCGTAGCCGACGCCACGGTCTTTATGTCAAGGCGTATAGCAGAAACACTGCTCCAATCAAGAAGGGGAGATGTAAGCAAGCTCTCTCCCACTCGGGTGAAATCAGTCTTTGGAATTCTAATCCTGTTCCATACTGTACCGCCGGGCCTCAGGGCAATAGGCTGACCAGTGGTGAACTGCTCTTTGGGGTCCAGGTAAATTCTCGGGTCTTCAACCCAGCCCTCATCATCTCTCGGCCTTCGCGTGGTTGATGTTTGTATGTTGGGACTATTTCCTGCGCCGTAATTACGCCTTGCATTTCTGTAGTTAAGGTCCGTGTTGGCATTCGGCATCTTCGTATCATAAGATGACGTTCTTCCGGTAGACCCGACCTGAGCCGCTGCCTCAAACTCGCTTGGCTTTATAGCCTTTTCATATCTGGTAGTAAACGAAACATCGCCAACAGTGGCCGACACGCCGAACGATAGGATTATCTCAGAACAGTTTAGGGCCGACTCTTCATTAGCGAACCGAACCCATATCTCAATAACGCCATCTGCGTCATTGAGATCCATGTCTAGGAGCTGGGGATATCCAGCGGCGGTAATTGCCTTGTACGCACCGAACACCGCCCCATCAGCGGGAGTTGATGGTTTTATACCAAGGGCATTAGTCAACCCGTCCCAACCGCCTTCGGTCGTAAGGGTTGCGGCATCAGCCGTCCACAACGCCTGGGTATCGAATGTTTCTACCAGGGTTTCGTTATTGTCGGCCAGGGCAACAGAGACAAGGGGCTCAGGCATTGGTATGCCCACCCTCCTAGCAGCAAACGCGCTGGTAGCCGTGCCATCCCCCGGCTTATGCTTGAGAAATTGTGTTCCATCCGCCATAAAGACATAGGGCTTGTACTCATCGCCTATAAGAGTGTAGTTTGTCCATATAGGTCTGGGGTCAGTTGCCGTTGATAGAGCAGTGGCCCCAGGCACTGGAAGGAACTGTGTGTGATAAGCCAGGGGCCAAATGGCTGCGTCAACAGGGTCCTCAACGGGGGCACAATACATCGTAGCCCCAGCCACGGCATATCTCCACTGCCTACCGTTAATGTCTCTTAGGAAATAGGCCGAGCACGGAAAGTCAGAGCTGGGCAAGCCTTCGTTAAGGCGGGTAAATCCCTTACGTACAGATAGAGAATTCTCCCTGTCCGTAAAAACATTTATCAATGCCATGTACGAGGTTAGGGGTATCTCGTCTGGGGCAGACTTTAAGACAATGCCTGTATTGGCAAAGGTAACCGGAATACTCTGAATCTGTCTAGGCATTAGGTAGAACTCCGCCCAAATCAAGAGGTGTACCGAGTACCATCCTCTTAGCTAGGCTACATCCAAGCAGGTAGCGTTGATGAGCATAAGACGCCCGAGCAACGTCCTGGTTATCTCCGTCCTTATTAAGGGCCAGTGACAGTACTTCCCATCTAATGTATTGTTCCCAACAATCCTTTACGGCGATTAGCTCGCTGGTATCCGTTGTATGTAGAGGCGGTAAATACCCCCCGAAGATTCTCATGCTGCCCCCGGCAGAGTCTCTATTGTCAAGTTCGAAAGAGCTGATTGGCAAATGGTCCTCGTGATAGGCCTGAGGCTTATGGTTGGGGTGCGATCTCCAGGCCGGGTCCTCTCTCTCTAAATCCCAAGACGTTACCCTTCTAAGCCGCTTATAATTAAACGAGATCCTGTCAATGTCCATCATGTTTGCGGGCTTGGTAAATATGAGCACGTTGCCCGCTGCTACCACCTGGGTAACATCCACCGCCTCTACTCCCGTGCGGCGCAAGAAATCTCGCTCGGCATAGGAGATGTATCCCACCATTTCGTCCAGGGTCCATAAGTTATTCGCCCCAGGAGGAAAGCTGGCAGGGTCCTCGTGTAGGTCCTTGGCTATTCTGGATAGAAAGGTTGCCACCGTTACAGCCATTTACTTCTCCGGTTCTGCGCCTTGGCGCAACGTGGTTACGGACCCCACAGCCTCAGGAGCAATATCCCACGCCGGGTACCGGCGAATGATATTCCTTCCGCTCAATTGCTGTACCGTATCAAGGAATCTAGCATAGCATGATAGAGCCTGAACCGCTTCCGCGCCACCCTCCTTGAACATGGCCCTGGATACAATAAAGTCCTCAATGGCCTTCTCGTACTCTGGACGTATCCAGGCCCCCATATCGACAGCCGCATCTGGAACAGCCGAATATTGAGTTAAGCATTCCACGTATAGGTTGGTCGCAACGCTTACGCGAGGGGTAACAATAATCTTCTCCAGGCCCAAAGTAGCCCAGTTCCTGGGATGAAGTCTTTGTATGGATGGATCTTCCCAGTTGGACTCTTTATCTAGATCCTCTGTCATTTGCCGAAGAAGATAGCCAGAGTCGGAGGTTCTCGCAGACAGGGGGGCTATGACCGCTTCTGGAAGATCCCAAACAGAGGCAACGTTGGTTAGGGCTATGGTGTGGGTGTCTTGATAATCAGCCGCAATAAGATTCAGTTCGGCCATGCCATCGTTTAAGAAGACAAGAAGCTCCGCCCGAGTCCATCGAACCGGGGCGGTAGTCGATAGCTCGTTCAGCCGACGAATCGCTTGGTCTATAATTCCGCTTGCAGTTCCCATACATTATGTCGTGGACCGGGTCACATCGGGTATGATGATTAGGTTTCCAGAGGCTACCGTGTAGACATTGCCGCTAGCGTCCTTAACCTGACAGTCGTAAACAAGAAGAGTCTTGGTATTTCCAAGAGGGTAAGTATCGGCTGGGGAAATTACGATCTGAGCCCTGCCATTGACCGCATCGGTAATTGTAATACCCGTGCCTATCTTCTTTTGAAATGTGCCTGGGTCGGCCACGCTGTAGGAGGTCTTCGCGGTAAACCACAACGACTTCCCTGTCAGGTTGTAAGCCAGACCAGAAGCGGTGATGGTAATGTTAAGGGCAACCGTATCGCCCCTGTATATTGTAAAATCAGCCACTTTATCCTCCTAAGTGATGCCGCAAACTATAATGCCCGTTGGGTAATCTGCGCGAACAATCGCTCCGGTAGGAACGCAGAACTGGTTAGCCACCGGGTTACAGTCTCCCTCTGCCCCAAATCCGGTTCCCCCTCCGTCACCGTCATCTCCAGCAATCGACACCTCGCTCTGGTAAAGCAGCACAGTAACAAGCTGACCATCTTCTCCGCCCGTTTCAATGTCCTGGGCGGCACCCACGCCAACTTGAAACGGCAGCGGAGCCGTGCGGTCGGTTTCGCCTGGGAGCATGGGGTCTAGGGCTAGACCTCGGTCGAAACTACGAATAGGAAAGCTGCGTCCAATAGTCATTGTTATTCCTTCGCCACGATGCCCTTCGTTACCTCGAACTCGGTCAACCTAACATACTCAGTAGAGTTTACTTTCTCCTGGTAGTACAAAAGCCTCGGCATGAACCCTAACATGCTTCCGGTGCTAACAAACTGCCCGTACATGTTGGGACCAGCCGCGAGGGGGGCAATGGTATTCCACCCGCCGCCATTGATTTGATACTCGTAGGTCTTCATGACGACATGGCCACCTGGGATGTTAACGTTGTCCTCATCGATGGTTAGTCGCATCTCAACCGTAGCTGGCATGGCTGGGGCGGGATTTACCCGATAAAAAATGTTCGGGAACCAATACACTGATTGGTGTGATGCTTGACCCCATCCCCTTACATGGCCAAAAGCAAGTTGTAACGTACCGCTAAAGTACTTCTCAAGTCCAAACCCGTGATCGTACCAGTCGATCCCCCCACCGTATCCTAGAGAGTATTGTCCCTCCAGACCCAACCCCATCCAGCACATGCCGGTAGATACGGCCATAGCAACGGCTGTGTAGTTTACCGTCCATTTACTTCTTACCTGAATCACACCGGTGCTGTCTTGGTAAATACGAAACCTACCAACCGTACCGGCCACGCCGAACGCTGGGTACGTATTATTCGGCAAGCCAGGATTGGGACCCATTAACAGGGTGCCAGCGGATTCAATTTCAAAGTTTACGTTATCGACTTGGCTCACTACGGGTATCCACCAGTCGCGGTCTACAAATGAGTACCAAGCGAAGCCGCTGTTGTATATGTCCTTGCCTCCATCTATAGCCGTACTTACGGTTAAGCTGTCGTCGCTTCTGGAGTAACCGTTGTGGAACCACACCCTGGCTTGCGGGGACACAACACTGGGCGGCACATAAATAGGTTCGGAAACAAACTGCTTGGTGGTCCTGTCAAACAGCGGCCACCCAGCCGGTATCTTCGCCGCGCCTTCAAACATGCCGTTGTTGGCTTGGTCTCCCAGGTATCCCTCGGTGTTCCAGTCCCAAGGGGCCTTAACGATCTTGAGGCGAATCTCGGTAAAGGTGTCCGCCACCTTCGTTGCGGTGTCTAGAAGACCCAGTCTGCCGCCGCCACCGTAGATATGGATATCGTTGCCTGATATGCTCTCTATGGTGTTCCACAGGCAATACTTCAGATCCCAGTTGGTGTCACCCCTAACGTCATAGACTATTAGGTCCCCAATGGAAGCGGTGCCCCACCCTGCGGGCGCGGTAAGGGTGTTAGTTGTGGTGTCGAAGGTATGGTTCGCTCCAGACCCGTCATACTCGGTAACCGCCGCCCCAGCGTTGTCGTCAACCTCTCTCCACGACCCCACCGCAGCGTCCTTGATTTGAGCCGACCACCACATGATTAGATTGCCGTTGGTGCGCGGCCTTGATACCCGCACAACGTAATAGTTCGTTGCCTTGGCTTTCTCTAGGGTTACTTGCCACCCAGCCGGTGGTCCGGTGTCCTCCCCCTCGGTTGTGTCGAACCACTGAGTAACGGCGGTGGGGTACTCGTTACCATCGGACCACTTCGACCACCCACTCGCATTTTGTAGCTTCCACGCAAAGTACCACCGTCCCTGGGAGCCAGAGGTGAACGACTTCGCGGCTCCGGTCTTGTCTCCAGGTATGCTGGTGAATATACGCTGGGTTGTGCCGTTGTCTGCAAATGTGCCCCCCTCTGCGGCTGTACTCATGTCGACCAGTTCGGGGTATGACGACCCTAGGGCGTAGAATTTAAGCCTTAACTCCCCTTCGTCTATACCTATGAAGTTGGTGTGGGCCTCAGCCGCAGTGATGCACTTTAAACCATTCGCAAAACCCGCAGCCATGATGTCCATCGGTACGCCGAGAGCACTCGGGGCGTAGGGGGATGGAGATGTGATTATTATGACATCGTATGTCTTGGCACCGGAATCGTTGTTGGTGATGCTCAAATAGAGCTTGAGGGCTGCGTCGGTATCTTCGTAGCGCGTTACAAACCCTTCGTTCCTGTAGTTGTATACGCCACCGACATCCTCAATGGGGTCGGTAAATATAGCATCGTCCCACGCCAGGGTCTTGTACAGTAAGTGTGCAGCGTCCCTAGCTTGATTGGTGTAGATTTTAGCTACAGAAGTGCCGCCTACCACGGATGGAATTATCTGTATCTTATAGATATCAATGTAGTTGTGGCTTATAGTTACATCGACATCTACGGTATTCCCCGCCGGTACAGACGCTGTAGTAAATGAAATCGTGCTATATACGCTCACGGTTACCCCTAAAAGTACTCAGCAATGCCGTTGTTTATGCTTACCTGCGTAAGCCTAGCCGTAGCACCAGCCAGCCTGTAGTTGCCCGCTATGCCTATAAACAGATAAAATCCGTTGGTGGGATACCCAGTTCCCATGTCTCCCCAAGTAGGTCTAACCGCCGTATACCCACCAGACCCTCCGGTTCTAGCTTCAATAGAGTAGTTTGCAAATACCTTCTGCCAACCCACCCAGTCCCTCTCCCCCATAGTAAATCTAAGCTCAACGGTTGAACCCGATGGGGGTCTGGTGTAGTTGGGGGTTCTCATATATGCTATGATCCCATACGGAAACTCATAGAAGCTAGTATAGGCCCCTTTGGGCAAAAACTGAGCGGCGTCCAGGCCCATCATGGCTGAGGTATCGTTTTTGTTGCATAGCCATACACCATCAGATCCATACTGCCAGCTAATAGCATTAAAAGTCGCTATGCAAATAGCGAAACCAAAATCGGAAGGCTGATAACCCGTACCCAACCTAGCTGGGCCAACAGGGATTGTCACCTGTTCCCATCTAGCTTGAACCTGAACATATCCAGAAGAGTCTGGGTATAACTTAAACCTAGACCTCACGCCTGACGCCCCGTTTTCCGCATTGAGAGTTGGAGAGTTGCACGCCATCGTAGCGTACCCGCTAGAGTTAAATACTAACGTACCCCAATTAGGGTGAGGGTAAACGGGTAGCCAAAAGTCCCTATCATTAAAATCCGTGAACGTTCTCGGGGTGGTAAATATACCAACACCGGCAGACATCCCCGTGCTGTGGGTCAGATTGTTGTCTGACCTACAATAGACGTTCTCGAACCATACCCTGGCCTCTGGGTTTGTTATCGTGGTGGGCAACGTTATCGGCGTAGATATGAATTCAGCGGTGGCGTAATCACCAAAGATCCACCCCAAACCGAGACCCATGTTAACGGAAGCCTCGTCGCCGCTCGGCCACATACCGGCGTTGTCCTGGTCCCCCAGGTATCCGCTCCCAACCCAAGACCCAGGCTGGGCAACAATCTTTATCCTTAAATCGCTAAAAGATTGCGGCCTATAAAACCCCGCTATTGTAAGGGTGTTGGTGCCTATCGATACTATCGATGCCCACTGGCAATAGTTAACATCGAAGTTTCCACCTCGAACGTCGAGAAGAAGTAGGTCCCCAACCGCAGCGGTGCCCCACCCCGTAGTAGCCTTGGTTAACGTGCATCTGTCGGCTGATAAGGTATGGGCCACGAGTGCCCCGTCATACTTAACAGAAGACGGGGAGGTGCCAGTATCCATAGCGAGCCACGATCCGGTGTCTCCATCTTTAATCTGTATGGTCCACCAGAGCAGGTTCGTGCCGTTCGTTCTCGGTCTCGATGCGTGTACAACGATGGTTCCGGTTGACGGCCCAGGTTCGATCCACACCTCCCAATCCGCAGGGGGGCCAACGTCCGCCAGGGACGCTTCCTGGGTATCAACGTATTGAACAACGTTCTGCGGTGTTAGGTTGCCGTCTGTCCAGCGCGACCACCCAGTGGCATTTTTAACGCGCCATACGTAGTACCACCGACCGGCTGACGCGGATACCCATATATATTGAGCCCCGTTAGCGGTTGCGGTAATCCCAGTAACCTGTAGGTTGCTCACACCGTCCGGTACAAACGCCCCGCCCTCCGATACCAACCTGAGGTCCTGTGGCTCGTTGGGGGTACCGGTGGTTAGCCTCTTGGCCCTGAACTCCGCCTCAACGTTTGTGGACCCATTCTTTCCGGTGACAACCCCGCTTGTAATGGTAAGGCCATTTGCAATCGCGGTTGCGAATAGTTCTTCTGGGACTCCCTCCACGCCAGCGTCTGAAGTGGACATGTATTCGTAGTCCACCTCTACGGTGTACGTCTTCGCCACGGTGTGGCTGTTGGTAAACCTGAAGTGCAGTTTGGTTGTTTCGTCACTATCGTAATAAGGGACTATCCACCCCTGTAGGCCGTAAACTCCGCTTTCATCCGCAGGGTCAGCGAAATAACTAGCAGACCAGTCCCTAGTCGAATACAACAGGGCACTAGCCGCCCTAGAGGCGTTGAGAAATATTTCTACCTTTTGGTTACCGGCGACTATAGACGGCGTTATTTTTATTCGGGATATGTCTATGCCGTTGGCGAGTATGGTCAAATCGTAGTCCAAAACTCCGCCAGCCCCAGCCACCGATCCAGTAGTAAATGTCGCCGTTTGATAGCGTCCCATATTAAACCTTACCCATCATGATTCTTGCAGGAACTATAATGCCCTGTTCAACTTCAAACTCTGACATGGTAGCGTACCAGTCGGGCAAAAGCCTAGTAGCCACATGGTACGTTTCGAAGAACAACATGTATGGCTGCAAGCCGTACATTTGGATGTCGGGCTGCATCCCGAAGTATCCCTTACCCACCCCAGTCAATGACGTATACGATCCCCCATTTATACTCACCTCTGCCGTTGTTAGCCCGTAATCATAATCTGCGGTTGGGGTCGAGAATCCAACTCTGAGGTCCACGGTGTACCCAGCCGCCGGTCTAGATATAGCTATGTAATTAGCATAGGATGGCAAAGAACCGGCGTGGCTTCCACGCTGCAAATTGTCCGTACCAAACAGGCCATCAAAAAACAAATCTAGGTCGGCGTTCTTTTGGTAATTACCAAGACTCAAACCGGCAACAAGAGGATCGTTCTGTGTATGTGTAGTGGTCCAAAATATACCGACACAAGACTGGTCCCCAGAATCCGCACCGGCGTATTGTGGGATGTAAACGTTAGTAAATCTAGCCCGTACCTTTATTATCCCGCTCAAGTCGGGGAACACCCTAAATCGACCCTTCATGCCACCCGACACCATACCTACGTGAGTATACCCCGTGTCTCTTGGCGACACCGCAGCTATGGTAGCCTTCCTGGTGTTAACATCTAAAGTCAGGGTCTGCCACCTGGGTAGCATGTAGATCGGGACCCAATACCTGGAGTCCGTAAAATCCTCAAACGTTCTTACCGTTTGAAACCCCGCCTTGCCGACGCTGTGGGTCAAGGTGTTGTCGGATCGGCTGTAGTCGTTCTCGAACCAAACCCTAGCCTCGGGGCTCGTCATTGAAGACGGTACAGAAATGGAGGTTGTAATGAACTCCCTGGTCTTGGTGTCCCCCACAAACAAGTTGTTGTCGGACTTCTTTTGGGGCCACATGCCCACACCGAAGCCGTCTGTGGTCCAAGCCCACGGTGGCTTGATAATTATCAGGCGCATGTCGGTATACGACTGTGGCCTGAAGAAACCGTTTATCGTAATGGTGGTACCGCCAATGGCCCGTATCGTCGCCCACTGGCAATACTGCTCGTTCCAGGTAGTCCCACCGCCCCGAACATCTAGAAGCACAAGATCGCCTATCGCGGCTGTGCCCCACCCTATGGAATCGTCGTTTGTTATCTGGTTCCTGGTTGTCGGGTTGAGACTGAAACTGTTGCTTCTGCCGTCCAGCTTTAGGTGGCCAGGGTCTGAACCCGCGAGCAAGGTCACCCATGTCCCGCCAGCCGTATCAAGTATCTGGGCCCCCATCCAGTTAATCACGTCGCCGTTCGTTTGCGGTCTAGTGGCGTGTACCACCAGAGTTCCGGTGGCTGGACCATCCTCAATCCACACCTCCCAATCCGCTGGGGGACCGGAGTCTGGGGTTGTGTTGCTTCTGGTGTCAACGTACTGGGTAACCCTTACGGGGTTGGAGTTGCCATCGGTCCAGTTCGACCACCCGACCGCGTTCTGCAACCTCCAGGCGTAGTACCACCGGCCTGGGGCGGAGGAGGTGAATATGTATTGCGCCCCATCGGAGTTTGCAGAATCGACGTTGGCTATTATTTGTGTCGTTCCGTTGTGGACAAACGTACCGCCTTCGGCCACCGTGCGTAAGTCATAATAAGGCTGATCGGTTGTGCCAGAAACAAATATGGCCCTGAACTCTCCGAGGTCTATCGTGGCGTTGTTCTTGGTAGCGATAACCCCGCTCGTTATTTTCAGGTCAGATGCGTATGCCTTAGCGACGAGGCCGCTAGGTACATCCGTGACCGTCACGCCGAGGCCATACGTGGTATCAACCTCGATGGTGCCAGTGAAGGTTTGGGCCGCAGCACCTGAGTTTACGATCTTCAGATACATCTGGAGAGACTGGGTGTCATCTTCGTAGGCACATACAAAACCCTGGTTCTTTTCAGCTAGCGTGGTGCCATCATCATAGACAGGATCTACGAGGTTACCTGCGAAGGTGACGGTGCCGTAAACAAGGCTGGCCACAGTATACCCAGAATCCTTGTGTATGCTGAAGCTCCAGTTCTCGGCTGGGTCAGTAGGGGTAATGCGAATCTTGGAAACATTTACCCGATTGTAAGGTACGCTGATGGCAAACGTAGCCGTATCACCAGCCGCAACCGCCCTACTGAACGATACAGTTTGATACCGGCTCATTATGCCTCACAACGAGATATCTGGAACTTTAGGGTAAAGTTTAGGAGGCCACCGGTTACCATCGTCTTGCCTGGGTTTTGAACTTCCCTCATAAGCAGATTCCCAACCGTAGCGGCGTCAAATAGGCCCCACTCGGTGATGACCAGATCGGCCTGGGCTGTTATAGACCCGCTTACCTGGAAGGTGTCCCCGGCAACCGATACTGTAACAATGGCACTTGTGGCGGCAACACGAGCGTAGCCCCCAGTGGTATCTTCGGTTTCCAGGGTTGTGTTTGCCGCCACGGGAGCTGTGGTCCCGGTGCCCCAGGCAAAGTATATGGGCTCGGTGCCCAGGCCCTTCAGCCTGTTGGCTATGATGTTGAGCCCCTTATCTGTGATGATTGCCGTCATGGCCTATGCCTCCTATAACTGATAGTAAAGCACGTTTACGCCATCATCCTTTGCGCCCGCAATATAAAGGAGGCTCAAGTCGATGTCGTTCTGGCCAGCACTCTCCAGGATAAGAGGGAACAAAAATACATTGGCCTGAGGAATGTTCATCTCAAAGCCTTCTGCGCTTGAGCTGCTAACATTAGAGTCCCCGATGTACAATGCCGCCGCGTTACCTCTTTGGGCCTGTATGATAACCCTGTTACATTTAATGGAGGTGGCACTGATCTGTTGCGGAACGTTGGCCGCAGCTATCACCACCGGAAGAAGAACGTGCATAATTCCTCCTAGAATCCTTGCCGGTTGCGCTTGCCTTCAGGCTTAGTGGGCAAGTCTTCATCGTCCATAAAGAACGGATCGCTGAACTCCCCCCCGGCCTTTACGCCGCAATCAGGAACTTTGAATGCCATCGAAGGGTCATCTTTGGACCGCCCGTCTGGCGGTTTATGCCCGGTTGGCTCTTGGTTAAATGTTGGGTCGGGCCTGCATTGCTCCCGAGGTATTTCGTGTCTTGCCATGGTTTTCACCTCTATTCATGATACTACTACCGTGTCAACCGGCTTTGCTCATAATGAGGAGAGCCGATAGCAACCGGCAAACTCATCTGCCGTGCCTCCACCGTACTGTCGCACCAAGTCTTAAAGCCTAAGCTCCGAGCCCTGGTACAAAACTCAATATCCTCTGATATCTCCGCGTCTACTTCTCCCCTCCAAATAGGGGCGTCCATAGCCGCCAGTACGCTTGTTTTGATTAACATGCACCCAGTACCATTGCCCCCTGGGGTCTCAAACAAAGCGTTTTTGGGGAAGTCGTAATAAGGAACCCTATCCCCAAACCTGTCAAAGGTAAATACCAGCGGGTCGACAGGGGGTACCGACCTGAAAAAGATCGGAGAAATGATGTCTACGTCCCGCCTTAACAGGTGGTCCAGGATATCCCTGGGGACCACCATGTCATCATCAATCAGGAACAGGTAATCAAGCTCGCCTGTTATGGCAAGGTTGGATACTATGTTCCTGGCCGTTACGGTCTTAGTCTTAGGCCCAGGCACGCACCATCTAACTCCGTACCTGCCCTCCAGCTCAGCTCTGGCCGTAGCCTGAGACAGAACTAGAAAATTCAAAAAAGGTTCCGGTTCGACGGCATGATAGACCGGCACCGCACCAAGTATCTTCGGATACATCTGCAAACTCCCGGCGTTTACACATAACCCAAAACAGAATCCACATCGTGGGACTGCCAATAGTTGGCCCCGTGCTGAGTGAACGGGTACCGTGAGAACGCCCACATTAAGTTGTTCATATAAACCGAGTCGTCAGCCATAGCTGCATTAAGGTAATCCGACTCGAACTGGCCCTGCATGGCCTGTGCCAGTTGAGGATCGTAGTAGGAACTCTTCCTATTATACATCATTATGTCGGCGATTGCCCCATGCACCAGCATGTGTGACGGTATTGCTGGCGGCGGGGTATCCTCATCCTCCACCATGTTTTCGACAGTTCTGTATGCTAGGAAAGGGAAGCCCTGCTCCATACTTGGAGTAGGATAAAGTTCATACTGGAAGCGACCTAATTCGTCTGGAATATAGTCGTTAAGCATGTAAACCCATCCAGTTGTCTGCCTCCATGTATCGTAAGTATTGAGTACTTCCTGGGGCATGTTCAACCGGAGCCGCCATCCCTGAGCCGTATTGACCACACTCCAGACCATCCTAAGGTTCTGGGCTAGGCTTACATAGGCTTGGCAGATTTGATAGGCGGAGCCAGTCGCGCTGCTATGCCCATAAGGCAAGTCAAGGAGAAGTCCCTGTGCAGCGGTAACGGCGCGGATGTTGTAGAAGGGCCTAACCGTGCCCAAGCGAAACTGCCTGCGGGCAAGGGAAGACTGCGTGATGGTAGCCCCTATACCATGGGCTATAGTCGGCTTGGCCTTAAATGTCGATGCCCCCACCGATAGAACCAGTACTACCTCTTGAGTGGCCAGGGCATCATCGAATAGGAGCCAGTCCCCAGCCTCGATGCCCACCATAGAAACAGGAGTGACATCCTGGTATTCCCCAAGAGCAGTTATAGACGATGATAGCGTAGTGTTTGTTTCATCGGTAACGGGCCATAACGTACCTGTGCCCGTGACAACGTTGGAGCCACGGGTTACAGATACCGTGCCAGTCGTGTAAGCGGCAGGGATAGACAGTTCTCCGCGCACGAGCAGCCCGCCCCACATTCGGCGGTCCTGCACTTGGCGCAGACGTGTATTAAGTCGACGCTTCACCAATTGAGGCGGCGCATCAGGGTTGTACGAGAGAACGTGGTCCACCATCTGGCGGAAGTTCTCCTGTACCGCCCCGCCGCCCGCAAAAGGCTGCGTCGGTCCTGTTAGAGACATAATCCCCTCGCGCAGATATCGGGGGCCTTACCAGCCCCCGATAAACTTTGCCCAGGCTTCTTATTTGAAGCCGACAACCAAGATACTTGTGGCCCCGTAAGAACCGCTCAGAACGAAGGTAACCCTCGTCCCGCTAACAGTGTATCCACCGTTCTGGCCGCTGGTCGCGTTAGTAAAACTAACGTGCTCAACAACCGAGAGCCCGGTATCAACATAGTCGCCGTTGTCAATAGCGGCGGTCTTTAGAAGCACCCCATCTCTGTTGCCGAGGGACAGGTTAGCTCTATACGTTTCAGTAATCGCAGGCATGGGTCCCCCTTACCAGATTAGGTTCAATAACAGGACATAAGCCTTGTTGGCCGTGGTTGTACCCCTGGCTTCCATGGCTACACCAAACGGTATGCCGGTAACAGCGGCGTCCGCAGCACACCTACCAAAGTTTAGGTCGGTTGAACTGTAGACCATCACATCACCAACAGCCGTATTGGCAACCACGTAAGCCATAACCCTGCCACCAACCTGAATCCAGGTGTAGTAGCCGTGGGTGGTCACGTTCAAGGCGACACCCGCAACAGCGTTTTTGCCAGGAGCGGCAGCATATGCGCTCGTGGCAGTGAACACGCCGTTTGGAGGGTCCAGCAAATACCAGTGCAGCACGCCGCCAGCCGCACATGCGACTGCGGTTTGCTGGTCCGTAGAACCGTTATCGAACTTCACGTAACGGTATACGTTGCCCTTGTGTCTATACAGAACACCAAGAGGGGCCTTCTGAGCTGCATCATTGGTCGCTTCTATATCCCCAGAAGCGGCGACTGGCAACGAAGGAGGCACTTCACTGATCTGGTTCGACCCAAAGGTGAACAATCCATCTTTAAGTGTAACAGCCATAATATCCTCCTAGAAAGCCCGCAGGCATGAAGTGAGAATGGTGTTTGCCTTATTCGCCTCTGTCGCGGAAAGGTCCTCGATGGCCACGCCAAAAGGAACGCTGGTAAGAGTCCCATCGGCTGCAATCCGACCAAACACGAGGTCAGTCGAAGCTCCGATGGCAACATCGCCAGCAACTTGAGAAGCATGTGATTTCGCTAGTGCAACGCCACCGACCTGAATCCAGGTGTAGTAAGCGTCGGTCACTGCGTTAAGGATGATCCCGGCCACGGCGTTGATATTCATCAAGGTATCAGTGTAATCACTGGTCACGGTGAATGTACCAATCGCTGGGTTCAGGGCCTTCCAATGAACGGGTCCGCCTGACAGGGCGGCTACGTTATGCCCGCCATTGTCAAATTTGACATAGCGGTAAACGTTACCCTTGTGACGATACAAAGTACCCAAAGGGTTCTTTGCCGTCGCATCATTGGTGTTTTTGATGCCACCATAAGGTGAGGCGATAAGATCCGGTGGGATCTCTACCACCTGAGCATTACCGAAGGCGGCTAAGCTGTCACCATATACGCTCATAGAAACCTCCTTGGTTATTTGTATCCGATCACTAGGACCGAAACATTGTCGAGCTGTGCGCTCGCCTTAAATGTCACTGTTCCGCCCGAGACAGTATAGCCGAAGGTCTCGTTACCGGCGTTATCACCTGTAATGGATACGTGGTCAATTGCGGACATGCCGGTAGCCCAAGTATCATTATTAGCGATAGCGGTAAACTGCCCCACTAAACCATCCCTGCTTCCCAGTGATAGCTGAGATGAACTGGTAGGTGTAAGAGCTGGCATAGTTTAGCCTCCTACCAATCCAGGTTCTGTAATAGAACCGAAGCGGTGCCTGCGGTGTAATTAGCCGCAGCAACTGTAACTCCGAAGACCACAGCAGCCGGTGAGGTTGCAGGTTCGATCATGTTGAACTTAAGGTCTGTTGAGCTGTAATAGCACTTGCATCCTGCGACCGCAGCCGCAACGGGATCTCCGGTCAGTGCCGTAAACAGGACCTTGGCAGTGGCTAAGCCACCAACCTGAATCCATGTATAGTACTGATCGGTAACCGCGCTTTGGATGACCCCGGCCACGAGGTTCTTTCCAATCGCCGAGCTATAGTCGCTCGTGACTACGAAAGAACCTGAGGCCGGTGCGAGTGTCTTCCAGTGTACAACGCCGTAAGCCGTGGCAGCGACATTGTCGGTGCCATTATCGAACTGCACATAACGCCACACCTTACCATTCTCACGATACATAGAGCCCATAGGGGCTTTAGGTGTCGCGTCATTGGCATTTCCAGGGGTGGAGGGAACCTCAGCCGTCTGATTAGTCCCAAAGAGAAATAGTCCATCAGGTGTGTTGGCCATGCGAAGTTCTCCTTACTAGGACGTGACGCCAGTGAACATGAAGAATAGACGGGGAGCCGGGAACAGAAGGTTGCCAGCGAACAGATACTGACCCGCCACATCATCAGTATTTTGCGCCTCTTTGAAGCCGGTGAAGCCGAACTGATACTTCGGTAAAGTACTGATCCAGAACTGGATGTACTTGGTGTTCAGACCGAAGATGTAGTTGGCTGGACAGTATTGGTCGACGCAGATGCTTGCGCCATTCCACCGCATCGACTGGAAGCCGATCTTGGCCACGTCAGTAGACTCTTCCATGAATCTCTGTTGCGGCAGGATCTTGTTCCAGATGATGTTCCAGATGGTCTGGGTTGTAGCAATCAGGTCTACGTGCTCGTTACC
>Ga0316630_10000128_pt1 | contig 18906 bp, 24 predicted proteins | sample OWC_May_M1_C1_D6_FD_207658 | JGI IMG/M metagenome (GOLD analysis project Ga0316630, IMG submission 207658) | Wetland soil microbial communities from Old Woman Creek delta, Ohio, United States - OWC_May_M1_C1_D6_A | ecosystem: Environmental > Terrestrial > Soil > Wetlands | place: USA: Ohio...
AGCGGTATCTTCCTACTCTGAACTTAACTACCTCTGTTCTATCTATCATTATAGATCCTCGGAATCAATAGGTGTCCATTCCGGGCCATCCCAATCTTCTTCACAATAAAAGCTATCAATATCATATAGTTCACCAGAGACACGTACCCTCTTAGTAATACCACATATTGCATCGAACTCTGCTTGTGTATGCTTCTGTGGCACAACAACCCTTATCTCTATATCTTTGCTCATATACTATCTCCATCCTCAACATACATCCACGTAAGATTAATTTTGATTACTACAACTTTTGTCCCCCAAGGAATATCCCTAATAGCATGTGTCTTACAATTTAAAACATGACAAACATCTTTAGAACCACAATTAACAATGACATACGGTCCTAGACCATAATGATCCTTATCTTCTACTAGAAAAAATCCTAAGTAAACTGGCACACGTTCGATGTCAAGTATTACACGCGGGCGTCCTTGTTCATTGATTATCACGATTGTCTCCTTACCAATGTCAATGTTCCATCGTCAAGTTGAATCTTATCGTACTCACGCCAGATATCTCTGAATCCAGATTCTTGTAAATGTACTAAGCAATGGTTCATGATTGCTCGTGTTTCTTCACTCTTATTTTTCTGGCATAGTTTCACAATCGCATTATGCCAGTCTAGTATGCTACCAGTAAGAATCACTAAAACTGTTTTATTATTTACGTACTGTGTACCTTTATATAATAGACATAGATTCGTATTTACAGCTACTTCTAAAAGAAAGTATTCTGTACCCACAGCAATAAAACTAGCGTGGAAATGATTCCACGCTCTATTTTCCATCCTCAAAGATTGTAGTGGATCATTACTCATATCAAGCGATGCAAGGAATGCACTTGGCGAATCAGTGGGTATATGTTCGTTATCTAGTCCACGGGTAGGACTATACCCAAGTTCTTCTTGGCAAATCTTAATAAAGATTTTCCAATCTGGCACTGTTATGGATAGTGGTCTAACCTTATAGGGCATGGTAATGCTCCTAAGATTATAGGACGGGGTACCGGTGCTTGGCGCACCGGCACCCCGCCCAATTGCTATTTATCTCGCTCGGTCAGTGCTTGATGCCTCGTCAGCAACCTCAACAATTGCCTCTGGAGGATTGTTGAACTTATCAACAACCTTCTTCAACTTCTCCAGGTCCGGTGGATCAAATGGTGTCGAACAAGGTGTCACTGTAGGAGCATACCACTTATACTTCTTGTTCTCAACCAACTTGGATTTAAGAGTAGCAGCCTTAGCCATGAGAGTTCTGATTGCAGGAGCCTCTCGCCGCGAACTCTTAGACCCACAGAAGAATGTGGCAAACTCCTTAACCGCCGGAACCCAAATAAGGAACTCGATGCCGTACATGCATCCAGAATCCTGTTCGGCCGACTTTGCCTGGATGCGCTGGAACTCTGGATTCTCCATCTTAAAGACGCTGATAACATTCTCAGCGATTTCCAGCGCCTTCGGCCGCCAACTAATCACTAGCATATCGACTGCTTCTCCGAGATCCTGGAAATTCTGATCCCGAATAAGCGCATAGTGATTAATTGGAAACTTCCCGCCCTTACAAACATCTGAGTTGGAAGTCATAAGCTGGAGTCTTGGAAGATAGTCCCCCGACTTAGTGGCGGCCTTGAAGATTTCATCCCCATACTGCACCATGCCGCCAGCAACGTCCGCAGGAATCATCGCATTGGGTGTAGGAGCAGGAGTAGTATTCTCTGGTCCCATGTCAAGCTCCTATGCTAGATGTTTACTTAGCAGCGCCAGCAAGCTTAGCCGCCTCTTCAGCCGCCTTAGCCGCCTTCTCAGCAGCCTCCTTGGCCTTCTGCGCGCGCTGAACCGCCTTCTCAGTCTCGCGCTTCTTCTTGGCCTCGGACTTCTCCTTGCGCCGAGCCTCGTCCTCAACCTTCTGAGTCTCAATGCTCTTGGGATCGAGATGCATAATCCACTTCAAGGCCATCTCGAAACCAGCATCAAACGTATTCGGGGCCAGGCCACGAAGTGTTGCGCGAATCGCGCCGGCTTCCATCTCGGTCTTGATATCCTTGGTCTTCTGGCAGTGCGCAACAGCAACGAACTCAGCCGGCGCGGCATCCTCGCCCTTACGCTTGGCTTCACGAATCTCCTTCACGCGAGCCTGCACCCGCGGCACAAACTCATCCGGCTGCTTGGTCATAGCCTCATCGACGAACCCCGCCATCTCATCGGCCGGCAACTTAGCAAGAGCATAAGCGTTAGCCAGCTTAATCTTGCCCTCGTTAATCAAACCGGAGATGGTCGTGTTCGTGATTCTCGTGAGGTTCAGCCGCTCGCTAACCCACTGCGGAGACTTGCCAAGCCGGGTAGCCAGCTCGGCCTCAGTCATAAGAGGATTACGCGACAGAATCTTGAGCAACTGCTTGCTGTACTCGATAGGACGAGTCTCGATCTTGTGAATATTCGCCATGAGCTGAGCCTCAAGCACAGCATCATCGGTTAGATTCACAACATCAACATTGATGTTCTTCAGACCAGCATCAGCCGCAGCGCAGAATCGGTGCAGACCATCGACCAACTCATAGAACTCAACCTTAGTCTCAGGATCAACCTTCTTACGGACAGTAATCGCGCCGAGGAATCCCTTCTGCTTAATAGAATCAACTAGCCCACGATACTCTTCCGATTCACGATTAACAGCGCGAAGTGCAACAGGATTCTCACGAATAGACGACAGAGCAATAGATTCAAGACTCATCTTTACACTCCCTCTTGATTCCTATGCCAATGATTCCACAATCACACAACCGAGCGATAGAATCAAATCTGATTTGATTAACCCATAAAATCCTCCTTTGTAAATGCCTGCCATGCTACTAGACTCCCACAAGGTTCTTAGAGCGAAAATACAGAAAATTTATACCAAATTCCTAAGTCCTTTGTTTTCAATGGGTTACGACATATCGACTAGCTACTTTTAAGCCATGTATTATATATGGAATTCCTTTATTATATGCAATGCTAGCCAATTTCTTTCGAGTCAGTTAAAATGTTGTAACCTATTGGAAACAAAGGACTTAGGAATTTAGTATAAATTTTCCAGTAATTCGCTCTAAGATAAAGGGTTAGCCTAGCGTAAATCTAAAATGGATTTGATTCCATTTGGTAATCGAATCAATAATAGCAAAAGGATTCTAAATCAATGCCTACTCGCACGGTAGCCATTAAGCGATTCCTTGGTGCTATGACACATCCAGATTTGGCGAATCTTTATGATTCAGATATGGAGTGTCAAGTCAATGTTGCACAGGACGGTGGCGACCGTGTAGATAGTGAGTTCCAGGGTAGACGTTGGCAAGGTTGGACAGATGGTGCTACAGTATGGAAGAGTTTTAGAATCCCTTATAAGGCTTCTACTGAACCGGAATATGAAGATAAAGAGATGTCTTTCGATTTATCAGCACACGTTGAAGCAATAGGTATGACAGGATGGAATTGGCAAAGAAAAATCTCTAAATGGGTTGCATTCGATTTCGACGCAATGGTTGGTCACTCTGATAAGAATACACAGAAACTTTCTAATGAACAATTGGAAGCAGTACGCAAGGCTGCCGAAGCTATTGATTGGGTAACGATTCGCAAATCTACGTCTGGTTCTGGTCTACATGTTTATGTTTTCCTTGATGACGTTCCTACTATCAATCATAATGAACATGCGGCTTTAGCCAGGTCAATACTCGGCGTGATGTCTGCTTTAACAGGCTTCGACTTCAAATCTAAAGTAGATATTTGCGGCGGTAACATGTGGGTATGGCACCGCAAGATGAAAGGTACAGATGGATTAACACTTATCAAGAAAGGTTCCATACTAAAAGATATCCCTCCAAACTGGAAAGACCATGTTAAAGTTGTAACTGGCCGTCGCCGAAAGAATCTACCACAAGATATTGAAGATAAAGGCAATGCGGATATCTTCGAGGAACTAGCTGGGCAACGTGCTAATGTTCCGTTAGATGATGATCATAAGAAGGTTATCAATTACCTTAAAGAGACTAATGCTTATTGGTGGTGGGATCAAGATCACCATATGCTTGTGACTCATACACATTGGCTACAGAAAGCTCATGAGGAACTAGGATTACATGGGTTCTTTAAAACGAGTAGCGAAGGAACTAATCTTAATGAGCAAAATTGTTTTGCTAATCCTCTAAGACGCGGAGCCTGGGTTGTTAGAAGATATACGCCAGGTGTCCAAGAGCACGAGTCCTGGGATCAAGATGGTGCTGGTTGGACACGTTGTTATCTGAATCGTGAACCAGATTTATATACAGCTTCTAAAGCCTTTGGTGGCTTAGAAGATATGAAAGGTGGCTTCAAGTTCAGAGAAGCAGAGATAGCTGAGAAAGCCGCACAGCTTCTCGGTGTGAATCTAGATGTAGGCAATCCATTGAGGGGCCGTGAGACTAGACTATCGCAACATAAGGATGGACGACTAGTTGCTACTATCGAACGTAAAGAGGCTGACCGTGGCGATGAAATGAAAGGTTGGCTCGCGGATAAGGATAAATGGATTAGGATTTTCCAAACGCAATTAGCTACGCCACCCGAACCAGAAACAGGCAACTATGATGATATGGTTCGGCATCTTGTTACTGAGACACATGAAGATTATGGTTGGATGATTAAGTCTGATGGTACTTGGCGTTATGAACCATTGGCACACGTTCGTATCGCGTTAGGTTCACTTGGCTTGAAACAGAATGATATCAATACTATTCTAGGTTCAAGTGTTTTCAAGTGTTGGCGGGTTGTTAACAAACCTTTCCAACCAGAGTATCCTGGCGATAGAGAATGGAATCGTAATGCTGCACAGCTACGTTACCTTCCTTCCGAGAATAAAGAAAAACTTAATTATCAGATATGGCTAAGAGTCTTGCATCATTGTGGTATGGGCCTAGATGAAGCTATTAAAAGTAATAGTTGGTGTAAGGCAAACGGTGTCCTTAATGGTGGTGATTATCTCAAATGTTGGATAGCTTCTCTATTTCAAGAACCTCTTGAACCGTTACCTTATCTTTTCTTTTATGGTCCACAGAACAGCGGTAAATCTATTTTCCATGAAGCACTTAGCTTATTATTTACGAAAGGTTACATGCGGGCGGACGCCGCATTAATTAATTCATCGGGGTTCAATGGTGAATTAGAAGGTGCTATACTAGGAGTTGTTGAAGAGACAGACCTGCGCCGTAATAGACAAGCCTATAATCGTATCAAGGATTGGGTAACATCCAGAGAGTTACTTATCCACGCTAAAGGTAAAACGCCTTATCATATACAGAATAGCATACACTTTTGTCAGTGTAGTAATGACCATCAAGCTTGTCCAGTATTCACTGGCGATACACGTATTACAATGTGTTATGTCGATAGCCTGGACCCAACCGAACTTATACCTAAGAAACTCCTTATACCTATGCTTGAGAAAGAGGCACCAGATTTCCTAGCAGATATTATTAAACTTGAGATTCCTCCATCGAATGACAGACTTAATGTTCCAGTTATAGTTACAGAAGATAAACAATTAGCGCAACAGTTGAATCAAACAGACCTTGAACGCTTTATTGAAGAGAAATGTGTTTATGCTACTGGCCGATGGATTAAGTTCAGTGATCTCTTTCAGAAGTTCAACGAATGGGTTGACCCTGGTGAACTACACAAATGGACTAAGATACGTGTTGGTCGTTCCTTGCCTCCGCAATTCCCTAAAGGTAGAAACCCGAAAGATGGTCAGTTCTATGTTGGGAATATAAGTTGGGCTGGCATAGCACAATCGGAGGAACCTGCTAGTAGTAAGTATATGATTAAAGATGGTTACTTAGTTCCTGTGGATACCGTTAATGAGCATAAAGTCAACGCTTGATTCACTGCCTGTAGAGCAGCAACGGCAGTTACTCTATGCTTTCGAGCATGAGTTCGCGCAATTCATTGAATTGCCAGGGAAACGTTTTATAGGTGTTAATATTGCACCAATCAAACATTTACGTGTCGAAGAATCAGCAGGTGTTTGGGCTATAGGTGAGATTAAGAAGGAGGATTAAGATGCCGGTCTGCATCGAGAAGCGCGGTAACAAGTGGCGTGTTGTTAACTGTGGCGACAGATCTATTGAAATGAATAAGGGTGGTACACCATTAGATGGTGGTGGCCATACTACTAAGGCAGAAGCACAGAGACAGGCTAGAGCAGTGAACGCTTCACTATCTAGATCCGGTAAAATCTAGAATGCACAATGTGCATTTTAAGGAGAACTAAATGCATATCATAGGTATTAATGGTAGAGCTGGCTCTGGTAAATCAACATTCAAAGACTTTTTAGCACAGGAATATAGAAATCTTGTATACAAAGAAGCTGTTGAGATTATACCGTTTGCACAAGCTCTTAAAGATTTAGCTATGTATATAGGATGGAATGGACAGAAAGATGAAAAAGGTCGTAGGCTTCTACAACTTCTAGGTACAGAGGTCTGTAGAGAGTGTATTGATGAGTATTATTGGATTAATAAGTGGTCTTGCCGATATGCTAAAGCTCTTATTATGGAGAAATCACTTGTTATAGTTGATGATGTACGTTTTCTCAATGAAGCACAGTTCCTTAAAGACTTAGGAGCTACTCTTATTAAAATTACTGGCCGCGCATATGATAATGTGGATTCAAAACATCCTTCTGAAATGGAATTAGATAATACACTTTTCCATAAGATTATTTATAATACTGGTACGTTACAGGGTTTGCAACAGGTAGCCATTTCACTTGTGAAAGGATTGCTCTAGTGGACTTACTAGATGCCTTTAATGACCTCGACAGAGATACTGAACCAGAGAATCGTGAAGAAATTATTCACGCACCATTCGCTTATCCAGGCGGAAAGAGTCGTTCTATAATGCATATTCTACCTAGACTTGCTTATACTGATAGATATGTTGAACCATTCGGCGGTTCCGCAGCCGTACTATTAGCACGTAAACAATCTAAGCTTGAAGTCTTTAATGATAGATATGCAGGTGTTGTGGCCTTCTATCATTGTGTTCGTGATAGAGATAAGTGTGATGCTCTGATTGCAAGATTGGAATTCTCTTTACATGCTAAAGAAGAATTCGTTTTTGCTAGGGCTAATTGGCAGAACGAACCCGATGAAGTAGAACGTGCTGCGTTGTGGTACACAATGACAATCTTTTCTTTCGCTAGTCTTGGAAGAAATTTCGGGCGGGCTATTAAGCCAATTGGTGTTATGTCTCCTAAGTTAACGAGTAAGATACAATTACTACCACTTATTCATACTAGATTTCGTAATGTCCAAGTAGAGAATCAAGACTGGTATGATTGTATGAAAGACTATGATCATCATGATACAGTGTTCTATTGTGATCCACCTTATGTTGATGCCCACCGTGGTACATTCAAACATGAGATGTCTCGTAATGATCATAGAAACTTTTTAGATTTCGTTTTTAGTTGTAAAGGTTTCGTAGCTGTGTCCGGGTATGCTAACCCATTATATGATGAACGTAAGTGGGATGCTAGATATCAATGGGATTCTTTTGTATCTATAAGTCCTAAAGCATTTACAGAGAGTAATGCTAAATTAGATTTAGCTGGTGTTGACGAACGTGTTGACGCTAAGGAAGTGCTTTGGATTAAGGAAGCTCTCTAATGATGTGGTTTGTAACTGTTGCAAGTCTTATAGGAACTGTTGCAAATATTTATAAGAGGCGCTGGTGTTTTATTATATGGTTCTTCACCAATGTTTCTTGGACGATTTACGACATCTATATTCATGCCTATGCACAAGCAACATTAATGGGAATCTATGCGGCATTAGCTGTGCATGGCTGGATTAAGTGGGGGAAGTTATGAGACCTTTTCTAACTCTTAAAAAGTTCTTAGAACAGGATTGGAATGACTGCTTAGATATTGGGTCTGGAGATGGTGTATTCGCAGAACGAATGCGTGACTATGGTAGACATGTTACAGAGATTGATATTAATCCGCGCAAGGACAGTTCTGTTCTTTCTGGTTTCTATCAAGATATGCAGTTTAGTCATCAGTTTAATGCAATATGGGCATCACATATTCTTGAACATCAATTAAATGTTATAGACTTTCTAATTAAGATTTATAATGATCTAAAAGAAAATGGTTGGTTAGCTATCACTGTACCACCTATGAAAAATGAAATAGTTGGTGGGCATCTTACAATATGGAATGCTGGGTTACTTCTATATAATCTTATACTTGCGGGGTTTGATTGCAAGAACGCTATGATCAAAACATATGACTATAATGTTAGTGTAATCATTAGTAAACAAACTATTGTATTACCAACATTGAAATATGATAATGGTGATATCGAAACACTCGCAGAATTCTTTCCTCCTGGAGTAGCTAAACAGGGATTCAATGGCGACATTAAGGAGATGAACTGGTGAAAGCAATACTTTGGCCGTATCGTTTCAAAAATATGTTAACTGACTGGAGCCGACAGATACGTTGGATTGTTGATGCTTTACAAAAGAATAACTGGACAGTTATTAGGCATCACGAGTTCCTGTGTACTGGCTTAGAAGATTTACCTGTATATAATTTATACAAAGATGTAGACGCCGATTTAACTATCTATAATCACGCAGACCTCGGAGAGATTACTGAAAAGTGTTTACAGTCAAAGTTAAATTGGTTCATGAAGCCAACAGTACCAGATAATTTACAATGCACACTTGATCAATTCGGTTATGGTCCTTACTCTTCTATTACTTTTAATATGCCTAGATTTGATGATATCACAGATCAAGAACTTATAGAGTTCTTTAACACTAAAGTTAAAGCCTGGGTTGCTAGTCGCATTACTAAATGGGCTGGCGCTTTCAAAACAGAAAAAGTGCAGGTTCCTCAGAGAGATTTCATTCTAGTTCTCGGACAGTGTGATGGTGATACAGTTGTCACGAAGATGAGCTTCGGTAGTCATGTTCGTAAACTAGAACAGATAGTTGCGGCTCTCGTTACATATTCTAAACAACCTATTGTTGTAAAGTTGCATCCATACATGGATGGACGCGATGCTAAAGATGATAAATATAGTGCGGCTGTCCAAGCTAAGTTAGAAAAAATTCATGGACGGGTTTTCGTATACCGTGGACAGTCAAGTATACATCAGTTCTTGCCTCATGCTAAAGTAGTTATGCTAGAAAATAGTGGCGCAGGTTTTGAAACAATGATGCACGGCAAACCTATTATTAGTTGGGGATGGCCCGAGTACCATTGGGTTACTTACCCGTTACGATTATTGCCAGAGTTACCTAAGGCACTTAGTTTAGACTGGTTCAATAAGGAAGCACAAGATAAATTTTTATACTGGTACATGATTAAATACTGCTTCTACGATGCTGAGTCCGGCTTAAGGCGTGTTCAAGAATTGCTGAAAGGAATGGTATAATGGGCCGCTCGATGCAACATTGGAATGGTAATCAGTTATGTTCTATAGATTGTGAGACTACCGGTTTAAACTGTCAGTACGATGAGATTCTTCAACTAGCAATTATTCCACTTGATTCTAATATTGAACCTAGAAAAGATATTGTACCATTCAATCTTTTCATGAAGCCAGAACATCCCGAACGTATTGATACACAGGCTTTGCATATTAATAAACTAAAGCTCGACCGTATCATGGAACACGGTGTTGATAAAATCTTAGCCGAAGAACTTCTTGAAAAATGGATTCATGGACTCGGGCTTCCTGTAACTAAGTTTGGTACGCCAAAGAAAATAATCCCGCTTGGTCAAAACTATTGTTTTGACCGCGGGTTTATAACTAATTGGCTAGGCGAGAAACTGTATGGTGAATACTTTGATTACCACTATGTTGATACTATGATTACTGCTAACTATCTTAATGACCGTGCAGCCATGCGTGCAGAGAAAGTACCATTCTCTAAAATTAATCTAGTATATCTAGCCTCGACACTTAAGATACCACATGAAGGTGCCCATGAAGCCGTTACTGACGCACTTATGGCTGCGGCTGTGTACCGGCAAATGTTGAAGATGGGGTCAATGTGGGAATAACCCAATTGACTGGCCAATTACGCAGAGCTGTTTCAATGTGTTTACGATGTTTCAAGAAACGATTAGGATCGCCACCTTTAGAAGACGCATAACCAATACACTTAGCATAAGTTGTTGACCCCTTAACACATGCATCAAAACTTATTAAATCAAAAGACTTAGCGCCAAGACCTTGTGCAATAGCTATTGCACAGATAACTGACAACTGTGAACTCTTAAGGTCGTATGTGTCAGGATTATAAACATACCGATTCTCTACATCTGCATACCAATGTTGAGCATGTACCGAAACAATAATGCTACCACGAATAGGTTGACAGGTATCTCTTAACCCCATATCTTGCTGCAAAGCAAATATGGGGTTTTTTATTGCAAGTGTTTCTACTTTATGTATAGCTTCATTAATACATACAATAGGTGCTGAATCATCATCGAAAGCCTGTTCGGTTAAATCATCTAGACTCGGACCTTTACCTATAATATAACATTTCTTACCTCTGAAAATAGGTTCAAGGTCAGTTAATGCCTTGCCTGGATGCATCATTTTGAACCACCTCAGCTCCCCATGTGCCCTACGAAAATTCTTATCCATGAAGGCTTCTGCGGCACGGTTGTTTCTTCTAATTGTGAATGAACCATCTGGATGAACTGTAACACGCTGACCCTCAATCATAGATGGTACACCTTTAAGTATAGACTCATTGACTAAATTCTTGTACTGTCTACTTTTCTGATTATGCTGAATCACAGGATCACCCCACGGTTTGTCAAAGATTTTCGTGTATTCCTTAGGTAGTTCCTTAAATACTATTCCAAGTCGCGGGCCGTCATTGACTATTGTTTCATGTAATGTACGCTGGTCCCATCTATCCGGCCAGTTGCGTTGTAAATTTATCCAAGAAAGAACTAGTTGTCTTGTCTTTTCATTATTACGTAAGTAAATAGTCCCACTAAGTAACACACCACCAGTCATAATATGCGCTGCAATATCCACATCTGTATTCTTACCTAGTTCATCGACAAGAATTGGTGGCTTACGGAACTCCGCATCTGCATCAACGTAAAGTAAGTCCTCACCAGGGAACCTACCAAGCATTTCAAGTAGGAACTCTGGCTTAATTGCACAATTAGCAGTCCAATTACCACGACCTTCGTAACCTTCAAAATGATATTTTAAATCAAACTTCTTACAGGTTGCTTCAAGATTCTTGATCTCTTGTTCGTAAGGTGTCCTAACCGTGTAGAAAGCTACAACTATCATAGACCAATACTCCTTATTAATTGACACAGATTATTGGGGCACAATTTAATTGCCTCTGGTGATAATAGATTTTCCCACTTAGTAGCCATAGGATGTCCACCGAACCAATGTAACCCAACACTCCCATCTAAATTAAGAGGTTCCGTGCTCTCGAAAATAATACTAATGTCTCGTATTCTTTTAATCGGTAAGTTAACTACTGGATTTATGATCTTGGCTTTAGCTTGTGGGCATAGTCTGTGATATGCCATTACATCTGGAAAACATTTCTTTACAAGTACATTACCCAAACACTGATAGTTAAGCGGATCGAAATGTTCACCATTCCTTGCTGTCCGCATAAGTATCCCTGGAATCTGGCAATGTCTATTAGAATAGATATAAGCAATATAGTAAACTGTTGGGTCTAAGTCTGCTGTTATAACCCAATCAAATGTTTCAAATAATTTTTCAGTAATAGGCTTATGAAATATGACATCCATATCCGACCAGAACCCTCCAACATGATATAGTAAGAACCAGCGTAAGAAATCTGATTTGTAAGCTTCATGTATATCACAACGGAATCCTGCTGCTCGGAAATTAAATATCTTGAGCTTCGCTCCAAGATTTAAAACATCTGGTAAATAGTCCCTTCCTACGTAATGCAGTTTATGCGAGTGTGATACCCAAGAAGCTTCTACTTTACACTGCTGCTTAGGTGTATGCATCATAACTGTCCAGCCAGGATTATATAACATAAAACTTTTTACAGTAAGAAATCTTAGGTATGATAGAGGCGCACCACCCCAATAGAAATGTGCTGTCTTATTAAGCATAACGCCTCGCTAATCTAGATAACGTACTTTCTTTATCTGGTAAGTTATCTGGTGAAAGTTCGTTATTACCTCTCTGTGCTAGCGGACAACCCGCATACCAGTGAAGACCAATTGTTTCCTCTGGTAACGGATGGTTCTCTACGAAAACCTTAAACATATCAGTACAACCATATGGATAAACAGTTTTAAATGGGATATTAAAAATCTTTAGGAACGGCCACATGGCTTTAATATCATTGAAGATATCGCACAAAGCTAATGCGTTCCAGTTAACCTCTCCACTATCCTTGAAAATCTTATCACCATATAATAATCTATAAATACTATTTACACCTACACATTGATAATGCTTGGGGTCATAGGTATTGAGTGCATTGTCAAATAGATCCTTAAACATCTTATTAGTTGTATGAGCAGCAAGTAAGCCTATAGATAGGAATTTAGTGACACATATAGCCGTATCGTAATCAATCATTTGTTCATACAGTTTATCAATAGGCTTAACCCATAAAATATCCATATCTGCGTATATACCACCGTGTGCATAGAGTTTATACCACTTCAAAAAGTTACTTAGATGTGAAGCACCAATGTCTGGTAACTCTGGTAACGACCATTCATTAATTTGAATGCGCAGCTTATCTAATTCGTTAGTATAGTCAATGCCCCTATATTCAAAGAAGTCTTGATTAACTTCTTCAACCCAGGGTTTATCTTTCTTTATACATGTTGTCTTATATAGTATCATCTCCCAATCTGGATTGAGTTCTCTGAAACTCCTAAGTGTAAGATACCGTAACCAAGACATAGTTTTATTACCCCAAAAGAAGAATATGCGTTTAGGAATTGCCATCATACCACTCCTTATACTTCCGTAAGTCCTTCCTAATTATTGGTATCTGATCCAGTATTGCATTAATATTTTTTGACGTAGTAGTATTAGTATGCTTACGCTTGTAGTGCAAACGTTCCTGTATACCTCTGAAATCGAAACCGTGTATAGTAGCCTTAATCATCCAAAAGAAATCCTCTGAATACACTAAATGTTCCGGGAAAGGTAATACACTTAAAATATACGCAGGTATCCAGATTCCAGTAAACCCAATAGGACTACTGTGCCATACCTCTTCAGAGAACTCACTAGGTGTCATGGGTTTAACATCTACCGCTAATAGTTTTCTACCAGCTTCATCTATAACAAACCAATTATCATAGATTATAGCATTAGGATATTTTTTAGATTCTTCAACCTTACGACTTAATAAGTTATAGGCCAGTACATCATCTGATGGACACCAAACCCAATAACTTCCTTCTGCCTCAAAGATACTCTTATTAACAAGTACACTAACATTTCTTTGTTTAGTTGTATCAAAGACTTTAATGCGCTTGTCTCTAGAAGCATAGTCATGCATGATATCGGATGTTTCATCCGTACTACCATCGTTGAAAAGTAAATACTCAAAGTCTTCAAAATCTTGTTCTAAGACACTTTCTATAGCTTCTGCTAGGTACCTACCTTGATTATAGCAAGACGTAAATACTGTTACAAGCATGAGGCACCTAGATGAAATTAATGTGTTCTGGAGGATTACGTAACCCAAGAATTACACGATTACGCTTTTCATATAAACAAGCACACTTACACATTTTACGTGGATCAAACTTTTCTCTAAATGTTACTTTAGTTTTCCATAGTTCAGCTAAAGTCTGTTCACTAATGTTTCCAATATATCCATCCTTTGTACCAGTAAGTGTGCAACAAGTATAAACATTACATGCACCCTCAATAACGCATAACAAATCCTTGATGCCACAATAGTCGTAGTTCTGTGTAGACTGTTTAAGCATATTTGTTAGACGTTCATTGAAAAGATCGATAACTGTGAATGTTCTGTTATTAAGTTTCTCACAAAGTTCTAACTGTTTGCGGGCTTCTAACTTCTGTTCTTGATTCAGTAAATCAGCACCTTTAGATGTGAAAGCCATAGACACACGTACATTATCTACACCATAGTCTCTAGCTCTGCTACACGCTTCGTATACACCATTATAGTTTTGATCAGTAATTACGTATCCAATACCTATTAACTGATCATCACGCCTATCAACAAGTCTCTTGACACCTTGCCAAGCCATAACCCAATGGGTATCAGGACATCTACGTACCTTACAATACATATCCTTATTTCCTGCGTCGATAGATACACGTGCCCATTGCAGATGTGTATTATATAGGAAGTCCACAGTTACTTCTTTAAGTAACGTACCATTAGTGACCAATGCCGTTTCAATCGGTACAGTGGCCAATTCCTGAAGCAAAACTGTGATCTGCGGGTGTGCTAATGGCTCTCCACCACCTGTGATTTCTATGGCTTTAACTCCAATGTCATCTAACTCACGGACTAATTGTATAAGTCTTTCTATAGGTATATGACTCTTCTTATCGAAGTCCTTTGAGTTCTTCCATTCCTCCATTCTATAACTACAGAACGAACAGTTCTGATTACAGAAATTCTGTGGCATCAAATGTATGAATACCGGATTCATTTCATGGCTACAATGAACCATGAAAGACTGTACAATCTTTGGATGAAAAATTACTTTATCTGTTGCGTAACAGTTTAGTGGCATTTCTTCACCGTTAAAAAGTACCACGTTACATTGCCACCCTTGAGTGGCAAAGCTTTCAGATCCTCGACGACACCACCTGCATCATAGATAAGTTTCTCCATAGCACGCGATGAACGAATCATACCACCGCCACGTGAAAGTTCGTCTATTGTACCCTTAATCGGGCCTTTAGCATCCGCAAATTGGATATAGAATACGCCGTCCTTCTTCAATGCGGCTATAACATTCTTGAACTGATGTGCTAAATCTTCGTTATTCATATGTTGAACAACTAGAAATGATAATGCCATATCATAGGTATCGAAAGGTAACAGACTAGGATTATTGTAACCTGTATGAATCACATCTTTAACATTAGACAATGCCACATCGGAAATGTCTAAAGCATCAAGTCTACTAGCCAATTGGCTGATAGACTTAGTAGCATTACCAGTCCCTACACCGATCTCAAGAATCGTCTTACGCTTGAAATCTGCTTCACTCAAACCTAAATACTTACAATAAGATGTGAAAGCACTGTTAGCTAACCATTTAGTATTATGTATACGATGCTGTTCATCCCAATACTCTTTCAACGTACACCCCCAAACCTTACCAGGATTCCTATGTATTGTACCTTTACGTTCCTCAAAAAGTTTCTTATTCAGCGCCAAACGTCCAGCTGTACGCTTATCATGACAATACCTTGGATGATATAAATGTACACACCGTGCTTCCTTAACAAGTACATAATGACATCCCGATAACTGTAATCTATGTACGATATCATCATCGTCATAAGATTGCCCTAAAAAGTCTTCATCATACCCACCAATACTTGTAAAACACTCACGACGCATAGCCATTAAAAATGGTAGTTCGGTCTTGAGCTTAACACATTCATTATACCGTTGCTCATCATCTAGATTCGGTAAGTATCTATTATTCATATCATCCTTACCTTCTGGTATAGCTAATGCTTTAGGATCGTTCTCGACTGCTTTAATCATCGGACCAACACAATCAGTTACATGCCACATTTCCGCACATGTTAAGAAAATGATTTCGCTTTGTGTATGTTGAACACCTATATTTAAAGCGAAACCTGGTATTCTCCAATGCATCTCATCCGTGTTACGTTGACCAGTGAACAGATGTTCAGCACCATACTGTTTACATATAATCGGAGCATTACCTATCTTACCATCATTGACAACCAATATATCCACATCTTTATTATATCTACGAATAGACTCCAAGCCTAACTGTAGGAGACAGTCTCTATCGAATGTTGTCATTACGATTGTTGCTTTGGACATCTGTTCTTACACCCCCAACGGGTAACGGGTATATTTAATAGTGTACACCAGATAGTAGTTTTCTCGCAGCCACATTGTCTCTTGATAAATGTTATCTTACGATTCTCGCAATCCGGTATTTTAAGGTAATACATATACGGGTCAGACCTATCTTGTTCATAGCCCGAAGGAGCCGGCGGTGGCCGGCCCCTTCGGGGCGCAGCTAGTGTATCCGGTGAAACCTGTCGCAGTATCGGCATATTTATTTAGAGTCTACAGGAGCACGACCTTTAATGTATGCACCAGCCGGTATCACACCTTTACCTAAAGGTCGCCACTTACCATCCGGACCCTTCTCCATTAAGTAAGCCTTAACCGGCCGCTCTAAACGCATAGCTGGGGCATCATAGTCCACGAAATTGAACTCACGTTCGATACGTGTAACAGGTTGTAGGAAACAGCCACTACCAATCAGCAGGGCAGAACATGTCGTCAGGATTATCAGTATGCGATTTACCAACATCTCTTACCCCCTCAGTCTGGTCGATTGGATGTTCCATACTAACTTCAAAAATCGATTTAAAAATACCAACTATAAGTTCTACTATAGCTTTATAAATTATCATTACTCTCAGCCTGTGTATGCACAGCCGTTATTGCTGCCTTGACATCCGCGGCATTCACAAAAGCTAACTTAGGTTCTAATGCAATAACAAACTTTAGTGCAGCATCAAGACGCGCGAGACTCTTATTCGGTGTACCATCAGGAATTGCTTTCTCGGCTTGTTTTACAGCAGACATAAAAGAAGGACCATACTTTAGTGCAAGAGTCTTCCAAGCTGGCTTAGCAGTGAAGATCTTACCGAGAATGAAAGCCAGGATAGTACCAACAATTAGGAGACCAGTTGGCGAGTTCAAGAAAGTCCAAAGCATTGCTAACCAGTTACCTGCCACCATTGGTGCTGTACTTTCCACATCATTCTCCTTAAAAAGATTTACAAAGATCCAATTCAATATTACATCCGCATAACTTACTCCTTAACAATCTGTACAGCCGCTCTGTACGTATTGTTCCGTGCTAGAGGTATGTATTCTAGGCCACTATCATGTAAAGCCTTATATTCTCCTTCACGCCAATTAGTGTACTTACTACCATTCCAGTCACAGTATTCATCGAAAACTATTATAGTACCAGTAATTATCTGAGTCCTACATAACATTAATACATCCATTGCAGAACTATATAGGTCACTATCAATATGTATGAATCTGAAAGGTTCCTTATTTACTTCTAAAAACAGTGGTAATGTGTCTTTGAACCAACCAACATGGAACTCCACATTACTAGGTACTATTGGCAAATTACCTTTAACATTGAAATGCCCAGGCTTATGTGTAATATTATCTGAAAATACCCACGGTTCCGGTAGCCCTATGAAACTATCGAAGCCATGTACGATATCTGGATACACTGTCTTAGCAATCTGTCTAATAGTAGTACCACTGTATACACCAAACTCTGCAACTAGTCCTTTGATTTTGGCACATCTAATTCCATGTACTAAAACATTACTAACAACCTTTGCATCCTTGAAGCCTGCTTCTTCAATATTATTCATAGTAGCCCCTAGTTCAGCTTCACCAGCTCGATGAACGAACCACGCTTCAGCGTAGTATCGTCGGCATTGCTGGTTCCCTGTGCCCAGCGGACGATGAGATTCCCCGCGTTGGACCCATTCTCGACAACCCCGTCCAGGTAGATAACCGTTTCGGCGGCCCCGTCATAGGTGGCCCTAATCGCACTTTCATAGGCAGTATGGAAAGCATTGTCGTCAAAGCCTGCCATATTCTGCGTCAGCATCGTTTGTAAGACGCGCATTGCCGTCAGTCCGGCAGGGCCGTTCAGTGCAACCTTTATGTCTGGCGTGGCACTTTCGGTAACAACGAACAGAACCGCCCGAACCCGGTAGACCCCGTTTGCCGCCATCGCCACAACCAGATGCGGGTCGTCATTCAGCGTATCGTCACTGGTGATGGTCGTGTCGGCGGTCTTGTACGCGGTGAGAAGATTAACTGGACCTGTTGGTCCAGCTGGACCCGTGGCTCCATCAGCACCAGTAGAACCAGCTGGACCAGTAGCTCCATCAGCACCGGTAGGACCAGCGGTACCAGTTGGTCCGGTAGGACCGGTCGGGCCGGCTGGACCTGTGGCTCCAGTAGTTCCATCTACACCACCTGGAGACAGTGATACAATAACGGCGTCTCCATCATTGAAAGCACCAATCATTCCTTCATTAGATACTGCCACGGAATGATATGTACCTGCATCAGTGGGTGTAGCAGTTATCTCATATAGTGCCCAAATAGCCGCATCAGATGTTTTACGAACTAATAATCGCCAGTTATTTCTACCGGCATCCAATGCTGCGCCAATATTAACCGAACTCTTATCCGTATCATTGATGTAAAGAATCGTAGCTTCCGCAGGATTCGCATTATTAGCACGTATCTCACCAGCTCCAGGGCCGGTGCCGGTATTAGTATCCCATTCACAATGAAATACTAAAGCGCCATCTGCTCCATCTGTACCAGTAGGACCGGCTGCGCCGGTCGGACCTTGTGAGCCAGTAGGACCGGCAGCACCAGTCGGACCGGCCGGGCCTGTAGCTCCATCAGAACCGGTCGGACCCGCGGCACCAGTAGGACCGGCTGGACCAGTTGCCCCCGTTGGACCTGTAGACCCATCCGCACCGGTTGGACCCTGTGAACCAGTAGGACCGGC
>Ga0316630_10000131_pt1 | contig 18475 bp, 33 predicted proteins | sample OWC_May_M1_C1_D6_FD_207658 | JGI IMG/M metagenome (GOLD analysis project Ga0316630, IMG submission 207658) | Wetland soil microbial communities from Old Woman Creek delta, Ohio, United States - OWC_May_M1_C1_D6_A | ecosystem: Environmental > Terrestrial > Soil > Wetlands | place: USA: Ohio...
GGCGATTGACGTCCGCGATAGACGGACCCGGGAAGGACCCGCTGAAAAAATTGCGGGCGAGATCCAGAGGGGAAGGACGTCGCCCGCCAAGCCCACCAGCAAGGAGGAGAGGACATTCTAGCGCCCTCTCCCGTCTCCGCTTTGTGGGTCGTCGTCCTTGCACACCCACGTACGCACCGAGCCGGCTAGAGCAGGAACGTCCGACCGTACTAGCCACGCCGGGTAGAGCGGGAGAGCTGCCTCGTATCCCGAGGAGAATGCCTTGTCGATCGCAGTCACGTATGGGTTCGCCTTCCATCGGTTCGCGTGTACTCGCCTCTGTACCTTGTAGGCGGGATCGTTCTCCATCCTCTCTCTATGCCTCGCTCTTCGGCGGAGGAGATCCGCTTCATGCGCCTCATCCCGGCTTCGATACTTCCGCTGCCGTTTGTTCTTCGGGGGATTCTCCTCGGATCCCATGCTCGATTCGGGCCTAAGTCGTTGATCCTGTTATCGTACGTGTTAGATTAATCGCGTCCGATACGCTCCGGATGATGTACGCTTCCCCGCGAAACGATCGGTGGAACTCCTCCTGCGCCGGGGTAAGCGATCCCCCGTCTGCTTTGACTTCGAGCAGCCACGTCCGGCCGCGGTATCCGCAAACGAGGTCCGGGAAGCCGGACCCTGCGCGCGACGCGTCGAACACTGATACACCGATCCGTCTGAGAGCAGAGACGATCTCCGCCTGCGGCCCGTCTACCCGTCGCGCCCACTTCATGCTTTCATCTCTGCGAGGATCTTCGGAGCGACCGAAAGCGAGACTTTCTCGCGGAGGAGAGAGGTGGCGAAGAGCCCCGCCTGTCTCGGCGTCGGATGGAAGCGGATCCGGAACGACACGATCACGACCCCGCCGTCTAGGGGAGCAAGCCGGAAGCGATCGACGCGCGCCTCGTCCAGAACGAGTTCCTCGTCGATCCCATAGGACACTGAGACGTCCGGCCCGATCATCTCGTTGTTCCACTCGATCTCGCCCATCAGCGGATAGCGAAGAGTCGTGCAAGCCCCGGCGACGTCCGGAGCGGACGAATCATAAATCATCGCCTTCAGGGTCGGCGAGAACATCGCGAGATCGTCGAGCGTCATTCGGGCTTGGACTTTTAGGTCCCCGGCGAAGACGTCGGCGTCCCCGATCTTCTCGCGCCTCGGATTGAAGTCGATGATCATCGCTTCGTGCTTCTGTAACTCGAATACCGGCGTCATGGTTTCCCCTTGCTGGTTTGGTTCAGGCTTTCTCGGTCCCGCGGAGCGATAGCCCGATCTCGTCCGCGCGTCTTGCTTTCTTTCCGGGGCTCGGTGCCGGGATCGCGCGGAAGACTTTCCCAGCGTCGCGACATTTCCAACAGACTAGCTCGCCGGTCGCTTGGATCCGCGCGAGATACTCTCCGCATCTCGGACACACCCTGAAACTCTCCTAAAAAAGATCGACCATAGCGCCCCGCCGCCAACCTTGGCAGCGAACTGCAGAGCGATGATCGCCGGCATGAACACACCGAACGCGATCGATGGGAACAGCACGGAATCCACGGCAGCTCCAGCAACGTTCGATCCGTTCACCCGTTGCATCCATGACCGGCCGCGCAATAGCGTATAGGCGAGCCAGTCCACGAGCGCCGCTGCGCTGAATGAGATCGCGCTCGCCGCCGCGATCTTGTCCGCTGCCGGGTTGATAAAGTAGGTCGCTAGACAGGCGACCAAGACGATGATCGCTAGGGCGAACGGGTTGCCGTTGAAATGGTCATGGATCTTGTCTCGCAAAGTCAGGTCTAGACCGATCAGGAAAAACGAATTGATCGGGGATACCCAAGGACCGAGCCACCATACGATCAGGTTTGCGGCAACCATCGCCGCGCAATACACGAGAACATAGACCGGACCTAGAAACATAAGTTGGACTGCTCCTCTCTCACATACCATCGATTTGGCGTTTGGATGGGATCGAGCATCGCCGCCTTGCATTCGGCGCAACCCGTGTCCCGCTTGAAATTCTGAGCTACATTCGTCGAGTCGGCCGACGCGAGCGGCCATTCGCTACCTGCCATTCCTAGCATTCGCATTCCATGAATCCACGGAAGATATTGGCGCGTCCTAACGAGCGAATTGAATGCCTCGTCCATCCTGCGGCACCACTTCTCTCCGCCGACTTCCCAAAACTCACCGGATGACCCGAGACAGATGCGTGGGTAGTTGTCGGCCAACTCAAGCAGGTAGTCGGTCGAGAGATCCATATGCCAAACCGGAGCGGATAGTTCCTTCGGGTGCGGCCACGACTTGAGCATCTCGCGTTGTTGTTCGACCGTTCCGCCGATCACATCCGGGATCACTGCCCAGTGCGGATGCGCGAGGTATCCATTGCGGACAAGCCAAACCGCGAACTTGTCCGCCTCGAACGCTGCCCCTCGCGTGTAAGCGGAAAAGGCTCCGTTGTCCCACATCACGGACTGACCGATCCGCATGCACACCTCGGAATCTTTCGGATTAGCGAAGCTGACGCAGAAATGCCTACCCGCCATCTTCGTTAGTTCTGAGCGAGGGGTGATCGGCGTTCCGTGGTAGTGGATCATCTAGTCCTCCCCGGGTTCTCTCGTCGCCGGAGCGACGCGCCTCGTCGCGAGCATCGCCGCGCGGTAGACGGCCCGGGCGCGATCCGCGGGAGCCAGCCGCGGATCGACTCCGAAGCGATCCGCGATCCGCTTTGCGTTGGATTCGAGATCCTCGATCGACTCGATGAGCTCACCTTCCTCGACGTAGGACTGCGACGTGCGGAGGATGTCGAGCGCGGCTGGCGTTCCCCGTTCCCGGAAATGCCACCGGCAGTAGACCCGGCCGGATCCGTTCGTCCCGGACGAGATCGTCGGCGGGTACTTGCACCGAAGCCCGAGATCCTCGTATTCGCACGACTCCGGAGCGTCTCGCCCTCCGCTTCCCGCCGGCCGGACGTTCCGGAAGACGACCGCGCACTTGCCGCATTCGTTCGCCTTCCGGTCGTTTTCGTGCCCGCACATTGGACATGGCTTCGTGTAGGCCATTGCTAGACCCTTGCCTTTCTCTCGTTACGGACCCAGTTGCGCCACGTCGCCTGCCAGTCGACCTTTCGACCCTTCGCACCCGGTTGCGCGATCCAGTAGTCCCGGAATCGCATCAAGGTTTCTTGGACGTCGAGGTCAGGCCGCTCCGTTAAGCAGAACGACACTCCGTCTTTACCCGGGAACCAGTCTTGAGGAAGACGCGAGCCGGCTTTTGCCGGCTTAGCGTCGGCCTCTACGCTCTGTTCTAGCGATTCCCTTTCTTTTAGGTTCTGGTTCTGGTTCTGGTTCTGGTTCTGGTTCTGGTTTAGCGAGTCGCCCCCGATCGCCTGGCGATCGCCCCCCGAATCGCCCCCCGACTGGGTTTGACGACTTTCTGACCATCGCTTGGCGTTCCCCTTCCGGCCGGCTTCCGAGAGGACGTTATGAGCCTGCGCCTGTCTGACCTTGACCCGCTCCGCCTTCGGCTGATACCACCCGTCCTCCATCTTCACGAAGAACATCGTGAGGATATAGTCGACCGCTCGCTTTTCCCCGTCGGACTCACATCCCACGATCCGATAGATGCGGACGGGGTCGATCGGGAACGGCCCGACCTCGTAGTACAGGGGGATCATTAACGCATAGATCGACCGCTCTTGGCAGGAGAGCCCCGCCGTCGCGCCAAGGAAGTCGGACGAGTAGAACGGAAACCAATGCACGGCGGAGCGCCTCAGGGATAGTTTTCGGAGACTAGCGGTTGGAGTCGAATCGGCCGACGAGCGGATCGTCAGGGAGGTCATTCCATTCTCCGCCTTCCCGATATCGAGCGACGTCTCCGTCCGACCAGAGCTTGAAGTCGCAACGCGAAAACGTGATGTTGCACTTCGCGCATGCGTCCTTCGTGTCGGCCCGGTTCTTCAAACGGAGCCGACGACGGACGGTCTGCATTTCCTTCCCGTACCAGAAGTCTTTGAATCCCTCGACTCCCGAGTGAACGGATCCGAATTTCCCGCGCGTCGTCTGTAGCCCGTCCTGGCAGCAGAGGAGATATTCGCCCGACGCGGACACCGTGACGTATAGGAAAGGCTGATTGCATCGCCGGACGAGCGGAGCATCGAGCGGCTTATGCTTCTTGGGAGTCTTCGGGATGACGAAGGCGGGAGACTCGGGGGAGAGATACCCGGGCCGGAAAAAGTCGATCTGTACCTCGGCGGAGTCCATTATTATCCTTCGAGAAGTGACGGCTGAAAACACGGTTTCTCTTTCGAGAGCGAAGCGAGGATCGCGCACTGTTCGTCCGAGAGCGGGAAGAGGTCGCGAAACCGAGAGCGATGCCACATCACCTTCATCCCGGTGTTCCCCTTAAGCAGGTATGGGGAAGGCTTCAGCACCGCGTACCCGTTCCGATCGTCCGGGAAGATGTACGGCTCAAGATTGTCGAACGTCTCCCCGTAGGCCATCCGTTCTTCGTGATCCCCGAAAACGATCCAGAGCGCGTTCTTCGATTGCCGATTCAAACGCTGATAATCGTGGTAGTGGGTCAAGTTTATCCCGGTCACTAGATACCCGCCGTCGTTCATCGGCGTGTAGGCTTTCGCGTCGACCCATATCTGAACGCCGGTCTCCTTGTTCACCATGAACCAATCGATGAGGTGCTTCCCGCCTTGGTTCGCCGAGAATGGTTGATAGCCCTTAAGAATGAAGTGCTGCTCGACCATCTCCTCGAAAGCGGATCCCTTTCTAAACGCCTTGCTGTTCTTGAACATCGTCGCTTTCCTTTCGCTGGTTGACGTGGAGTCGCATCCCGTAGTTGTTGAATCCCGGTTCTAGGACGACTCCGGGACGAAGTCGCGGCCGGTTTCTCTTGAAGCCCGAATAATCGACGTAATGATGCCACCGTCCGAAGCGCCAGACGACGCGCGAGACGTCCGGATGGAGCTTCACCTGCATCTCGCTCTTCGGTCGCGTTCCCTCTTTCGCATAGAATTCCGCGGTATTTCCTCCGCCGAGCGTCTGCGTCGTGACCTTGAACTGAAGGAACGCGTTGAACTGAACGGTCACGAGCCCGTCCTTTAGCATCCGGAGCGAGAGGTCCGTGTCTTCGTTGTACCTCCCGCGCCACCGATACGGAGCGGAGTTCCGGATCAGGTTGCACGAGTAGATCCGCGTATTGAAGACGAGCGGCGGCATTACGGACTTCCGGCTCGCAAACATGAAGTAGTTCGGCCCCGCCATCGACACGTTGTCGTATCGCTCGACGAAGTCCTCCATGCACCGAAAGATCGTTCCGTCTCCAACGGGAGTCTTCAGGTTACGGTGGAGCCGGAAGAATCCATCGATGTTATCGTCCATCACCCAGTGCCACGCGTGTCCCGTCGAGATCGAATGCTCCCACGCGAAGTTCCGCGCCGGCCCCGGTCCCTTCCCCTTGGAGTCGCCGAGGTCGTCGCACGGGTCATAGTCGCGCTGATACGCGCGATCCAGGACGAGCAGCGTCGCCGTCGAGTCGACTGCGGCTCGGTAGTCGGCTAGCTCTTGCTCTTCCACGACGATGAAGTGAGGGACGCCGAGCCGGTGAAGCGCCGTGCTCGTGAGCCGCGTCTTCCACCGCCCCTTCGAGACGATGTAGATCGGGAACCGCGGAAGATACGGCGTGTCGGAGTCGTAACTCTTGTCGACGAATCGGCCGATCTCCGCTTCCGGGTACCAGAGCGAGCGAGTCTTCGGCGTGATCGTCTGCCCGACGAGTTTGGAGAACGCCTCGATGTCGTCGCGACGTCGAAAGTCGACCTCGACGGTATGAAACGGCGTGAGGTCGTTCTGAACGAATTCCGGCATCCCGCGCCAGTACTCCTCCCACCAGATCGGGTCGCCGAAGAGGTTCGGCTGAATCTCCGCGGAGGTCAATCGTCGAGTTCCAGGATCGACGGGAAGTGGAGCCGCTTCGTCCCGGTCGATACAGGCTGGCCGACGAGCGCGGCGAAGGCGAGGACGTCCTCGCGGCTCTCGAAGTGAACCAGGATCGACTGGATCGGATCGCCTCGCGTTACCGAAGCGAAGGCCGTGCCGTCGTCCTCGAATTCCGCGAAGAGCCCGTGCTGATCGCTATCGGGCCCCATCGCGCGCGGCTTTCATCTCGGCGAGGAGTTCAGACGCGACCGCGACCGATCCCGGGAACTCGTTCCTGTTCGCCTTTTCGTATATTCCCCGCGAGATCGCCTCTCGCATCTTCTCCCTCGTCGGGAAGAACTCCTGTAGCTCGGTCAGGATCTCGGCGGGTACCATGTATTTCTCCTCAGGCTCGTGTGGCGAGCTACTCGGAGGAGTAGCTTCCCGCTCGATCCACTCCTGAATCTTCACGATCTCGCAGTCCCAGTCGAACCGTTTACCGGCCGCTTCTGTTCCGACTGCGACGACGTGGTCGCGGAAGCGAGCGAGGACGCTCGCGATCTCTTCAATGGGAGGTTTCATGGAAGCAATTCTAGGACGAAGTCGACGCCGATCCGTGATCAAATTTTTCGATCCGAGGATAAGAAAGTTCTAACCACGCGATTTTTCGAGAGAGGAGAATGAGCTTGTCGAGGACGTCTCGACGTTCGCAACGGAGAGCGAAAATGGAATACGGAATCAAAATTCACTCGGTCAACGGGACGCTCGGAGCGCAGACCGGATTCGCGAAGCACACCGACGCATACGGCGTTCGCAAAATCCGGACGTTCCCGACCAAGGCTCGCGCCGAGCAGTACGCCGACACGCTTCGTGCGATCGACGCGAACCTCGTGGCCCGCCTTCCGCTAATGGGCGTGTCGATTACCTACACCGTCGTGCGGCTCGACGACTAAGCGAGGAGAGCGAAAATGGCCCGCAAGACTATCAAACCCGTGGCGCCCCTCGCGACTCTCTCGCCCCGCGAGAAGTTCCACCAACTCTATGCACGCTGGGAGCCCGACACGACCCGCGAGCTGAACCGTATCGTCAAGCGCGCCGAGGAAGCCCGCGAGGAACTCCTCGCGAAGATCGCTAAGAGCGGCCCCGGGGGTCTAGCGTATGAGATCGCGTGGGGCGAGAGCGCGGTTCAATCCGATTACGAGTCTTGGATCGCCGCCGGGATCCTCGATCACATGCAGACCGGCGACGCCCAGCCGACCCCGCGCGAGCGGCTCTACGCCGCGTGCAAGCACTACCGCGGCGAGCTAACCCGCCGTCTTCTGAGCGACTGCTACCGCCAGAGCGGTACCGGCTATTTCCACCGCGCTGCGGAGGGAGCGGAGCGCGCGTCGGCGAGCCGGATGCGCGAGAAGCTGGACTGGTACGTGACGCGCTACGAGGAAGCGGAAGAACTCGGCGCGAAGCTCGCCGCCGAATCCTCGCTCACGGCCTAGAGACGGAGACGAACATGAACGAGAGAAAAATCATTATGAACGCAGTCGAGCTGATCGCCGGTATCGCAGCGGCTAACGCGGACGAGTTAGATAAATCAGGGCGTCATGGATCGGCATCGATGGAGAGGAAAACGGCGGCTGAATTGAGGGAGGTGTTAGCCGCAATCAGAGAGAATCGACTCATCATAGCTCGGGCAATCTCGGATTAGGGAGATCGGAATGACAATTCACCTTCGCGTCCCCGCCCCGGATCTAGACACTCTCGCCGGCTATCTCCACGACGCGCTGGAGAGCGCCGACCCCGTCCTCCCGGAGAACTTCCACGAGGCTCTCGACGAGTACCGCGCGACTCATCCGCGTCGCTGGAGGAGATTGAACGAAGTTCCCGCACTCGCGAAGCTGTTCGCCGCGATCGAGCGCGATAACTTCGTCGCGCCGTTCGTCGATCAAATTCTCTGATCGCTGTATAGAAAAGTTCTAACCACGGAAATTTTCTTCAGCGGAGAATGACCTTGTCGCGGACGTCGCGGCACTTCGGAACGGAGACCGAAAATGACCACATACTACATTCACAACGTCGCTCGCGGCCGCAAGGTTCTCGCGGTCAGAGAATCCGCCTCGACGTGGGCTAATCTCATCGCCTCTTTCGAGATCGCGAAACTCGGCGGACAGTGGGTAGTGAAAGACGGGCTAAAAGTTATCGCCGAATTCCCTACTTTCGCCGCCGCCCGTTTCGCAGCTCGTCGCGTTGCTGAAGATCGTTTCCCGGGAATTACGGAAGGCTAGCTAGTCTCGATCTCTTCCCCCCCGACGCTCTCTCGCGAGAGCGTCGCAAGGGAAGGCGATCCCGCCGACTCAAACTCACTAGCACGGAGGCTAGACCATGAAAACCGGAAAGACTCTTCAAGAACTCGCCATCGAGATCGAGCGCCAGCGCGACGCGAAGCGCGACTACATCGCCCCGACCTCGAAGATGGAGATGGTCGGGCTCGGCCGGGTTCGTCTCGGCGGAGCCCCGAGCGATCTCCCGCTCGCAACCGTCGTCCCGCTCGCGCCGCAGGCCGCGCCTCAGGGCATGGCGATGAACTCTCTCGCCCACGGCCAGCTCGCGGAGTACACCGGGATTCCGAAACCCTACTATGACCGGATGCTCGCCGAGGATCCGGACCTCCTCGCCGGGAACGTGAACACGTGGCTCCACAAGAAGTCGGAATCACGGATGGTTCGCACGCTCGACGGTCGCGTCCGCGCGATCCTGTCCGACCGCTATCGCCCGATGGAGAATGCCGACCTCGCCGAAGCGGTGCTCCCGGTGCTTCTGGAGCAGGATCTCTTCGTCGTCTCGTGCGAGATCACGGAGCGTCGGATGTACATCAAGGCGTTCGATCGCCGGATCGAGCGCGAGATCAAGTTCAAAGGGACGGACGCCGCGCATACGTTCCTGAAGGACGTCGTGTTCCCGGCCATCACGATCTCCAACTCGGAGGTCGGGTCGGGAGCGCTGCAGATCGCCGCGGGGCTCTACACGGGCGGATGCACGAACTTCGCCGCGTTCTCCGACTCGCGGATGCGCAAGTACCACGTCGGCGGGAAGGCCGCAGACTCCTCCGAAGTCTATGCGATGTACACGGACGCGACGAAGCGACTAACGGACGCCGCACTCTGGGCGCAGACCCGCGACGTCGTGAAGTCCGCTTTCGACCTCGCCCGCTTCGAGGAACTCGTCGGCCGCGTGCAGGAGACGGCGCAGCAGCCGATCGACGGCGACGTCGTTAAGGTGATCGACCTGACCGGCGAGAAGTTCGGATTCAGCAAGGACGAGAAGTCCTCGATCCTCCGCCACCTGATCTCCGGCGGGGATCTCTCCCGTTACGGCCTCTTCAACGCCGTGACGCGCGCCGCGGAGGATCTCCCGGATTACGAGCGCGCCTCGGAATTCGAGCGGATCGGAGGACGCGTCATCGAGCTTCCGCAGAGCGAGTGGAAGGTGCTCGCCAAGGCAGCCTAGCGGGAGCGACGTCGGGGGATTTCGGAAGAGATCCCCCCGCGGCGATCCTGCCACTGAAAACGGAGATTCATATGGCGATCTATGACAGATGGGGAACGGGTCTGAAGATCCTGAACGTCGCGACCGCGGACGACGTCGAGCGGCTCGAAAAGCGGAAGCTCGACGCGTATGATCGGACCGCTCTGCGGGAACGTACCTACGTCGTCGCGAGAGACGAGAACGCACTCGGGAGCCATACCGATCGCATCTTCCACCTCATGTACCTCCGCGCGGACGGAGGACTCGCCGAGATTCAGGACGAGATCGCGCGACTGCACGCGCCGGCCGGGACCTCGAAATGAGCGACGCCCGACCCGACCGTCGAAACTATCTCGGCTCGGCCGATATCGCCGGTGTCCTCGGGATCTCTCCGTTCGCGACTCCGCTCTCGGTCTGGGAGCGGAAGGTGGCCCAAGAGCCCGAGCAGCCCGACCCGAGCCGCGAGAAGTTCTTCTCGATCCGGAAACGGATGGAGCCCGTCGTCGGAGAGATGCTTCAGGATCAGCTCGGCGTCCCGCTCTCTCGTCTCTCGTGGGCGGAGCCGAATCGCTACACGGACCCGTTCATGCCATGGATGAAGGCCGAAGTCGACGCGGAGTTTGCGTCGGCGGATCCGCTCGTCGGGAAGTTCCCGGCTTTCGCTTCGCTTCCCGTATCCGAGCCGGTGAACGTCGAGATCAAGACGGTCAACGCTAGGGCTCGGCATCTCTGGGGCGAGGAGGGAAGCGAGGACGTCCCGCCGTACTACGCCGCCCAGGTCTACTGGCAGATGATGATCACTCGGCGGAACGTCGCGATCCTCGCCGCGTTCTTCGGTCTCGATGAGCTGCGCGTCTTCCCGATCGTCCGGACGGCCGCGGCGGATCAGGCGATCGCGGCGATGCGGCTCGAAGCGATCCGCTTTTGGTCGCGGAACGTGCTTGACCGCATCCCGCCTCCGCCAGTGAATCTCGAAGAGATACAGAAGATGTACTCGCGGATCTCTGGCCGGCCAGTCGAGCTATCGGCCGACGGCCTCCGCGCGTTCACCGAGGTTCTCCGGCTCCGCGAGCTATCGAAGGACGTCAAGAAGCAGAAAGAGCTGGCCGAGTTCGCGCTATTCGACGAGGTCCGGAAGCACTGGGGGATCCCGTCGGATCCGACGGCCGCGTTCCCGGAGGACGACGCGGTCCTGCTCTTCGAGGGAAAGCCCATCGGGACATGGAAGCGGCAGAACGGAGCGTATCTGGATCAGCCCAGACTCGCCGCCGAGCTTCCAGAGGTCGTCGCAAAGTTCACCAACAAGACCGTTTTCCGGGTCCTCCGGAGGTGGTCGCAGCCGAGAGGAAAGACGAAATGACCGAGAAAAGTATGGACCTCGCTCCCGCCCCGAAAGCGGTTGGCGGGATGGGCTTTCGAGCGGGAACCGGACTAATGATGGAGAGCTTCGAGGACGTTTGGAGAGTCGCTCGCGTATTAGCGGCTTCTGAACTCGTCCCCAAGCTGTACCAGGGAAAGCCGGAAAACGCATTTGTAGCGATCGAAATGGGCGCTGGTTTAGGGTTGAAACCGTTTCAGGCCGTCCAGAACATCGCCGTCATCAACGGGAAGCCCGGGATCTACGGCGACGCCGGCAAGGCAATCCTCCTCGCGAACGGTTGTACGATCGAGGAGGACGACGGCGAGACGATCAAGGCGAATGGAGTCGCGCGCTGTACGATCACTCGGCCGGGACACGCGCCCTGCTCGCGGACGTTCTCGATGGAGAACGCCCGGACCGCGAAGCTGATCGGCAAGGAAGGCCCGTGGACGACTTACCCGGAACGCCAACTGGCGTGGCGCGCGTTCTGGTTCGCCGCCCGGGACGTCGCCGCCGATCTCCTGAAAGGATTCTCCGGCTTCGAGGAGATCCGGGACGTCCCGCCGGAGCGCGAGATCGGCTCGGGCTCGGCGATCCCGGCCGCGCCTCTCCGTGGGACGTCCGCGCTACAGGCCCGGCTCGGCGTATCCTCGGCCTCGCCGGAGGTCGGGCAGGCAGCCGTCGCCGTCGGGGTCGACGCTCGAATCGTCGAGGACGCCGAGCCACCCGCGCAGCACGTTCCCTCCCCGGAGGCCGCGGAAGCGCCGGCAACGCTGCCATCAGTGCCTGATCCAGCGCATCAGCCTGATTTGATCTCAGGATCGGGCGACGAGAACTTGATCGAGGACTGCTTGATCGCGATCTCCGAAGCGAAGACGGCCGACGAGGTCCGCGAGATGTGCGAGGAAGCGATTCCGGAGCGGTTGCGGGAGCATCCCCGGATCGTCTCGGCGATCGCCGCCGCGAAGTCCAGAATGCCGGCCGCGAAGCGGAAGGCGAGCTAGTCAACGGCCGGTCCCCCGGGACTCCGGCGTCCGATCTCGCGTAAGCGGATCGGGCGACTCGGGGGATCGGCCCCCCTCTCCCGGAAAGGAAGAAAAATGAACCGCAAAGGCTTCGAGAACGTCTACCAGCAGCGCGCCGAGCGTCGGATCCCGACTTATGATCCGATCGAGGGACCGTTTGACAATCCCAACCCGATCCCATCCGCGACGTGGGGTGACTTCGGTGTCGTCCTCGGCTGCGTCGTCGCGTTCTTCATCGCGAAGTTCTTCGGGGTCGTCCCATGACCGCCCCGGTCGCCGAATCTTCTGAGCCGAAGCTATCCGGATTCCGGCTCGCGTGGCGACTCGCCGCAACGTGGATCGTCGGGGCTTTCCTCCTCGGGGCTCTCGGACGTATCGCAGTCGAGGCGTTCCGGCTCGGCTGGACGCTCCTCGGGGGGATGCCGTGATGGACTACCGAGAGAAAATCATCGAGGCGTGCGCGAAGGTATGCGAAACGGAGTGGGCTACAGAGTGTGAGCGCATATATGGTGAGGAGTGCGCAGCCGCCATACGCGCCATCGACCTCGACCAGATCGCGCCGAGGCCGGAGCCGGTCGCTGCGCCAGCCGTACCGCCCGAGCTTACGGAGCGGGCAGCTAAGGCGATTGTTGCTTTGAAGGGCGATTCGGGAATGGTTGCTGTTCTATACGACCTTCCAACAATCGTTGAGGCCCTAGAATTCTGCGCCGGGAGGAAGTAGCCATGAGCAACGAAGAACTATATGCGTCAGTACGGCAAGAAGCGACCCGAGCAACACAAACAGAAGATTGGCTTAGACAAGAACTTGCCGAGGCCCGCGCGGAGATCGAGCGGCTGCTGACGACGCTCTCTGTTGCCAAAGACGAGGCCGAAGCACAGCGCGTTCTCAGAGGCCAACAGCGCGAGCGCGCCGAGAAAGCGGAAGCGGAGATCGAGCGGCTCAAGGAGTGGCAGCGCCAGATGGTCGAGAAGGCGGCAGAGAAGTCGCTCGATGGATACCGGGAACTTGCGGCTAGGCTCGCCCAGCGTGACGAGGAGATCGAGCGGCTGCGGTCAGAAAATCATCGGCTTCTAGCCGAAAAATCAAACGGGAGAATCACTGAGGCACAAATCGCAATGGTGGAAAAATGGAGCGGAACAGCGCAAGGATCCCGGGGAGCCGATTACGGTTGAGGTCGTCCTTTTTCCGGACCAATTTGGGTAAACGCTTCGTCGATCGCCGCCTTGTCCGCGTTGCATGAGGCGATCGCCGCGCGGAGTTGGTCAACGTAGCGCAGGAGATCCTCGTTGGTCCGGCCGCTGAACTTCGGCTCCGCCGTCCGGAAGAGCGCGGCCGTTGACGGCCTCTGGCAGAGGCTTTGATCCGGAGCCTCCGGAGTCGGGGCTCCCGCGCAGCCGCTCGACAACGCGATCAGGAAGGCGAGTATCGAGCCACTCCGCCGACGGTTTGTCGTTCCGTAGCCTCTCGATCTCTCCATTCGCTCTCTCCAGTCGCGCCGCAATCTCCCGGCGAGTTCGTTCCAAGTTCGCCGCGGCTCTCCGCTCTCGGGATAGCGTTTCGGAGGCTGCGGCCGCGGCCTCCATCCACCTCCAGGATTTACCCCGCTCGACTTCCAGCTCCGACGTGAGCCTCGCTTCCGCACGGAGCGCCCGATTGTAGCTCGCGACGACGTAGATCGCGCCGGCCGCGAGAAGCCCGATTAGCGCCGCCTTGAGAACGATCCCCCACGGGATCATTGGGGGGCTTTCATCTTCCCGATCGCCGAGTTCGCTTGGTTGAACCCGTAGACGCTTCCGCCGAAGAACGCGAGCGTCTCCACGAACGCTTTCGCCGTTTCCCACTGTTTCGCGAAAAGCGCCGTGACGATCGCTCCGATGATCGTCACGATGGTCATCGCGCCGCAGAGTCGGCTCATACTCAGATGCCCGCCGTCGTCCTCGAAGAACTGCCTCACGCGAGAACTCCGAGCGCCGCCCAATAGCGAGCTTCGCGATCCTCGATTCCGATCATCCCGCCATTGATCCGGAGCGTACAGGTGGCGATGTCACCGATCGAAGCCGGACCGCCAAGCCGCTTTTCTACCATGAAGACCCACGCGGCGGAGAGCGCGCCGACCATCGGCTCGAAGAGTAGATCGGGGCTCGCCTCGACGTTGTAGCCGATCGCGGCAGCAAGCTTCCGGTATAGGTCGCGCCCGGTAATCTGAAGCGGACCGCGGCCCCGGAATAACCAACCGTCGCCGGAGGACGGGGGACCGTTCCCCATCCTCCCGGAGTAAACCTCGGTTGCGATCGCTACGGGATCCCGAGCAAGCCGGAGCGCCAATGCGTTCGGAGCCCCGCCGCGCGTCCCTGTCGACGAGAAGCGCGCCCATGTCCTCGCGAGCGCCTCCGCGGAGTAGTTCAGATTCTCTTCGAGCCGGCGGAGCGAGTCGGACTCGTGCCCGATTTGGGCTAGGTACATCGCTTGCTGCTCCGGAGTCGCGATCGCGAACCGATCCATCGCGACGTTCAGTGGTTCGACCCAGATCGCCGCCGGACATCCCGGCATCGCTTGGGCGAGTTCGTCGGCCGTCAGCGGCATCGTGAGGTCCTTCCTACGTTCGCGAGATTCAGGATCGCAGCACCGATATCGAATCGCGTGCGCTTGATCTCGCCGAGGTTGATTAGCCTGATCGTGTACGGCGAGACGTCAGCGCCTTGCGTCCGGCATTCGAGCGCGATCCGTTCATAGGTCCATCCGGTCTGCTTCCGGACCGCGCGGAGCGCGGCGGTGACGTCCGTCCTCGGGTCGATCATCTGGCGAAGAGCCAGAGAGCGACCGCGAGGATGACGTTCAGGAGCGCGGAGACCGCAAACCACGTCCCGAGGTGGCTCGCCTTCCCGAGTCGCGCGTCGATCTCGGATTGCGCTGCCCTCGCTTTTTCGAGGACGGGAGTCATCGCCGCAATGCGTCTATCGATGATCGCCTTGAGTTCCTCTTCGTTCATTCGAATCTCCCGTAAATATCCGGCCAGTGTAGAAACGTCGCGAGCCCGATCATCGAGACGACGAGGACGAACGCGATCAGCCAGATCAGCTCAAGAATCGCTTTGACGTTCGGCCGATTCGAGCACGGACGCACGGCATCCCACCAGATCATGAGCGAGAGCGTCCGGAGCAAGATCCATTCTTTCATTCGCCTGGCCCCCTTAGAAAGCGAGCGTCCCCAGTCTTCGCGAAGTAATAGAACGCGACGATCCCGCCGACGATCGTCGTGGCGATCTTGATCAGCGAGCCGAGCGTCTTCATCCCCCGGATGAATGTCACGGCCTCCGCGGTCATTTGGCGGTGCTCCCGCTCGCTCTCTTCCAGCGCCTTGAGACGCGTCTCGATCCGGACTCTCCATCGAGCATCCTCGATCCGACGCTCAATGCCGTTCAGGGTCTCCTCGTCGGACATATCCTCATCGCCTCCGCTCCGGTTCATTACGCGTCGGCCGTCACTCGCACGACGTTCGTCCCGTCGGCGTAGAGAATTGCCCGCTTGGTCTGCGCCACGACGATGCCGCTCCCGCCGGACGTCTTGAACGTCGTGGTAAATGCGCCGGTGTTGTTGCAGAACACGATCCACTCGCCGCGATCGGGAAGGATCACATTGCGGTTCCCCGTCAGGACTCCGGTGGTAACCAGATACCGGCATCGCGCCTGCGCCGCGGTGAGGGTCACGTCCGCCGAGGTAACGGAGAAAGACGCGTCACGCGTTAGGTGCGCCGGCTCGACCCAGGCCCGGTAATCCGTGTAGCTGGAGATCACTCCGGCGGAGACCGGGATCTCATAGAGCGGGATCCGTCCCGCGGTGAATCCGCTCGTGTTCGTCGAGATCACGCCCGCGCGAGTCGCCTCGACGTAGTTGGTGACCGTGCCGCCGGTGAGGGACAGCGTTCCGTTAGCGATCTGGGTTAGGACGCCGTCGACGTTGATCGTCCCGCCGTAGTAGCCCCACGTGAGGCCGCTCGACGTCGACGCGCGCCGGCCGAAGAGCGTGGCGGGGCTCGCCGCGTCGAAATACTCGTTGGCTTTCGTCTCCTTCAGCGCTTGGCTCTGGCTGATCGTGTCAATGTTCGTCGCGCTGTTAGCCATTAGATCGCTCCGGAGACCGGGAAGCCGCGGCCGACGACGGACGAGAGCTGATAAACCCGGACGTTAATCGACGACTGCGGAGAGCCAAAATCCGTCGTCTGTTGGGCGGCAGTATAAGTCACCGACGGCGTAGACGAGGCTATCGTCCTGAGGGTCGCCGTGTTCCCCGCGTTCCGGATATCGACCTCGTATGACTCGGTCGTTTCCCCGAGACTCGCATCGACGAAATCTCGCCAGTCCCCGCCAACTCGGGTCCGACGAACCCAGGTAATCGAGAGATCGCTCGACGCGTTCCGGAAGCCCCGGAGATAGACCCCAGGAAGAGGCTTGAGCCCCGCGCAACTGTTCGCGAACGCCTTCGAGGTCGCGCTCGATACGGCTTGCCCGTAGCTCACGCCCCGGTAGTAGCGGGAGACGTTCAGCTCAGACGCCGGACGGTCGGGTCGGATCATCCCGGCCGGAAGAAGCAAGACGAATCGCTCCCCCGAGACGTGCGTCGTCATCCCCGACTCCGTCCCGAATCGGCCGCGGAGGATCCCGGTCAAGCGATAGGTGGTGCCGGTGACGAGCGTCGCGTTCTTGAACGCGATGATCTCGGATCCGAGCAGGGCCCAGTTCGATCCGCCGCAGACCGCAGCCTCCGTCGCGCTAGAGAGCGTGCCCCCCGTCAGCTGAACGGTGACCGTCGAGAGTTCATCGAAGACGTTCCCGCCTTGGAAGTTCCCGAGCGCGGACGTCGCGACGCCGATAGCCGCGCTCTGCGAGACCGCCCCGAGCTGCGCGAAGTCGACGTCATCCGCAGACCCGAAGAGGACGCCGCCGTGCCATCCGCCGAGGACGCCGGTCATCGCGGCATAGAATCCCGCGTTGTCGTCCATGTCCCGGAGGATCGGGATATCCATGAGCTCAAGGATCGCTGGCCCAGACGTCGCGAGCGTCGTGTCGTCCGTCTGGACGGTCGCCCCGGGAGCCGAAGAGGAGTATGCCGGAGCGTCGTCGAGCTGTCCCTCCCATTCGATCCGAGCCCCCGAGTCCGTCCGCTTTAGGATTCGGACGAGGTATGTCATCGAATCCGAGGTCAGCGTCACGACGTCCGTGGGCTCATATTTCGCATATTCGCCCGGTCGCCCATTTGACGCGTGTCCTCCCCATATGCGCCGCGTACAGCAAGACGTCGGCGATCCGAGCGCCGTCGTTCGGAGTCAGGACGAGCGGGAGCGTCTCGAAGACGGACTCGACTGACCGGACCACGAGACGTCGCGCATACTCCGTCGCCTGCGAGTAGCTGCCATCCTTGTTCCAGAAGGACACGACGATCTGCCGCGGGGCTTCCGTCTCGTCGCCCCGCTCGATCGAGACGAGATCGCTCGGGTCTGAGTTCGGCTCCGCCGCGCCGAGATCCGCGGCCGGGATCGTGACCGCGGACGCTCCGCCTCGCTTCACAAACTTGATCTTGCCATCCGACTCGACGCCATCGAAGAAAAACGCCTTCTGGAGAATCTCGATCGCCGCCCGCGCGGTCATCGGCCGGCCGATCACGTAGCCGTTAATCGTATCGGTGAGCGCCGAGACGTCTATGTCTGCAGCGGTGAGTCCCGCTTCGAGCGCGAACTTGGTGACGACCGCCGAGAGCGTGGTCGTCCCGGACGCGATCGACGGGATGAGGATCACGGCATCCTTGACGTTCCATGCGAGCGTCTCTGACGGGATCTGATACGAGGCCGTGTCGCCGTAGGCCGGATCTGCAAGTTCGTTGACCTCCTCGAAGGTTCCGCCGGGGATGAGCCTCACGACCCACGCATATGACGAGTATGCGAGGCCGTGTCGCGCGACGACGAGATCCCCGCAGACCGTCGCGGAGCCGTTCAGGAGCGCGCCGAGCCCGGTTAGCGCCCACGAGTCGACGAGCGCCCCTGACGTGTCATACTTCCAGACGCCTTGGGCGAGCGTGCTCGACTGCGGATTGACGATGAAGAAGTGATCGCCCCACGAGCAGATCGAGAGCGCGCGGAAGTCGTTGAAGTCCGCCGTAACCGTGATCTCTTTGAACGGACTCGGCTGCGGGAGATCGGTCGCCGAGTCCCACTTTCGGAACTGGAGCCGCATCGTCGACGCCGCGGTCTGGAACGCGGTCAAGCAGACGTCGCCGACTTTCTGGAGATAGACGGGCGAACCGTAGCTGCCGCCGAAGTAGTACAGCGGCATCTCCGGCCAGTTAACGGTTTCGTTCGTCCCGTCTCCCTTGAACCGTAGGACGACCCACGGAGGAGACGTGAAGTTGTAGCAGAGCCCCGGGACGTTCCCCTTGAACCGCCCGTAAATCCCGCCGAGACTGTAGAGCGGGAAGTAGTAGGTGCTCGTCTTCGTGACCGATGAGATCAAAGCGCCGGCCGGGGTCCATACCTCGTCGACGGTGCTGCTCGTCCCGCCACCCTCGACGATCGTCGTGCGCGACGTGTAGTACAGACCGTCTTGGTAGTAGCCCTGATGCGTTACCGCCGCAGACGAGACGGCGAC
>Ga0316630_10000132_pt1 | contig 18430 bp, 20 predicted proteins | sample OWC_May_M1_C1_D6_FD_207658 | JGI IMG/M metagenome (GOLD analysis project Ga0316630, IMG submission 207658) | Wetland soil microbial communities from Old Woman Creek delta, Ohio, United States - OWC_May_M1_C1_D6_A | ecosystem: Environmental > Terrestrial > Soil > Wetlands | place: USA: Ohio...
ATAGCACTGGCCGCTGTAGCTCACACAGAGCGCGCCGTGGATGAAGCATTCCAGCTCGATGCGCGGCGCGGCGCGGCGGATGGCGCGTACCTCATCCAGGTGGAGCTCGCGGGCGAGGATCGCGCGGTGGAAGCCGACCTCTTGAAGGAACGCCACCTTCTCGGGCGTGTTGTTGTGCATCTGGGTGCTGGCGATGAGCGGCAACGGCGGCAGGTTGCATTCGAGGAGGCCGGCGTCTTGAATGATCAGCGCGTCCACGCCGATCTCGTGCAGGCGCCACGCCAGGCGCTCTGCGACGGCGAGTTCGCTATCGTGCAGAATGGTGTTGATGGTGACATACACGCGCGCCCAGAACCGGTGCGCGTATGCGGCGAGCGTCGCGACGGCGTCGAGCGAGTTCGCGGCGGCTTCCCGCGCACCGAATTCGGCGGCGCCGATGTAGACGGCATCGGCGCCGCAGTCGATGGCGGCGCGGCCGCACTCGAGATCGCGAGCGGGGGCGAGGAGCTCGAGCGCCCGGCACCCCAGCAGTCCACACCTGTCGCGGCCTCCGGCGTTCAACGACTGCCCCGCAGCGATTCCGGATCCCGCCTCGTGCGCCACGGCAGGATGCCGCGCGACAGCAGGTCCGGCAGGATACGATTGACGAAGATTGGGGTGAGTGCGCTGACATCGGAGTCGGGGCCGAACCAGACGATTTCGGTGATCTCCGAGGCCGGCGTCGGCGTGCCGACCAAGTCGCCGCGGTAGAGCGCGATGCGGAGAGTTTTCACAATGGCCGGGTCGTCCAGGGCGGCCCGGTCTTCGTAGGTGCCGACGTATTCCACGTTTCCGAGGGCGACCGCGCCGAGCTCTTCGCGAAGCTCGCGCGTCAGGCAGTCGAGGTCGGATTCGCCGGCTTCGATGCGCCCACCCGGCAGAATCAATCTCGACGTGTCCCGGTTCTTTCGGCAGAGGAGGAGCCGATCACCACGCAGGATCAGTACCCCTACCTTGTTGAAATCCGCCACGCCGACCTCAGGCTCCGTCGCGCACGGCACACCGCACGATGCGCAGCGACCAACCAGACCTCGCGGTGCCACGTTGACCGGTTGTCCATTGTCAGTTGGTCATTTTGCCTTGCCGTCCGCGGCTTCTCGGGGCTTTCGGCCGTAGACGGCCGCAAAATGCTGGAGCATGGCGAAATGAATTTCACGGATCATATCCCAGCGGAAGCGCCACTGCCAGTTGCCCTCGGACGTTCCGGGCGTGTTCAACCGGTGTTCGCTGCCGAGGGCCAGGATATCCTGCAGGGGAACGATCGCGAGGCGCGACGGCGCCGCGTAGGCCATGCGGAGGAACGGCGCCCAGAATTCTGCCCCGCGGCAGTCGAGGTAAGCGCACACCCGCTGCTGGTCATACTCGGGGGCGTTCGTGAACCAGCCGACCGTCGTGTCGTTGTCGTGGGTCCCGGTGTAGATGACGCTGTCGGCTACGACGTTGTACGGCAGGTACGGGTTGTCGGGATTTCCGTCGAAGGCGAATTGCAGCACTTTCATGCCTGGCAGCCCAGCCGCGTCCCGGAGTGCCACCACCTCTTCGGTGATGTGCCCCAAGTCCTCGGCAATGAGCGGGAGGGCGCCGAGGGCCTGCCTGATCGCCTCGAAGAACTCGATCCCGGGCCCTTTCACCCATTCTCCCTCGACCGCAGTCGGGCTGTCGGCCGGCACCGCCCAATAGCTCTCGAAGCCGCGGAAATGATCCACGCGAACCAGGTCCAACCGCTCCAGGGTGATTTTGAGGCGCGCGATCCACCAGGCGTAGCCGTCCGCCTTCATGACATCCCAGCGGTACAGCGGATTTCCCCACAGTTGGCCATTCTCGGAGAAATAGTCCGGCGGAACCCCTGCCACACGCGTCGGCCGGCACTGGCTGTCGAACTCGAACAGATCGCGCGACGCCCAGGTGTCGGCGCTGTCGAAGGACACGTAGCAGGGAATGTCGCCGATGATGCGGATGCCGGCGGCGTGCGCGTGGGCGTGGATGGTCTCCCACTGCCTGTGGAAGAGATACTGCAGGAACTTGTGGTAGCGAAGTGCCTCCGCGTGCGTCTTGGATAGCTGGCGCAGGCTCTTTTGCCGACGCAGCTTGTACTCGTCCTCCCACTCCGTCCAGGAGCGCCCGCCGTGCAGATCCTTCAAGACGCGAAACTGGGCGTAGTCCTCGAGCCAGTAGTGCTCGCGCCTGCAAAAGGCCCGGAACGCGCTGCCGTCCTCGAACCGCGTGAAGGCCGTTCGGAAGATGCGGTCCTTGGCCTCGAAAACGGCGCCAAAATCGACGCGATCCTCGGAGAAGCGAGGATAGCTGTCGAGGTCCGCCTGCGTGAGAAGGCCGTCCTCGGCCAGCGACGCCGGCGAGATCAGCAAGGGATTGCCCGCGAACGAACTCAAGCTCTGGTACGGCGAATTGCCGTAACCCGTCGGGGACAGCGGGCAAACTTGCCAGTACGTGTGGTCGAATCTGCGGAGGAGATCGAGCCACCGGATGGCGTCCTGCCCCAGATCCCCGATGCCAAAGGGGGAGGGAAGGGATGTGGGGTGCAGGAATACCCCCGCAGCGCGGTGTTTCATGGTGTGTCTGTCCTTTCCGGTCCGGGTGGCTTACGCCACCGCCAAGGGGCGAATGGGGCTGGCCGTGCCGCCGCGGATCTTCATCGGCACCATGACAAGCGAGAATGTATAGGTTTGGGTACGGCTCAAGGCTTCCAGGTCCGCCACCTCCAGGAGGTGAACGCCCTTCTCCACCAGGCAATGGATGTGAACGGGGTGAGCGTGATTCGGGGTCGGCATCACCTCGACGGCGAAATTGTCGCTCCCGAGACAGGCGGCACCCTGCTCGGTGAGCCAGCGGGCCGCCTCCACGTTGATGCCGGGCTGCCCGGTCTGCACGCTGTAATATTTGCGCTGGTCGGGCCAGAGCTGCATCCAGCCGGTGCGGATCAACACGACGTCCCCGGGTCGGACGCTCACCCCGGCCTTTTTCGCGGCATCTTCCAGGTCCCTCGGCCCGATGACCTGCGTCGGCTCCAGGATCGCCACCCCCTGAGTCGCCGGGATGTCGAGCAGGACGCCGCGGGCGACGAAGGGTGATACCCGTTGGATGCCGAGCGTCGAGAGCCCCCCGGCCTTGCTCTGCCCGTCGGGGGCCGGCTGACCACCGTGCAGGCAGAGGTTCTTGGCGAAGTGCCCCAGGCCGTCCAGATGTGTGCCCGTGTGGCAGCTCATGCCGAAGATGTCGACTGCTGCCGATACGCCCTCGCCGTACATCAGGTCGCCGTGCTCTCGGACCATCTGGTACATGAAGGGAGAGTGGGTCGGAACGTGCGGCATTCCGGGGAAAAGCTCCACACCCAAATCGAAGATCTTGCGTCCGCGCAACAGGTCAGCCACCGAGTCTGGCGTCATGTCGTTCTCCTCTGCGAATCCGGGCACTCCGAATCCCGGCGGATTGTACGGGGGAAAAGGGGGAAGTCAAGTCTTTTGCCCGTCCATCGCGAGTGCGACGGAAGGAACACGCACAAATAGAGTACCGACAACCGATTAGCGGGCCCGACCTCTGCCCCTTGACCGGTTTTTCATTGTCCGTCGTCGGTTTTGCATTCTCATCGCCTTGACGCGTCCGGGTTAGCCTCCTATCGTCACCGCTGACTCCTTCGCATCCGCTAGGTTGCTCTCATGGCGACAAATCGAGGCCTCCGCCGCGCTTACACCGTCTGGGCGGCGATTTACGATCCGTTTACCCGGTTCCTCCGGAGGGGCCGCCGCCGCTCCATCGCCCTCCTGGACATCCGCCCCTGCGACACAGTGTTGCTCGTGGGGTGCGGGACCGGGGCCGACTTCGAGTTCCTCCCGCGCGACGCGCAGTGCGTCGCCGTGGATCTGACTCCCGCCATGCTGCGCCGAGCGGCGGCCAAGGTCGAGGACCGGCGCATCCAATTGGCGGAAATGGATGCCATGGACCTCCGCTTTCCGGACGATACCTTCGACAAGACGATCCTGCATCACATTGTCGCCGTGGTGCCGGATCCCGTCCGAGCGCTGCGAGAAGCGGAACGCGCGACCAAACCAGGCGGACACCTTGTCGTCCTCGACAAGTTCTGGAACCACGCCCGCCGCCCGCCGCTATTCCTGCGCCTCGCCAGCGCCGTCTTCGCCGGCTATGTGACAGCGGTGGATCGAAACTTCCCTGCGATTCTGGCCCAGACCTCTCTGGATATTCTCCAGGAGATCCCGATGGGGTTCGGCGGCCTCTACTACCTGTATCTGCTCCGGAAACCGGCCTCTCCGACCCGCTGAGAAACCGCAGAGACGCCCTTCCCCAGTCCGCCATGGATCGTCAGGGACTCCGCGGGAGCCCGGACCCCTGGAAATTTGAGCCGCCCGGCACTACATTGTATGTGGCGACCGCGCGTGCGCCAGTGTGCGCCCGGTGTGCCCCTATTGAAGGCGGGAGGTGGGAGGAGGTTGCCATGCCGACCTACGAGTTCCTGTGTCTGAAGTGCCAGAAGGAGTTTACGGTTACCATGACGATTCGCGAGCGTGGGGAGAAACAACCGGCCTGTCCGATCTGCGGTTCCACCGAACTTGAGCCGATGTTTAGCAGTGTCGTGACCAAGACCTCGCGCAAGAGCTAGACAGGCTTCTGAAAAAGGCCCATCTGCGGCGTTGGCCCGCCTCGCCACTCGCTGCGGCGTACCTCCAGTACGCCTCGCTCGGGCTTCAGCGTACCGCCTTGCATCTGGGCCTTTTTGAGCAGCCTGGGATAAGACGAACTTGTCAGCAAGCTTCTCCTAGCGCTTGCTTGGAAGCGCGAGGTTCGGATTCTGGTAATACTGCAAGGCCTGAGGCATCCAGCCCTGTAGCTGCGTGATTCGGGTCTCCGGATTGGGGTGCGTGGACAGGTACTCGGGCCCCCTGCTTCCGCCGCCCTGGCTCATGCGCTGCCAGAGTCCGACCGATTCCCGAGGGTCATAGCCGGCCTTGGCCATGAGCAGGACGCCGATGTAGTCGGCCTCGCTCTCTTGCGCCCGGCTGTACGGAAGCAGGAAGCCCACCTGCCCGAGTCCCAACACGGCCAACGTCGCCAGGTTACCGCCGCCCGAGGCCCCCGCGACCGCACCTGCCACGTTGACCAGCTGATCCTGGGAAAAGCGCTCGGCGGTGTGGTGCGCCATGACGTGACCTACTTCGTGCCCCAGGATAGTCGCCAGCCCCGCATCGGTCTTGGCCACGGGCAAGATGCCCGTATACACAATTATCCGACCGCCCGCAATGGCCGCGGCGTTCACGGTGTCGGGTGCGTTGAGGAGCATGTAGTCCCATTTGTAGGCACTCCCCAGGCCCGAGGCGGCGATCACGCGCTCCGAGATGCGCTTGACCATGGCATGGGCCGCCGGGTCCTCCCGCTCCGTCAGGAGGCGGCCTTTCTTCACCTCCTCGTCGCGCATCTGCGCAAATGCCGTCACACCGAGCTTGGCCTCCTCCTCTTCCGAGATGAGCCGGAGCTGGGAGCGGCCGGTGATCGGCGTCGTGGCACACGCCTGAAGGATCTGCGTCGCGGGAAGCGCCAGGAAACCCAATCCGGCTTGCAGGATTCGTCGGCGCGACAACCCGTCGTCCCACAGGACTTTGTGGGCCGCCTTCTGCATGGCCGACTCGAAGGCCTTACCGTCTTCGCCGGCCGCTCTTGGACCGCATCGCCAACACATGGCTCTTCCTCCGCTGCGGTGCTCGGCGACTTCTCCGCCGTCAGATTGGATGTGCGCCCCACCGTCTCTGCACGGTCTTCCTCGCTCGGCTGCCAAACCCTACTGCGGGCGATTGTACCTCGCTCGGTCGGTTCAGGGAAGCCCTCCGGAAACTTTCCATTGACGCCCTTTTGGCCGGCGCCCTATCATCCGCAACGAAGGGGCAGCGAGCCCCAAGACACGCTACACCGGGCGAGCGATCAGTTGCGCCCATCGGGGGGAGGGGAGCCATGGACTCGGCAGGCACGATATTCGACGAGGAAGCACGTTACGAAGAGGACGAGACTCCGACCAAGGCGATCGACGCGCGGCTGTTCGCCGAGCCGATCAAGAGCCTGCACCGCCGCGCCGGGCACGTGGCGGTGCCGCTCGGGACGACCATCGGACAAGCGGCTGGGATCATGAAAGACCATCGCGTCGGTTGCGTGCTGGTGGAGGACGGCGGCAAGCTGATCGGGATCTTCACCGAGCGGGACATTCTGACGAAGCTGGTGGGGACGGGCTACGACCCGGCCAAGGTCGCCGTGGACGGTGTGATGACACGAAATCCCGAGACGCTGACGCCGGAGGATCCCATCGCCTTCGCCCTGCAGCAGATGAGTGTCGGCGGCTTTCGACACGTGCCCCTGGTCGATTCGGACGGACACCCCGTCGGCATTTTGTCCGTCAAGGACATTGTGGACTACCTTGCGGAGCATTTCCCACAGGAGATCCTGAACATTCCTCCCGAGCCAGGCCGCCAGCCTCGAATCCCCGAAGGGGCGTAGCAGGCCACGGAAAATACCGCCACTCGACCGCCCTTGCATTTTTTTCTTGCGCGGAAGCGTTCCGGAATGTACATAGAGCTTACACCAGAAAGGAGGTGATCCAGTGGGCATATTAAACTGGACAGGTGAGGTGATTGTAACGTAGGCGTTGCCCTGCTCAGGCGAACGCCGGGGGTTTCGTCTACGGAATCCCAGCAATCGCCGGGCCTCGAAGACTCCGGCCTTGTCCACCGGGGCGGCCAGCTTGCCGTGAAAACTTCGAGGCCTTTTTCTTTGCCTGCACGCCTTTCCTTCTACTTCCCCTTCCGTTCCCGCATCCATCGCAGCGCGTGGTGGTGCAGCAACACCATCAGGCCGAAGCCGACCCAGAGCAACTCGCGCCCGCGTCGCAGCAGGCTGAACGTCATCGCCAGCGGAGCCCCCAAGCCGAACGATACGAGGATCAGGGTCTGTCCATGCGGCAGGAAAGCTCGAACGGCGGATTGAGGAAACGCGGGCGCTGGATCTCACGGAGGATGGCGGACACGGCGAGCTCCGGCAAGATCCCACCGACGGCCGCGCCCCGGGCGGAGACGCGCACCCGCCTTTCGGCTGGACAGGTCAGTGCGGAGCTTGTTAGAGTACCCGGCGTGTTCTGGAATCTCCGTGGAGGATGCCATGGTTTCCGTTCCGAAAGAGCTCCTGCAGACAGTCGCCGAGGCGTTGGCACGGGTCCCCGTGGACCCCGGCGATCTGCCCGCCATCTGTGACCAGCTTGGCGCACAACTCGAGGGTCTGGCCAAGCTGGACGACCTCGATCTGCTCAACGTTGAGCCGGCCACCGTGATGTTGCCGCCGGGGGAGGCGCCCGATGGCCGCTGACGAGTTGACCCTGCTCAGCATCGCCGAGGCCGGCGAGCGACTGCGCCGGCGGACCCTCTCCCCCGTGGAGCTGACGCGAGCCTACCTGACCCGCATCCGAGCGGAGGATGCGGCAGCCCGCTGTTACATCACGGTGCTCCAGGAGCAAGCACTGGCCTCGGCGGCCACGGCGGAGCGGGAGATCGCGAGCGGCAGGTACCGCGGGCCGCTACACGGCATCCCGATCGCCCTGAAGGATCTGGTCATGACCCGCGGAATCCGCACCACCTGCGGGTCGCGGATCTTGAAAGACTGGGTGCCGGACGCCGACGCCACGGTCGCTGCTCGGCTGGCCGAGGCGGGCGCGATCCTGCTGGGCAAGCTGAACATGCACGAGTTTGCCTACGGTCCCACGGGTGTGAACCCGCACTACGGGACGCCGGCGAACCCGTGGGGGCGCGACCGGATGCCCGGCGGTTCCAGCAGCGGGTCCGGGGCCGCGGTGGCAACGGGGCTCTGTGCCGGGGCCCTGGGCACCGACACGGGCGGCTCCGTCCGGATTCCTGCCTCGCTCTGCGGGATCGTGGGGCTCAAGCCGACCTACGGGCGGGTAAGCCGCGCCGGCGTCGTCCCGCTGGCCTGGTCGCTGGATCACATCGGCCCCATGACCCGGACGGTGACGGACACGGCGCTGCTGCTGCAGGCGCTGGCCGGGCACGACCCGGCGGATCCATCCACGGCGGCCGCGGCCGTTCCCGATTATCGGCGCGCGTCGGACCCGGATCCCCGCGGCCTGCGGGTTGGCGTCGTCCGCGAGGTGTTCTTCGAGCGGCTGCATCCCGACGTCCGGAACGCCGTGGAAGCCGCGGCGCGGTCCCTGGAGGGACTCGGGATCCGCACGGAGGAAATCCGCCTGCCACGCATCCACCACGCGGGGCCGGCCACCTTCGCCATCATCACGGCCGAGTCCATGGCGTATCACGAGCCGTACCTCAAGACACGCGCCTCGGAGTACGGCGCCGACGTGCGGGCGCGGCTCCTCACGGGCCAGTTCGTGCTCGCCACCCAGTACCTGAAGGCGCAGCGCGCCCGCCAGGTCCTGCGCGCCGAGGTGGACGGCGCCCTGAGGGCCGTGGACGCGCTGTTGCTGCCGACGACGCCCATCCCGGCACCGCGCACGGATGAGCGGGAAGCGACGGTGGATGGCGTCCGCGAGGACGTGCGGGCCTGGCTCACCCGCTGCACCAGGCCGATCAACCTCACGGGGCACCCCGCGCTGTCGCTGCCCTGCGGCCTGACGGCGGATGGGCTTCCCGTGGGTCTCCAGCTCGTGGGCCGACACTTCGACGAGGCGACGCTTCTCCGTCTGGGGCGTGCCTACGAGGCGGTGAGCCCGCTTCGCGATCGCCGGCCGTCGCCGGCGACTTGAGCGCGGAGCCGCGATGCTTGCGTCTCCCGCCGACGCCGACGGGCCGGAGGCAATCCCGGAATCGACGGAACCCGACCCCGCCGTACGCCTGCCGATCGAAGACTCTCTCGACCTGCACGCCTTCGCGCCGCGGGACATCCCCGACCTCGTCCGGGAGTACATCGCCGAGTGCGTCCAGCGCGGCTTTCGCGAGGTCCGCGTCATTCACGGTCGCGGAACGGGAACCCAGCGGTCCGTTGTTCGCTCGGTCCTCGGCGCCCACCCTCTGGTGGAAGCCTTCACCGATGCGCCGCCGGAACGGGGCGGCTGGGGCGCGACGGTCGTCCGACTGCGAGACGACCCAAACACGTCACGCAATGACCAATGACCAAATCCCAAGGACCGATTCGGGGTCAGGGCGGTCATTTGTCATGGGACGTTGATCATTGCCCGCCTGGTCTTCAGGGGGCGAGCGGTAGCTGGGGGTCCGTGGACAGGACGCGCGCCAGGCGTCGGATCGCATCCGACGCCACCTGACGAAACACGCGTCCCTGGTCGGCCGCCAGAAACTCGACGGTGTGAAAGTCCGATCTCGGCAGCCCCGCGACCGTGTGTCCCGGCCCGTAGCTCAGGACTCGTTCGTACCGCAGTTGCCCGTCGCGCGCGTCCAGGGCGCGCACGCGGACCTGCACGAAAACGCCGAAGGTGTCCCGCTCCTCCCCGGCGGCGAGACCCAGCGCGTCGATGGCAAACTCCAGCAAGCCGTCCAAGCCACGGGCGCGCGCCTCGACGAGCGGGTCAGTTCCGGCGGTGTCGGATTCCTCCGCCGTGTGCCAAGTGACGACGGGCAGCGACTCCCCCGTGCGACGGCGCAGCGCCTGCTCCATGGCTTCCCGAAACAAGCGGTCAGGCTGCAGTTGCTTGGTTGCCTCGACGATGACCGTGCGATCCGGCGCGGACAACGGGACATCGGCCGACTCGCTCTGGGTGACGCCCAGCATCCCCATGGCAGTCGAGCCGACGACGATCCCGACCGCCAACGGCCAGAATGCGGCAGCCATGGGAGTGATCATGAGGAAGCCCAGGCCAGTCGTCATGCCGCCCGTGGCGCCCCGCAGCAACGGATGCTCTCGATCCTCCTCCGCCCACGCGGCTTGCCAGGCCTGCTGGTGGCTCGGTACGAGCATTCCCGAGCGTTGAAACGGGACGCCCGGCGCGACAAAGGACTGGCTGGCGCTCTCAGGGCCGCCGCCGCTCCGGAAGGCGACGGTGCCTTCCGGCTGGCGCGCCGGTCGGGTGTCACCGCAGCCCGCGAGCAGTGTGGCGGCGAGAAGCGGAGCGAGGAGCCTCTGCGCACGGTGAGAGAACGGCAGCCGAGTGTCACTCATGATGAATGGGGCAGTCGCGGACGCGTGACAGAGTGTCCGACGGCGCCGGTCGTACGTGGGCCGCGCATCGTCGCAATGCGCTTCTCCGCGGTGGGAATAAACGCAGCATCGCGCGAACCATAGCACGCGGGCGGGACGCGCACAACGGGCTTCGTGGCAAGCACTCAGCGATCAGCAATCAGCGTTCAGCCGGAGACGACGACCGAACGCGGAGAGCCAAGCACTGAAGGCTCAGTCGATGCCTGAGAGCTTGAGATAGTCCTTCAGGACCTGGACGGTGCTGGGGAAGGCGAGTTGATCCCACGGGATCTCCGCCGGCGGAAAGGACCGTATCGCGAGGCTCTCGTCGTCGATCGTGAGGGAGCCGCCCATCACGTCCCCCGCGTACGCCACGACGATGACGGGGTTGTCGGGGAAGGAGTAGGCCCCCAGGAGTCGCGTCAGGCGAACGACGAGTCCCGACTCCTCCTGGACCTCGCGAAGGGCGGCGGCCTCCAGTGTCTCGCCGCGGTCCACGTACCCTCCGGGGAAGACCCACTTGCCGTAGCTCGGATGGATGGCGCGCTGCAGCAAGAGGATCCCGCCGTCGTAGGAGAAGACGACGCCGGCAGCGATCTTGGGATCGAGGAAGAAGACGAACGCGCAGGCACTGCACACCAGGCGGGACGGCTCGCCGGCCTTCAGGACGCGGGAGTCGAGCGGATTCCCGCAGCGCGGACAGTACCGATACGCGGGGGGCTCGGTCACTCCTCGTCCTCGTGACGCGCCCAGTAGCGACTGTACTCTTCCAGGAAGGTCAGCGTCTCGAGGCTCTTCATCCGATCCAGAAACGTCGTGCCGATCAGGTGATCGTACTCGTGCTGGATCACGCGGGCGAAGAAGTCGTGGGCCGTGAAGTCGAGAGGCTTGCCCCGCCGGTCGTGAGCCTGGACCTCGATGTCCGCGTAGCGAGGCACCTTGCCGCGGAGGTCCGGGATGCTCAGGCAGCCTTCCCAGTCTTCCTCCAACCGCTCGGTAGCGGGAACGATCCGCGGATTGATGAGGATCGTGGGGGACGCGGGCGGCGCCGATGACGCACGGCCGTCGGGTTCCGCCTCGATCGTCACGATCTGCAGGGATCGGTGAACCTGCGGGGCCGCAAGGCCCACACCATGGTATTCGCGCATGGTCTCGACCATGTCGTCGATCAAGCGTTGAATCTCCGGCGCCTGGATGTTCTTCACGGGCTCGGAAGGAATTCGCAGGACCGGATTGCCCAAATTGGCGACTTTCAGGATGGCCATCAGGTAACCCTTTTTCCGTGCGTCGCTCCGCACCGTGGCCGGACGGCGCGGCGCATCACGCATGGGACCGATGCGCAACTGGCCTGAGCAGAGCCTGCGGTCAAACCGGGGAATATTAACATGCCAAGCTGCGCGCCGCCAGATCGTGTTGAGCCGCTGCGTTGACAGGCCACGGGCCAAAGACCTACAATCCCAGACGTTGCGTGTCCGCGGTTTGGTTTGCCGCGCCAGGCGGAAGGAGAATTCCCATGCGAAATCTCAAGGCCAATTTGCTGGAGCTGATTCGGCGGACCTCCGCCGAGCTGCCGGATGACGTCTTCCGAGCCGTCGACGTCGGCGCCAAGTCGGAACCGGCGGGTACCACCGGCGCCTACGCCATGGACATCATCACCAAGAACATCGATCTGGCCAAGCGAAAGTCGCAGCCACTGTGCCAGGACACCGGCAGCATCCTGTTCTTCGTGAAGGTCCCGCTGGGTTTCGACCAGATGGCCTTCGAGGCCGCCGCCAAGGCCGCGGTTGGCGAGGCAACGGCCCAGGGCTATCTGCGGCAGAATTCCGTGGATTCGGTGACCGGCAAGAACAGCGGAAACAATCTGGGGCCGGGCAGCCCGACGATTCACTTCCACCAATATCGCGGAACGCGCCTGGAGGTGCGATTGGTCCTGAAGGGTGGCGGTTGCGAGAACGTGGGGGCGCAGTACTCTCTGCCCGACACGCGCATCGGCGCGAACCGCGACCTGGACGGCGTCCGCAAGGTGATTCTGGACGCCGTGGTGCAAGCGCAGGGTAAGGGCTGCAGCCCGGGGATCCTGGGCGTGTGCGTCGGAGGCGACCGCGCCACCGGATACCTGCACTCCAAGGAGCAGCTCCTGCGCACGTTGGACGACGTCAGTCCCGATCCGCCGCTGGCCGCCCTCGAGCGGGACATTGTCGAGACCGCCAACAAGCTGGGTATCGGCCCGATGGGATTCGGCGGGAAGACGACGCTCCTGGGCTGCAAGATCGGCGCGCTCAACAGGCTGCCGGCGAGCTTCTTCGTGTCGATCTCGTACATGTGCTGGGCCTACCGCCGCCAGGGTGTTCTGCTGAACGGGGAGGGCAAGATCGTCAAGTGGCTCTATTAGCCTTGATCCGAAACGCTTCTCACCACTGTGGTGTTCCTATTTCTTTGAAGTGGGCCCAGGCCATACTGGCCATAGGCATGGTGGCTGCGGTTCGGGCGTGTCGGCCCTGGCTGACTGCTGACCGCTGATCGCTGACCGCTGTAGTTCCGGAGGTCGCCAATGATCCAGCTCATCGAGCCATACACCGAAGAGAACGTTCGCGCGTTGAAGATGGGGGACATGGTCCACGTCACCGGCGTGGTGTACACGGGCCGGGACGCCGTCCACAAATACCTGCACGAGGGCGGCAAGCCGCCCGTGGCCCTCGAAAACCAGATGATCTACCATTGCGGGCCGGTCGTGATCAAAGAAAAGGGCAAGTGGGTTGTCAAGGCCGCCGGCCCTACCACCTCGATCCGCGAGGAGCCCTACCAGGCGCAGCTGATCGAGAAGTACAAGCTTCGGGCGGTCATCGGCAAGGGGGGCATGGGCCCCAAGACGCTGGAGGCGTGCGCCAAGTTCGGCTGCGTCTACCTCCACGCCGTGGGCGGCGCCGCCCAGGTCCTGGCCGAATGCGTGACGGATGTCCTCGGCGTATACCTGGAGCACTTCGGAAGCCCGGAGGCCATCTGGGCCTTCCGGGTCAAGGAATTCCCCGCCGTGGTCACCATGGACGCCCACGGCAACAGCCTCCACGCCGCCGTCCTGGAGCAGTCCAAGGAGCGGCTGAAGCAGTTCGCGTGATTCCCGAGCGGCGTCAAGGCCTGCGCACGCAGCGCTCGCGGCCGTCGGCCCCTTCTTGCCTTCCCGTCGCCGGCGCTCCGAGGACCGGCCGTGGAAACGCCGCGCCGCGAGACTCCTGCGCGCACCTGGTTGACCGGCCGGCACGTCAACACGTGGGCGGGGAGGAGGTCACTGCCTCCTCCCCGCCCGAACAAGATCGGTTCTACTCTCTCTTCTTCATCGGCTGACCGCAGCAGTTGCCCGGTTTGTCGGACACGTGGCCGCATTTGTCACAACAGTAGTCTTCCGCCATGCGTATCACCTCCTTACTTCTTCAGTTCGTCGACTGCCTTGTCAATCCGCTCACCGGCTTTCTCGGCCGGGCCCTTGCCGCTGAGCTGGTCTACGGCGCGATCGATCTTCTCGCCCGCCTTCTGAGCCGGCCCTTTTTCGCATCCCGTGAGCAGCGCGGCGCCCACAAAGAGCCCGAGCACGATCATGCTTCTCGTCCGCATGCCTGCCTCCTCTCTGCGAATGTGCTTGGCGCGCCTACACAACACCGAAGAGCCACAGGAGGAGGACCACGCTAAGCGGCACTCCCAGTAGCCAAAGAATCAACGGCATCGATTCTCCCTCCCTTCCGCGTGTCTTTTGTCCTTCGGTTTCACTTGGACCATGCCGTAGTCCAAAAGCAAGTCACGTACCGGACCGATCGAGCGCTCACAACGATGCTCGGACGCCTCAGACGAGGCCGATTTCCCCGGGTGGGTTTTCCAGGGTATCCCTCACCGGGTCTTCGCGAAGACACGGTGAGGGGCGGAGGGACAGCGTGACCGAGACATCAGGCAGCACGTCGAACGACCCAACCGGGGTGAGCATCCGCCGCGGTCCACACCTGGAAATGCAACCAGGAGAGCGCCAACGGATCAGAAAGCAGCCTCATTCTCTCTTGAGGCGTCAGAGCATCGGGGCCGCCGCGCAACGCCGCGCGTTGGAGCCGGCGGCGCTCCAGAGACGCCGCCGCAGACTGTCGGACGCGGACCACGGCGGATGCACACGTCAGCGCGTTGACGGTCGGGTCCACGACGGCGTCAAGAAACCCCGGCGGCGAGGGCGCACGCTGGACGTACTGACGGGTCCATCGCAGCTCCTCCGGCGGCTCGAACTCCTCAGGGGTCAGGAGGAAACCCGCCTCGCGAAGGCGGCGACCGACCGAGGCGCGGCTGGAATACACCGAGAGCGGGATTGACAAGGCCAACGGACCCAGGACCGGGAGGAGCCACAAGAGGTACGCCGGGTCGAGCCAGTAGGCGCATCCGGCCCAGACCGCGCCCAGCAGCGTGCCGGCGCTGTGCCGGCGCATCGCTTCCGCCCACGTTGTCTCGGAGCCGTCCCGCGCCGGAGACTTCCACTGAGGGGAGCAGTTCAGGACGCCCCCGATGACGAAATTGGTGTGAAACAGCATGCGGACCGGCGCCAGCAACGCCGAGAAGAGGAACTCCACCAGCATGCTCAGGGCCAGGCGGATACGGCCGCCGAAGTGCCGGCCCCCGCTTCGCCAGATCAGCAACACGCTGAGGACTTTGGGGAGGAACAGCAGTGTCACCGTGGTGCTCGTCAGGCTGAGCGCCCACCAGGGATGCCATACCGGCCAGAGCGGAAAGAGCTGCTTCGGGGTGACGAAATACTGCGGTCCGATCAGCGTGTGCACGGCCACGAGCGCAGTGGAGGCGATCAGAAACAGGAGCCACAGCGCCGCCGACGCGTATACCATCACGCCGGTCGCGAACAGGGCCCGATGCACGGGATGGAGGCTCCTGGCCAGCAATAAACGGAAATTGATGAGGTTGCCCTGACACCAGCGCCGGTCCCGCTTGAGCTCCTCGACAAGATTCGCCGGCGCCTCCTCGTAACTTCCGGGTAGATCGTGGGCAAGCCAGACCGCCCAGCCGGCGCGGCGCATGAGCGCGGCCTCGACGAAATCATGGGACAGGATTTCGCGGGACAGAGTGCCGCGGCGCGGCAGCCGGCCGAGGGCACAATGGCGGATGAAGGGGGCGACGCGAATGATTGCATTGTGTCCCCAATAGTACGATTCGCCAAGCTGCCAAAAGTGGAGGCCCGCCCCGAACAGCGGGCCATACACCCGGCTGCCGAACTGCTGCAACCGTGCGTAGAGCGTCTCGTGATTCACGGTGAGCGGCGCGGTCTGGATGATGCCCGCTCTGGGATTCGCTTCCATGAGGCGCACGAGCGTGGTCAGGCACTCGCCGGTCATTACGCTGTCGGCGTCCAGCACCACCATGTAGCGGTAGTTCTTGCCCCACCGCCGGCAGAAGTCGGCGATATTGCCGCTTTTCTTCTTGATCCGGTGTTTGCGCCATCGATAGAACAGGCGGCCGAAGCCATCGACCGCGCGGCAGGTAGTCAGCCACGCGTCGATTTCTGCTACACGCGCATCCGGATTACTGCTGTCGCTGAGGACGAAGAAATCGAAATGCCCCAAATCTCCCGTTCTCGAGAGCGACTCGTACGTCGCGCGCACACCGGCGAATACGCGCGGCACGTTCTCATTGCAGATCGGCACCACGATGGCCGTGCGCGCCTCGGCGCGGATGGGCGCAGTCCCGGCCGCACTGCGCGAGATGGCGTACCGACGATCACCGAACATGAGCAACAGGAATCCCGCCATCGCCGTCCAAAAGCCGAGGGACACCCAGCCAAACAAGATGCCGAACAGTAACAGGATCGCGACGGCGAGGGGCTGGCTGCTCTGAAACGGCAGGACGGTTGCCATGCAATACGTGGCGAGGCCGGTCTGGACCAGGACCAGGCCAAGCAGGAGAATGCGTCGAAAGGTTCCGGTCCGGTACCAGGGGCAACGCGCCAGCGACGCCGGCCGCGCATCGGTTTCGTCCCGGTCGGCGGCGGGAGGGGTCCCGTGACCCTGCATGAGACGCCTCCATGCGGATGACGGCGGCCACCACGTCGGCCCGAGCGGCCAGGGTTTGGGGGCCATGGACGTGCGGCGAATGGGGGGACAGGTGCTCAAGCATACCCGGCCGTGCGCGTCGTGGACGATGACCGGCCCCGCCTCGGTTCGCGGAATGCCATACGCGCGTTCCAGACGTTGCTGGACAGAGGCGTAGGCCGGGTTCGCGGGACGGCGGTCGGGCCTGCCGAGGGCTCCATGAAGGGCATCCACAGCATCACGCGGATCCGTCCCAGCACGGTGGCCGCTCCGACTCAGCAGGCTGCGGCGCTCCTCAGCGGCGATCGGCAACCGGTCGACATAGTCAACGCAGGCTTGCTGGGGAACGGACTCCATGCTCACTCCGGCGGTACGATGTGACTCCATGTCTCAGATATGACCTCGCTCCCACTATTCAAGTGGGCTCGCACTTCCAGCGGTTTGTTTCCGTCATTACGACGCAGCCGCATCGCCAGACGCCAGGCTCCTGTGACCGCATTGCGATAGGCGTTCTGCTCGAGCACCTGGCCGTTGGAGTCGGTCCACACGACTCCCTCGATCTTGGCATCGGCCGGACGCGTCCGCAGTGCGGGGCCATCGAACTCGACGACGAACCCCAGGCTGTCGTTCGGACGGCTGATATATCCGTGCCCGCGCCGGGTCTGCGTGACCCACGAGGACGGGGGCCGCGTGTCCGTGTCCTTCTGCCATAGCAGCCGATACTCGAAATCGTAAGCGTGTTTTGGCTGGGGCCGGGCATCCGGCACCCAGTAGGCGACGATGTTATCGTTGGTTTCGTCGCGCACGGGAATCTGCACGAGTTCGATACGGCCCGGTCCCCAGGACCCTTTGGGCTCGACCCAGGCACTGGGTCGCAACTCGTAGCGCGCCTCCAGGTCTTCGTAATTGCGGAACTCGCGATCGCGCTGCATGAGCCCAAAGCCGCGCGGATCCGTGACGGCAAACGAGGTCACCAGCAGGCGCTGGGGATTGCTCAGGGGCCGCCAAATCCATTCACCGGTCCCGGTGTGGACCGACAGTCCGTCGGAATCATGCACTTCCGGGCGATAATCGTCCACTCTTGGACGCTGGACCTCGCCGAAAAAGAACATGCTGGTGAGCGGCGCCAGGCCGAGCTTGCCGACGTTGTCGCGCAAGTAGAGGCGCGCCCGGACCTCGAGCACGGTCGCCACGCCGGGCGTGAGAACAAATTGATACGCGCCGGTCACGCGCCGGGAATCCAGCAGCGCATAGATCGTCAGCTCCTTCACAGAGCGTTTGGGGCGATCGATCCAGAATTCGACAAAGCGGGGGAACTCCTCGCCCGAGGCGAGGGCGGTATCGACCGCGAGTCCGCGCGCCGACAGGCCATAGAGCTGGTTCTTGCCCACCGCGCGAAAATAACTCGCGCCCACGAACACGAGCACTTCATCTTTGTACCCCGCCGTATTGATCGGATAGTGCACGCGAAAGCCGGCAAAACCCAGGTCGCGCATCACAGTCGGGTCGATCTTGTTGGAACCATAGTCGAAAAGCGTCGGATCGAATCGGATCTCTCGCACGCTTTGTCCGACGACTTCGTTGATCTTGACCGGCTGGTCGAAATGCCAACCGGGATGAAAGAACATCAGCTCAAACGGAAGGTTCGCGTCGCGCCAGTAGGCGCCGGCCGTCTTGAACCGGATATCCCGATACTGGTCGTAGCCCAGGTTCTGCAGCTCCTTTGGGAGGCTGCCGGCGGGCTTCTTGAAGCCGACATCGGCGAGTTGCTTGGCCCGCAGTGACACATCTTCAAACGTGAACGCGGCGGCAATCGGCGCACACAACACGCTGAAGAGCGCGACCGCTGGCGCCGCCACCCGCGCCAACCGGAAAGCGCGAACGGAGAGCTTAGCGCACGAGTCGGCAACGTTTCGCAAGCTCACAACTACGTAAGACAATCTCATCTGCGCTGTCCATTCACGGGCCCAACCTCTCACTCTGAGGAACCCACTTCCCGGGCCTGGGACTCTTGGTGAAATTTCGGAAGTCACGTGGCCGCGTACTGGTGCGGATTACTGTCGAACTTGCTCTTGCACGCTGCTGAGCGGAAGACAAAGCTCTTTCCTTGGTAGTCGCTCGTGGCGGCGAGCTTATTGGGCTCAACCCCCATTCCGCAA
>Ga0316630_10000134_pt1 | contig 18278 bp, 40 predicted proteins | sample OWC_May_M1_C1_D6_FD_207658 | JGI IMG/M metagenome (GOLD analysis project Ga0316630, IMG submission 207658) | Wetland soil microbial communities from Old Woman Creek delta, Ohio, United States - OWC_May_M1_C1_D6_A | ecosystem: Environmental > Terrestrial > Soil > Wetlands | place: USA: Ohio...
TGCCGTATGCGTTTACCATGAAATCGGTCCCTGGCTCTTTCGCCGCCCAGTCGTGACTGGGTTGCGCGGCACAGTGTACAACCAGGGATATGTCGCTCGCCTCCTTAAATATCTTCTGCACTTCCCCAGGACAGCGTATATCTATGGGGCTGTGGTGATACCAGGGCAGCTTTATCAGCCGCTCAATCGTGCTCTGAGTAGATCCTTGGGGTCCAAAAAACTGCTCGCGCATGTTGTTGTCGATTCCGATAACATCCATGCCTCGATTTAGCAAAAACCTCACGGTCTCGCTTCCCACGAGCCCGCCCGCGCCGGTCACGATTGCCGTGCTCATTCGTCATCCTCTTTCAGTCTTACCATAAAGACCGGGGTTTGCTCCCCCACATAAGCATCATACACGTTGAAGCACAGGTATTCCTCGGCGTCTTCATAACTCATACCATACCGGTGCATCAAGATGTCCAGGCACTTCTCACAGTCATAAATGGCCAGGGGCTTATTGAATTGCATCCCTATTCCAATCAGGGCGTCTTCAAACCCATCAGCCAGGAGGACCTGAACATCCATTTCCTCAAGCCGCTTTTGTATTTCTTCCAGGGTCATGATATACCTCAGCCAAAGTCTATCAGCTCAAGCACCGGGTATTCATGGCCGTCTACCAACTTGAACCGACCGCGATGCTCAAAGGTGGCCATCTTCGCAGGCGTTAGCTCGGGCGGCGTATTGACTCGCTCCCAAAACTTAAAGTCTAAATCCCAATAGGGTATTCGCCACCTAAGGTTCGGCGATGTTACCCAAATATCATACACATCGCTCTGGAGCTTACCGCCCAGTGCTGAAAATATGACTTTCATAGCAACTCCTAAAATGGAACAGGGGGCGGGAATTGAACCCGCGACCTTCGGCTTCGGGGGCCGGTGCTCTTCTTCCCCTGAGCTACCCCTGCAAAATGGACCGGGCGACAGGATTTGAACCTGCGACCTCGCACGTTCGTAGCGTGGTGCTCTTATTCCGCTGAGCTACGCCCGGTTATGGAGCCTACGGGTGGAATCGAACCGCCAATTTCCTCCTTACCAAGGAGGCGTCTTACCATTCGACTACGCAGGCATGATTCCGGTCGGCTGGCCCGGCCCTCGCCGCTTTCGCGTGATGAGCGGGTCGGGCGCAGCCTCTATGCCCCTTTCGAGCAGCCGACCGAAAAATTGGAGCGACCGGAGGGGCTTGAACCCTCGACCTGAGCGTTGGCAACGCCCTATTCTACCGCTGAACTACGGTCGCGCATCGCCCCAGAACCGGACTGCCACCGGCAGGCGAACTGTCCTGGGCGTTATTACTGTCCAGGGTTCGTGGGGCGCACATTGCTGGGCTAGGCTGGCATTTCGACATCGCCCTTCGCTGGCATGGTATGCATCCCAGTCAGTTCCTCGGGCGGGTAAGTATCCAGCGACTGCCTCGTCCCCAGCAATCTTGGAGCGAACGGCGAGAATCGAACTCGCGTCATCAGCTTGGAAGGCTGATGCCCAACCACTAGGCCACGCTCGCTTATCTCAAATCGGGCGGCAAATGCATCGACGCCGCCTCGTTTTTCATTGCATCGTAAATGTGATTAGGATCGATCCAGTTAAGGACCTTGCCCAACCACGTCCACCACCAGTGTGCCCTGAACTGCCGACCGCACCTGGACGATATCGTTTCGTCAGGCCACCCACCTATTAGGACGTTAGCCATCTGGTCGACGCCAATCAAAAGCCGCACAAAATAGTTGCGAATCTTACGCACGTTCACCTCTTGGCGGCGGGTGAGGGATTCGAACCCCCATGTCCTTTCGAACGCTGGTTTTCAGGACCAGGGCCTTGCGCTTTTCGGCTACAACCCGCCTAATTCAAAATTCTCGGAGCGACCATGTTGGGCACCACAATTCGAGGCTGCTCCTTTACCTGCGTGAAGCCCAATTGCACATTAACGCCAGCAATGTGCGTCACGTATTTTGCCCCGCATTGCGGACACTGCGCGTGTCCATTCATCATGGCCATCGTACTCATCATGGTCCCGTTTTGTATTTGGGGCGGAAACGGAGGCGGAACCACGTCCATCTCCGTCTTACACACCTCACACGGCAACTTATTACTCACGCATCCTCCGTTCTGATTGGAGCCGATGGGACGACTCGAACGCCCACCATACGCTTACGAAGCGCACGCTCTGCCTGTTGAGCTACACCGGCTGGAGCCCACGGCGCGGATCGAACGCGCTACCTCAGGTTTACAAAACCCGCATCCTGCCCTTAGGACCTCGTGGGCAATTGGGGTGACCGTCTGGATTCGAACCAGAAATCTTGTGGGCCACAACCACAGGTCTTGCCATTCGACTACGGTCACATATTCTATTGGGCCTCTGTACCGCCGCGCCTTTGTCCATGGGCTACGCCCAGGCGCAGAGTTTTAGGACCGGTGAGGCCCAAATTGGCTGAGGGAGGAGGGATCGAACCTCCGATCTACTGGTTAACAGCCAGTCGCCATTACCTCTCGGCCATCCCTCAAAACTCATACAATCTTAATAAAGGCGGTCGGAAACTGCCTCTTCATCTCGGCAACCTGCAATTCCAGCGACCACCCTATATCCTTGGCCGCGACCGAGGACCATTCTACACCGGTTTCAGGGTCTACCGCAGCAACTATTCTCGTAAATTCGTGCGCGGTATCAGGCGTGATTGCGTGTATAATGCCCAGCAATCTAGGCCAGGCCCCATTTTCCATTGCTTCCGCAACCGCCTTGGCCTGGTCCGCGTTGTGAACCCAAAACAAACCCGGCTCAACATCCAGGCTACCCACGACAATGGCACCCTCAGGCGCAGGAGGCACGTCTTTGGGATCGGTAAAGGTCGGGAAAAACATTATAGGTTTCCCGGTTCTAAACGGTTTCCACGCTTTGAACGCCTTCATTTGCGCCGCTATCGCCGCCGGGGAATCTACGTCTGTTCTATACGCTGGCGGATTAGCCATGTCTACTCCTAATCTTGGTCCAGGGCGGAGGGCTTGAACCTCCAGCCCACCGGTTAAGAGCCGGTAGCTCTACCATTGAGCTAGCCCTGGATGGTCGGTGGGGAGCGATTCGAACGCTCGGCTCTCGGATTAAAAGTCCGTTACTTTTCCTCTAAGTTACCCACCGTATGTTCTAGCCCTGTGGCAGTTAGCACACAGGACAATACAATTCCTTATCTCGTTCACGACCACTTCCTTCTTGCAACAAACGAGCCTTCCGATTACCGCCCGTTTCGGACCAACATGATGTAAATCCATAATATAGTGCGGAAATGATCCACCACAATCCGCGCACGGAACCGATTTTGCGGCTCTGATTATGGATTCATTTTCCTTTATTATGCGCCGTTTTCTCTCATTGATTCTTCTCCTATGAGATTCGTTGTCACGCCAGAGCGCACGAGCATATTCACTGGCACATTTTTTACACCAGTCCTGTCCACGACTAAACAGGCTCTGCGGCTTCTCACTGCCACAACGATAGCACTTTTTGTTCATAAAATTGGTGCTAGGGGAGCGACTTGAACGCTCAACCTCCGCTTTGTAGGAGCGGTAGTCTGCCTGTTGACGTACCCCAGCAATGTCAAATAACTAAACCGAACTTCTGTTCCAGCCTCTTGTTAAAGGTGGCCTCGTCGGTCCAGTAATATCTCTTGTCCCGCGCTTCCTTATACGTTTCGTCATCAGGGGCCTTGCCCCAGTCCGCATGCATGTGGTTGACAATGTCAACGTCCACGAACTTGTACTTGCTCAGCATGCGAGCTACCTGCATCATCTCGTTGTCGCACCAGAGAGAGATGTAATCAGGATGATAAATGTACCCAAATCTCTCGTAGTACGTCCTGCCCATGACCGGCAGCGTCAACAGATCCCGGCGATTGCCATCAGGGAAGTGCAGGCACTGGTCCAGATCATCGAAACTCTTCCTGATAATATCGTCGAATCCCTGTACCAGGAAGAGCATGTCATCGGACATGCCCACCAGGATATCCCACTCGGGGACCAGCTCGATGCCTCGGTTCATATTCTGGACCTTGGTCACCCTGCCAGGATAAGTCACAATCGAAACATGGGGGTCTCCCTCATATCCCTTAAACCCCTCCATGGACTTATCGTCACCGTCGACCGAAACCAGTATGAAAAAATTGTCTGAGGCCGACAGGCTCTCAATGTTATCCACTGTCCTCTTGAGCAAGTGCGGCCTGCCGTAGGTCGCCAGCTTGTACAGTATCTTCACGTTTCCTCCAAAATGGACTCGGCGGAGGGATTCGAACCCTCGACCTGAGCCTTAGGAGAGCCCCGCTCTTGTTCCCCTGAGCTACGCCGAGATTCCTTTTCCAGACAATCAATCTCAGCCAAAAGATTGCCAGCCACAATCGCAATATTGCCCTCAGCAAGGGTCAGCATCGCCTTGGCACTCTGGACATCTCGCCTTAAACTTCTAACTATCTCACACAACCTGTACAGTTCGTCTTCGTTCATAATCTTTGGACGGGGTGGAGAGACTCGAACTCTCGACGTACAGGGTAGAAGCCTGCCGCTCTTATTCCACTGAGCTACACCCCGTTGGATGGGGAGGATGGACTTGAACCAACAACCTCCGCGTTCAGAGCGCGTTGCACCACCGTTGTGCTACTCCCCAATGGCTGGCGGGGCTGGAGTTGAACCAGCATCAACACGGGTTCAAAGCCCGCTGGCGTACCGGTTGCCTACCCGCCAATTACCCAAGCTGTTGGGCCAGGAAGCACTGGAGGCCCATCTGCTTAATCTGGTCCTGAAGCCCTTCCAGGTAGTCGATGTGCCCTTCCTCTTGTACGAGGTTGGACTCCATTATCTCACGGCTCCCGTTATCGCCCGCCGCAACCGCAGTCTTGATGCCCGCGTTGTAGCTCTCCCTGCCGCCGTATTCCAGCTTCAGGTTGCCCGCGATAATCTTCTCAACGTCCGATCCTACATGCATCGGCTTGAGCACCGACACGGTCGGCTTGTTGTCCAGCAAGAGGATACGGGCAATCAGCTTCTCGGCATGGCCCATCTCGTCAATCGCCGCCTTTTTAATCACTCCCGCGAGCTTGTGATAGCCCCAGTTCTCGCACATCTCACTGTGCAAGACATACTGGTTGATGGCCGTAAGCTCTTCCATCAGCAGCCCGTTTAGGGCTTCAACCACTTTCGGATCGCTTTCCATATAACCTCCATACGCCCCCTGGGCAACTGTACGTAAGAAACTACTGAAGGCGTTCTGTGCCCTCGTGTTGCATTGTACCCGATGTCATCATTTCCGACACCCTCTCGATCACCCGGTGAGCCGCTATCAGCTCCTTCGCCGCCACCAGGAGGTTCATCATGATCGGTATGGCTATGTTGTCGGGGTCCTCCTCCCGACGCGCCTGAATGAGCTTGATGCACTGGTCGATTTGAGGCTCTATCGCTGCTATCTGTGCCCCATGCTTGCCCAGGATAGACGTTATCACCGTGGCAAAGAACATGTCCTGTTCGGTTGACATCTACGCTCCGAAAGGGTGCTCGGGCGGACCTTCCTTGGCCACCGGAATCACCGTTGCAATCTCCTGGGGAAGATGCTCGTCCCCGGTGTAAAAGTGATAGACGATACCGTAGTTCGCTATCAGAAACGACCCGATATACACCTTACCCAGAACAGCCGGGTCTACCGGCTTTCCAGTGACTACCCTATATACGGTCCTCAACTCGGTGAGTTTCTGGTCGCCGTCTATGTCGGCAAAAACCGTAGGCTCGCCATTCACATCCATAGCCTGAATGATGCGAGCCCCCACGGGCATTTCTACCTTCTCGACCGGCACGTTCTTCAGCTTAAATCCCACTATCTTTCTCAACTTTTTTCCTCCGCCTCTTCGGTTCTTTGGGAAGCAGGGCCTCTCGTTTTTTCTGCTCTTCCAGATCCCTCAGCCTCTGCTCATAATACGCAAACGAAGACGATACCAGGGCCGGTGTAGACCGATACAAGGGGCAAGCATACGCATGCATGTTCATTGTCGTAAACACCCATGCGCCGCATTTCTCGCACTTGACCGGTTCGTGCTCAGCCTCAGGTTTTCTCTGCGCCATCGTCTTGTTTCGCCTTCGTGCTGTTCATTATCAGGTCCACCTTTTCCAGGATGGTCTCGGCAATCATAACAGCATCCTTGGCGGGAACGGCGACCCACCTTATCTGCTTGTCAAACTCAACGACCACGTTGCCGTTGCTCCAGTCTACGCCGATCTTGATTCCTATGCCGTCGCCGACGCCTTCCGCCTTTTCTTCAGCCATTATTATACACTCCCTAAATTTTGTGTCAACTTATTCTTTTTCTGGAACGGACGCCCTCGCACTCGCTCGGGTCGGCTGGATTTTATCCACGAAATCCTCTCCAGGTCATTTACCAGGGTGGTGAACATCCCCTCCACCACCCTGCGTATTCTTGTCTCTCCTTTTTCCCAGCGGTGTACGGTCTGCTTGGTAACGTCCAGTTCTTTTGCAACCTCCGCTTGGGTGAGCCCGGCGTAACGCCGAAGCTCTCGCATCCTAAAGCCGTCCATCAAACGTCCTCTTTTATGAATTTACCCCAGAACTCGCCCGCCGCCTCGACCCTGTCCTCTCGTATCCATCGTAACCAGTGAGACTCAGGCTTCACTTCCGGTTCCTTCCTTTTCCTCCTCTTTTCGGGGCTGATTATCTTTACTGTTATGCTGAATTTCATGGCCACCCTCAATCTCCTCGTTGCCGTAACCGCGCTCAGCCCCGCAGTTGACGCACTTATAGATTAGCAAGTGAAACTGTTCTTGGTTAGCCAAGCGTCTACGTTCGCTCTTGGACACCCCAATGCGGTCCAATAGACACTGGTACGTCTTGGTCTCCCGACTAACGAAGTAATGGCGAGTGGGCTTTTTGCACTCCTCGCAATCAAGTAGGGGATGATAAACCGGCTGTTCCATGTTACCTCTCAGTGTATTGTTTCCTTTTTCTGCGGCTCCTGGCCGCATTGTTCCTTATCGGGACATTCGTCGCAGTTGTGCTCAGCTTCCTTCTCGGCCCTCTCGATGGCCATGCTTATAACAGCCTGTGATTGCTGAACGCCAAAATCGGCATCCTTCCCAGTGGCCACCAAGATTTCCTTCACGATATCGGGGGGCACAGAAGGGTTCGCCAGCACCACAAGTTTCCTCCCCTCAGATCCCGGCACCTTTATAGAAACCGTGGTCAGGAGGATTTCTACATCCATCTGCATGAGATACCCGGCTGCTTCAGCCAGTATCTCAAACGCGGCAAGCGACCTATTAGCATAGAATGCTTTCTGCTCTTCGGTCATCTGAACCTTAACGCAACTCACAGAGCCCGGCTTTTCTTCCGCCATCGGTTGTTTCTCCCTGGAAAACATGCGTGATAAGAATTGGGGTACCTTAACCATTGTCGATTATGTCTGTCCTTTTCTCAAAAACGGTGTCCCAAAAGTCCAGCTTAAACTGCTCGATCATGCCCAGAGACCGCGCCACGTCTTCCGCTATCTCTTTCGACCACCCGTCTACCACATCGCCATCCTTGTGACGGGCAATAATAATAACGCCGCTCAGGTCATTACCCCACTTGTCCAGGAATTCCAGTATGAACTCCCTCGCCGCTAGGCCCGACCTTGGAACCATCCTTGACACTATCCCCATACGCCTTCCCTCCGAGTTCGTTTTCAATCTGCATGACTCGGTCTAGTATACCCCAAAGCATGCAGTTAATCTCGGATATCCTTCGTGAACGATTGTTCAAGCTAAAGTGTTCATCCTGAAGGGTATGGACATGAGCCCGTATAAGGTCTAAGTGGTCCTGTACTTTCAATGGAATAACTCCCATATAGAGTAGCAAATATACAAAAAAATGATCCAGCCCAGGATGCCCCCGAATATGGCAATCCAGCAACCCCACGGGTTAAGAGGGGGGTCGGGCGGCTCCAGAAACTCGCTCTTCGATTTTGCCTCGAAGGGCAGCAAGTTGTTCTTCGGTTCGTTGTTTTCGCTCATCCTTTTCTATCTCCAGTCCGTGCTCGATTCGATAACAGGGGCCGCAAAGCCAGCCCCTACCCTTGACGTGCCAGCCGTCCCTCTGGGCTAGCTTGTGTGGAGGGGTGTGGTCCCGGCTGGTGTACTCCCCCCGCTTGCCGCATGTCACGCACTTGGGCATAAAGCAGGAGACCATGTTAATCCTCTGTAAGCAGAACGATAAACAGCAACATGATTAGAATTATCACTGTCAGGATAAAACTTATCCACAGCGGCGCGAGGACCCACCACCAAGACCAGTTGATGTAGCCGGTCAACTTGAGCCCGATGAACAAAATCGTTAGAAGCCCTGAAAAACTTGTGCCACAACCTTGCGCGGCTGAAATTTCCTTACTCATCCCTTTTCTCCAATCTGACATCCTGCGGCAGGCATACCAGAATATCCCGGTTCTCTGCGTAAGCCACAAGCCACACCTCGAAGTATGCCACCGGCTTGTACTCTATGCCTTCCTCAGGTCCATGGTAATAGGTAGACCCGTTAGACTTCATCCTGCGCCCCACGTAGACTCCAGGGGTGGGGGTGTCCAGGGGGATGCGCTCCCATATCTTCAGCCGCACATCGTGTAGGCGGTCATCCTTTCCATAAGACGACTTGCGAACAAGAAATGCGCTGGCTGTAACCCAGGCTCCCAGCTTGGGGGTGACTTGTTGCATTAGTCCTCCGTACCGTACCTGTTGAGAAGCTCCACGATTCGGTCGCGCAGCTTCCTGTCCTCCCAGACAATGATGGTCTCAAAGGAGATCCCGTCTTCTCCTATATAGTCAATGGTATAACCGGTTGTACCTTCGGCGATGATGAGAAACTCGTCCTTATCAATCTCGGTACCGGCTTTGAATTCCTGTCCGTTCATTTATTCCCCCTGTTCAGTATTCGTGAACATTTACGAATCGTGAACGGGCTCCCGGTGCATGCACTTCTGACAGATCCAGAACATCCCCTTGAATATCTGGACCTTGAGCTGCGTGCCGTGCTCGCGCTCCCCCTTGGGGAGGCTGGTCCCCATCACCTTCGTGGCCACCATCGCTTCCCCGCAACCAGGGCAACGCTTGCCCAACTGCTTGACCTTCTCACCCTTTGCGCGGTGCGCCGTCTTTGCCTTTGCTTCAGCCATTTCTCACCTCCGAAAGAACTATATCCTATTTGGGGGAATTAGGCAATAGAAAATTTCATGCCTCGCTTGAGATGTAATCGTACATTTCAAGGAACTTGCTTTCCGCCTTCTTGGGGGACCAGCACACGAAGCCGTCACTACTGTCGGCGTTGAGCAGCATTCCCCCTTCAGTCCAAAAGGCACCCTCGTGGTCAGGCATCAGAACAAGACCCTCCAGCACACCCACGATTCTATCCGCGTCTTTGACTTCCTGGGGCATCTCGTCGCGGTTCCAGTTAGGCACCCCAAACTTGTTCAGGATCATCGTCTGCAACCAGTGCTCTGCGACCCGGTATTCTTCGTACATTTTGCTGTACTTTACCGGGGTGGAAATGTCGCAGAGATAGGCCTCGCTCGCGTCATGCAGAAGCCCGTACAAAGCGTGCTCCTGCCCAGCCGTAAAGGCTACAAGATAGGAGTGCTGCGCCACGGAATAGAACTCCCGAGTGTGGCCGCTGAATCGACAGGCGTTGCTCAGGGCATGCGCTATGTCCAGGATGTCTATGTCCTGGGGGCTGGGGTCCAGGGGGTAGAACTTCCTACCTGTATACGTTACGATCCATCCGCTCTCTCTCAAGGGCACGCTCCTCATCCATTGACGACAGTATGTTGATGGCAACTCCCACGGTATGCCGAAGAGTATGAATCTCTTCATCCTTCCTGGCAAGGTCCCTCTGCGCCTCCTCCAGTTTGAACTGAGCGTGGCGCAACTTCAGCTTCATGGCATCACAATCGTTACAGGCCATCGGGCGGCTCCATAATCGTTTCGGGCAAATGAAGAAGCGCATCAATGTAAAAGTTCAATTTCACGCGGCATTTCAGGCACACAAAAGGATCGGTGCAACTATCCAGGGTCATCTTAATCATGCGCCTGAAATCCTTCGCCTTGCCGTACAAAGCGTCCCGGTCATAATGATTAGGGGCAATTGACATGGCATTTACCATCCCGAATGATGCATTCCTTGCGAACCTCTGCCCTCAACTCATCAAGAGACTTGATGGCGGCGGTTATACGCCCTTGCTGTCGGATAAACTCCAGGCCCCATCCGACCACGAGGCCGACAAACGCGCCAACTAGAAAGGACATTGCTCCTCCTCAAAGGTGAGTTTCTCGGACTCTCTGCGATTTACCAGACCGGGCAGCACCTTGCCCCCGGCCTTGTTCCATAGCAGAAACTGCCTCGCCGCGCCCTCGTAATCCCCCGCGTTGAGTTTCTTCAAAAGGGTGGATCTCTCAAACGCGCCGACCCCGATGTTGAACATCAGACTCGCAAGGGCTGCGGCCTGCCCGTCCGTTAGGGGCACCTTCACCAGGGAATCTACCCCGTCAACGAAACGTTTCATGTCACTATCGAGAAGCTCTTCCGCCTGCTCGACGGTGATGTGGTCCCCCAGTTTATACGGGGCACCCGCGTGCCCATACCCAATCGTAACCTGACCGCCTGGACACACATAAGCGTTCAGTTGCAGGCTCTCGAAGCCCTTTATCAGTTTCTTTGCTTTCGTTATTGCCGATCTTCTCACCGATTCCTCCAATACATACGGGTCCTTTCCCGTTGATGAATAACTGACTCCCGAGGAGCCAAACCCAATCATCAGTAATAGCAGTAGACGTTTCACCTGTCCTCCTGTCCGACGACTTCCCGAGGGCATGCATTGTCTCAGCTATCCCCATTTTCATCAACCCCTATATCTTGCAGATACTTCTCTCCCCCCTTAAGCTGTAGAACCTTTTGCGCCTCCAGCAGGATCTCGGGGGCGTTCCGAGCGCGGCCATAGTAGCTGTCATCATCGTGCAGCCCAGCCGCTAAGTAGAATAGCGTGGTGGCTATGCGCCTAAACTTGTCGACCTTCCTCTCCAGCTCCAGAATCTCTTTCTGACGCTGGTAAGCCACCTCAGCTATTGTCTCATAATCCTCGCAAGCCTTCCGCAATGTTCGTTCGCTGGTACCCATTTTCCCCCTTATCGGAGATCCCGGTATGCTCATTAGTCAAACTCCGAGTATTTGTGACGGGGCACCAGATCGTCCTTGGGGTGCTCCTTGTTCCAGGCCTCGCTTGTGACAAACCCGGCTGTGCCCTTGCGGCGGTCGATCTCCAGGACCCACGCAACGGCACTCATTGTGTTCAGGTCCATATCGCCAACCCTGCGATAGGAGGTGCATTCCTTTACGATGAAGGGGACCCGGTCAACGTGATGGTTGGTACCGAAGTATATCGAATCACACTTCAGGTAACTCTCATTGTTCTCACCACGAACCATGATGGCAAACTTGCAGGTTCCGCAGAGCCCCCTGGCCCTCTCTTTTATAGTAACTCGCACGAACATACCCCCCTTACGAAAACGATTAAGCAGATGTTTGGTTCTTCCCTCTGACACGTCTAGCTCTCCTTATTGCGACCGCAGACCTCCAGGATTGCCTGAGATGAACCCATCCCCTGAGAGGAAGTATTTGCCAAGCAAATATGAAGTCACGCAGGAAAACCATCTATCCTCTTTCTGAAGCCCAGGGTTTTATGGGGGTCCCAGTAACAAACGAAGTAGTCCCCCATCCTGTAGCTTAACCTGTAATTAAGGTAACCCTCGTCGAGACCGGCCTGATTATAGAACCGCCACTTCTCGGGAAGCATTTCCGCTACCTTCTCAAACGTTTCCTTGGACACCTGTATCCAGGGCTTGCCGTCGAAGTTGTGGAGGCTGATAGCCCCCTCAGTCACGATCTTCCAGATTTCACGCTCTTTGTCTGGCATGTCTCTCACAAGGTTTGTTTACATCACAGTCGCAGTCGCCCAGGAAATCGTCGAAGCTCTCCAGGGCCTTTTTGATGACACCGTTAAGCGCATAGAGATTGTTATGCCCTATACTCTTGGCTAGTTTTTCAGGAACTTCTATGTACTTCGACTCGATGAAAACCCCGTCGCTACGGCAACCGTAAATTCGGAAGTACACCCCCGACCGAAGCATGCTTATCGTGAAATTGGCGTTGAGCCAGACCCATCCTTTACCTCGAAGGCGGCGACCGATCTCCCCCTCCTGCGCGATCTTCGGTTCTTTTTTATCCATGCCACACGCTCCACGTCATTTACCAGCCGGGTGAACACCTCTGCGTAAGCCTTGGGGATATCCTTATGTTCCTGTTTCTCCCACCGACAGATGGTCTCGTTATCGAGCCCCAGCTCAGGCGCAACCTCAACTTGATACAAGCCAGCGAGTTTTCTGAGTTCCCTCATTCGGTACCCGTTCACGCTTCTCCTCCTTGGCTCATTCCATCCTCCCAAGATGATTCCTGATCCCCGTTTCGATGATTCTAATCATGCATGCGCGAACTTCGGCTTTGGTCGCATCTTCAATCGCATCCCACCACCAGTCAAACTGCGACCGGTCATAGAGATTGTCAAAGAGCCTGCACCAGATTTTCTCCGCTACGTGCTTTACCGGGACCTTCCTCATTTCAGCTTCTCCCTGTTTACGACACGCAAAATCACATCCGCTACATTCATTTCAGCCTTTGCGGGCCAGCATGACTCGAATTCATAGTCCGTACCTACATGGATCTTTTGGTCCTTCTTTTCCTGGTAAGTGTCTATCTGGCGATACTTTATCTTCACCCTCATGCCGGGATGGACCGTCTTCCACGCGGCCACGTTGTCGACGGCGAATTCCCCGTGCTGGCACGCAAATACGACCCAGTGCTGCTCCTCGTAGTAATCAGTCGAAGTCTGGTAAGTTACGTGTACGTTACCTTTGGCGTCCGTACTGGTTACCGGGTAGGTGTTCGTATGATAGTGATAGGGCCTAAAAACCGTTTCGACCACGACCCCCTCCTCGATTAGGGGCTCGGAAACCTCGGTCTTGTAACAGCCCGCGAGCATCAGCAACCACAAGATAGGCGTCAGTTGTTTGAGCATGTCAGTACTCCACCGACCTGAGATGAACCACGTTGGACACCACGGGCTCTACAATCAGCCGTTTCACTCCCGCCGACACGCTTACGACATCGGGGTTATCGCGCTCTATGTGGCAGTCAATCGTGTCTTTTTTGCCTATCTTAAAGCGCACTATGCAGTGGTCGGGGAGGCCTTGCCAGTCGTCCATAAAGCCCTGGGAATACTGCACGTTGGACTCCCCGGCCTCTACGCGAAGGGCCAGTTTCTTCCAGTACTGTACGTCTTCGGCCAGCCGGGTCAGTTCGTGCTGAGCCCATACGGGCAACTTGGATATGTCCCTAGCTTTAATCATCGCGTTTCTCCAGTCTGTGAATTTGCTCCTCGATTTGATTGAATCTCAGCCACAAAGCCAGACCTATCGTCCAGGCGGCTTCTGCCGGGCGTTGCAGGATGACAAAGCCTACCGACAACGCATATGCAACCCACATAAAAACGCAATTGAGTTTAGTCATTTCATCCCCTCAAGGGCTGTTATGAGTGCTTCCAGGACTTCGATACGCGCCTTTTGCCCTGCGATCACCCTCTCATAAACGGGCCTGTCGATGGTGTTGAAGTCCTCTACGATCTTTTTCTGGAGCCACTTAGCGTCCAGAAGGTGCTGCTCCAAATCCACAATGGTATTTTTCAGAGCCTCGTTCCGCTCTTCAAGTTGTTTCACCCGGCCCTCGAACCAGATGATCTGGTCGGCGGCGGAGGCCCCTTTTGTGGGGTAATTATAGAAACCCCTCATATCACCGGTTCCTTGTGGATGTCGGCCATGGCGGCTAGAGCTGCCGAGCAGGCTGTGTGGATTTCCTCGTAACCCATCTTTTCGGCGTACATCAGGATTCCCTTGAGTGCGCGGCGGGCTACGTGAAGCTCGCGCTCGTCGCGGGCAATCGTGCGCTGGTTGCCGACATCCCTCATGTGCATGTAAAGGTCTGAGCCCATTTACTTTTTCTCCCTCGGGATGAAGATTTCGTCCACAACCAGAACCTTGTAATCACCCTGGAGTCCCTCGTACTTGAGCCCGCGCCAGCGAACCTCCACGACCTTGAAATCATTCGCCTGCGCTGCGTCCTCCATCATCTTCAGCTTGGTGTATTCCTGGGGGTCGTAAAGATGGAACCCTGAGCGGTAGTGACCTTTCTTCGCCCCTGTGGTGATAATCCCGTAAGATATGCTTTTCTCTATGGATTTGAGCCACTTACCGCGAGCGGCCAACATGTCCTTGGGCAGTATTTGCCTGGTTTTGGGCAAGGCTTTGTTGGAGTAGTAGGTGAATCGAAGACTGCCGTTAAGCACCTCCATCACCTTGTAGGCTTTCCCTTCGCGGCGGTACGGTTTCGGATATCTTTTGGCAACAATACTAAGACACATATCTATTCCCCCCTGTGACGCCAAACCTTGAAGTCACGGACATATACGACGGCAAGATCGTATAGATAACTGTTCAGAGCCCTGCAAAAATCCTCGATTGCTCCTATGGCCTTTTTCTCCTCAGGGCTACCCTCGCGTGTTTCCATGGCCTCATAAGCCATGTTCTCCAGCTTGTTGGCAAGATCGGGAAAATTTATCTGGTATCCGTATCGGTGAAACCTACTGTACCAGTACTCGACGTTATCCGCGACTTGCTTATTCCGCACCGTAAGCGGCTGACACTCCAGGTTATACCCAGAAGTTCGACAGCAACCGTCCGTAACCTCCGTCACGCGGCACGCTTCCGTCTTGAGAACTTGTACAACCTTAAAACCGTGAATGACCCAATCCCCTACCAACATCATGCCCTCCTGGGAGGCGCGATCTTGCTCACTTTCGTTTCCAATACCACGCCACATTTCGCGCAAATGAAGACGAAGTACATGGCAGTATCATCGTCCGCATATCCCAAGGGCCTCTGTTCCAACTTCTTATAAGGCCCGTGAATCAGCATGAGGCAATGCCCGTCCTTAAGGCACGGCTGCACCGGCAATCCTGACGGCTCGACGCTTGCTTTCACTCCATCGTGTTCACTCATGTGTCCTCCCAGTTATCATTTTGATAAAGCATACTCGCTCTCGCATCCACCGTCAAGCAAAAAAAGTATGGACCGTAAAAATTGCGTTTGCACGGGGAGGGAATGAGACTCAACTCCGACCTGGGCCAGTGGCAAGGCCTCGCACCCACCCCCCGCCCGGTCGCAGGGGCGGGTCGCAGGGGCGGGTCGCGGGCAGGGAGGGGGCTAGGCTGTGCCATTGCGTAAAGGCAATGGATTCATGGGCTTAGGGGCAGCAATTGCAGGGCTGAACGCATCAATATGGTAGAGGGATGCGTAGGACAGGTCCTGGTAGTCGCGGCTCACGCAGGGCAGTGCGGTGTCCAGGCGTAGCGCATGCGCGGGCATGCCCTCCTGGTTTGCCACCTGTCTACTTTCGCGCATGCATAGGGACATGCGCTCTATCTTCCCTGGCTCGCGCCGTCCAGGCTAGGCAGTGCCGGGCAGAGCACTGGTGCCGTCAGGGCACGATGCGCTCGCCATGCCAGTCGCGGGCGAGCTGCCCGGCGAGGGCTCGCAGGGCCGGGTGCTACTGCCTCCCTCTAGCCTTCCAGGCGTAGTACTCCGCATATCTCTGCCTTCTGAGTGCATCGCGGGCGTATCTGGGCAGTCCCACCCAGACAGCGGGCCAGGAAGGGTACGCATCCGGTTTTCCCTTGAGCCAGCATATGTTTATGGAGAAACAGTTGGATAGTAGCAGGCGTGAGTGTACACCTGGAGGCGCAACCCTCGTGCGAGCCTGTAGCCATGCATTGATAGCTCTGGTCACTATGTCATAAGCCTTTGATGCCTCTGGCTTTGTGAGCCCTGGCTCCAGGTCTCGCATGATGTCCAACAGCATGCGCTTGTCTACTGTGTCCCTTCTATATACTGTCCTTCTCCTTCTATTGGGAACTTTCACTCTGCCTCCGGTCCTGGTACAACGGTTATACAACCCAACGATTGTATAACACCCTGGACATGCTCGCAAGTGCAATAGAATGTGAACATAAGGATATGACTGCCTGCCTCGCCCAGCGGGGCATATACTTGCTCGCACCCAACGCTAAGTGCTTGCACATGCTAGGCTTAGCCTATGCGATGGGTGCTTACACACAACATTGGGTGAGAAAACCCACACTCAGGGTGCCAGGAGCAGGGCTCTTGCCGCTAAGTCCAATGGGCTCAACGCCGATCTCATTGGCACACCGATTGCCTTATACCAGTCTACCGCTTGCCTCCAGCGAGGGTTGGAGGCCGAGGCTAGACGCGGACAGCAGGCGCGAGCCAGGGCGCGACGATGAACCTGGACACGCCGAATGGGCTAGGGGTGGCCGAGAGACAGGCAGGCCACAAAGGGTTGCAAGCCCTGGAAGTTCAGGCGAGCCGCAAGGCTCCGCTGAGGCAACGGTGAGGCCCGGTATCCAACGGTAACTGAATCGACCTCCTCTCTTGCATCCTAACGGGCTCGAAAGAGGGCCACACGTATCGCCTATCTAACAGGGGCGAGGGGAACAACCGGATCGACCGGTCCATCAGGGACCGGGGCTAACCCGAGAGCAAGGGACCACTTGCGCTTGCCGCATTTTAATCCTTGCCGTCAGTTAGTCGCTAGCCGCCGCGAGGCACGGGCACGAGGCACGGTCAAGACCGCGAAATGACTGATAGACATGAGTTTTTCGATCAGGGGGGCACGTTTAGAACTATCTCCGGTTCTGTGCCTCCATTAAGCTCCTGTTTCAAGCCGCATGCGCGGATAGCCAGGACCGTCTGACCGGCAGCACCGGGATAGCGTTTTTCCGCTAACGGATACGGGTCAAGGCGCATGCGTAACCTTGCAGGGGCTCAATGGGGGCATTAAGTCCCTGATAGGAGAGAACTTATGAATAAAGTAGAGTGCGTACATTGCCATCAGCTCAAGGATGCCAGAAGCATGCGTAACATCGATGGCGGCGAGTATTGCCGCAAGTGCTACTCGCTTCTATGCTCTGAGGGCAGAATCGATCCTGTCTTTGGAGTGATGAAGCAAGTTGGCAAGGCTTTAGAGCAAGCCTATCCTTGGGGTTACAGCTCTGAGGACAATGAGCCTTAGTCTTTGGGGTGCCCGGTTCTGCCGGGTGCTCCCTACAAGCCACTCACATCCGCCTCACAAGAAGGCAGAAGTCCCACGGCAGGAGCCAGATAGACCGCTCCAACACTGCGACAACAATCTCCAGGGGTTGGGCGCGACAAGCGGTTAGCGGTAGGCTCCATGGGTTAGCAAGCGATGCGAGTGGCTTGTTGGGGGCATTAAGCCTCTGATTTGCCTACGTTTAGGAGAGAAACCATGAACTTAGCGTACTTCGTTTGGAAGGCTGAACGAGACCCCTCCACACTGGCTGCAATGCTGGCAAGGCAAGGCCTGGAACTCCTGGAAACTGTAGTGCTTCCCAGGAACCGAGCTTACCCGCTTTACATCTGCCGGGAACGGAGGGCAAGTCGCAGGGCAGTCTACTTCGTTATGTACCAGGAAGAAGGGCAGATGCACAACGCCTTCTACCCCAATGACTTCTGGGACCTGGATGCGGCCCGCAAGTGGGCTCGCGCTTAGTAACGCTATGAGAAACGGAAGGGGGTTACCTTGAACCGTTCGCCACCATAGCACAGTAGGGGCACCCGATAGGGTGCCTCCTATTAGCCTCAGGTGCAGGCCTGGGGCTTGTAGGGGGCAATCAAGTCCCTGTATAGGAGATACTTATGGAACTCATTGTGATAGTAAACGAGCGGCTGTCTGTTCCTTTGTCCGTTCTGAGCTTCGCAGCTTATATGCTGTCCACTATTCAGCTTGCCGTGTCCGGTGCCCAGGAGTTGGGGGTCGACCCGAGCATGCGGGTTAAAGTGGCGGCAATTAAGCTGTTGCGGGCAATGCCTGGGCAGTCCTACGGTCTGGCAGACTCTAAGCACATTATGGAGTTCGCTTTAGAGCACAAGGATGCGATCCTTGAACTGTCCAGAGTCAACGGTATGTACTCGCTGTAAACCCTTCACAGAAAGGAGGCTAGCGTGAATCGCTCGCCACCATAGCATAGGGGCATCCGA
>Ga0316630_10000135_pt1 | contig 18056 bp, 19 predicted proteins | sample OWC_May_M1_C1_D6_FD_207658 | JGI IMG/M metagenome (GOLD analysis project Ga0316630, IMG submission 207658) | Wetland soil microbial communities from Old Woman Creek delta, Ohio, United States - OWC_May_M1_C1_D6_A | ecosystem: Environmental > Terrestrial > Soil > Wetlands | place: USA: Ohio...
GAAGCTGTGCACGATGCCGCCCAGAGTGCTGACGTTCTGCTCCATAGAAACCTCCAGTCCGTGTGAGGCGCAGACGCGGGTCTGCGAGAAAGTCGTTGAACAGCGGGACGCGCCGGCCGGTCGCCGACGGTCCCCTGCTTATACGCCGGATCGCGATGCGAAAAAATGCTTCATTCCGCGCGGGATTAAACGCACGCCGATACAGTCGCTTGGATCGTGCAGGGTTTGTGCGGGTATGACACCAACCACATGTGGCGGCTTGCCGGCCAGACCGTAGGAGCGGCCGTTCGGCCGCGATGTTATTTTTTAAATCGCGGCCAAACGGCCGCTCCTACAAAACCCTCCTTGCTGTTCTCCGCGCCTCTGCGCCTCCGCGTTGAGAGCTCATATTCAACCCTCCCTTCAACGCCGCCGCACCATGATCACCTCGATCCGGCCACGCGGCCCGATCAAATACGAGGCCAGCCAGCCGGTCAGGCTCACGATGATGGCGCCGAACAGTGCCGGCCAGAACCCGGCGATGGTGAAGCCCTCGAACACCCACGCCACCAGCGCCAGCATCGCGGCGTTGATCACCAGTACGAACAGGCCGAGCGTAAGCACCGTCACCGGCAGGGTCAGCAGCACCAGCACCGGGCGCAGCACCGCATTGACGATGCCGAGCAGCAGCGCCGCGCCGAGCAGCGTCCATGGCCCGGCGACCGCGATCCCCGGTACCAGTACCGAGGCCAGCCACAGACCGAGTGCCACCACCAGCATGCGAATCAGTATTCCGGCCATCTCACCCTCCTCCTTCAATGGTAGGTTGGGGTGAGCACAGCGAACCCCAACAACAATCTCACCGCAGAGACGCGGAGGCGCAGAGGAAAACATCTGGTAAATGATATCTTTCCGATTTTCTCTGCGTCTCCGCGGTGAGAATTCATTCATCACGCCATTGTTGGGGTTCGCTCGGCAACTGCTCCCTGCGTTGCTCTACCTCCTGCATCCCTGCAGTCGTGCGCTCACCCCAACCTGCAACCGGCCAACGGCGTGTTGCCTCGCCGCTAACGAGGGTGACCATCGAGCGCCGCGACGGTCAGTACCCACGGCTCGAAGCGCCGCCCGAACGCCACGGTCACCGCATAGCGCGGCGTGCGACCGGGCGTGAACGACGCATCCCGCTCGGCGAGCGCCGGATGAAACCGGCGCGGCACATTAACCCACGACACCTCCAGTCCCTCGATGTAGCCGGTCACACGCTTGCCGCCGGCGCTCGTGTCGACAGTCGGCTTGATGCGGCCGCGCACGATCGCATAGCGGGTGCGATCCGGGTAGCGCTCGCGCAGCGCGGCGGCATCGAGCCCGGCGTCGATGGCGAACAGCCTGCTGGCGTTGCGCTCCTCGCGCTCGAGCGTGCGCCGCACCTGATCGGCGTCCGTGCCGTCGGCCTTGCCGGCGCGCGCATCGAGCGCGGCGTGCTCGAGCTCGCGGCGCGCCCATTCGCGGGTACGGGCCAGCATGGTCTGCCACGCCGGGCCGTCCAGCTCCAGCACCAGCAATACCTCGCGCGCCTCGAGCCGGGTCATATAGCGCCGGCCCTCGGGCGTGTCCTCGATGCGCGCGACATCGAAACCGAGCGCGGCAAGCCGCGCCTTGTCGAGCCATTCGAGCGGCGTATAGGCAGCGTAATAGCCGTAGGCCTGCGCCTCGCTCACCACCCGCCATTGCAGACTGAGGCTCACACCGCTGTTATCGCGATCCACACCCCGGTTGTATGGCAGATTCAGTTCGCGCTCGCTGAGCACCAGCGTCGCCTCCGGATCACCGGTGCGGTTCCAGGCCACACCGACCAGTGCCACCGCGTTGGTGGCGGCAATCAGGAGCAACCCGACGATCAGCGAACGCATCGGCGATCCGGGCTTCATGCCTCCCTCCCCGCGCCGGCCAGGTAGCCGCCGGCGCGCAGGCGCTTGAGCACCAGCAGGATCAGCACCAAGGTGAGGGCCAGCACCAGGAAGAACAGGTATTTGGGCATGATCTCCCACCACCAGTCGAACAGCTTGGTGTACAGGAAAATCACGAAGAACACGATGCCGGTGTTGACCGCCTCCGGCCAGTCGCGGCGCGCGCCGATCCAGATCGCGACTGCGCTCAGCGCGAACCCGGCGAGCTGGTAGAAGCCCTCGATCAGGTCCGGATGAAAATCGAGATAGCTGCCGTAGCCCCAGTGGCCAAGCACCAGGATCGGCAGCAGCAGCGTCAGCAGCCCGAACACCCGGTAGGTGGCCGCGAACCCGGCAAAGCGCTCGTGGCCGATGACCTGCGGCACCGCCAGCAGCACCGCGGCCGCCGGGAAGAAATTCTCCGGGCGCGTGCCGAAGTCGAGCCAGTACAGCCCGCCCCAGGTGCCGGTGCGCGCCGAGATGTACGCGATCACGCACAGGATGCCGGCGGCCAGCAGCAGCCGCAGGTCGCAGCGGTAGGCAAGCAGGAACGCCATCGCCGCCCACGGGATCAGTGCCTTGTCGGACGGGGTGATGTTGAAGATCTGCCCGAGCATGGCGATGTTGAGCACGAAGCAGGCGAACGCCACCAGTGCCACCAGCTTGGTGAAGTAGCCGCTCGCATCGCGGCGCTGGATGGCGAGCGTAGCGACGAATGTGCCGACCGCGGTCAGGATCAGAACCGCCACCTGCACCAGCGTGTCGAGCAGGCCCCAGAACTGGTAGAAGAGAAAGAACACGCTCGCCGCCAGCGCCAGTGCGCCGAGGAACGAGGCGATGCGCATGCCGAGCGACAACTGCCTGGCCTGGCGGTCGCGATCGACATCGAATGCCTGCGTATAGCCGGCCAGCAACTGCTGATGGTGCGCGACAAGCGCGCTGCGCTGGGCATCGCTCAGCTGCAACACCTGCTCGCGCGCGAGGCGATCGAGCTCGCGCTCGAACACGCGGATGTCGTCGACCCGCTGCTGGGCTTCAGTGCGGGAGACCGCGCTCATGGAGGCACCTGCCCTCGGGTGATGCCGCTTTCCGGCGGAAGCGGTGAGCGGACATTAGACCATGAACGCGGGCCGGCCGCGAAGCGCGCCAACACGGATCTGTGCCCGGATCATTGAGCTTTGCGTGCCGATCATTGATCATGATGGCTTCGATTGGCGCAGCCCCAGCCCATGATCAAGCTCGTCATATTTGTAGCAGTGACCGCCGTGCTCGCGTACTTTACGCGCGGCTCGATCCGCTCGCCCCGGCACCACGGCTTCTATCGCTTCCTCGCCTGGGAGGCGATCCTGGGCCTGCTGCTCCTGAACAGTGATTACTGGCAGATCGAACCGCCACCGCGCTACGAACCACTGTCGGCACTGCTGCTGGTGGTCTCGATCTACCTGGTGGCGCACGGTACGTACTTGCTGCGCGCCTACGGCCGCGCCGACGGCAGCCGCACTGACCAGGCGCTGCGGCCGTTCGAACGCACCACCCGGCTCGTCACGACCGGCCTGTTCCGCTATATCCGGCACCCGCTGTATTCGTCGCTGCTGTTCCTGGCCTGGGGCATGTTCCTCAAGGACACGTCCTGGCTCGCCGGCGCGCTGACCCTGGCGGCCACGGTGTCACTGGTGGTAACCGGGAAGACCGAGGAGCGGGAGTGCGTGCAGTACTTCGGGTCGCCGTACCGGGAGTACATGCAACGCACGCGGATGTTCATCCCCCTCCTGTTCTGACGCCCAATCCCGTCGGCACAACAAACAAGAAGCCCCGCCGAGGCGGGGCTGGCAATATCGGGAAGCGGGCCGGGATCAGGCCGGGACTGTCTCCTGCTCCTGTCCGGCAGTCGCCGGCTGGGATGGTGACGGTGCCGGCTGGCCGGCCTTGGCCTTCTCGATGATGTCGGCGGCGCGCTTCTTGGCTTCTTCCTCGGCAGCGCGCGTCTGCCGGTCATGCCAGTACTCGTAGCACATGGTGGACCTCCTTTTCGTCATGGGCGCCCGGGCGGTCGTGCAACCCGGGGCGTTCCACGCTAGGATTGTGTGCAGCCGGAGGCCAATCAGAGTTTTTTATCTGCGGGGGCGCAAGGCGACGGGCTCAACGCGTGAGGATGCGTTTACTTACTGGAGAAAGCGGTTAGCGATTAGCTGTTGGCTGTTAGCGAACCGCTAAGGAACCTCCGATTATGTCCCCGCCCGTGCTGAGCCGATCGAAACACGAGCGGGGAGGGGAAGGCACGAAATCTGGAGTCTGTAACGACCGCCCCCTTCGACTGCGCTCAGGACAGGCTTCGACAAGCTTAGGGCGAACGGCACTTGTTCAAGGTTTCCTTAGCTGTTGGCTAACCGCCAACAGCTAATTGCCAACAGCTTCCTTTTCACCCGGCAACCGCACCTCGACACAAAGCCCGCCGCCCGCCGCGTTGCTCGCCCAAACCGCACCGCCGTGCGCACGGATGGCGCGTTCGGCGATCGCCAGTCCCAGGCCGTAACCGCCACGCGCGCGGTCGCGGGCCTCGTCGACGCGCACGAACGGCTCGAACAGCCGCGCCAGCATGGGTTCCGGCACGCCCGGGCCGTGGTCGCGGATCGTGACCCGCCACCCGGCGCGCCCGGGGTCGGGCGCCAGCGCCACCTCGACCGCGCTGCCGTCGGCGGTATAGCGCACGGCGTTGCGCACGATGTTTTCGAATGCGCTGTGCAGCAGGCGTATATCACCGGCAATCACCGCCGGCCCGCTGGCAGCGAGCTCGACCCGGCGATTGACCGCACGCGCCTCGAAGTCGGCGTCGTTCGCGACCCCGGCCAGCAGCGGCGCGAGATCGACCGGCGCGCCCGCCGTGGCCGCAATACCGGACTCGAGCCGGGCCAGCGACAGCAGTTGGCCGATCAACTCGTTGAGCCGCTCGGCCTCGCGCTCGATGCGGTCGAGCTCAGTGGCGGTGGCGTCGCCGGCGCGCTGGCGCGCCAGCCCGAGCGCGACCGTGAGGCGCGCGAGCGGCGAGCGCAACTCGTGCGAGACGTCGCGCAGCAGCTGGCGCTGCGCATCCATCAACTCCTGCAGGCGCTGCGCCATGCGGTCGAACGAATGCGCGAGATCGGCAATCTCGTCGCGCCGCGAGCCGAGCGCCGGCGCCACCCGCAGCGCCAGATCGCCGTTCGCGTAGGCGTCGGTGGCGCGCCGCAGCCGCTCGAGCGGCGCGGTGAGGTAGCGCGCCAGCAGGAAACACACCAGCCCGCTGACCAGCGCCGCGATCACCAGCGGCAGCGCCATCACCCGCGGGCGCGCGAGCACGCGCCGCAGCGTGACCCCCTGGAAGTCCGGTACCAGCCGGTACTCGCTGGCATCCGGCAGGCGGATGGTCTGCTGCCAGCGCCCCATGCGCGGCATGCCCCGCGGCCCGTGCCCGGGCCGCTCACCGAACGTCGGCGGCACCGGCCGGCCGAGCAACTCGTTGCCGTCGGCATCGACCACGAGCAGCGCGATCAGCTCGCGCCGGTCGATCATGCGCAGCCAGGCCTTGAGACCCTCGATGCCCTCGCGGTCGACGATCTGTTGCGCTTCGGCGGCCTGCGCCAGCAGCCGCTCGCGCGGACTGACGACGCGCTCCTCCTGGCGGGCCTGTTCGAGGTAGTGCGAAGCAGTCAGCATGGTGGCGCCCGCGAACAGGATCAGCGCCGCCCAGAATGACAGGAAGATCTTCCAGAACAGGCGATGCATGGCGGCCGGCCCTCAGGCGCGCACGTACTGGTAGCCGACACCGCGCACCGTCTGGATGCGCTCGCCGCCGCCGGGCAGCGCGCCGAGCTTGCGGCGCAGGCTGCTCACGTGCATGTCGAGGCTGCGGTCGTAGCGGGTGAGCTTGCGGCCGAGCGCGCGCTCCGACAGCTCGGCCTTCGACACCACGTGGCCGGCGGCGCGCAGCAGCGCCTCGAGCACGCTGTACTCGGTGCTGGTGAGCACCACCGGCTGGCCAGCGCGGTGCACCTGGCGGGTGCCGGCGTGCAGCTCGAGATCGGCAAGCACCAGTACCGCGGATCCATCGACATCAGCGGCCGGGGTCGCGGCGCGGCGCAGGATGGCGCGGATGCGCGCCACCAGCACCCGCGGATTGCACGGCTTCGGCAGGTAGTCGTCGGCGCCGAGCTCGAGGCCGATGATGCTGTCGACGTCCTCGTCGCGCGCGGTCAGCATCAGCACCGGCAGCAGCGAGTGCGCGCGCAGCTCGCGCAGCACATCGAAGCCGTTCTTCTTCGGCATCATCACGTCCAGCACCATCAGGTCGAAGGCGCCGCTGCGCGCCTTGGCGAGTGCGGCCTCGCCGTCGTGCGCGGTGTCGACCGCCAGGCCCTCGCCGCCGAGGTACTCGCCCAGCATATTGGTGAGCTCGGCATCGTCGTCGGCCAGCAGGATGCGGTTCATGGCACGAGTGTGCCACAGCCGCCGCCCGGATTCAGCGCCCGGGCGGGGGCTTTACATGTCTTTACAGGGCAAGATGCCTGGAGACAATAGCTTTCACCGCAGAGGCGCGGAGACGCAGAGGAAAACAGCCAGGCGATCTGTCCTTGCCGTTCTCTGCGCCTCCGCGCCTCCGCGGTGAAATGTCTTTTCAAAACCTTTACACGCCTTTACACACCCCGGACACACGCTTACGCCGCCGGCGCGTACGCTGGGCTCGTGTCTGGAGCGAACCGACACCCAGCAACCCAATCGAAGGAGACCACCATGAACAGATCGATCAAGACATTGCTCATTGCCGCGGCCATGGCCGGCGGCGTGGCCGCGACCGCGGTCTACGCGGCCCCGCCCGGCGGCGGCGCCTGCGGCTACGGCAACTATGGTGCCGGCTTCGGGCCGGGCATGGGCGGGCGCGGCGGCATGGATTCCGAGGTCCATGTCGATCGGCTCGCCGCCCGGCTCGACCTGAGCACCGAACAGCGCGACCAGGTGCGTGCGATCGTCGACAAGGCGCGCCCGGAAACGCGCGCGCTGCGAGACAAGCTGACCGACAACCGCCAGCAGCTGCACGCGCTCATGCGCCAGGGCAACGCCAAGGAGGCCGACGTGCGCAAGCTGGCCGACGCCCAGGGCAAGCTGAAGGCGGACATGATCGTACAGCGCAGCAAGGTGCACAACGCAATCAATGCCGTGCTGACCCCGGAACAGCGTGAGCAGTTCCAGCAGATGGGCCCGGGTCGCGGACCCGGCCGTGGCGGTCCGCGCGGCGGCTGAACGGTCGTTGTCTCACAACCGCCGGGACGGGTTGACCGTCCCGGCCTTTTTTGCGCTCAGAAAACTGGATTTTGGGTGAAGGTCGATCGCGGCCGGGACGGCCGCGATGACGGACCGGACGGCACCGTTGCCCCACGCGGCCACTCGCCGGACCGGCCACGCCTCTTCATGGTTCCCGGATTACAAAGCGAAACCCCGTTTCGTTGACCTGCGGCAAAGCCGTGGCCGCGCCGGCGCGGCAGACTCGCAGTGTCGAGGCGACCCGGGCGGACCCATGGATCTCGAACACCATCGTGATCTGGCGCACGAGTTTCCGGAATTGCGGCACCGCATCCGCGAGCTCAAGCTGGAGAGCGCGGCCTTCCGGCAGCTGTACGCGGAGTACCAGGCGGTCGACAACGAGGTGTACCGCATCGAGCAGGACATCGAAACGCCGGCCGACGACTACGCCGAGGAGCTCAAGCGCCGGCGCGTGCGGCTCAAGGACCGGCTGTACGGCATGCTCACCGGGCGCATCGCCGCGATCGCCGAGGCCGACGAATTCGTCGTGCGCCGCAAGTTCCGCGTGCCGGTCGACCACGGCGAGGTGGCGCGCGACTGGATCGTGCGCGGCTTCTCGTGCCGCGCGTTCACCGACCCGCCTGGGCAGGAATGGCGCAACTTCGCGCACGACAGCGACGAACTGGTAACGGTCGTCGAGGGCCGGCTCGAGGTGCTGATGCACGGCGAGAGCTGGGAGCTGGAGCCGGGCGACGAGCTGTACATCCCGCGCGGCGTGGTACACACCGTGCGCAACACCCATGGCGGCGATACCCGCTGGCTGTACGGTTACGACTGAGGTCCCGGTCGCTGCCGGAGTCGTATCTGCCCGTTCGCCGGAAGCGCGTGGCGGATCAACGGCCTGCGTGCGATTGACGTGCGTCAACGCGAACAATCACGCGCTGTGCAAGCATGGTGTTGACGTTGGCCATCAACAGCGCGGCCGGCGATTCGGTGCCGGGCCGCAGGCAATCGGGAGGCGCACCATGACCGGACGCAAGCACAGCCCAGACCACATCCAACAACCCCGTCGCGACCGCATGGATTCCGAGCGGGTCAGCGATCCCTATCGTGCCCGGGAAAAATGGCCGGAACCGACCGCCTGCCCCGAGTGCGGTGCCATCGTCCATCACGGACACTGGCAATGGGGCGAAGCCGCGCCGGGGGCCGCCCTGCACCTGTGCCCCGCGTGCCAGCGGGTGCGCGACCGCGTGCCGGCCGGGCAGCTGACTCTGAACGGCGCATTCTATTCCGCGCACCGCGACGAGATCCTGCAGCTGGTGCGCAATGTCGAGGCGAAGGCCCGCGCCGAGCATGCGCTCGAACGCATCATGGACATCGAGGACGAAGCGGATCGCACCGTGATCACCTTCACCGACTCGCACCTGACACACGGCGTGGGCGAGGCGCTGCGGCACGCCTATCAGGGCGAGCTGGACTCGCGCTACACGGATGAAGACGGTCTGATGCGCGTCGCCTGGAGCCGCTAGCGCCGCCAGCCGTACAGGGAATCGGCCTGGCGGCAGCCGCCGGAGGGAGGGAGCGCAAATGGAAATCAGCGAACAGGAACTGGCCCAGGCGCGCGACACGGTCGCGGAGCTGCTCAATCAGCTCAGTCTGAGTGCCTACCTGTTCGCGGTCGAGCCGCGCGCCGACCACTGGGAGGTGCGGGTGGAATGCGCGCCCAACGGCAGCTGGCGGTCGTCGGTGTTCAGTGTCGAGGAGGAGTGGCTGGCCGCCTGCCGGACCGATCGCACGGCCCGCAATGCGCTGCTCGCCGAGTGGGACAAACACCTGCGGATCTGAGCTCGACCGGCGGCCGGCCCGATTACGCTACCAGCGGCGCACGCGCCCGGTATCGAGGTGCACGAAATCGGAGGCTGGGTAGTAACCGACGCCGCCGGAACGCAGCTCAATCGCGGCACGCCGCAGGTCAGGCAGCGCGATGCCGGTCAGGCGCACATCGATGGCGCGCGCATGGGTGTGCAGGCTGTCCTTGGCGACCCCGCCGCCATGGCGGCGCAGCCTGGCGTTGGTGGCCGGCGAGCGATAACCGGAAATCACCTGGAAGCCGCCGCGCGCGCCGGTGAGTTGCTGCACATCGTAGAGCACATCGAACAGCCGCCGGTCGATGGCGGCTACGTCACCGCTGCGGTGATCGCGCAGCAACCGGTCGATGGCGGCGAGCTCGCTCGCCTGGTACTCACCCTCGGCCCAGTAGGTCGCAGTGAGCCGCTCGCCGGTGTGGGTGTTGTAAAACGACAGCCGGCGCTCAGCCGCTGCCGGACGCGCCCAGGCCGGCACGGTCGCCAGCGCGACCCCGCTGGCGACCGACCACTTGAGAAATTCCCGACGACTCCACATCCCGTGCGACTCCGGCTCTATATTTAAGGTGTTGCTGGCGATATTTTAGCCGGAAATCCGGGGCCGCGGCCCGGGCGCGCGCCGGGCTCGTCGCGGCTCCTGCGCCGCTCGTCACCTGTCGGGGTAATAGTCAGCCAGCACCGTCTCGCGCCGATAGTGGTCGTCGCGGAACTGGATGAGCCCATCGGCATCGACCCAGGCCGGCAGGTACAGCACGTACACCGGGACTGGCTCCGGCAACCGCACGGTCTGGTGACGGCGCACGGCGATCTCGGCCTGGATGCGCGCCTCGCTCCACGCCGGGTCGGTGCGCAGCAGCTGTGCGGCCAGCGCCAGCGGTTGCTCGAGGCGCACACAACCCTCACTGAGGCTGCGCTGCTCGCGCTCGAACATCGCACGCTCCGGGGTGTCGTGCAGAAACACGTCGAACTGGTTGGGCGGCACGAACAACAGCTGCCCCAGGGCATTGTCCGGACCGGGTTCCTGGCGCACACGCAGGCTCGCGCCCTCGAGCCTCCTCCGGTTGAGCGAGCCCGGGTCGAGCTCGCGCCACACGCCGTCGGTCACCTCGTACAGGCGGAACCCGCGCTCGGCCAGATAACCGGGCTGGCGCTGCTCCTTCGGCAGCAACTTGTCGCGTGCGATCCGCTCCGGCACGTGCCAGTAGGGGTAGATCACCATCGATTCGATCGTTGCCGCGAACGACGGGGTGGGTTGTTCGGCGCTGCCGACGATCACGCGCATGCCGAGCTGCGTGCGCATCCCCTCCACGAGGCTGAGCTCGAAACCGGCGGTGTTGACGAGCACATAACGCCCGCCGAGCGCGCGCGGCAGCCAGCGCCAGCGCTCCAGCACGCGCTCGAGCTGCGCGACGCGGGCGCCGGCCGGCACGTTGAGCGCGTCGCGGGTGCCGGCGCCGACAACGCCGTCGGCACGCAGGCCGTGGCGACGCTGAAAGCGATGCACCGCCTCGGCCAGCGGCGCATCGTAGCGGCTTCCATAAGAGAGCGTCAGGAACGCGAGGTCGCGTTCGAGCCGCAACCGTGCACGCAGCATCGGCACCTGCTCGTGTACATCGCCGGGCGCGAGTGCCGGCCCGGGAGGAAGCGGCGACCAGCCGCCGATCGCGGCCAGGCGCCGGTAGCGCGCCAGCGCCGTGCGCGCGGCGCGGTAGCCGGCGTGCGGCGGCGCCAGTGCATCGAGCAGTGCCGAGAACTCGGCGTCGGTGCCGACCGCCAGCAGTTCGGCCACCGGATCGAACGCGTCCGGGCGCAGCGTCCAGCTCGGGTCGGCCTCGACCGGATCGGTCTGTCCGCTGTGCAGGTCGCGGCTGTAGCGGTCGAAGGCTGCGGTCAGCAGCAGCTCGAGGCAGGCACGTTCCTGCGGTGCCGTTAACGGCCAGCGGGATTCAATATCGGCGAGCCGGTAGCGAGCCGGCGACAGCCCGTCCTGCTCCGCATCCCGGAGCGCCGTGCGCAAAAGCTCGGCGCGCGCTGTCGGCCCGGCGTCGTCGAGCCAAAGCGGTCCGGGCGCGGGGTAGTACTCTGTCAGGCGCCGGCCGTCGAGGAGCGCCGCGCCGCAGACGACGACCTGTTCCTCCCGGGCCGCCGCAATCACTTCGGCGACCGTCGGGTCGGCCGCGGGCGCGGCCGGCGCCACGACAATCGCGGCCAGCCACAGCGCCGCGCGCAGCACGGCCGGCGACCGCCGATGAGCGCGGCGCGGCGCCATCGGTCGCGCTACCCGGCCGCCACCTTCGGCAGCTTCTGCATCGAGGCGGCGATCGCCGCCTCCGGGTAGGCATAGTCCTCGAGCTGGCCGGCGAAGTACCGATCGTAGGCGGCCATGTCGAAGTGGCCGTGGCCGGAGAGGTTGAACAGGATCACGCGCGGCTCCTTGCGCTGCTTGGCCTCGAGCGCCTCGTCGATCGCCGCGCGCACCGCATGCGCGGACTCGGGCGCCGGAATGATGCCCTCGGCGCGCGCGAACTGCACCCCGGCCTCGAACACGCCGAGCTGCGACACCGCGCAGGCCTCGATCAGCTTCTCGTGGTAGAGCTGCGAGACCAGCGGCGAATCACCGTGGTAGCGCAGCCCGCCGGCGTGGATGCCGGGCGGCACGAAGTCGTGGCCGAGGGTGTACATCTTCATCAGCGGCGTGAGCCCGACCGCGTCGCCGAAGTCGTAGGCGTACACGCCCTTGGTGAGCGTCGGGCAGGAGCTCGGCTCGACCGCCACCAGCCGCACCTTCTTGCCGGCGGCCTTGTCGGCCAGGAACGGAAACGCGATGCCGCCGAAGTTGGAACCGCCGCCGCACGAGGCCAGCACCACATCCGGGTAGTCGCCGACCTTGGCGAGCTGCTTCTTCGCTTCCTGCCCGATGATCGTCTGGTGCAGGATCACGTGATTGAGCACCGAGCCAAGTGCGTAGTTGGTGTCCTTGCGTCCGGCCGCCTCCTCGACCGCTTCCGAAATGGCAATGCCGAGCGAACCCGGCGAGTTCGGGTCGCCGGCCAGGATCTTGCGCCCGGCCTCGGTGAGATTGGTTGGACTGGCCAGCACCTCGGCGCCCCAGGTCTGCATCATCGAGCGGCGGAACGGCTTCTGCTCGTAGCTGACCTTGACCATGTACACCCGCACCTCTATGCCGAACATGCGCCCGGCGAGCGCCAGCGACGAGCCCCACTGGCCGGCGCCGGTCTCGGTGCTGAGGCGCTTGATGCCGGCCTGCTGGTTGTACCAGGCCTGGGCAACCGCGGTGTTGGGCTTGTGCGAACCGGCCGGGCTCACGCCTTCGTACTTGTAGTAGATTTTCGCCGGGGTGCCGAGCTCGGCCTCGAGACGGTGGGCACGGTACAGCGGGCTCGGCCGCCACAGCTGGTAGATCTCGCGCACCTTCTCGGGGATCGGGATCCAGCGCTCGGCCGACATCTCCTGCGCGATCAGCGCCTCGGGGAAGATCGCCGCCAGCGCCTCCGGCGGGGCCGGCTGGCCGTCCGGCCCGAGCGGCGGGCTGGGCGGGTTGGGCATGTCGGCGACGACGTTGTACCAGTGGGTCGGGATTTCCGACTCGTCGAGAAGGATTTTGGTCTGGCTCATGCACGGGCTCCGGCGAGCGGATCAAAGGAAACGACCGCGACCGCACACTGCGGGTACCGCTCGCACCGGATTACCCGCCGACGGAACGCGGGATCGAGTATATACCGGGAACAGCGGTTTCGAGTTTCGAGTTTCGAGTTTCGAGTTTAGGGTTGCGGGCGGGATGAAGCACCCGGCAGGAGCGGCGCTCCTCGCCGCGAGCATCGACGCCGACAGACTCGGGTGCAACGGATAGCCCCCGTAGGGCGCAATGAGCGCAGCGAATTGCGCCGCATGCGGCGCGCGATATCGAAGCCCTGCTCGCTGCGCTCGTTCGTTTTGCCCAAGAATACGCGAGAGCGGCCTCACCCCAACCTTGTATCTACATTACTGGTCCTGCCCGTTGCGCGCCGAACCCGCAACCCGAAACTCGAAACCCGAAACCACCGCGCCGCGGACACCGTATGAAGGGATGCTACCCGGCTGCCGGGTCGCGGGTCTTGAGATGGCGGTTGAGCAGCCGGTCGAGCTGGTTGGCGAACGCCTGGCGGTCACTGTGGGCGAGCGCCGGCGGGCCGCCGCTCTGGATGCCGCTGCCGCGCAGGGTGTCGAGGAAATCGCGCATGTTGAGACGCTCGCGGATGTTGTCTTTCGTGTACAGCTCGCCGCGCGGGTTGAGCGCATGCGCGCCGCGCGCGATCACCGCCGCCGCCAGCGGGATGTCGGCGGTCACCACCAGGTCGCCGGCCGCGACCTGCTCGACGATGTGGTTGTCGGCGACATCGAAACCGGACGCCACCTGCATGGCGCGGATGTACGGCGACGGCGGCGTGCGCAGCGGCTTGTTGGCGACCAGCACCACCGCTATCTGCACCCGCTCGGCAGCGCGGAACAGGATGTCCTTGATGACATTGGGACAGGCGTCAGCGTCAACCCAGATCTGCATTTTTTGTCACGAGAGAATCTATGGATATGAATTTTCAACGCGGAGGCGCAGAGGCGCGGAGAAAGGCAAAAGCGGAATTATCATGTCGCTTGCCGCACCGCCGCATCAGATATTACATGTAGGGTGGGGCCCTGCCCCACCATCGATCCAGAAAAGAAGGCCACATCGGTGAGGCAGGCCCCACCCTGCATTAATGAACACGAAGACTCGCGCCGTTCTCCGCGCCTCTGCACCTCCGCGGTGAAGAATATTCTTCAAGATCAGCGCGGGTCATGGCTGGAAAACACCCGCGTGCGGCCGCTGGGCTCGAAGGTCAGCACATCGTACGGCTCCGGGTTCGGCCCCTCCATGCCCGGCGAGCCGACCGGCATGTCCGGCACCGTGAGGCCGGTGACCTCGGGCCGCTCCTTGAGCAGACGCCGGATATCGGCGGCCGGGACGTGGCCCTCGATCACGTAGCCGTCGATGAGCGCGGTGTGGCAGGACTCGACTTCGGCCGACACGCCGTGCTGACGCTTGATCGCCTTGAGGTCGTCGACGTCGCGGGCGTCGACCTTGAAGCCGTTGGCCTGCAGGTGCCCGATCCAGCGGATACAGCAGCCGCAGTCCGGCGACTTGTAAACCGTGATCACCCGGTCATCGGCCGTTGCGGTCGGGCCGCTGGCCAGCAGACCTGGCAGCAAAACCATATACATATAAAGGACTGGCGTGCGCATACCTGCCTCCTCCATGTGCACCGTGCGTGTTTCACGTTTCGGCATGGACCCCTGCAGATTGAACCCGAAACCCGAAACTCGCAACCCGAAACCGCGGACCTATGGCAGGCGGCGGTTGAGCCGGATGGCACTGGCGCGATCCGCCACGTAGATGCGGCGCTCACAGCCGGCGCGCATGACCGGCGCCGCACTCACGTACCGCTCCGGCACGGCGAAGTCCGGCGCGCGCCGCAGGGTCACAATCGCCAGCAGGGCGCCGCTTTCGCGCATCACATCGAACGGCACCGTCAGTTTGCCGCCGGCGGCGTCCGGCGCCAGCGGGTAACTGCCGATCTCGCGGTGGCCGGTGCGCATTGAGCGCCGGCCTCGGGCATCGAGATAGTCGAGCTGCGTCTCGGCCACGATGTCGATGCGCTCGAAGCGTATGGCAGCCTGCGCCGGCAACTGCAGCGACAGCGACTCCGGCCCGAGGCTCGGCACGACCAGGCCCTCGGCCGCCGCCTGCCAGGCGCCGGCGCCGTAGCGGCGATCCAGGTATTGCGCGCGGGTCTCGCCGCGCAGACCGAGCGGCGCGGTCACGACCTCGACCGGGATGTGCACCGTCGACGGCGAATCGCACAATGGCGCGGCGTCTGGCGCTTGCGCCAGTGCGACGCCGATTGCCAGCAACGGTACCACCGCGATCAGCCTCCATCGTGTCATAGCGAATCCACCGGCTTGCTCTGCCTGCCCGTCACCGGGCCCGGCCGAGGCCGGAAACCAGTGCCAGCACCCCGAGCAGTACGAACAGGCCGGCCGCGATCCAGCGCATCACCTTCATGTTCACGCGCTCGGCCAGCGTCTCGCCGAGCCACACCGCCGGGACGTTGGCGATCATCATGCCGAGCGTGGTGCCCATAACCACCGCCACCAGCGACTCGTAGCGGGCCGCGAGCGCCACCGTGGCGAGCTGGGTCTTGTCGCCCATCTCGACCAGGAAGAATGCGATCAACGTGGTGACGAACACGCTGCCGCCGGACAGATCGCGCTCGCCCTCGAGTTCGTCGGGCTTGAGTGCCCAGGCAGCGAAGGCGAAAAACGACAGCGCCACGATCCAGGTCAGCACCTGCGGCGACACCAGGCCGGCGAGCCAGGCGCCGAGGTAGCCGGCGAGGAAGTGGTTGGCGAGCGTGGCCACCAGGATGCCGAGCACGATCGGCAGCCGCCGCTTGAGGCGCGCCGCCAGCACGAACGACAGCAGCTGGGTCTTGTCGCCCATCTCGGCGAGCGTCACGATCACGGTCGAGAACAGCAGGGCTTCCACGGGCAGGCGGCGCGTCCGGCAACGGTTCAGTCGGCCAGCGGCTGCATGCCGCCGACCCAGAACGCGTAATCCATCTTGGTGAATTCCGCGTACGGGATGTAGTGCGACCCGTCGCAGGAGAAGGTCAGCCCGACGATGCCGTTGAAGATGTTGAGCGTGCCGGAACGCAGATACAGCATCTCGTCCATGAAGCGCAGCGTGCGAAACGCATCCAGCACCGCGCGGATGCCCGCGGCCGGCACCAGCGCGTCCTTCGGGTACGGGCGGCGCGGATAGGCGAGGCAGATGTCCGGGTCGACGAGCGAATCGATGTCGAGCAGGCGGTAGCGGAACGGGTCGTCCACCACCCAGATGGTGGCGCGGCTGCTGGAGAAGTGCAGCATCACGTGAAACACCCCGTGATCGACCATCAGCTCCTCGATCACGCCCAGCACCGTGTCCACGTGCCGGTCCATCTCGCTCTCGCTGCGGTTCTGGTGGAACACGGTGCCGCGGATCGACGGGTCGCCCTTGATCTGGCGCCAGTAGCTCGGCTCCTCGTACAGCTCGCGGGTCAGCGGCAGGTCGCGCAGGTCGAAGTCGGCGCCGAGGAACCCGAGCACGCCGCCGGCGGCGTCGCGCACCACCTGGATTGCGGTGAGCGAGGGGCGCCGCGCGCGCAGGCTGATGTAGGCCTGCGACAGCAGGAAGCCGGTGGCCGGCACCGCCTCGCGCATGTACGGGCGCTGCGAGCGGTCGCGCCCGAAGTCCTTGTCGATCACGCCCGCGGCGCTGATGTTGTCACTGACCTGCACCGCGCGGGTGTCGAGCGCATAGATGTACTTGCAGTGCGGCAGTTCCGGGCGCAGCGCGGCGAGCACGGCGTCGAGCCGCGCCCGGTCGCCCCATACCTCGCTCGCGGCCGCGGCGATCCGCCGCAGCGGCTCCTGCAGCACGCCGATCAGCGTCTCGCGCTGGCGGGCGATGCTCTCCTGCAATGCGTCCTTCGGGGGTTTCATGCCCCGGCACGGTACCACAGCGGCCCGGCACTGGCGACGGCGCGCGGGACTTACCAGACTTGGGGCCGTGGCGACCGGAAAGATCTCCAGAAAAACTCCAACGCAGATGAGCGCAGAATCAGCAGAGATAAACGCGGATTTTATCGTCTATATTCTGCGTTCACCCTCATATCAAATCTGCGTTAATCTGCGTCGGAAATATTCCTGAAACCGGTCCGACCTGCCCCGCATGCAACGAATACCCGTCGCCGCGCTGTTCGCCATGCTCGCCGGCACCACCCTGCCGGCCACCGCGGCGGATGCCGACATGGCCTACATCGACACCCAGATCGCCGCCCACCCCGGGAGCAGCGGCGTGTACCTGCTCGACAAGGGCGAAGAGGCGCTGCTGGCGCGCGCCTGGCTGGCCGGGCACGCGCGCGAGTCGATCGAGGTGCAGTACTTCATCTGGAGCACCGACAACATCGGTATCCTCGCCTCGGAGGCGCTGCTGCGCGCCGCCGAACGCGGCGTGCGCGTGCGAGTGATCGTCGACGATTTGCTGATCGACGCCCCGGACAGGACCCTGCTGGCGCTCGCCCGCCACCCGAACGTCGAGATCCGCATTTACAACCCCAAGCATTCGGTGGGCACGCCGACCCACAAGCGGCTGCTCAACGTGTTCACCGACTTCCGCGGCGTCAACCAGCGCATGCACGACAAGACCTTGCTGGTCGACGGCAAGCTCGCCATCACCGGCGGGCGCAACATGGCCGACGAGTATTACGACTACGATCAGGCCTACAACTTCCGCGACCGCGACGCACTGGTGCTGGGCGAGGCGGTCAAGGCGATGCGCGCCAGTTTCGAGCGCTTCTGGGACAGTCCGCTGAGCGTGCCGGTCGAGGAGCTGTACGACGGCCTGGGGCTGATGCAAAAGCGCGTCACGCTCACCGACGCCGAGGTGCAGCAGGTCTACCGCGAGCTGCACGCCTACGCCGGCGCGCCGGAGAATTTCGCCCCGGAGGTGCGGGCTGCAATCGATGCCATGCCACGGGCGTTCCCGGCGCTGGCTGCGCAGATCGCCTGGGGCCCGGTCGAATTCATCAGCGACACCCCGGGCAAGAACGGCCAGCGGCTCGGCCTCGGCGGCGGCGGGCTGACCAGCGCGGCGCTGGCGCGACTGGTGGACGACGCGCGCGAGGAGGTGGTGATCCAGTCACCGTATCTGGTGTTGTCGGACGCGGCCATGGAACTGTTCGGCCGCGCGCGGGCGCGCGGCGTGCGGGTGCGCATCAGCACCAATTCACTGGCCTCGACCGACAACCTGCAGGCGTTCAGCGGCTACCGCAGCCAGCGCCGGCGGCTGCTCAAGATGGGCCTGGAGATTCGCGAGTACAAGCCGGACCCGGCGGTGCAGCGCGAGGTGATGCAG
>Ga0316630_10000137_pt1 | contig 18044 bp, 15 predicted proteins | sample OWC_May_M1_C1_D6_FD_207658 | JGI IMG/M metagenome (GOLD analysis project Ga0316630, IMG submission 207658) | Wetland soil microbial communities from Old Woman Creek delta, Ohio, United States - OWC_May_M1_C1_D6_A | ecosystem: Environmental > Terrestrial > Soil > Wetlands | place: USA: Ohio...
TCATATCGAAGGGCGAATCTTCGGGATGATACGGAATACCTACCCCTCCTCCGATATTGAAAAACTCAAATTTGATTTTCAGTTCTGAAGAGACCATTTCTATAACTTCAAGAAGCATACGGACAGTCTCTAGCATATACCGGTAATTACGCTCGTTAGAAACTATCATCGATTGCAGACCAAAAAGTTCTGCACCGCGATTAATTGCTTTGCGGTATGCCGTGATAACCTGGTCATGCCGCAGACCGTATTTAGCTTCAACGGGAATGCCTATAAACTGATTTCCGGTGCGCCTTTCCCCAGGGTTATAACGGAAGCAAATTAATTTTGGAAATTGCGAAACTCTGTCGATCATCGTAATGTCATCGAGGTTAAGAATACAGCCACCATCTTTTGCCGCCAGTTCGAAAAGCTCCTCCGACGTATTATTGGAGGTAAGCATAATGTCCACGTTCGAAAATCCGATTTGACGTACCATTAATAATTCGGATGGAGAGCTGCAATCCACGCCGAAGTCCAGATGTCGCATTATCTTCAAGATTGCCGGAGTAGGTAAAGCTTTAACGGCAAAAGACTCATGAAATCCCCGTATATCTTTGAAACTGGCTTTCAGATTTTCACCTGTTTCAATTATCCCCTTCTCATCAAAAATGTGGAACGGTGTGCCGAAGTAATCGATAATCTTCGGCAGTTTCGGGAAAAGGCGTTCTTCAAAGTCTTTTGACATCGGCATATATAATCACCCCCCAACGGGCATTTATTTTACAACTATTCAGCCGTTAGCTTTTAATCTTCTTAAAGGAAGGAAATAGGAAATGACAGGTGGCAGTTTACTATACCAGCCCCTTGGCTTTCAGGAGCTCGGCGGTTAGGATTGAACCTCCTGCCGCCCCGCGGACTGTATTGTGGTGCAGTCCTACAAACCGGTAATCGAATACATTGCATTTCCGGAGCCTGCCTACCGTAATTGCCTGTCCATTCCCGGCATCCCTGTCTTTTTGCGGTTGCGGGCGGTTAACCTCGTCACGGTATATCAACGCTGGAATGGGTGCTGATGGTAATTTCAGTTCCTGTGGTAACCCGCTGAAATTCTGCCAGATATCAATAATTTCATTCATTTCCGGTTTCTTACCCGCAAACTGGATACTGCAACAGGCAGTATGGCCATCGGTCACTGCAACACGATTACAATGAGCGGATATCTTGAGATGGTCATCGGGCACAAATTTTCCGTCCTTAATCTTACCGAAAATCTTTCGCGGTTCTACTTCAGACTTTTCTTCCTCCCCGGAAATAAAGGGTAAAATGTTATCCACTAAATCGATAGCGGCAGGTCCCGGGTAACCAGCACCGGATAACGCCTGCAGAGTTGTGACAATCATCTTATCGATGACGTATCCTTCTTTCATCAGGGCATAAAGTGGAATCATATAACTCTGTATGCTGCAGTTAGGTTTGACCACGAGGAATCCCTTTTTCCAACCATGCTGTTTCTGTTGTAGCGGAATAATATCAAGGTGCTCAGGGTTTATTTCCGGAATCATCACCGGCACATCTTCAGTATTGCGGTGAGCACTATTATTTGAAACGACAGGGAATCCCTGTTTCGCGTATTCCGATTCCACATTAAGAATCGACTGTTTGTCCATTTCCACAGCAGAAAATATCAGGTTACATTTGCCGATGGCTTTTTCAACAATACCGGCGTCTTCAACCATGATGTCTTTGAACTCTTCCGGGATATCGCTTTTCATATGCCAGCGTCCCGCCACCGCATCGCTATACTTTTTACCGGCTGAGTTCGGTGAAGCGGCGAGGTAGGTTACCTTAAACCATGGGTGATTACTGAGTAACCTCAAATAATTTTGTCCGACCATACCGGTAGCTCCGATAACGCCTACTTTTAGTTTCTCGTCCATTGTCTATCCCCTTGAATTGTTTGATTTGTCTATATATGTAAAAATTATAACATTTTTTCAGTTTGAAATTACTACACTTTAACTTCCAGTTAGAACCTTAATATTTTTACTTTGTGTCTTAAAGTGTTTATTTGCCTCTTTAGGGATGTTTCGTGAAAAGGCATTCGCATATAATTTCGGAGTCGAGTTTGACAAGGCAATTCGGAAATATAATAATTAGTGAGAGAAAATGCGTATTGGTCTTCTTGCGGATACACATATCCCCGAAGTAGCGGAGAAAATTCCCCCGGAGTTAATTGAAACGTTCAGGGGTGTTAATCTCATAATACATGCCGGAGACGTATACAGCTCTTCTGTGCTGGACGATCTGGAATGTATTGCTCCGGTAATAGTTGCCAGGGGAGATGATGACGATGGGGATATCCGTTTGGACAAAAGGGTGAAACCAAAGCAAATCCTAAATATGGAAGGGCAAAAACTGCTGGTCGTCCATGAAAGGCCTTTCACTCTCAGATTTCCGGAGGAGCCATTCTCACTGATGTTTCCGCCCTGGCAAGATAAAATGGTGGCAGAGCATGGAAATGATGGACTACCTGATATTTACATCTTTGGACATGAACACCACCCTGTCGTTGAGCACGTCGAAAATATTCTCTTCATAAATCCGGGCAGCCCCACATTTCTGAACTATCATCGTGGATTGGGTACTGTTGCCATACTGGATATTAATTCCGGCGAAGCCAATGTACGAATTGTGCAGTTGTAGTTAATACTTAATAGTCGGTAGAATATGATATCCAGCAACACCTGCCACTTTTGTTTTTAAATTTGCAATTTGTTGTTCAAAAGCTTGGTCTATTTCAGTACAAAGATTGAGAGGGCAAGGTAGAAATGAAAGTAACCCGAATTTATACCGGTAGTGATGGAAATGCCAGGTTTGAAGATGTTGAAATTACTCTGGATATCGGCGGTGGTGCTATACAAAGATCCAGGCCATCAAAAGCTACAGGCGTATTTTTCAGTATTACTGACGGGCCTTTTTTCAAAGACTACCATAACACTAATCTCCACCGGCAATACATCATCATACTTGAAGGGGAGGTTGAGGTTGGAGTCAGTGAAGACGATAAGCGTCGATTTGGTCCTGGAAGTGTTTTACTGCTTGAAGACACCTCTGGCAGAGGACACACTACTCGTTCTGTAAACGACCAGCTGCGAAAGGAAGTTTTTATAACGCTGGATTAATCGCGGAAAAATGTCTGGCTATCAGCAGTGGCAATTTTTCTGGGATATTTTACTATGAATTATTGCGGTGTTATGTTAATTATATTCCCTTGACATTGCGCTGAGTATAATTCTAGAATACCATTACTTACCAGTAAGTATGTGATTCAGTCAACAAGTTTGTGAGGTTTACGATGGTTACATTTTACAGAAGATTGCCCAGGTTTGATTATTTATCTCCACAGACAGTAGACGAAGCCCTTTCATTGATGTTCCGTTATAAAGGAAAGGCTATGCCAATTTCCGGTGGCACAGACCTTATTCCCAAATTGAAGAGAAGAGCCGTAAAGGCTCCAGCCTATGTAATCGACCTGAAACAAATACCGGGATTGGACTACATAAAATATGATAATGCAAAGGGATTGAGTATCGGGGCTCTGACAACAATCCACAGTGTGGAAGCTTCCTTAGTGGTACGGGAAAAATACAATGTTTTACTTCAAGCCGCCGAAAGCATGGCATCTCCACAGGTCCGGCACCGGGGTACGATTGCCGGAAATATTTGTAATGCCGTACCATCGGCAGATTCAGCACCGGCCCTCCTTGTTTTGGAAGCAAAGGTGAAGCTCGTAAGTCGGCAGGGTGAAAGAATTATCAGTATCGGTGATTTTTTTACCGGTCCTGGAGAGACATTAGTCCGTAATGACGAGATACTAACCGAAATACAAATACCAGAGCTGCCCCCTGCGGCTAAAGGCAGGTATCTGAAGCTGTCGCCGAGACAGGCAATGGACCTGGCAGTGGTCGGTGTCGCCGTATTGCTTATTCCTGAAAATGGAATATGCCGTGATATCCGCATTGCCCTTGGAGCTGTGTCTCCCACCCCGATAAGAGTTAAAAATGCTGAAGAAGCTCTGAGAGGTAAGAGGTTGGATACCAGCCTTATCGAAAAGGCAGCGGAAACCTGTATGGCAGCATGTGTTCCCATCAGCGATCAACGAGCCTCGGCGGAATACCGGAGGGAAATGGTAAAAGTTTTGGTAAAGCAGGCAATAAGTGCCTGTATATCATAATATTTTGGTTTTGCTCGATAAGGGAATTCCATTTATGCGTATGATTAAAGTGCATATCTGGGGCAAGAATGGAACTGAGATTAAAGAAGTCAGCCTGGAAGAGGCGAGGAAAATGATAAAAGAGGTCTACGCCGATCCAATGGGAGGATTTGTGGTTGACCGTGAAACCGGGCAGGTTATCACCGAAATAAACCCGGATATAAAAGAACTGGCAATTATAGACCAGATGATAGGCGGCGGTTAGACTTGCATTGAAAAATGGAGGAACTTACATGAGGAAGATAGAGATTACAGTAAATGATGTTATGCATGAGGTCGGTGTCCAGCCATGGGACACACTTCTTGATGTCATAAGAGACAAGTTAGGGCTAACGGGCACCAAGGAAGGTTGTGGATTGGGAGAGTGCGGTGCTTGTACGGTCATTATGAATGGCAAAACCGTCAATTCCTGTTTGGTGCTGGCAGTAGAAGCGGATGGTAAGCAGGTTACCACCATTGAGGGACTTGCTCGGGGAGAAAAACTGCACCCGATTCAACAGGCGTTCGTGGACGAAGGCGGTCTGCAGTGCGGTTTCTGTACTCCCGGAATGATAATGTCGGCTAAAGCGATGCTGGACGAGAACCCCAATCCTACAGAAGATGAAATTAAGCGTGGTATCTCCGGCAACTTCTGCCGCTGTACCGGATATACGAAGATTATCAAGTCAATACAAACCGCTGCCTCAAAGAAGGAGGGAAAATAACGATGGCTGATTTTTCTGTTATCGGTAAACGTCTACCCAGGGTTGACGCCAGGGAAAAAGTGACCGGTGCTGCTAAGTATGCCGCCGATTACTCATTGCCTGATATGCTCTGGTGCAAACTGGTACGCAGCCCTTATGCTCATGCCAGAATCGTGAATATTGATACCAGCCGGGTAGAAAAGTTGCCCGGCGTTAAGGGAATAGTTACCGCCAGGGATTTTGGCGGATGGACCTGGGGTTGGATGCCGGCAACCAGAGACGAACACCCTTTAGCCGAAGACAAAGTACGCTACATGGCCGAAGCCGTCGTTGGCATTGCAGCGATCGACGAAGACACTGCAGAGGAAGCCTGTGATCTGGTCAAGGTCGACTATGACGAATTACCTGGAGTATTTGACCCCGAAGAAGCTATGAAAGATGGAGCCCCCAAAGTCCACGATTATGTGAAAAATAATATTAGTGTCGAATATCACTGGAATTTCGGTGATGTTGAAAAAGCCTTTGCAGAATCAGATATTGTCAGGGAAGACCGCTTCCGAACCTCGAGAGCGACCAAGGGCTATACGGAACCACCGGCCATTTTAGCTTACTATGACCCCACCGGCTATATTACTGTTTGGGCGTCGAAACAAAGCCCTTATTTCCATTACCGCCATCTTTCCGCTTGTTTCAAACTACCGTTAAGCCGCATCCGGGTTATACAGCCGTTTGTTGGCGGCGGTTTTGGCGGTACCAAGAACGATTCTCTCTCGGGTGATTTCTGTGCCGTTTTACTCTCTAAAATGACGGGCAAACCGGTAAAGTACGTGGAGACAATGGAAGAGGAATTGACCACGAGCCGGCGCCGACATAACTTGGTCGTTTACAGCAAAATGGGCGTCAAAAAGGATGGCACACTGACAGCGATTCACCACCGTATTGTTGCCGACGGTGGCGGTTACACGGCAGTCGGTCCGCTCAGCATCTATCTTGCCGGTTTTGCGACCACTTTACCTTATAAATTGCCCAATTTTAAGTTTGATGCCTACCGGGTGTTTACCAATAATCCCATCAATGCTGCAATGCGCGGACACGGCATCACACATACCCGTTTTGCTGCTGAAATCCAGATGGAAATGATTGCGGAAGAATTGGGTATTGATCCGGTTGAAATGCGAATGAGAAACGCTATCGATAATCCCGAAAAGGGTAAAATATATGAGACCATTAACAAGGTCCAGTTGAAGACCTGCGGTTTAAAAGAGGCGATACACCAGGTTACTGAAGACTCACTCTGGAAAGACCGTAATAAAATGCCGAAGAGAGAAGGGAATATTGCCTGGGGTGTCGGGTTGTCAGGAACTTCGTACCTTGGTGGCGCAAGGCAAATGGGGCATCAGTCCTGTGCTGCCATTGTCCGGCTTTGTGAAGATGGTACGGTCAATCTTATCACCGGCGCTACCGATAGCGGGCAGGGCTCAGACACCGTCCTCTGCATGATTGCGGCTGAAGAACTTGGTATTAATCTGGACAGTGTCAGCATCAAAAGGGTGGATACAGCCTATACTCCAGTCGACCCGGGCACTTATGGGAGTCGGGTGACTATTCTTGCCGGACAGGCTACTCAGAAGGCCGCTGCTGAAGTAAAGCGCCAGTTAAAAGCAGCAGCAGCTCAAACCTGGGGTGTAACACCGGCAAATGTGGATATAAAAGATGGTACAGCTTTCGTTATCTCCGACCATAGTAAAAGCATGCCTTTCACACAATTAGCCAGAGTTGCCTGTTATTCGGGTACGGGAGCGGTTATCATTGGCAACGGATATTCCAGCTACGGCATCGAGCCGCTTGATTTGACACACGGCATTGGTAACGGCGGTACATCCTACAGCTTTACCGCGCATACCGCAAAAGTCGGTGTAGATATGGAAACAGGCAAGATAAGAGTCACTGATTTTACGATTGCCTCTGATTGCGGTCGACTGCTGGCGCCGATTGCTGCGGAAGGTCAGATTGAAGGTGCGGCAATTCAGGGATTGGGGCAGACTATTTACGAAGATTTTATTATGGACCACGGCAAGACTCTGAATCCCAATTTTGTCGACTACAAGATGCCGCTTTCTCTGGATATACCTAATATCAAATTAATAGATATCGAGACAGACGATCCCGATGGTCCCTTTGGTGCCAAAGAGGCCAGCGAAGGCAGCATTGTCAGCACACCGCCGGCGGTAGTCGCCGCCATTCATGATGCTACCGGCATCTGGTTCAAAGAGCTACCGGTAACTCCGGAAAAAATAGTCAAAGCACTGAAAGAAAAGAAGAAATAGAGTAAGCGATAACGGGAACAAAGTACTTTAGAGGGCGGCGGGCCGTTCAGAGTTTACCGTAAGGACCCTTCCAGTCATCGGCTATTTTGAGAAATGCGTGGTAGCCGTTATTTCTGATGAATTCCACGGATTGCCGGTATTTGCCGTATTTATAACCGTTTTTATTATACATTCCGTGGATTATTATACATTTCTCGTACTCGTTACAGTCGGCGCATGTTTCAAGGAGTTTTTCTCGAAAGCAGCAGTTTTTTATTTTACACCTTGATTTTTGCAGGTCTCTCTCGCCGGTATCGTATCCCAGTTTACATCCGCGGCATGCACCGCCCGCGGTAAATGCACGGCAGGTTTTACAGTAGGCTCCGCAACAACCTATTTCTCTGATCGACATTTGTAAATATACCGGTTTATCAGAGGGAGTTTTAATTGTAATACCCACCCCTCTGTTTCGTATTTATAATTTGGGATATTAATGCAAAATAATGTCACTTTTAGTAGTAAAATAGACAGCCTCCCGGCAGTAGTCTTAGGGGAGGCTGTTGTCATAAGTTACAAGTATTCAATAATCTGGTTGATATTCTTTACGTCCTCAAGGTGCAGAATCATCTCTACAATTTTATCCAGGTTTTTCTTGGAGATTTTTTTCGCCGCGTAAGATGCGCAGTCCTTGAACTTGGCGATGAGTGCCTCCTGACTAATCGGATTTTGAGGATAACCGTAAATGAAATCAATCCGTTTTGAGTTAATCTGTCCGTTTTTGGTTTTTATCTGTATCAAGGATTCCGACACCGCCCCCTGTCGCGACTCGGATTTTAGATCTATTTCGTAGGTTATTTTCTGGGCTACTTTAAGAACGTCCTGGTCTGCCAGAGCTTGCGGCAGGAAATGCCCAAGAGTTATTTTTTTGTGGACTAAAGCTGTAGCAATAACAAATGGTATGCTGAATTTGGCGTCGATTGCGGTCGATGGCTTTCTCTTGCTTTTTATCGGTTCGCAGAGCATCGTATTAGGGGTGTTCAAGATGAATTTAATCTCATCGATATCAGCTGGCTTGAGGTCGTAGTTTTCCGCGATCTGAAGAGCGGCTGCTGCATAGGGATGAGTTCCTGCACAGGATGGCCAGGGCTTAAAACTGACATTAGCGCTTTCGAAAACCTTACCCAGGTCTTTAGTGAGGATATCCGGATTAAAGTTACCCTGAGAATACATTGTATAGAATCCGGCTTTTCCTCCGATTGGGTGGTCAAATCCCTTGATTCCCCTCCGGGCTAACAGCGCGGATAATACGCCTGCTTTCGCCGCAAAAGCATCACGGACTGCTCTGACAATTGAATTGGGGCTGAAAATTAATTCAGCACTGCATGTCGATTGACACATTGCCAGCGAAAAAGCGTCCAGAATCTGGTCGGGACTGAGTTTCAGCAATTTGGCAGATGCAGCAGCGGCTCCGAAGGTACCGTAGATTGAAGGCGGATACCAGCCGGAGGTCTCGGGTGTACCCCCTTCTCGCTGTGAGGCAAGAGCCAGCCTGCAGACAGTATCGCAGCCAAGCGTAACAGCTGCTATAAATTCTTTCCCGCTCACATTCCCGATTGATTCCGCGATTGCCAGACCAGAATCTATCGCATCCGCATTAGGATGTCCTGATGGGCCGGTATTCTCGTAGTCCATGGCATGTGACAGCGAGCCATTGGCATATGCCGCCATGTATACTGGCACTTTGGTATTAAAGCCAAGGATAGTGCTTTCTGGTTTCCCGCCGCCTTCTATTGCCAGGTTAGCAAACTCTTTGCAACCCTCGCCCAGACCGGTGGCAGCCAACATCGTGCCTAATCCATCCAGGAAACTTCTTTTGGTGACATCGGCAACATTTCCTGGTATATCATCGTAGTCGGTCTCAGCAATATACTTCGCCAATTTCATGTCTACATCGTTTCTGTCTACCATCTGCTTCTCCTCATTCAAATTTCGTTCAAGACAGGATCACATGACTCGACCAGTTTCATTTTACGTTGGTATCGGGTGTAGCTGCCCAATGCTTTTACCCCTGAGCCTTGATCACTACTTCATTTCCTTCCCAGGTGAACTGAGTTGTAAGCTTCTCTTCACGAGAAATCTGCTCTATGTAATTAAAGACGTCCTCTGCTCTGGAATCGCTGCGGGTCAAGAGTTCCGGTTGCTGTTCTTTTTGAAAATCTATCCAGCAGGGTAAGTAGGACACTTTCTGGATTTTCCCGTCTTCTATTATCGCTTTACAGATTAGAGTACGTTTGGCTTCAGGATGCCAGATGCTGCCGGGTTCAGGAGTAAAATGGTACATCTCGGAGAATCTCCGTGCTCCCCTGGCAAATGGGTCTCCTCCCGGTTGTGTTGCGGTAGACGGAGGGCGCGGTCTCATCCCGAAAGCAAAATTGTTCAGGGCATGAAACACTACCCTGCCTTTATATACTTCAATACCTTTCAGGATGTGTGCGTGACCCCCTAAAATAATATCAGCACCGGCATCAATGGCAGCATGGCCAACCTGATATCCGTACATTGGAATTACAGCGTGCTGGAAATGAAGTCCCCAGTGTAGCGAGACAGCTACTACATCTACCTGCGATTTTAATTTGCGTATATCATCCTCCATGGCAGCCAGGTCATCGGGAAAAGCAACGGTGATAATACGGGGAGGAGTTCCCGGCTGGTAATCCCATTTATCATAAATGGTATAAGCCCGCATTGGAGCATAACCCGGTTTATCTTCCCATGCTTCATAGCCATCGGGCCCGATACATCCGTAAGCCAGAAACCCTACCCGGTTGCCCTTCTTCTCGATAATGACCGGCTTGCGTGCTTCAGTGAGATTCTTACCGATTCCCACCAGCTTGATGTTTGTTTTCTTCATTCTTTCTATTGTGTCCAGCAGGGCTTCGTAGCCGGCATCCAGCGTATGATTATTCGCTATCGATAGTACATCAAAACCGGCGTCAATCAGAGTATTGATGCTTTTAATGGGATCTTCAATACTTGTTTGACCCGGTGCTAGATTGCCTTTATCGGAATATGTCTGTTCACAGTTGCCAAAGGTGATGTCTCCGGTACGTAGAACGTCACGTACATAATGAAATATGTTTTTGGTACCGTCTCCGTGAAGCATTACATCGCCCACCGCGATTAGAGTTATCTTCTCTTTACTCATTGTATTTCTCCTTTGCATTCATAAATGGGATGGGAGTAAGCGTCTTCTGTTTATTTTTATAGATATTAAATTATTAGATATTATCTCTATAACTACACCGCCCGGCAGTAGGTTGAATACTGCCGGACGGATTTACTACCTAAATGATCTGGAACAGCAGGTGCTTTACTCTATTTTTCCGCAGCTGCTTTCATGCTCTGGTCTATCCAGAACCGGGCGAAGTAGTGGTCGTGTCCTCCCCAGTGCATAAGTTCACCGCTGTAGCCCTTTAACCAGGGTTGGTTTATATTATAGGTTACTGTCGGGAACAGGTTGACTACCCAGTGTTGCGCGGTACCATAGGTGTCCGCCTCTTTTACCAGTTTAATCAATTCATTTGCATCAAGACAGGCAACACAGGCGTCATACATCTTTTCAAAAACTGGGTCATTATTCATCGTAGTGTTAACTGGATTTCTTATGCTGCGCTGGTAGAGGCAGCGCAATAGTGGAAAACCGTAGGCGCCGGTATGGTACCATGCCAGCTGGTCATGGCTTTTGCCGAGAACGGCAAAATTACGCCACGCAGTAGGTTCCATCGTCTTGATCTCCATGTCAATACCGATATCCAGGAAGTAAGCCTTAATTACCTGAGCCAGGTCCAGGTCAGCATTCGAAGGTGCTGAGAGATTGGTCTTGAAACCCTTGGGATACCCGGCTTCTGCCAGGAGCTTCTTGGCTCCCTCCGGGTTATAGGTAAATCCAGCCAGCATTTCTTTCGGCCACTTCGTGTAAGGAGTGTAATAGTCCGGTAGAAGCGGGCCGATAATACCGTAGGGTACTCCTTCCGTAGTGCCGCCATAATATGTCTTGGCTATGGTATCAAGGTCTACGGCCATTTGCAGTGCTGTTCTGACCCTGAGGTCAGTGTAAGGTGACTTATCGCATCTTATCTGGATACCACCGGTGGAGGAGCTTCCTAGAAGGCTTGACTGTGTTAGTTCCGGGTTCGTCTGTTTCAAAGATAATCCTTTCTGCCATTCAATGTTCTCTATATAATCGAGTTTACCAGACCGTAGGGCTGCCAGAGCTGTAGCGTTATCCGGGATGATCAATACCTTGACTCTATCTACGTAAGGCAATTTATTCTTCGGGAAACGCTCGTCATAGCCCCAGTAGTTAGGATTCCTGACATAAGTAATGGAACTAGCGCGTGCATAATCGAAGATTTGAAACGGTCCGGTGCCTACGGCGTGCCGCCAGTCTTGAAGGTCTCCCCATTTATCAACTGCATCCTTTGCGACTATCGATCCGTAGGAAGGTCCCCAGGCGATTTGTGTGATGAATTCCAGTGAAGGGTTAACCGATTTAAATTCAACTGTATATTTATCGATGACGGTTACAGACTTCATGGCAACATCTTCAGAAACATACGGGCTTGGTTTTGTATAGCCGTAGCCTAATCCATCCTGCCGGCACCAGGAATATGCTATATCATCCGCCGTAAGTTCTCGGCCGTTCACCGGCGGTAGATTCTGCCAGTTAACTCCTTTGCGTACATGTAGAATAACAGTCTGCAGATCAGGCGTCTCCCAGCTTTCTGCCAGCTGAGGTGAGGAATACTTTGCAGGCGCATTCATTGTCTTGTAGTCAAAAATATTCCTGTCCAGTGCCCAAAACGGTTGTCCGTCTCCTTCCATAACCATCGTGTAGGCAATGGAAAAGTCATCTCTACCGTTCCAGGGGTCAAAGGTGGTCGGGTCCTGTGTCACCCGGTATGTAAGGGTTCCGCCATATTGTGGCACGCCAAGTTTATCCCACCAGTTTCCTGTAGTAGCAGTTGTGGTTGTAGTTGTTTTTGTGGTGGGTGCCGTGGTAACTGTTGTAGTTTTTGTAGTTGCACCGGTTGTTGTGGTTGTGGTCTTTTCACCGCATGATGTCAGCACTAGGGATAGTGCCAGCATGCAGGCTAGGGTAATCCATACAATCCTACTCTTCATTCATTATTCCTCCTTGCCGTGATTTGACATGAGTACATAAAATAGTATCACTCACCATTAAGACTGTCAAGGAATCGCTTCAGATGAAATGTTACTAAATGACGTTCTCAGTCTTGAGTTGCTCAATCTCTAAGTGACTATATCCTAGCTCTCCCAGAATGTCTTCGGTATGTTGACCGGACTCCGGCGCCGGAGTTCTAATTGTCGCCGGTGTCTTGCTTAATTTGATCGGACTGGCTAATACCTCCATGCGCCCGTATATGGGATGGTCGAGGGGTACAAAGAAATCATTAGCTCTAGCCTGCGGGTCTTTAACAACCTCCGGCAGGTTCTGTAAAGGAGCCCAGGGGAATACCGCGCCGGCAAACGCCTGTCTCCACTCGTCCAGAGTCTTGGTGGCGAAAACACTTTCCAGAATGTCGAACAGGGCTGCCTGGTTATCAACCATTCTGGTTACGGGTGATTCAAACCGCGGGTCGTGCTCCAGGTCAGACCGGTTTATGGCCTGGCAGAACCTCGACCAGTAGGTCTGATTTGTCTCAAGTCCAACTAAATAGAGCCACCTTCCGTCCTTGGTTCGGTAAGTATTCATCAAAGGATTAGCCCGGTCTCTTCGACTAACTGCCTGACGGTCCTGCCCGGTAACAAGAGTTCCGGCAATATCATTGGACATAGCCCAGACCATGGTATTGAAGAGAGAAACATCTACTTCCTGACCAACTCCCGTTTTATCCCGAACAAAGAGGGCAGTCATGATACCCAGTGCCAAAGAAAGGCCGGTCAGAAAATCTGTAAAAGATACCGGTAGCTGAGCCGGCTCGTTTCCTGGAGCCAGCAGTACATGGAGCAACCCTGCTCTGGCATCGCCTGCAATAGGGCCATATCCCGGGGCATCACTATCTGGGCCTTTCCTGCCATAACCGGTCAGGTGCGCACAGATCAGCCGCGGGTTCAGTTTACTTAAAGTCTCGTATTCAAGCTTGAATTTCTCCAGTTCACGCGGTCGAAAATTGGAGAGCAGGACATCTGATTTGGTCAGTAATTTATACAGGATTTCCCGTCCCGCGTCGGTAGAAAGGTTGAGGGTCAGGCTTCTTTTATTGCGGTTCATATTCTGTGAATTGAAGTCGATGTCGGAAACTATAGCTCGCCGACCGGTCATCTGCGGGTTTGCCCGTCTTTGCGCCAACTGGGCTCTTCTCGCTGTATATTCCACACAGATAACATCAGCCCCCCAGTCAGCCAGAAATCGGCTTGCCATCGGCCCGGCAGCAGCGGCTGCAGTTTGTACAACTCTAATACCATCCAGAGCGCCCATATCTTTCTCCTTAAACTTTAATTTGATTATTTTGGTTAATCATTAAAATCTGATTGATTGATAACGGAACATATTATTCTGGTAGTATCTACCACGCCCGTGGTCTGCAAAGGTGAGCAAGGCAATTTACATTTTTTCCAATAATTATAACGCTTGAAATTTTGCCAGCCAAATTATAACTGGATGATTTTTTATTAGCAACTGGGCTCATTTACCAATTCTCTTTATCTCGATAAGCAGGCCAATATTATCTCAGTCTATAAATTACTTAAATTCGAATAAAGATGTTTGAACTATTTGCTTAATCTGTACTCAGATCAATCTCCTTCATTCCCAGACTCTCGAAGAAAGCTTGAGCCTGTTCGATTACTGCCGATTCTTCGTAAAACCTCGGGTCTGCCAGAGATGCGTTATAAAACAGGACAGGGATTCCGGCTTCTTCCAGGGCTAATTTACGCTCTAGTCTCCCCGAACCGCCGCAAGCCGCTTCGATACTGTGGTCCATTCCCATAATCACGGCGTCAATATGCCATTGTTCGGCTTCTTTGACGTGTGCTTTGGATTCCATAAAATCCATAATTAAGTGAGCATTGTCCAGTCGGCCGCCTCCCAGCCAGAGTTCGGCTTCGGCACCAAGGGCGTCTTCCCGGGTTCTGATTTCTATACCCCGCTCCATCGGTGTCTGGGGAACATACCAGGTGCCGTCATCTGTTGTTGTCCAGGCAGAAAATGCCAGTGTCGGACCGGGTACATTAGTAGCTCCGTATCGCTCAGGGAACCGGCTGAGTTTTTGATTGAACATAGTGCCGATGCTCCCCTGCAATCGCATACCTTCGAAGCCGCGGGCTGATATACCGTCAGCGACCCGCTGTTTGACTTCATCGTAAAGCATGTGGCAGTAATCCACCCCTTCTTTAGTAAATCTGAGCGTTACTGTCGGCATGCGTAACGATTGCATATGACGCCCATCGATTGGGGTTGGAATCACTTGTGTAAATTCATTCATACGGGCAAAAGTGACCATGGCTTCCCATTCATTTTTGGTAGCTTCAATCAGTTTCTCGTCATCGTATTTACGACCGGTGAGCTTTTCTGCCCATTCGATGAAATCCTGCATTTGTGCGACAAACCACTCTTTCCATCCCGGCGCATTTCTTGGAGGTGAGTCTATCAGGAAGTAGGGGACCCCCATATATTCCCCGGCAATCTGAGCGCACTTCGCCAGAGGGTGACACAGATGCCACTGGAAGATGAAATCAGGCTTTACTATTTTCCCTTCCGGGCTTTTTATATTCGTGCCCTGGTACATCCCGCCTAGCTGCATACGCATTGCCGAACAAAGCTCGTTACCATATTCTTTGACGTCCATCGTCTCCTGCAGATCGAGTACTTTACTCACATCCCGGAGTGTACGGTTAAAATTAGGATCATATGCCGGAGTAGCCACATTACCAAAACCTGCCAGGATGGCATCCAGGGTCGGCTGTCCCATGACAACCAGTTCTCCTTCATCGTGTGCCTTCCAGGTATGCCAGAAATGGTCTGAGCGCAGTTCCTTCATTTTAGTCCAGGCTTCCAGCGGTCGAGTCGGGTATTTCTTTATTTCTCTCATGAATCTTCTCCTAAAATGAAAATATTGAAGTTTAGAGACTACTGCGGATAAATTATGCGCTTGAACACATCCGGGTTCAAGGGTGTAAGTTTGATATTTTGCGTATATATTTGTATTGGAAGTTCACAAAGATAATACCCGTTACTGCGTGAATGTGGTAAAAATTGTTTAGAATTGCTGGTGGCACGCAATAGGCAATACCGCCTAACCATAATTAATTAAACAGTTTTAATTCCTCTGACGATAGCGTCCGTCATTTTGCAGACTCGCGCCATTTGTTTTACATCGTGCACCCGTACAATATCGGCGCCGTTGGCAATGCTGATGGCAACAGTTGCGGCAGTGCCCTCGATCCGCTGGTGGACCGGCAAATTCAGGACCATTTTTATCAGCGATTTTCTTGATGTTCCTACGAGTATCGGATAACCTAATTCCTTCAATTCTTTTAAGCGCCTGATTATTTCGATATCCTGCTGCCATGTCTTGCCAAAACCAATGCCCGGATCGATGATAATGTTTTTTTTGGGCACGCCTGCTCGTTTTGCCAGCGCCACACTTTTCCGCAGTGAGGTAATTACCACCTTTATTACATCTTCGTAATCAGCAGTATCGCGTCCAACAACAGCGTCATAACCACCTCTGTCACGCTGATTACTCATCAGGATAATCGGAGCATTGTTCTCCGCTGCCAGTTCTGCCAGTTTAGGCTCAGTTTTTAGTCCCCACTGGTCATTCACAATATTGGCTCCGGCAATTAACGCCCGGCGGGCAACCTCATATTTGTAAGAGTCAATACTAATCGGCACTGAAACTTTATCCTTGAGGTGTTCGATTACCGGTAATACCCGTCTGATTTCTTCTTCCGGCGAAACCGGAGATGAACCTGGTCGGGTGGATTCACCGCCCACGTCCAGAATGTCCGCACCTTCTTCAACAAAGCTGCAGCCTTGAGCTACGGCCTGCTCGATATTGGATATGCCATCGCCGGAAAAGGATTCAGGTGAAACGTTGATGATTCCCATAATATAAGTACGTTCACCCCAGTGAAATTCTGTTTTACCCAACTGTAAAATATTTTTCCTGGACACACTTTCCTCCTGTTGAGCTAACTTTACCTGATACTTAAATCCCAGTCAATACTAAAGGATTATACTAAAGGATAACATGGCGCACTTGACATTTGAGTGTGATAATGCTAGATTGGGGATAGAGGCCAGAATTAACCCGAATACACATGCGGAGGTAGTCTATGAGGTTACACGCATTGTTGGGGATAAGGCAAGTTGATAGTTGAAGCCCTGCATAAGATGCAGGGTCTCCGGAAACGAATGTCTGACTCTTGAATAATAAAAAGGGCTTAAGTGAGAGTGCCCATGTGGTCGTGATGACCTCAGGTGAGTCGGATTCGTGAGACTGAATCTTGGGTGGAGAGCGCGGGTATGTGCTCTCCACCATTTTTGTTTTATAGTATACGGGTTCCAAATTATGATCTTGATCAGGTATGCCTGAAACGATACAATTATCTGTAAGGATTGAGGAGTGAATTATAGAAGTCCCCGTAGTATCAATTTAACGCCTGTCTTTGTCCTGGTCGCTGTCAATATTCTGATATTTGTAGCTACTACAATCAGACCGGAAGCTATTGATTTGCTCGGAGTGCAGCGTGCCAGCTTTTCTTCTCATCCCTGGACGATTGTCTCTTCTATGTTTACTCATGGGAGTATCTGGCATATCCTTACCAACATGATTACTCTTTATTTCTACGGAATGTACGTACTTGCATTGGTAGGCGACGTTAAGTTTTTCATTGTTTATTTCATTGGCGGTTTGGTTGGGAATGCACTCTTCCTGCTGCTGGCAAATCCTTTTTCTATTGCTGTGGGTGCTTCCGGGGCTATATTTGCATTAGGCGGTTTACTGGTGGTACTGGTGCCTCGACTAAAAATTATGATATTTCCCATACCGCTTCCGATAGACCTCTGGATTGCCATTATTTTCTTTGCATTGATTTCTTTACAGCCGGGTATTGCCTGGCAGGCACACCTTGGCGGTTTGATTACTGGACTGGCAGCCGGTGCTATCTTCAGAATGAGAGGGCGACAACGTCGCTTTTAAATTCTCTCACCTTACGTAGCTAGTTATCAATAATCCCAACATTTTTGTTGACATGTATTATTCTTTTATTTTATTATTGAAACGGTACTAGGAAAACGGTTGCCGTTAGCAGGTATTTAGTAGTGATCGGTTCAGAAGTCCAAGACGTTAAACGAAAAGTAATTGCCATATTGAAGGTATTACAGGATTCCAAAGAACCGCTTGGCGCTCGTATCATTGCGCAGCGTTTGAAATCATATGGCATTGAACTTGGTGAGAGAGCGGTGCGTTATCATTTAAAAATCACCGATGAGCGTGGCTTGACCAGACTGATAGGGCGCGACGGCCGCTTGATTACAGATGCCTGCGCTGAAGAACTGAAAAGTGCTCTCGTCCGGGATAAGGTTGGTTTTGCCATCTCAAGGATTGAACTGTTAGCTTTCCGTACGAATTTTGACCCCGGTCGACGCGCCGGATTAGTACCTGTAAACGTTTCATATTTCGATGAAGAAAAATTCAGTAAAGCCTTGGAAATAATGAAACCGGTCTTCGAAAGAGGATTGTGTGTCAGTGATATGGTGTATATTGCCCG
>Ga0316630_10000138_pt1 | contig 18036 bp, 22 predicted proteins | sample OWC_May_M1_C1_D6_FD_207658 | JGI IMG/M metagenome (GOLD analysis project Ga0316630, IMG submission 207658) | Wetland soil microbial communities from Old Woman Creek delta, Ohio, United States - OWC_May_M1_C1_D6_A | ecosystem: Environmental > Terrestrial > Soil > Wetlands | place: USA: Ohio...
GTGTAGTCGATCGAGACTTGCCCCGCTCCCGGTCCGGATGGGACGATCGTCTGAGCCACCGCGTTCTTGTAGACGGTGATCGTCCCGGAAACGGGCTTCCGGATCTGACGGTCCGTGTTCACCGATCCGGAGGTGTAACGCTTGACCATCTGGTACGTCGCCACGCCGGTCCCGACCCCCGTGCCGAGTAGCCCGACCGTCGACGTCGCGGAGTAGTCGCTCCAGTCCTTGAAGCGGAACCCGTGGCCCATCCCGCGGATCGCGAGGAAGAACGCTTTGAGCGTATCGAGTTCCGTCTGCGGACGGTTCAAGAGCGTGACGTCATAGACGTGGCGCGGCGAATCCCAGTTGATGTTCCGCGATTCGTAACCGCTCGCCAGCTCGGCGACGTCCGTCGAGAACATCGGCCCGCCTTCCGCCCCGAGCGCGATCGCGTCCGGGAACCGCGGCGATTCATAGAACGCCATCAGCCGTTCCTCCGGCTCGCGCGCGCGACCGCGCGGCCCGCTTCCGCCGCGATCTGCATCGCAGAGCGACGATCCTGATTGCCCGAGAAGTTCAGATTCACGACGGTCTGCCCGGACGCCACGACCGTCGCGCCCGTGCGTCCTCCGAAGACGGCCTCCGCCCCGGATTCACCGACGATCCCCCACTGCCCCGGGGGAATGAACCCGCCGCTCGCGAAGCCCCCTGCAAAGATACTCTCGAAGATTTTCGAGAAGAAACCCGTGAAGCCGGCCCCCGACTTCGCGAACGAATTCGAGATGTTCTCGAAGAGCGAGCCGAGCCCGCCTCCGCTCCCCCCGCCCTTCGGATTGAACGATTCCGTAATCGCCTCGATGAGCGGCTGCGTAATCAGGAGACGAGTGATCAGCTTGATGAGGTCCTGCTCTAGGCCCTTCAGGATATCGGAAGCCCCCTTCCCGCCCGAGATCGCCTCCTCGAAGGCCGACGTGAACGTCAGGCCCAGTTCCCTCGCGGCATCGGACGCCGCGCGCGACTCCTCCGCGATCTTGTCGAGCCGCGCTTTGTTGACCGCCTGCCCCTCCTCCACGCGTTGATCTTCGAGCGCCTTCACGTATGCGTAATAGCTCTCAGCGTCTTTCTTCAGGAGGTCGGTCGTCTCCTGCTGATTCGCGAGTCGCTCCCGGTTCGCTCGCTGGCCGGCTTCGATATACGCATCGTTGACGGCCTCGCGACGCGCGAGCAGGCTCGCCTCGTCCTTGTCCATCAGGGCTTTCATTTCGCGCTGCGCGTCGGAAACCGCTTTCTTGCGATCCTCGACGTCTTGGTTCGCGTTGCCGCTCGTCTTCCCGCGGATGACCGGAGGCCCAAAGTCGAGTTCTCCCGGCTTCGCCGTCGTTCGGAGTTTCCGCGCGATCGCCTCCCGGTTGAACTCGATCTTTTTCTGGACGTCGGCCATCTCCGCGTCGAGGTTTGCGATCGTCCGCTTGTCCTCGCCGCGACCCAGCGCCCGCTCGCGCTGCTCCCCGAGCTTCGCGAGCGCCTTCGTCAGTTGATCCACGCGATCTACCGGACCGCCGGAAGCGGACCATGCGAACGCCTCCTGAATCGCGGCTCCGCCCCCGAGCTTGTTCACCGCGAGGATGAGCGCATTCACGTCATCGAGTAGATCTTGGAGCCACGGGACGGAGAAGTTCGCCACCGCGATCTTGAAGACCTCGAAGGATTCGCCAAGCCGCTTGAAGTCTTTCTGGAGCCGCTCCGCCGCTGCCGCCTGCTCGGTCGTCGTCAGGATGTTGAGCTTCCCCGCCTCCGCGAGATCGCGGAAGTATGGGATCGCCTGCGCCGCCGATCGGCCGGCGAGCTTGACCGCGTTCCCGATCGCGATGGTCGGGTTCTCCGCCTCCGCGATCGACTTGGCGAACTCGACGAAGAGTTCATCGAACGATCGGAGATTGCCCTGCGCGTCCCGGATCTTGATGTTCATCGCCTCGAATGCGGCGATCATCTCCTTATTGCCGCCGGCCGCTTTCGCGACGCTCTGGGCGAACTTCCCCGCGACTCCGGTCACGGTCTCCATGCTCGTGCCGGAGATGCGCGCGACCTGGGCGAGGCCGGAGAGAGTCTCGACGGTCAGCGACGTCTGCTCGCTCAGGTCGTCCAACATCGCCTGAGCGTCGATCCCGCTCTTGGTAAAGTTCACGAGCGCGCCGACGGCGACGCCGGCTCCGATCGCGCCTAGCGCGGCGGACGTCGACGCCACCGATCCCTTGAGCCGCGCCAGAGATCCCTCGACGGACGCGAAGGCCGCGCGCGTCTCGTCGCGCGCTCGCAGTCTCAGTTCGGGGTCAGCCATTCGGAGTCCTCCGGAACTTCAGTTCCTGGTCGATGATCTGGGCGAAGCGACGCGTGGCGATGGATCGCATCTTAGCGGAGAGCACCCGGCGCACGAACGACTGGGGAACGCCGGGCACGTAGATTTCCGAAATCGGGTAGTCCGGACTATCCCCGGGATTGATCCTGGATCCGCGACCGAATCGCGTTTTGACGATCGGCCAAGTCTGCGCCGCAGGTCCCCACGAGCGGATCATTACCGCGGTTCGCCCGTATCGCTTCCGGAGGAACGCGTGAAGGATGAGGCCGCGGATCCCCGGAGCGGTCGATCGCACGCCCCTAGCCGTCTCCGTCGAGCGCCAGAGGCCCGCCGGGATACGCTTCGTGCGCGACGCGATGAGGCGCGCCGTCAGCGTCGCGCGGGTCGCCTTCCGGAAGGTCAGGGCTTTCTTCGCCTGCGCGATCTTCAGGACCGGAGAGAGGTCTTTGGATATCTCCCGCGCCGCTTCCGCCCCGACGGTCGTGAGCGTCCGGTTCAGCGCGCGGACGATGACGCCCGATTGAAGGTCCGCGCGAATCGCTCGAAGCTGAACCTGTAGCGCCTCGGGGTTAAATTCGACGTCGACCCGCATCTCATCTCCTCATCGCCTCTCCGCGTCGGAGCGCGTCGAAAGTTCGGATCCGCTCGCGGAGAGTCATGACGAGGTGTACGATCAACGGCACGTCTCCGGTTCCGCCAAACATCGCGAGCGCGGCCGGGATCCGCTCGGGATTCCACCCATCGCAGAAGTCCCAGACCCGGAGGACGAGATCGCCGATCGGATCGAGCGCCGGAGCCCCGGCTCGATACTCCGCCGGAGAGAGCCCGAGGACGCGCGCGCCGGCATCGCCGTTCAGTTCCCAGTCGACGCGCGCGATGAGTTTTTTCGGGCCGACTCCCATTTGGCCTCCTCCTCCCGCTTCCGCCCGAGGAAGTAGAGGATGAGCTCATCGGACCAGTCCTGACGGAGATCGACGACCATTCCCTTGAGGCTCGGGTCGAATGGGACCTCGTCGTCGCCGGGAAGCCCGAGATCCGACTCACGGATCCCGGACCACCCGGCGATCGCCCCGACGACGATGCGACGCTGGCCCGCCGCATCGTTGATCTGCCCCGTCTCCGCCTTGACCGCCGAGTAAGCCGCGCGCCAGTCGAATGCCATCGGGACGAGCACGATGAACTTCGGCCCGTCCACGATCTGGAACTCCGCGCGCCGCGCCTCGATGATCGCGGCCTCGATTTCCTTCGCGGATCGCGTCATGCGGTGTAGTAGGTCGGGACGCCGGCCATCGAGATCGTGAACGGCGTGACGACTTTGTCCTGCGCCGATCCCGTCGGGACGCCCGTGAATCCGATCGTTCCGACGAAGACGGCGATCCGGCCGTTGGAGAACTTGAACTTGATCGCCCGCTTCGCTTTGAGGATCGACGCGTTCTTGAGCGCGATGAAGCCGGCATCAGCGGGATCCCAAAGGCACGAACCGGAGTACTGGATCGCGTTCGCCGCTCCCGGGATCGTCTTCTTGATCGCGTCGTGGATGGTCGTGTAGTCGATCTGATCGAAGTCGCCGCCGGACGTCGAGAGGTCGGTCACGAGCGCGAGAGTCGTGCCGAAAGTCGGCTTCTGCGCGTTACCAGAGACGAAAGTGCCATATCCGGTCGCGTCCTCGCCTTCGAGCACGAACGTATTGCCGACCGTATTGACGGCCGACACCCGGATGACGCGTTCATCGAGCGCGGGCATCCCGACGATCGAGGAGAGATAGGCATAGTCGCCGGTCGCCCAGTCGTCGGTGCCGCCATAGGTCGCCGTCGATGTGCTCGTAGCGGTGATCGCCGAGAGCGCGTTTGCCGTCGTGATCGCGGACTGAACCGTGACCTCGACGTTAGACCAAAGGGAGGGAGTAGGCATTAGAGTTGCTCCTCAGAGTAGAGTGTCCGGCGCATTCGCCGCTGTGAAAACTCGGACCCGGTAGCGGATCCTCATGACGCCGTGAGGCTTTTCGGCCTCCCCGTCAAACTCGGTGTCCATCCCGACGTATATCGGCTCGACGTTCACGCCGGCCACGGTCAGGATGGAAGAGAGCGCCGTCTCGACTTCCTTGGCGATCGCGTCGAGTTCGTCGTCGAGGTCCGCGGACTCCTCCACGTACGCACTGACCGCGAGGTCGATGTTCCGCTCTTGAAGAGCCGGCACGTGGATCGTTGACGGCGAGGTCTCCTCGACGGGCATCTGGACGCATAGGCCCGGGAGATCGGCGACGGAGAGCGGGTAGACGCGGGAACGGAAGACGCGATTCTGCGTGGTCGTCAGTCCCGTCAGAGCGGTTACGATCGCGTCACGTACCTGCTTTCTGACGTGGTCCGCCATCTACGTCGCCCGGAGTTTCAGGTTGACCATCACGATTCCGTTCGGCTCGGCATAGACGATCGTGTAGCCGACGCCGCCGACGGATAGCGTCTTCCCGGACGGTTCGGCCGCGACATCGGACGCCTTACACCGGAACATCGGAGTCGTCCCGCGAACCGATGGACCGGAGAACGTCTCCACCGGGTCGTTGAAGAAATGCCCCATCACCGGCCGGGAGCCGTCATAAATCGCCTCGACGACTCCGATCGAGTTCGGGTCGAGGAAGTCGTCAAGGGGCTCGACGAAGCTCACGCCGCGATCCTCTGCTCGAATCCTTCGGTTAGGACCTCGAAGACCTGCCGCGCGCCGATCGCGGCCTGACACTTCGCCGCGCCGGTCTCGGCGTCGACCGCGCAGTGCTCGAAGGTCCGGTGGATCCGATGGCACGGGTAGCAGGGAACCGCCGACGCCTCCATCCCGACCGTATTGACCCAGTCGCGGGTCAGGTTCGCGTGGGACGAATGCGAGAGGAGGACGACTTTGCGCATCGGCTCGAAGGCCACCGCGTTCGCGATCGCGGACTCGGATCCGACCACCGCGTCGGCGAGCAAAGAAAACGCGAGCGCCTCGCGGATCCCCCACTTCAACCCGACGACCTTGCCGCGTTTCGCGGTGAAGGACTGACCGCGCAGGTCGCCGAGGACGATCGGGAAGTGTCCCGCGTCTTCGAGGAGGTCGATCAACTGCTGAGTGTATGGCCACCACTTGGGAGCCGTTGACCCCGCCGGAGCGATGACGACAACGCGCCCCGGGAGTTTCGCTCGCTCGGCGAGCGCCCACGCCGTCTCGGCCTGCGTCGGGTAGAAACGCTGGCGCGGTTCGTTCGGGACGCCGGCAACGCGATGGATCTCCTCCAGATAGTTCCTGTCTCCGAAGAGACGCCGCCGCTGCGCCTCCGTCCGCCAGAAGTCGACTTCGTTGGGAGCCGGCAAGAGCCGTGTCTCGACGATCCCGATCAGGTTCTCGAAGCGGTCATATTTCGGGGTCTCATACAGGAAATAGGACACGATCCCAGACGCGTCATACAGCCCCTGAGGGACGACGATGATCCGGTCGATATTCGGATCGTTCCGGAGGACTGACTCGCCCGCCTCCTGCGTGTAGACGGTGACGTGATAGCCCTCTTCCTTGAGGTGCGACGCGACGCTCGACGACCAGAGCGCGTCGCCGAATGCGCCGAGGCGGACGACCGCGGCCGTCTTCGCCGGTTTCGGCGCGTTCCACGACTCGATCCGGAGCCCGTCGGTGCGCTTCCGGAAGACGAGCAGAAACGAATACTCGCGGCCTCCCGAGCGGACCTCGGCGCGTTCCAGCGTCCATCCGCCCTTCGCTTTCTTCATCGCGCCGACGATATCCGACGGCTCAAAGTCGTGTTTGTGATCCGGGTTCGCTCCCGGCTGCCCGCGTCTCGGGTAGTGGTCCCGGTGCGGCAGGTAAAGGATCAGCCGCCCCCCGGGCTTCACGAGCCTCCACCATTCCAGAAGCGCGGCCTGATACTCCTCGATGTGCTCTAGGAGGTGAGACGAGAACACGCAGTCCCACTCTCCGGAGCCGAAAAGCGAGAGGTCCTCGCACGAGTCGACCATGATATCGGCCCGGATCTTCGAGCCGAAGAGCTTCGTGTCCAGACCGTTATCGACGCCGATGAAGTGCGGCCAGACTTTCTCGCCACCGCATCCGAGATCGAGGCAGCGCCCGCGCACGTACGGGACGAGTTCGTGCCGGATCTTCCCGGCTTCGTTCCCTTCCGGATCTTCCGCGCGCCAGACCATCAGTCAGCGCCCTTTTTCTTCTTGCCTTCCGCGGCCGGGAACACCGGGTCGACGGGCTCGGCTTGCTTCTCCGGCTCGACGTACATCTCCGCCTTGTTCATGGAGACGAATTCGCGCGCCTCTGCATAGGGGAGATCGAGGACGTCGCCGGTCGCCTTGAGGACGCCAGCGATGTAGAACGGTTTCGTGACTCGGATCTTTGCCGTCTTGGGATGAACGATCATTTTCGCTCCTGTCGCTTTGCTGGTCGGTTGTAAAAGCGGGAGCCGACGAGAACGCCGGCCCCCGATTCTCTGTAGCTCCGTCGCTTACTTCGTGATGCCCGTCCCGAGCGAGAACGCCGCCGGATAGCGGACGCCCACGTCGCAGGTGTAGAACGCCCGGACGCCGACGATGCCCGCGGCGAAGTTCGCGTAAGGGTTCACCTCGACTTCGAGAACGCCCCACTCCGCGATGACGACCTGATTGAAGTCGCCGAAGAGGAGGTGCCCCGCGGTCATCTGCGCCGAGGACATCGCGCGATAGTCGTCGTCGATCCGGCCCTCGTTCAGCCGGCCGCGCCAGAGCGGGGTGTCCGTGCTCGCGAACTTCTGCTTGCCCTTCAGGAACCCGGCAATCGCGGGGGTCGTGACGTAGCCCGACATGTCCGAAAGCGCGTTGCCGCCCATCGCGTCCGACTGGAACTCCAGAATGTTCGCATAGACGACGTCGCCGGTCGTGATCGTCACCGATCCGATACCCGAGACGGCCGTGATACCCGTCGGCTGCTCCGAGCCGGTGCCGTACAGCGCCTTCTGGTCGACCGTCAGGCCGATGACCGCCGCGAGGTCCGACATCACCAGCTGCTCGGCGTCCGGAGACGATTGGAGCAGAAGCTGACGGCTGATTTCGGTGTACGCGCCGACGTTACGAGGCGTCAGAGCGAGCTGACCGATGACGAGCTGGCTCTCGGTCGCGGCCGTCGCTTCGGTCGCGAGCCAGTAGCCCGTACCCGGTGCGGTCTGCTTCGGAATGGTCACCGACCCTTGGAGGCCGCTGAGTCGATTCGCGCCCATCGACATGACGACGGAGTTGTTCCGCAGGAGGTCGATGAAACCCTGGTTCCCCGTCGAGACGAGATAACCGCCCATCGTCGACGTTCCGACGATCAGGTCCCGTCGCTGGATCTCCAGCGGGACGTAGAAGGTGTGCTCGTTGGGGACCTTCCCCATCCGCTGGGCGATCGTCTTCGATGCTTCCGCTTCGAGGCCGGCCATGTTCCAGTTCTTGTTCACGACCGCGTTCATCGCGCGCGTGATCGAGAACTTCCGGATCTCCGCGTCCGAGAGCCCGACCTCAACGTTCTTCGAGTCCTTCCGGCTCCGCTCTTCGCGGATCGTCAGGAACTCTTTCGAGATCGTGCCCCAGTCCGCGCCGCTCGCGATCCAGCGCTGCGCATACATCTCGTCCAGCTGCGCTCCGCGGCAGAGATTGATGATCGCCTCTTTCCGCTCGCGCTCCATCGTTGCGACGTCTTTCTGCGGGGTCGTCCCGACGACTTCGGCGGTGCCCGCCGCGGCTTGTACTGCGTCAGCCATTTTGGCTCCTTTCGTGGCGGTGTCCGCCGTTGGTGAAACAGCGGCAATCGCCGCCTGTTGATCGTTACTCCGTCCGATCCCGACCGTCGGATCGGCAGGGACCGTGACCAGCGAATTCTCGTGCGGCTCCCAGTCTACGACAATGAACGTCGACTCCTCGCCGTCTCCACGGTCGAATCGCCCGAGATCGAGGTCGAGCGTTGCGAGGAAAGATCGCTTCGCCGGTCCGTTCTTCGCCATCGCGCGGTTGACCGCGCCCTCGAAATATGCGCCGTCGATCTCGCGGGAGAGCTGCTTGCCGTCCTTCGCTTTCGACTTCTCGATGATCTTGTGAATCGTGTAGCCGATCGAGGCCTTGGTCAGTACGCCCGACTCGACCAGCGCGATCGTCTCCCGGCCGACTTGCGTCGCGGAGGTTAGCCGGACCTTGCCACGCAAGACGCCATCCTCGCCGTGTCGAATCGTTCCCGGAACGTGGACGCCGCGGAGTTCGTTCCAGTCGTGGTTGAAGAGAACTGGAGCCCCGTCGTTCAGCCGGCCGGTCCTGACCGCTTTCTCGGACGTATCCAGAATCTCCGTTCCCCACCACCGTTCATAGGGTTCTGGTGACGCGAAGGCCAGATCGACGACGAGATCCCCGTCGACGGCCTGCGCGTCCGCTCGGTTGACGCCAATGAATCGCTTCTGCATCCCTATCTCCCGATTGAAACGACCCGACCCGCGGGGGTCGGTTCGTCGTTCTCTACCGAATCCGCCGACCCGCCGCTATCGGTCGGCTCCGCCGGCTCCGGAACCTCGGGGGGCTCTTCGACGTATGTCGTCGTGTCAATGTCAGCCTCCTCGAAGAGTTCCAGCTCGCGCGCGCGCGTCTTGATAACGTCCTCGATATCGCGGCCGGCTCCGGTCTCGGCGATGACGTCCGTGACCGTCGTGAATCCCGCCCGCACAGCTTTCTCCGCCGCATCGACTTCCTTGGTCGGGTCGATCCACGACCATCCGCGGGGCTTGAACCGAATCGCCCAGAACTTCTTGGGGTTCGCGGCGAACTCGGCCGGAGAGATCGACGGGATCGCCCCGGAGAGGACCGCCTGTGTGAGCCAGTTCCGGTAGACCGGGACGCGGAACTCCCGAATCCACCATTGCTGGAGGATCCGCCAGAGGTCGCGATCGTCGATCAGCGAGAGCCGCGAGGACGAGTAGTTGCTCTGCGAGTAGTCGCGCGAGAGCGACTCGTATGAGACGTCGACGCCGGCCGCGACCTCGCGGAGCATCATCCGCATGAACGGATCCATGTTGGCGTTCGGACGGTTCGGCGCGAACGGATTGAACCGCTCCCCGGGTTGGAGACGAAGCACCTGCGCGGGAGCGAGTTCCACCTCGAAATCGCCGCTCGCCTTTTCGGTCTCCTCTCCATACGCTTCCGGATCCGTCGAGTCGGTCTCGATCGTCGCCATGTAGGACGCCGCCCCGCGCGCGGCGGTGATCTCGGCCTCCGAGTAGCCATCCATGTCGTTGAGTCGACGAGCGACCGCGTGGAGCCACGGCTCGCCGCGCGTCTGCGGCCAGCGGTCGGTGAGCTTCAGATGGTAGACCTCTGACGCCGGGATCCGCTCGACTTTCTGCCGCGCCTCGACGGGAACCCGATAATCCCCGGGGTGATTCGTCCGGATCCAGTACGCCATCGGACGCCCGTACGTGTTGACCTCGACGCCCATCTTGACGACGTTCCCGGGAGCGGCATTTAGCGTCGCCGCGTTCATATCCGGGATGAGCCGCTCCGATTCGATAACCTCCAGAGCGTAGGGGATCCGGCTCGTCCCGAAAGGACGGAAGTGCTCGCGGATGAGGATCTCCCCGGCCTCAAAGACGTGCCCGATGCCGAGCCGCTCGATATCCGGGAGCGCGAGGACTCCGCCGGTATGGCAGTTGATCGACCGCGACCACTCCGTGTGCGCTTCCTCGATCTGCTCGTTGACGTCGCGGCGAGGATTCCCTCGGGACGATTCGACTTGCGCCTGAATCCCGATCCCCGCTCCGATCACGTTCGCCTGGATGATCCGCTTCGCCCGCTTCGCATAGGACGCATCCCGGACGAGCTGGCGCGATCGGTTCCGGAGCGCCGTGAAGCTAGTGGATAGCTCGGAATCGGCCGAGGTCGTCGTCTGACCCCAGTCGGCGGTGAGCCGCGACGCCTTCGCCGCGCCATACATCCGCACCGCGCGGGGCTTCGCTTTCGCGGGAGCGAATACGCCGATCTCCGGGAGAGGCTCCGGCGTCCGGTCCTTCCCGAGCCCCACTGCGCGCGCAATGCGCTTCGCGATCGAGTCACTCACGGCTAAACCTCACGGCGATGTTGCGCGGCCTCTTCAGGCCCGCGGCGGAACGATCGGCCATGTCCTCGTTGTAGACCTTCATCTCATACGAGGAGATCGCGGCGATGAGTTCCGGGATGTCCCGGCTCGTCCACTGCCGGTCGGCGATCGCATAGCTCTTGACCCCGAGCTTGAGCTGCTCCAGCGCCTCTTCGAGCGCCGCAAGCATCTTCCGAGCGTGCGAGCGCGTATCGAAAGGCCGAGCGCCCTCGACGTTCGGCGTAATGGTCAGGTATCCCGCCCCGATCTCGAAGCGATGCGTGGGATCCTTCGCGAACGCCTTCCACTGGTAAACGCCGGGAGCGCGGGCGGAGCTTTCGGCCGCGGTCTGAGCGATCAGATGATCGGTCCCGTCGTCCGTCGAGTCGATCGAGAATCGCGTCTCCGTGTTCCAGAGGACGAGAGTCACCGACCACGTCGGTGCCGGGTAGTCCGACGCGGAGATCCCCCACGACCAGGTGTCGCCAGCTGCGACCTTCGTCGGCATCTCGATCGTCGTCGTCATAGCTCGACCACCTCCACATAGCCGTCAAGCTCAACCGTCTGGCCGTCCGAATCGACCGCGATCGCGGTCTGCTTGTACGTCTCTCCGGCCGTCCCCGCCGCGCCGAAACAGGTAACTTTCCGCCCCGCGAAACTTTGCCCCGAGAGGGTCAGCGCGACGCTCCCGGAGACGACTCCGCAATTCGTGGACGTGATCGACGTGATTGAGGCGATCGTCGCCGCGGATCCGAGCACATCCGTGAAGTCGAAGACGATTTTGACGACCTCGGCCGGCTGCTTGCGGATCGTTTCGATCACGGGTTCAGGTCCGCGCGAGTCACCACGATGTTCTTGCCGTCGACGTAGACCCGGACGCCCGCGATCTCAACGACGAGCCACTCGATGTTCCGCGCGTTCTCCGTCCCGAAACCCTTGACCGCGCGTCGGCGGAACATCCGGCCATCGGTTTCGAGGAGAGCGATATTGCTCTCCCCGTTCGTGGCGTGCTTCGAGCCATCGACGTCGACGATCTCGAAAGGCCGCGGAGCCAGGAGCGCGGCAACGTCGCCCATCAGATCTCGTCCCAGGCGAGCGTTAGCGTCTCCGCGGCGAGGACGCCTCCGGTCGCGGTCGACGTAACCTCCATGAGCAGGACCGCGTGATCGCCTTTCTCGCCCGTACTCGTGAACGGTCCCGCGCCGAGCGAGAGAGCCGCGCCGCTCGTGTACGTGAACGCGTTCGTGTAGCCCGCGCTCGCGGTCCCTTCCGCCGGGGTCGCGTAGGACGCAACCGCTTTCGCCCAGAGGTTGACGCCGGTCCATCCGCTCGATCCGTCCGTGTAGACTTTGACGTTCGTGATCTGCGTATAGGTCCCGCCGGAGACGTTCATCCGGAGCCACTTCTCGAAGGACCAATCGCTTCCGGCCCCCGGCTTAACCATCGGGTTGTTCAGGTCGACGGTCGAGTTGTCCGCGTTCTTGAACCGGACGGTTCCGCTCGTCTTGTCCGTCGTTGTGCCGCCCGCCCCGTTCTTCTCGACGATCTGCACCGTTGCTGCCATTTCGCTCTCCTATTGGACCACGCGCCGCGTGGCGCGGAATGACGGCCTCGCGGTCGCCTTGAATGTGTAGCCCTCCGCCTCGACTGCGGCGGAATCGTAGATGTAGCCGTCCATCGTCGCCGTCGCCGCGCGCGCCCACCTAACGGCGGAGTCTAGCGCGGAGACCGCGGTCGACGTCGCCGCCAGCGCCGCGTCGAGGTTCGCGGTTACGGTTCCGGCCGCGGCGACGACGATGTCCGCGTCCATGCTCGCGGTCGCGGTGCGTGCAAGCGATATCGCGGAGTCGAGAGATGCGGACGCCACGCGAGCGTAGCGAATCGCCGAGTCGAGCGAGACGCTGACGGTCGTCCCGGCTTGTACGTATCCGTCGAGGCTCGCTGTAGCGGAGAGCGCACGCTGTATCGCCGAGTCGATCGTCGCGGAGGCGCTACGCGCCAGTTGGATTCCGGAGTCTAGACTTGCCGTCGCGGAGAGCGCGCGACGGATCGCAGCGTCGAGGCTAGCCGTCGCGGTAGAGCCGGCCTGGACGTATGAGTCGACCGAGGTCGTCGCCGTCAGAGCCGCACGGATCGCCGACTCAAGGGACGCGGTCGCCGTCAATGCTCGCGAGATCGCGGCCTCGATCGACGACGTCGCGGAGATCCCGCGCTGCACGCCAGCGTCGATCCCTGCCGTCGCCGATCGCGAGGCTTGGACTGCGGCCTCCAGCGAGAGTGTCGCAGTTCTAGCGGTCGATCCTCCTGCGAGATCGAAGTAGATGCGCCGCGACGCCGACTGATAGATGCTCCACGGATACGCGCACCATTCCATCGCCTCCGCGATCGAAAGGCGGCGATTCCAAAACGGGGATTGGTAGATCACGCCATCGAGGAAGGTCGTCCCTTCGGTGCGAGAACCGTAGCAAATATTCCCCGTGAAATATTCAATGTTCCCGGTGGTCGTGCCGGCTTTTGTCGCGGTCAGAACACGCCCGTTGAGGATCACCGTTACCGGGTCTTCCACCCTACCGGAAGAGGAAAGCACGAGCCGATTGTCGGCCGTGTTCGCGGCGAAGGTTCCCGCCCCAACTCCGAAATAGTTATAGCCGGCGTTTGTTCCCTGCCTCCACCATAGGTCACTATCCGAGACTCCCAAGCCCAGGCGGACTTCGATGCCATAAAGCGTCGTTCCCGGCTGGTAGGAAAAGAGGCCGGAATATTGCGACAGGGTGCGCAGACTGAACAGAAATCCGATTGTGTACGGATTCCCCGCGAGCGCGGGGATAGTCCCGTTCGGAAAAATCGTCGACTGGGTCGAATAGGAAACGCCCATCCCGTGAATCCCGGGACGGCGCGTGCCGCTATTTGAGGTGGGCAGAACGCCTTTGAGGTTGATCCGCCCGCCGATCGCGCTGAACACGCCACCGATTCCGAGCCCGATCCCATCGGTCCGGATACGTCCGTCGCTCGTCGGCTGCCGCAGTCTGCGGCTGGGGATGATGATCGCGGTCATCGCGGACTATCAGGCGACGTCGAATTTCACGCCCGTGTATTTCACGAAGTGATTCCCCGCTGTCGAGTTCAGATTGACGCCGGTATTGTGGGTGACGAACACGGACCACTTCGGCGGCATCGTTCCGCCGAATAGCTCGGCGACCGAGACCGGACCGAAGGCATAATCCCGGTCGCTCGTGTTCGAGTCGACGTTCATAAACGCCGCCTGCTTGAGGAACCCTTGTCCGACGCCGACGGAGGTGACGGTCTCGCCGGAGTCGGTTCCGTCCATCACGTCCGGATACGTCGGCGTGTCATCGAGCGGAGCGAAGACATAGACGAGGATCTGAGTGTTCGTCGTCGGCGTGGTTCCCACTCGGATCTTACCAGCGAGGAGAGCGTCGACGTACTTGTTCGTGGTGTTGTCGACCACCGCCGACTCTTGGCCGGCGGCGAATGTCGACGACGTCGCGAGGGACGCCAGCGAGATCGAGACCGTCGCGGTCGCGGCATAGTTCGGGGTGACGGTTGCCATCAGAGGTTCCTTGCGGCGGTGACGTCCTGATACGAGATCGCGCCCTCCCAGGTCATCGTCGCGGGAGACGCGTTGCTGCCCGTTCCGGTTGCGAAGAGTTTCTCCGCTCGCGTCGCGAGCCTCTTCCAAAGCGCGAGGAGGTTCGCGCGGGTATTCGTTCCGCCGGCCCCCGAGAAGACGTCATCGAAGAACGCCCGATTGTCCGGAAGGCTCGGATTTACTCCTCCCGCGAGATACTGGGCGAGCGTCTGGAGCCGGGTCTGGTTCCCGGTCGTCAGGCCGGCCAGCTCGGTGCCGTTGAACTTCTTGCCGACCTCGTTGATCGTGACGTTCGTCTTCCAGACCGTGAAGTCCGGCGAGGCGTTCGCGTTGTAGGCGCGCGCGATCGCGTCGTTCCCGTCCGGAGTGTTCGGCTGCGAAGAGAGCGCGGGATCCGCGAGAATGTCCGTTTTGAGCGTCTGAAGTTGAGCCGGGGTCATTCCTTCCGCTTCCTCTCGAAATAGTTGATCGCCTCGGGGATCGCGGCGATAAAAATGCACACGACGATCCCGAAGGCGAGGACGAGGAGGAGTAGATCCCAGTACGCTTTCGCGATGCTCAGGTCAGCCACTCTTCCTCGCCTCCGGGAAAGATAACCCCGAATCGTAACGGAGAACGGGTCAGGGTTTCCTCGTCGCGTTTCCCGTCTGCTCGATCACTCCGCCGCCGAGTTTCGCGAGGTTCGCGAGCGCCTCGATCGCGACTTCCTCCAGCGCGACGACGGATCCGATCGGCAGATCGGAATAGGTGATATCAACCCGATGCCACGGAAGGCCCTCGGGAGTCGCAATGTCCATCGTGATCTTCACGTTCAGTCGCTCTTGCATCTCTCTTCTCCTCGTCCGCTCCCCGAGTCGCCGCGGCTAGTCAGGGAGCGGACGCCGAAAGGTTAGATCCCCTGTTGCCCGGGCCCGGTCATCGCGTGAAGAGGCGACGACTCGGGGAGATCGAGCGGCTCCGAAACGGCGATGTACTGGTTCACGAGGTTTTCGAGCTTCGTGATGATCGCGAGCGCCCGGTTGTGATCGTGCTGGATCATGTTCGTCGAGAGCCTCGCGCTCTGACTATTCGCGAGTTCGTCACGAAGCAGCTCGAAGAGGACGCAGATGTCATACGCGCTCTCGTTTTCCAGATCCGCGATCTCGGGAGACTTCGGCATCGGGATCCACTGGGGCCCGGTCTCCGGGAGATCGAGGAGCGGCTGCGCCACGATCCAGGCGATGAAGCTGCGGAGGCTTGACGTATAGCTCAGGACGCGCGTGACGTCGAATGGCATCGTCTGGCTAACGCCGGAGGACTGGCTCTTGAGGACCTCGACGATGAATCGGTTGATCCTCCGGACGAGGGAGAAGATATCGGTGTTGCACGTCTGCGCAGGGGTCTGCGGGGTCGTCGGCGTCATTGCTTTTGCTCCTACGGCTGTTTTGTTGGAAGTTAGCATTACTACTTTCTCCACCAGGGAGTCATGTCGTGGGTCGACTTACGAGCGCCGAGTTGATTCGCTCGCAGGTCGGCGAGGGATCGCGCGTAACTCTGGACCGCGCGCGCGAGAACCGCTTCATCGCGGAGCCCCGCCGCCTTGATCCGGATCACCAGCGTCTCTTCGTCTCGCCCGCTGACCGAAGAAACGATGACATGAACCCCGTAAGAGCCGCCATCGTTTCCAGGTTGCGTCGCCATGTCGCCAGAAAGTCTAGCGCACTCGAAACGGAGACGCGTTCACCAGTTCCGGATCCATCCCCCGGGACGTCGCGCCTGCCGAGCCGGCGTCGGTCTGCGTTGGTTCGGTAGGGGTTCCCGTACCTCTACCGCTTCCGGGGCCTCCACGATCGCTTCCTCGGGCGGGGCTTCCGCTCTTTCCCGCTTCCGCTTCGCGATCGCCTTCCAGTTCACCTTCCCGAGAGAGCAGAGAGCCGCGTATGCGTAGACACGACAGTCCAGCGGTTCGTTGGGGATCCCGGAGCGACGCCGGTATTCCCGGACCGGGAAGCCCTTCGAGTAGCGGAGGTGGACGGACTCACAGGTCAGGCCGAGGAACCACCGCTCATCGCGATCGGACGGGAAGTGGCAGTAACCCGGCCCCGGCTTCCGGATCTTCAAGTTCGCGAAGAGCGCATCCTTGGCCGCATCGACGCCGATGACGAAAACCTTGTGCCCCGTCTTCCCGCGCGACGGTTTGTAGGGCCAGACCTGCCGCCGGCCGGCCGCGCCCTTGATCGCGTAGATCCTCCGCCCAGGCGAGGAGTAGGCATAGACCTGCTGCGTATGGTGCCCGCCCGAGTCGATGCAGACCGCTCGCGGCCGGAAGAGCTTGATGGTATCGGTCAGCTGGTTCCACGTCGCAGGGAGAGCCGGGTCTCCGCCGATTGTCCCGTAATGAAGCGACCAACTCTCGGCGTCCTCGCCCCATCCGACAACCTCGAATTCGAGCCGATCTTGCTGCACGTCGACGCCGATCGTCCGGAAGAGAACGGCCTCCGGTTCCTCCGTCCATCGTTCGCGTCTCGACATCAGACTGCCCTCCTCTGGGTGATCGCCGTCCTCCTCGAAGGTTCGCCCCAGGATCGTGTTCGTGAACACCTTGATCGTCGCCGGGAGCCGGCGGGACTCCTCGAACTCCGCCGCGAGTTTCGGCCACGCCGCGTTTGCCGAGTAGGAGTAGCCGGCCCAGATATGGAACCCGGCATGCCCCCGGAACGAAGCCGTCGCGCGCCATACGCCCCGCTCTACCATCCATCGCTTCCGGGATTCGTCCGAGACGGACGCGCAGGTCGGGCACGCCCTGACGATTTTCTCCGGCCTCCCCTCGGGCCATGAGAACTGTTCCCACTCGATCGGGGAGAACTCCCCGCAGTGGGGACACGGGACGAAGAAAAACCGCCGGTCCGACTGCTCGAAGGACGCCTCGATCCGGCTCGCCCCCTTGATCGTCGGCGTCCCGCCAAGGGCAATCTTCCGGTCCCGGAAGGTATCCGAGCGCCGCTTTCCGAGCGCGATCTGGTCGCCCTCGACGCCGGCCCCCTTAGTCGGGTAGCCGTCCACCTCATCGAAGAACACCCGCTTGACGGTGATCCGGCGGAAGCCCCGCGGTGCATTCGCGCCGACCAGGTAGAGCGTCCCGCCCGGGAACCGCTTCCGCTTGATCGTGTTCGACTTCGATCTCGACTTCTGGTCGGCGACGAGCCCCGCGAGCACAGGCGTGTCCCGGAACATCGGCTCAAGTTCGTCCTTCGAGTAGTCCTCGGCGTCCTCCAGCGTCGGCTGAACGACGAGCATCGGAGCCGGGGAGTGGGCGATCCCATAGGCGATCGCGTGGTCCAGGATCTTCGTGTACCCGACCCGCGCCGACTTCATTACCGTTATCGTCTCGATCGCCGGGTCGGTGAACGCATCGAGGATCCCGTTCTGATATGGATACGCCCGCCACTTCCCCGGCTCCGCGGAAGTCTCGGCGGAGAGCGATGCGAACCGCGCCGCCCACTCGGAAAGGGAGAGAGTCGGCGGAGGAGTCCATCCGCCCGTCGTCGTGTACCAGACGTCCCGGTTAGTCATCCGGAGGTTCGGCCGCGGCGAGTTCTGTCAAGGCCTCGTGGACGAGGTCGGAGAGCCTCGCGAAGAGATCCTCCCCCGCGTCCGGGAAGTCCGCGCGCAGCCGATTCTGCATCCCGAGGAACTTCTCACGCGCGTTGTGGACCTGCGCGAGCATGACCCGCACGGCCTCCTCTCGGTCGATCAGCTCTCCGGCTTCCTTCCGCGTGATCTGCTCGATCCGGACCGCTCGCGCCTGCGCCTCTCGGGTTCGCGCGTCGAGATACTGTGAGTCGTGCCCGAGCTTCGCATCGGCAGAGTGTTTTCCGGAGGAGCCCCGGCCGTTCACTTTCCGGGTCGCCTTCGGTTTCGCGTAACTCGCTGATTTCATTAGCCGGGTTATGCCTATGAAGACCCTACAGCTAGAGCAATTTCGCGGGCGATTGACGTC
>Ga0316630_10000140_pt1 | contig 17880 bp, 16 predicted proteins | sample OWC_May_M1_C1_D6_FD_207658 | JGI IMG/M metagenome (GOLD analysis project Ga0316630, IMG submission 207658) | Wetland soil microbial communities from Old Woman Creek delta, Ohio, United States - OWC_May_M1_C1_D6_A | ecosystem: Environmental > Terrestrial > Soil > Wetlands | place: USA: Ohio...
CGCTAAGGCATCCATGTACTCCTTTGCATCAGGAAAGACAAGATTGAGCGCATCCATGCTCGCCCTCGTGAGGATGCCGAGCTTGAGCCCCTTTTCCCTGAGCTGCGTGAGGGCTTCCCGAGCGTAAGAAAAAAGGCCCTTGCCTGCTGGGACCGAAAGCTCTGCCTCGTTGAGCTTGCCCAGGGCCTCCTTCCGGAACGCTGCCGGGTCGTTGCAGACAGCCTCGATCGCATAGATGGTCTCACTGATGAGCCCCTCGTTTATGCTGCACACGACCGCCTCGTTCGCATACTTGAGAGCGACCTTCTTGATCTCGTCTATGGTGCCGGGGATGTCGAGCGTCATCTCTGTCAGCGTCCCGTCGAAATCAAATATGACCGCGCGAATCGATCCGTCTCGTCTATCTTCTTTCATTACTCACCGTTTCTTCGTTGTTCGTGTAACGTGTAATGTGTCACGTGTTAAGTTAATGGCGGCTTCTGTTCACTGTTCTATCTGGTCTCTCCGGACCCTGAACCCCGGCCCCTGGACCCTGGCGTTCAATGTACCGCATGCGTGTCGTGTCAAAGAGCCCACGCGTGGTCAGGCGCAGGCTGGGTATCACGGGAAGGGACAAGAAAGACATCTGAAAGAATGGATTTGTCAGCCTGACGCCCATGCTCCTGAGTATTTTTCGCATCCGCTTCTCCTTCCGCAGGAACTCCTTTGCAGCAAGGCCAGAAATAATACCATAAAAGGGCATGGGAATCCGCTCCAGGAGCTCACCGCTCCGGGCCAGCGCCATGCCACCATTAACTTCCCGCAACGCGTCCAGAACGAGGAGAATGTCCATGATGTTGTCACCAACGATGACAAGGTTGTGGCTGTCGTGCGCGTATGTTGTACCGATGGCACCGCCCCGCAAGGAGAAGCCCTGAACGAAACCGAAGCCGTATGCTTTCCGACCCCTGTACCTGTCGAACACGTATGCGTAGATAGAGTCGTGCTCTGTGTCAGCCTGGAGATACCCATCGTCGTCGATGCGCGCTTCCAGTCTTCGATGGTCAGTGATGATGGTGCCTTCACGCACGCCGATGGCGGTGATGGTATGACCATATACATGGCCTGGTGCCTTCTGCCGTAAGTCGTCGATGGAGAACTGCGCGATCTTCATGCGTGATTCGGGAGCTTGCTTCAAAGCTCGGGGAGCAGTCGCGCGCTTTCCGCGACTGTAGACGACGCGTCCATCCTTTATGGTCATGCGGACGCGCATTTTTTTTGGACCCTCTGGACCCCCAGGATCCTCGAAGACCACGATGTCCGCCTTTTTACCTCGTGCAAGGAGACCCCTGTCTTTGAGGTTGAAATACCGGGCGGGGTTCACTGTGACGAGCCTGACGGTGTCCACCAGCGGAACACCCCGCTTGACGAGAAGACGAATCATCCTATCAAGGTGGCCTTTCTCAAAAAGGTCCTGCGCAGAGAGGTCATCCGTGCACAGAGAGAGCCGGCTGAGATAGCGGGGTTTGATCAGCGGCAGTAATCGTTCGAGGTCCTTTGAGACAGAGCCGTGACGCAAAAAGAGGTGCATACCGTTCGACAGTTTTTCAAGCCCCTCTTCAGGGCTCGTAGTCTCGTGGTCCGAACCGATGCCCGCGGCACGGTATGCGCGGAGCATGTCTCCCGACACCATCGGCGCATGACCATCAACCGGCCGCCTCGCAAACAGCGCGATCTTTTCGAGCATGGACTTGTTCCGGCGTACCACACCCGGCACATCCATGACCTCACCTAACCCAATGACGCGTTGGTCGTTTCGCAATTTCTTGAGTTCTTGCAGGCCAATTTTCCCGAAGCCCTGCTCGAACGCACAGGAAGGCACGCAGGAAGGCGCCATGACAAGGACGTCAACCGGAACGCTTTCCAGCAGATCGAGATACCAGAACATGGCGGTAATGCCGCCCGCGTTGGCGATCTCGTGGAGGTCCGTGATGATTGTGGTTGTCCCGTGGGCTGCAAAGGCAGGAGCGTACGCACTGGGCAGGAGGTGGAGCCCCTCCACGTGCAGGTGGCTATCAATGAACCCGGGTGACACGTAGAGGCCAGACACATCGATTACCTCTTCTGCCGGCACTGAACAAAACGAAAGGACCTTCCCATCCTTGATGGCAAGGCCCTTCTGTTCTATTCGTCGCTTGAGAGGATCGATGACGAAGCCGTTCTTGAGAAGAAGGTCAGCTTCTTTTATATGAGGTTGAGCCTCCGTGCATCTATGACGTTGGGTAAAGAGCGCATCTCGTTCAGTATGTCGTCACCGATCTGTTCATCCACGGCGAGAAGCGCCACGGCCAGCTGGCCCGCCGCCTCGCGGCCGAAATACATGCCGCCGATGTTGACCCCTTTGTTGGCTAACGCACTGCCGACGGCACCGATGATGCCCGGTTTGTCATTCGTCTGCAGAAAGAGCATGGCCTCCGACAGGTCCGCATCCACAGGGATCCGGTTCACGCGCACGAGTCGTGGCTGCTTCTTCCCGAGCAGCGTGCCGTAAGCGACACTCTGGTTCTTGCCCCCGATCAGCTTGATACCGAGCAGCGTCGCATAATCTTCGTGTTCCTCTTCCTTGATCTCTTTTACCTTCATGCCTCTCGTTCGCGCCACGATGGGTGCATTCACGTAGTTGATGCCTTCAACGTGAGCCGAGAGAATGGCTTTCAGGATCCCCTGGGTCAGTATCTTTGTCTCCACCTCGGATATCGCCCCTAAATACTCTATCTCCACCTCTTCTACGGGAAAGTCACTGATAAGAGAGACGAACTTGCCCAGACGCTCGGAGAGGCCGAGGTATGGAGAGAGTTGCCGCAACACCTCTATCGAAACCGGAGGAGCGTTGACACTATTTTTTATCACCCCGTTCAGGGCATAGTCGACGATCTGGTTGGCGATGTCTACCGCCACCTTTCCTTGCGCCTCTTGGGTGGACGCGCCGAGGTGGGGCGTGCAGACTGTCTTGTCGCAAATCACGAGCGGGTGGTTCGCCGGGGGCGGCTCCTGTTCGAACACATCAAGCCCTGCTGCTGCCACGTGGCCGCTCTCTATCGCTTCGAGCAGGTCCTGCTCGTTAACGATTCCGCCCCTGGCCACATTCAGGATGATCACGCCTTTTTTCGTCTTGGCGAGGGCTTTCTTGTCGATGAGATTCTTCGTTTCTTTCAGCATGGGCACGTGCACCGTAATGAAGTCGCTGCGCGCCAGCAGTGTATCGAGACTGACGAGTTCTATGCCGCGCGATGCGGCCACTTCTTTCGGCACAAAAAGATCATACGCAATCACGTTCATGCCCAGCGCAATCGCCTTTTCTGCGACGATCAAACCTATGTTGCCGATGCCGATGACACCAAGGGTCTTGTCGTACACTTCGACCCCCATCAGTATTTTTTTCTCCCACTTGCCCTGTTTCATGGTGGAATCGGCGAGCGTCAACTTCCGCGCGGTTGCAAAGAGTAGCGCAATCGTGTGTTCTGCCGCGGCGAGTGCATTACCCTGCGGGGTGTTCATCACCACGATGCCTTTCTCAGTGGCAGCCTCGACGTCCACGTTGTCCACGCCGATGCCGGCCCTCCCGATCACCTTCAACCGGTCGGCCTTCTGGATGATATCGCGCGTCACCTTTGTCGCGCTCCTCACGATAAGCGCGTCATACTCGCCGATGATCTTTTGCAACTCCTCTTTCTTCAAATCAGTCTTGACGTCCACGGACAGGTTGTGCGCCTTCAGGATGTCCACGGCGTCGTTCGACATGGAGTCCGCAATCAGAATTTTCATCTACTTCCCTCCCTTATCAAATCCTTTCATCTCCGTGCAGGTCCACTCCGGGCCATTCCGGTCGGCAAGGTCCATTCAGTCCATAGTATTATTTTTCCGCGAGGCACGCGACTGCTCTTGCCACGCCCTTGCCCATTTCAAACTTGTAGCCCAGATCGCGCAGGGTGAACTCGAGCGCAGCGATCGCGGTGATCACATCGTATTCGTCTGCGTACCCGAGCGTGGCGATACGGAACGCCTTGCCCTTCAGCTGGTCCTGGCCTCCCGCGCCCGTGACCCCGTATTTCTTCCAGAGCGTCTTGTAGATGGCCTGACCGTCAATACCTTCGGGCGCATAGATCGCTGTTACTGCGGGGCTCGGTGTCTTGGCAAAGATCTTGAGACCCAGCGCCTTTGCACCTTCGCGTGTCGCGTAGGCCAGTTTTTCAATGCGCTTGTACACGTTTTCGAGCCCTTCTGCCTTTATGATGCGCAAAGACTCTCTTAACCCGCTGATGAGTGAGATGGCAGGGGTGAAGTTCGTCTGGTTCTTCTCCAGGTTTGCGAGTTCTTTTGCCCAGTTGAAGTAGAAGCGGGGGCACTTCGCCGTCTTGTTGAAGCCCCATGCCTTGTCGCTCACGCCTGCCATGGCGAGCCCCGGAGGAAGCATCAGGGCCTTCTGTGAGCCGGAGACGAGTATGTCGATCTTCCACTCATCCATAGGAAGCGGGAAGACGCCTACGCCCGTGATGCCGTCGACCACCATCAAAATGTCCGGATAATTCTTGACGATGTCCGCCACCTGCTTCACCGGAAACATCACGCCGGTAGATGTCTCTGTGGCCTGCATGTACACGCCCTTCACGCCGGGATTCGCCTTAATGGTTTTCTCGACGAGACCCGGGTCGAGATCATCTCCCCAGGGAAGTTCGATGTTGATTGCTTCGACACCGTATGCCTTACAGATGTTGCCCCAGCGCTCGCCGAACTTGCCGCTCCGGACGCAGATGGCCTTGTCGCCCGGGGAGAGCATGTTTGTTATTGCGCCTTCCATGGCCCCGGTGCCTGACGACGCGAATATCAGGACTTCGTTCTTGGTGCCAAACAGGTATTTCAGGTTTTCCCTGACCTCTGCCACCACTTCCTCGAACAGGGGGTTGCGGTGATGGAGGATCGGTTCCGCCATTTTTAGTAATACTTCCGGGGGAATAGTCGTGGGCCCCGGTGCGAGCAGGTATCTCTTCATCTCTGCCTCCTTAGCTACACCTTTTTGTGAGTCATTCTAAAGGATTGCAGGCGTGAGGTCAAGGGTTTTGGTGCGCATATAGAAAACCCGAAAGGCGTGTGTTATATTTAGGCCTATGAACAGGGTCTACTTCGACCATGCAGCCACGACCCCGGTTGATAAACGAGTACTCGAAGCCATGCTCCCTTATTTCTCCGAGTCTTTCGGCAACCCTTCGTCTGTACTCATCGAGGAAGGTGGCCCGGCACGCCAGGCGGTCGACGAGGCGAGGAAGAAAGTAGCGGAACTTGTGGGAGCGGAGCCGGATGAGATCATCTTCACCTCGTCTGCCACGGAGTCGAACAACCTCGCCATCAAGGGCCTCGCGCTGGCAAACAAACAGAGGGGAACCCGGATACTCTTCTCGGAGATTGAGCATTACTCGATCATGCACCAGGCAGATTTCCTGAGGTCGATCGGGTTCGACGTTGACTTTGTGAAGGTGGATGAGTTTGGCTTGCTCAACATGGCGGACCTGAAGAAAAAAGTAACCAAAGGCACGATCCTTGTCTCGGTCATGCACGCAAACATGGAGATCGGCACGGTCCAGCCCGTAAAGGAGATTGCCCGTTTTCTCAAGGAACAGAATGTGCTCATTCATTCGGACGGGGCAGGCACCTGCGGCCAGGTTCCTGTTGACGTCAAAGACCTGGGCGTTGATGCGATGACCATTTCAGGTCATCAGTATCACGGCCCCAAGGGCGCTGCCGCACTCTTCCTTCGTAAAGGCGTGCCCGCAAGACCGATCATTCACGGTGGTTTCCAGGAGATGGGGCTTCGCGCCGGCACGGAGAATGTAGCTGCCATCGTCGGCCTTGGGGAAGCCAGTGCGCTTGCCACAGCGGAGATGGCAGAGAAGGTGCCGCGCATCCGGAGGCTGGGTCAAAAACTGATGGCGGGCATCGGAACAATCACCTACCTTCATTTCACGGGTCATCCTGCGGAGCGGCTGCCCGGCCACGTCAGTTTCTGGATAGAGTTTGTCGAAGGAGAATCGCTTCTTTTGTGGCTCAACTTGAACGGGGTGGCAGCATCTACCGGCAGCGCCTGCGCCTCGAACGTGCTGGCTGCAGACGAGACAGGGCTCAAGGCATCACACGTGCTCACTGCCGTGGGTGTTCCACCGGAGATCTGCCACGGCTCGATTACGTTCAGTCTCGGCAGGGACAACACAGAAGAAGAGGTAGATTACGTCTTGTCCGTTCTGCCGACAATTGTAGATCGTCTGAGGGAGATGTCACCCCTCTATGAACAAGCGAAAAAGGGAGGTATATAATGGCTCAGGGTCCGTATAGCGACAAAGTAATGGATCATTTCATGCACCCGCGGAACATGGGTGAGATAGAGGACGCGAGCGGCGTGGGTGAGGTTGGCAACCCGGCGTGCGGCGACGTGATGCGGCTCTACCTCAAGATAGAAGACGGCAAGATCGTCGATGCTAAGTTCAAGACATTCGGCTGCGGTGCGGCCATCGCATCGAGCAGCATGACAACCGAGATGATCAAGGGCAAGTCGATCGACGAGGCCCTGAAGCTCTCCAACGAAGCGGTCTCAGAGGCGCTGGGCGGTCTTCCTCCTGCAAAGCAGCACTGCTCGGTGCTTGCGGAGGATGCGCTCCGTGCAGCGCTGGAGGATTACAAGAAGAAGCACGGCTAGTACCAGTTTGCCTTCATTCATATAGCTTCCGGGTACCCGCCTGCGGGTGTGCGTCGGCACGACTCCGACGTACCAAATGTACGCCTACGTCGCTCTCCTCCTGGTCGCCTCGCTCTATTTTTGAATGCAAACTGGTATATTCTCGTGGACAAATTAGCAGAAGGACTGGTTGGGCGCACAGGGAAAATACCTGTGTGACGATCAGATTTCTTTGATAAATTCCCCGGGAAAATGAGATGTGCAGGCCATCACGTGGGTGATGGCGTTGCGGTCGTACTCGTCTCCCGACCTGTACCCGTCGAAGAAGGTATTCAGTTTGTCAATACGCTCAGGCCAGGCATCGACTGCCTGTAGGCCCATGGAGACCCCGTAATTCGTGAACGCGAACTTTATGTGGCGCAGTGAGGGTTCGCGACAAAAATAGCCTGGCTCATGCACCCACATCTGGTCGAGGGTATCGAGGCAGCGCTTCTGCTGGAGGCCAGCCCAGGGCTCGTCTGCGCGGAGATGCGTGAACCAGAGCATCATGCCAAGCCCCAGGTCCTGCGTGATCGCCAGGTCCCTATAGGATCGCTCAACGAGTGACTTCATATCCCTAATTTCACGAGCGAGCTCGCGAGGGTCGATCTCACTGTACACGACATATCCATGGAAATGATCGAGTCCGCCGAGCCCGTACCCGGGATAGGGCCCGCTCAGGTCCTCGAGCATCTTCCATATGACACCGACGCCGGGCAACACAAACGCAGGGTGTATCTGCCGGACAAGCTCGACTGCTTTCCTGTGGTACTCTTCCTTGATGGTGCCCAGCCGAAGGAGGGCATACATCCACATGGCCAGGTAGTGGAAGTACTGGCCGTCACGGTCCGGCTCCTCGCCGATCCGGATGCCCCGCGGACGGCCGAGCACCCGCTCCACTTCGGCAACCACCCATTCCGCTTCCTGCACGTACTGCTCATCATCCAGTTCCCGGTAAAGCGAGACAAGGAGCACCACACCGAAGGCGTCTGTCCAGAGATAGCGAAGACCATTCGGCCAGATGCGCTCCTTGCGCATCCAGTGGAGTCTCTCCAGCACCGTATCGATTTCCTTCAGCATCGGTGCCTCCATTATAGCACGGGCAACAAATGGTATTGGTTGCTTGGTCGCCCAAGTAGGCGGGCCGGGCCGGAAAGAGCGAATCATCTGGACGGGTCGGCGCAGGCTGTGCTATATATCCCGCGATGGAAGCGGATTGTATTTTCTGCCAGATCATCAGGGGCGAGCGGCCCGCCGAGTTCATCTACACTGATGATTCGCTCGTTGTGTTCAAGGACGCGCATCCCCATGCGCCTGTCCACCTGCTCATCGTGCCGAGAAAACATATCCGCAGCATCAACGACCTGACCAGTGAGGACGCTCCGATTATCTCCGAGATGATTTATCGGGCAAAGGAAGTGGCGAAACAAGTTTCAGTAGCGGCTTCTGGATACAAGCTTGTCTTCAACGTGGAGCGCGGTGCGGGGCAGGTCATATTCCACCTGCACCTGCACCTCGTAGGTGGCTTTGCGCCTAGACCGACCTGATCTCCTGCCGCATAAAGACCGCATACGAGACAGCGAAGCAGATGGCCGTGATGGCGATGAGAGAGATGATGTAGGGTACAACCACCAGGATGCTCTGGCTAAGGGGTAGCGGCCCTGAGAAGCGTTCCTGGGAGATCTTCTCCATGGGCCCGACGAGAACGATTGATGTCGTCTTCCTCGTGGGGTCGATCACCGTAGCCGTACCGTCGGAGTAGAGCACCATCGGTGAAATCAGGGAAATGGCCCGTTGTACCTTGATATGTTGCACCCTGGCCTCGATGTCAGACTCCTTCACATCCGGCACCACGGCATTCGCTATGACGTTGGCCCCGATCGAGACAACGAATGAGAAGAAGATCCAGAGCGCAATTGAAGCAAGGGCTGACGTGGCGATGCTCCTGAACAGGATGGAGAAGAGGATGGAAATGCCGAGCCAGAAGGAGACATAGACGATACTCACAATAAGGTATAAAAAGATGCGCCAGAGCTCCTCCATACCGGGGATCACGCCCACGATAATTAACCCCATGCCTGTTATGAGGAGCACGATCGAGACCATCATGACGCTAATCGTGACCACGCCTGCCAGGAATTTGCCGTTGATCACAGAGTCACGGTAGATGGGCTGAGAGACGAGCTTCGCAAGCGTGCCCTCGTTCCGCTCCCTGTTGATTGCGTCGAATCCCAGTACCAGGCCTATCAGAGGGCCGAAAAAGGCGACGAACTGAACGAGGGAGAAGACAACGCCCTGCGCCGTAAATAGCATCAGGAAGATAAACTTCGGTTTTGCCACGCCTTCCAACCCCTGCCTGATGTTGACGCCGACCATATACGCGATGATCAGGCTGACCATCGTGATCAACGAAAAGAGAATGATAAACCGGTAACTGGAGAAGTGATCCGCCAGTTCTTTTCTGAATATTGCTTTCAAGCCGTGCACGGCTACGCCTCCTGGAAATACTTCATGTATAGCTCTTCCAACGTGTACTCTTCAGAGCCCAGGCCCAGCTTTTCCTGCGCGAGCCAGTCCATAGGTCCCTGGGCGACCATCTTTCCCTTGATCATGATGCCCACGCGTTTGCAGAGTTTCTCCACCATGTTAAGGAAGTGGGAGCAGAGTACGATGGTCATCTTCTTCTCTTGCGTCAGGCTCTCGATGAGCTCGATCATGCGGTTTGTCGCGTCCGGGTCGAGGCCCAGCGTTGGCTCGTCAAGGAATGCGACCTTTGGGTCTTTGACAAGAAGCTCGGCTATCCCCAGTCTCTGCCTCATGCCGCGCGAGTATGCGCTCAGTTTCTTTTTAGCCTCGTCGGCAAGCCCGACCGTTTTGAGCGCCTCTTCGATACGCGCGTCGGCCACATCTCTGGGAAGGCTGTTCAACTCAGCCATGTACCTGAGCGTCTGCACCGCGTCCATATCCCCATAGAAGCCCATGTTCTCCGGCATGTAACCGATCACGCCCTTTACCTTGATCGAATCGCGCGCGGGATCAATGCCGAGCACCCGCACCTTTCCACTCGTAGGCTCCGTGAGCCCGAGCAGCATGAGAAGCGTGGTGGTCTTTCCCGCACCGTTCGGCCCGAGAAAGCCGAACACCTCCCCGGACATGACGCTGAAGGAGACGTGATCTACCGCAGCCTGAGGCCCGTATACCTTGGTGAGGTTCTCAGTTTCAATAACTACCTGATCTTTCATGTCCTCCATGTTACCGCCTGCCCAACCACCGGAATAGTCCCGTCAGGCCTATGATCACGAGCACGATGATGCCGATGCCGATCGCGCCCCATGCCGTTCCCGCCTTGACCGAGACCCGGAATTCAAGGTTCTTGTTTGCCTTTTCACCATTGATCCCGACTGCGACAGAGTAGTCACCGACAAGCGCCTCCTTATAAGAGGTGACGGTTACCTCGACCTGCTTCACTTCGTTCGGCGGCAGGTCGGTCAACTTTTCCGGCTTGAACTCCACCCTCCAGTTCTCCGGCTTGAACGAGAGGAACTTGATCTCAGGCTGTGGTGCGGAGCCCGTGTTTTTCACGAATATAGAAAACGTGGTGGGTTCGCCCTGTTTCGTTTCGACGGAGAGCAGACCTGTGGGTGTTCCCGCGTCAATAGCGTAGGTCCCGGTGAGCACAACCATTAATTTGGCCTCAGCCTTTGCATCACCAGAACTGACCCGCATGGTGATCGGGAATTCTCCCGCCTTCGCGTTCAATGCAGGTTTTACCTCGATAGCCACTGTCTGGCTCTGGTTGGCTTTAAGGCGTAGGCTTGATATGAATTTGGCTTCATACGAAGGCTTGAAGTTAATCTCCCAGCCTTCAGGTGACTGCGCAGCGAGGTCAAAGACCGCTTCCCGGTCGAGCTTGCTCTCTACTTCCACGGAGAATTCAAACCTCGCATCCGATGGTCCGCGCAGCACAGGATAGGACGTGGTGAGCCTGACGCCGCGCACATCGCCCGCGCCTTTTTCACGCTCCCGCACCTTGACGAGGACTGTCTCGCTCATCTTGATCTTGCCGTCTTTTGTCTGCGCATTGATGACGAATGGGTAGTCGCCCGGCTTCACGTTCTTGTCGGGTTCCGCCTCGAATGTCACGGTCTTGTCTTCACCCCAGGGGATGGTCACGCCCGCTACGGTGAACACGTCTGACTTGAGGCGCGCCCTCCAGCCGGCAGGCTTGCTTGCCAGGGTAACGTCCACGTTTTCCGTGGTTTTTCCCTGGTTATGGAAGAGAATGTTCATGGTCACGGACTGCCCGGGCGGAACTTCAATGGTCGGGAACTCCGCGGTCATCTGGACGGCCCTGTCCGGCCGCTTCTCATAATCCTCCATCTTCTTCAGGTCCGCGGCAAAGACCTGGACGCCCGACACAGCGAGCCCCAATGCCGCGAGAACAGCCAGTGCCAAGAAACTATGCTTTACCGTTCTGCTCATACATCTCCCTCCGGTCTAATAATCAGGTCTATTTTTATATAGTTTGACCTACGAGTCTGCCGGTCGCTTCGACAGTATCATAGTGACTGCCGTTTCCAAAGTCAACTGTTAAGTGTATTAAGTGTATTAAAAGTACATTGAAGTACATCGAATGTTTAGTTTTCCGTTGTGAAACCAGAAGAATCCTCGGGCAAATGGCGTTTGGGACGACCGTCCGGGATTGGCCCGGAGGGCCTCTCCTGTGTTGCGCCTGCTGCCTGTGTTGCGCCTGCTTGACAACCACCCGTGCCTCTGCTATTCGTTCAGATACACCGCCGGGGGCGGACATTCGGCGGACATTCAAAGACGAAGGGGTGCTGTTTATGGTGACTCAGTTCGACACGCCACAGGAACCGACCGGCTTTGTGCGGCCCGTGAAGATGGTCGTGGTAAGTGCCAGGCCGGAATCTCTCAAGATCGACGTGAACAGGACGGCTATCATCGTGGTCGACATGCAGAATGCGTTTGTCAGCAAGGGGGGTATGTTCGACGTGTTTGGTTTTGATATCTCGGGTGCGCGCAGCGTCATTGACAACAACAAGAAGCTGATCGATGCTGCACGCACGGCGGGCGCCAAGATCATCTTTTTGATGATGAGCTATGATTTGAACTATGCAGACAGCGGCGGGCCCGAATCACCCAACTGGCACAAGGAACTGGGGCTCGTGATGATGCGGAAGAACCCTGCCTCGTGGGGTAAATACGTCACGAAGGGTTCCTGGGATGAGGAGATCTGTAGCGAACTCACACCTCAATCGGGGGACATCGTCATCAGGAAATCGAGGTACAGCGGCTTTCACGCCACGAACCTCGACACCATACTGAAGGGCTACAATATCAAGTATTGCGTCTACACGGGTGTTGCCACAAATGTCTGCGTTGAGTCGACGTTGCGCCACGGATACTTCCTGGATTATTGGCCCATCCTTGTAACCGACGCCGTCAACAACGCGGGTCCTTCGGCGACGCAGGAAGGCACCTTCTGGAATGTGGAGACAATGTTCGGCTGGCTTGCTACAACCGAGGACCTGGTGGAGGCATTCTCAGGCCAATAGGCCTTGGCAGGTCCCCCGGTATCAACGAAGGTTTTTCACTACGTCCGGTATCAGTTCCTGCATCACGCGTTGCAGGGTATTCTGAAGCGTCTGCCGGATCGGCTCGGAAGACCGGTCGAACCCCTCCCTCTCTTCCCGCGCGCCTGCGGTCAACGTTTTGAGAAGGTCGCCCCTCCTCCAGATTTCAACCGCCAGCTTGATCTCGACCACCGTTGAAAGAGTCAATGCCTTGGAGTACTGATCCGCAGAGAGCGACTGAATCGAGGTCTTCAGGCCCTTCTCAGCGCCCCGCGGGAGTTCCGTTACCACCCTGACAGTATACCCCGCAGCGCGTAGTTCCTCGGCCAACGCATCCGCGATCCAGCCCGTGACGCTCTGCCGGGTTACTACGTCCGCATCCGTCTCTCTCGACTTGCCCAGGATCAGCCTGCCGCCGGGAAGCATTGCTGGCCCCGTTGGCCCCGTTGACCCCGATGCATCCGGTTTCTCTGGCGGACGCGTTACGTAGACCTCTCCTGTGCCTCCCGTTGCGTTCACGAACCTTTCGTACGTGAGCGCAACGGGCTTCTCGGTGGAAGCGCAGCCTCCAAGAAGCAGAAGTGACGGCAAGAAAAGACCGAAGAAAAGGAAGAGTCGTGGCTTCACAGGCCGGCCACGAACGCTGCCCTGCCCCCGCATCGTTCTATGTCGGTTGCGATATTCAGAGCCCATTCTTTTGAGTACCAGTAGACAAGGCGATCGCCTCGCCCTTTCATAAGCGCCGTCTCATCGCCTGTGGACCTCTGGCTTATGAGACTCTTGTTGAATAGCTGGGTCAGGCAGTTGACCACCTGCTGGTTTTTCGGATCCCACGTTGCCCTCACGTAATAGCGGTCGCCCCCGGAAGAGCCGGTGGGAATGAGCACCCTTGATTTTTTGCCGGAGCGAACATCGTTTCGGAGCCCGTTAAGCCAGGATGGGCCGCTGGCCGGGATGTAGCGCGATGCCCTGTCGGGCTCCATGCGGAAGAGGATCGTCGTTGCAAGGTCCCGGTCGGCGGTACTGGATGAAAGCAGCTTTTGAGAAAGGAATGGCTGCGGATTGTACCGCTTTTCGACGAGAGTCCTCGCCTTGTACGAGAGTTCTTTGTCGGTGTGGCGTGTAAGATCAAGGATGGTCAGGATCATGGGCTCCTTCTGCGTCACGGATTCGAGACAACTCTTCAGGTCCTGATCCGGCAGAGAACCCAACCTGTCGATGCTTGCTATCTTGGTGCCCACGGGTGCCCGCTCGTCCTGCAATGTGTTGATTAGTGCCATGTCGACCGCAGGACCGGCCGCCGGGGCCTTGACTCTAACCCTTGACGGCGCGCTGGGGGCTGTCTGGGCGTATGCTCTTCCCAGGAGAAGGGCCTTGGATGAGGAGCCTGGAGAGGTCATCTTGAGTGTATTCTTGCCTGTTTGCGGATCGAATTCGATCCTGAACTTGGGTTCACCTGCCATGTACCGCAGGGTTAGCCGTTCCTGGTGATCTCCGCCTCTGCTGAACCAGACGTCAAACTCTTCGGCGTTGCTGAAAGGTTTGTCCCGCACCACAAGAAAATAGTCGTTACAGATCTGCGCGAGATTCTTGTCAGCCCGCGGAATGAGTTCGCGCTTGAAGAAGAGATCGGTCGAGGTCAGCTTCTGATAATCTTCCAGTTCCTTGATGACGCCCTTGTACACGTAATAGGGCGGGTGGGACCACCACCAGTAGATGGAAAGGCAGACGAGCAGCATCCCGAAGCTCGCTGTGCCGACAAAATAGGCGCGGTACGTTTTCACCTCATCGGGTCTCTGTGCGCCGTGATACCACTTGTAGGCCCACAGGGTGATCGCTACGTTGAAGAGAATGGCGAAGAAGAAAGGGCCGTACTGGTAGGCAAGTGACGTGAAGACTTCAACCTGCTTGGTGTCGACGTTCATGGACCAAACCTCCTTGATGCCCTGTAGGGCTAGTCAGGGAACGCTGGGGAAAAGGGCCCTTCCAACAGGATTAAATCCATAGGCTTAATCAAGTATTGTTCTATTTGTGTGCACTGTCAAGCATACCGGGCGTGAACAAGGCTGTTTACAGGGGCGTTACACTGATGACTGATTACCGATCACTGATTACCGATTACTGGCCACTTCTTAATCTCCGCGTCTCCGCGTCTCCCTCTCTCCGCGTCTCCATCGGTGGTTGCTGGCCACTGGCTACTGTTCACTGCTCACTGTTTACTTTTACTTGGCCCTGGCAACTGATTACTGCCTTTTCCTATCCGTCTGCCCCAGACCTTTGTCCGTGTAAAGCCCTGTTCCACAGTAGAAGGTGAAATCAAGAAGCGCATTGAACATCCGAATATCCTCTTCCGGTCTTCCCGTGCCCATCTCGAGCGCCGCCCATCCCTGGAAGCCGGCACCGTATTCGGTCTGTATGCAGGAGACCTTGAAATCACCCATCCTGACATGGTCGAGAATGTCGGGCCCTCTTGTGAACTTCGTCCCCGAGAAGGTGTTCCACATGTGAATGTAGTAGCTGAGCATCAGGGGCAGGACAGGAAAGCAGACGGTGTAGCCGCCCAGGCCGATAATGGTGGGGGAGGAGAACTGCATGACCGCAGCCCTCTGCGTTGCGTCGGCATCTTCCACGAGTGCTTCGTAAGACGTGTCACGCTGATCCCTGTCAGCCGCGGTGACGGGAATCGCATCGCCTTTGGAAACCAGCTCATCGACGATGGGAGAAAGGCCGAACGGGCGGAATTCAGTCAGCCTCACGCGCAGGAGATCGATTTGTGTCTTGTCTGTCTTCTCTGTCTTGTGGGCTAAGGAAAAAGTATACGGCTTCACCTTGTCTGCCGCACAGAGTTCCTCGATTCTTGTTCTCAGTTGCTGGAGTGTTTCGTTACTGGCGTAAAGTACGAGTGACCTGGGCATCGCGGACTATCCCTTCAACATTCTGTCGTATCCTGCCGATGCGGTCAGGCGAGTGTGGTCTGATGTGAGCAAATGCCGGGTTCAGGGTATTCCTCGGTACAAAGCTTTGAACCGTGAACCGCCTGGCGCCCCGGACCCGCCTTGCCGCTTCATACACATCGTCTTCCCTGTGAAGAAACGGTACGACAGTCATCCTGAATTCGTGCTCAATCTCCCCGCTCAGCAGGAAATCGATGCTCTCCTCGATTTTTTCCCTGTCCACCTGAATGCCGCACCACCTCTCGTATACCATGGTGGGTCCTTTGATGTCCATTGCGACATAGTCGACAAGGCCTTCTCTCACGAGCTTCTTAACCACCTCCGGGTTTGATCCATTGGTGTCCAGCTTCACGCAAAACCCCTCCTCTTTGAGGCGCGCCGCAAACCGGTGAAGCCCCTTCTGGAGGGTCGGTTCACCACCGGTGATGACCACCCTGTCGACCCACTTCCTGAACTTCCTGAGGTGCGCCACTATTGCTTCCTCCGGTATGTCCGCGAGGCGCGCATGCTGCAGTACGAGTTCGCTGTTGTGACAGAAGGGGCACCGGAAGTTGCAGCCACCCGTGAAGATCACAGAAGAAAGGTGATCCTTCCAGTCCAGGAAACTCGTTTCGATGAAGCCCTTGATCGGGAACTTACGCGCGTCTGACAACCTGCAGCACCTCTTCCATCTTGGGCACGACGCCCCGCCACTCGCCGAGCCCGTTCTCGCTCGCGTCTTCAACGACGATGGTGGGGAGTGATAAGACGCTGTAGAAACTGGCCTCGGCAAGTCCGTCCGCCGTTTCCACGTTGTAGTCAAAGACATTCACATCCTTCTCCTTCAGGTTATCCCGCAAGTTCTTGGCCATGGGGCAATTAGGACAATCATCTTTGTAGAAAATTTTTACTATACCCATCGTCCCTCCTCCGGAATCGATAATTGTTGGGTCCAGGGGCCCGGGTCCGGGGTCCCGAAAGGACCAACATCTAACTGCGTTTCTCTGGTTTCTCTCGTTTCTCTGGTTTCTCTCGTTTCCTTGGTTTCTCTGGTTTCTCTGGACCCTGGCCGCTGGACCCTCGACCCTGCTTTGTTGGACCCAGGCCCCAGGACCCAGGCCCCAGCGTTCTTGGTTCTGGACCCTGTATTTGTCAGCCCGCTGCTGCTTTCTTCTCCAGCTCTTCCGAGGTGAAATACTCACTGTTTCTATAACGATCTTTCAGCTCGCCCAGTTTGCCCTTGTTCCAACTGGAGACTTTTGTGAAATAGCCGGTGATGCGCGTGATGCCGTCCACGTCCTCGGAGCCGCAGTACACGCAATTGTCCTCGAGGCCCCTCGATGTCCTGTGACACTTGTTGCACGTGGTGAATTCCGGCGAGAAGGCGATCTGGTCACTCGATGTATGTTTGAAGGTTTTCAGCACAAAGTCGGCGATCGCCCCCTTCGACGGCTGTGCCTCACCGATCCAGACGTGAGAGATCGATCCGGCTTCGATGAGCGGGTGGAAGAGCCCCTCATTCATCACGCGCTCGATGGGGTTCATCGGGACCTTGACGTTGAGGTGTGTGGAGTTCGTGTAGTAAACCTCGCCCGTAGAGACATCGCCCTTGACCACCCGACCGGATGCGGGTGAGTAGTACCTCATGTCAAGCCGCGCAAACCGGTAGCTCGTGCTCTCTGCGGGAGTCTGTTCCAGCACGAGGCGCATGCCTTCCTTGCTCTGCATCTTGTCGGAGAGCAGTTTCATGTGTGCAAGCACCTTGAGGCCGAACTTGAGCGCCCGCTTCGAGTCGTGCAGCTGTTCTCCCGTATGGATCTGCACCATCTCATTGAGTCCGACCATACCCACAAGGTGAGACGCCTTGTTCATCCTGAGATAGGGCATGCCGTCCCGGTTCATGGTGAGGAGAGCCAATGGGCCGTTCTCGCCCGTAGAGAGGAGCCTCTCGATGAAATTCCGTTTTTCCTTGTGGGCTTTGACCGCCAACATGAACCGCTCGCTCAGCAGGTTGAAGAGGTTTGTGTCGTCCTGCTCCGCCATGTACGCAATGCGCGGCAGGTTGAGCGACACGTTCTGCAGGGCGCAGTAGCGCATTCTCCAGGGCTCTTTAGCATCACGCAGGTCGTGCTCGTCCAGCTTGAAGGAGAGGCGGCAGCACTCGGAGATCTTTGCTGTCTCGCCGCGGTCGAAGACAAAGTAGGTGTTGCCCTTGTCTGAAGCCACGTCACAGATGAGGTCGAGGAAATCGAGGTACCCCGGGGTTTTGAAGAACTTCTCGGTGATGTGAACGAGCGGCTTCGGGAAGAAGAATGGCCTGCCCGCTCCGTCGCCTTCCTTGAACACCTCGAACAGCTTCCAGACAAAGCGTTGTGCCTCTTTTTCGTATTCGCCGTACGTCTTGCCGGTGAACCTGCCGGAGGGTCCGATGGCTGGTACGTCCACGAAATGTTTAGGGATTTCCCAGTACAGGTTGATATCGGTGAATATGGCCTGGCCGCCGCGCGCTACAGCCTGCTGGGAGAACTCGAAGATGAGCATCTGGGCGAGCTGCTTCACGTCGTTGTCGCTCATCCCCTCGAGGTAGGGCGCGAAAAAGATGTTGACCGCG